>Ga0334722_10003083_pt1 | contig 18217 bp, 24 predicted proteins | sample C3_bottom_MG_FD_207210 | JGI IMG/M metagenome (GOLD analysis project Ga0334722, IMG submission 207210) | Sediment microbial communities from Yellowstone Lake, YNP, Wyoming, USA - C3_bottom | ecosystem: Environmental > Aquatic > Freshwater > Lake > Sediment | place: USA: Wyoming | collected...
TTAGCCCTGACGTTAGCCCTGACGTTAGCCCTGACGTTAGCCCTGACGTTAGCCCTGACTTTAGCCCAGACGTTATCCCTGACGTTAGCCCAGACGTTAGCCCAGACGTTAGCCCAGACGTTATCCCTGACGTTAGCCCTGACGTTAGCCCAGACGTTATCCCTGACGTTAGCCCAGACTTTAGCCCTGACGTTAGCCCTGACGTTAGCCCTGACGTTAGCCCTGACGTTAGCCCTGACGTTAGCCCTGACGTTAGCCCTGACTTTAGCCCAGACGTTATCCCTGACGTTAGCCCAGACGTTATCCCTGACGTTAGCCCTGACGTTAGCCCTGACGTTAGCCCAGACGTTATCCCAGACGTTATCCCTGACGTTAGCCTCGACGTTAGCCTCGACGTTAGCCCAGACTTTAGCCTCGACGTTAGCCCAGACTTTAGTCCAGACTTTAGCCCAGACGTTAGTTCCTATTTCAAAATCTTTTATTAATTCATGTATAATATTATGTTTTATATTTTTAAAATAATTTGCCGTTAATTGAGCAAAATACGGTGATGGAGTAATAATTATTAATGGTGATTTTAGTCTTGCTTTATTATATATCCAATCTACTCCCTCTCTTACATCTGAAACTTCAAGTTTTTTCCCGTTGTTTAGAGATAAATCAATCCATTTTTTAGAAATAACGGTTTGTAATGATTTTTGTTCGGGAGTTAATAATTTTAATTTTTTAGGATTCAATTTATTCCATCATAATCCATTTAAAACTTTGATTCTCATATATGATGTTTGGGTATCGTGTGGTTATGAATTTACGGTAATTATAGAATGTGGAAGGTGAAAGGTCTAATAATTCACAGAACTTTACTATGTCGACCACATGTTCTTTTTTTACTAGACGGTAGATTCTGTCCAATGATTTAGACATATTTCTCTTCATTATTACTTTACTCTACTCTACTTTATACTTAAACTTTTCTTTCTACAAACAAACAAACAAAGCTAAACACGTATCGTGGGTATATGGTATATATCATTAGTAGAGTAGAGTAGAGTAATGAGGTGTTATTTTCAAATAACTGGTAATTCTAACTATAAAATGGAGGTAGGAGAAGCGCTTGGGTACCACATATTATATTTCCTTAACGTAAAGAAAATATTTGTTTTAACTCTATAAGTTGGTTGGTGTGATATGCAATGCTTGCACATAGTTCTGAGCAGTATTTACGCCTTATCTTTAAGGGCGTCAGATCCCTGTTACAATTAACACACACCTTAATTCCAAACATGGTAAGCTTGTCCCTACATTTATAATTACAATATTTCGTGTTTAACGGCCTGTTATGAGCTAGGGGTTTTTTACAATAAAGACAGAATCGATTCATAATTTTTAATTCTCTCCGTCTTGTGTATCCAACTCTATGGGCGCAGTTGATAGTGCAAAACACGCGCTTTCTACCACCCCTAAGGGTTGTAGCATATATCACATTTTGGCATCCTAAACACTTCCAGGATAACGCCTTATCTAATCTCATCATTTTTTTTATTTAATAACCTGTCACATACCTTGTTAAACACCATTCCGGTCCTGGCTGGAGGCGAATTAGTTCCCATATTTAATTCAACCACATGAAGAACTTCCTTCAACTCATTTGTTATAATATCAATCTCTTCGATCTCTTCTGACTTTAACCAACCATATTGAAATTCACCTACCCCCACATTTTGTATTTTTAATGGGTTTTGTATGTTTTGCAGTGGTAAGTTGGCTGTTGTTGGCTGTAGAGTATTTAAAGTGGCTGGCACTGGGCTTGTTAGTGAAGCCTTATATTCTTGTTTCTTTTTTTGAAGGTTTGCTTCTATTAACACTTGTTCATTATATGGTAAGGCTTTGAAGACTTCCTGACAACGTGCCTTATCATGTATTATTTTAGTATAATCCTCTTTCCACCACCCATATTTTCTTTTAGATTGTCCCTCTAACGGGGTTGGTGCGTTCTTATCCCATAACCATTTTGTATTACACTTATCACAGTGGGTGGGAAAGTCAGTCAAATGTATTTCCCCACGACATATTTACTTCTAAATTTACCCATTCGTGGCCTCTGCCTGACTCTTGCGCACTCATATTTTTTTATTCCTATAAAATTTGTAATATTCTACGATATGAGATTCCTGCCTTTCTAATAATATCTCCTTTGCAATCATATTCATTAAAGAATTCATTTCATATTCCTTAAGGCAGTCAGGAACCCATTAAATTTCATATTCGTTTCTAATTCAATTTCCCTATGTTCGTCAAAATGTTTTAGGCAATAATCAAACCCGCGAAATATACAACAGGCAACCTTGCCACAATACATGCATTTTGGAATATAATCTATCAATGTTTAACTACCTTCTTTTTATCCATAGCACCCATAACAAACCCCACAACACCTAATACAATCCATATTGTAGGATCTGAGTTGATAATAATTGAATAGATTAACATTGGAACTGAAATAAAACAGATTATGATACTGATTATGGATAACGGATTCATTTCGTATAATTCACCTGTAAGAAACTAAACCCATCAACACAATAGGTTTTACCTTCTCCCCCAACAAATAATTCCACCTGATATTGTCCACCCCCACAAGAAACTATATCCAATGTTTTTATTGTAACTAACCCATCCGTAATTATATTAAGTTTGGATCCTAATATATTATTTTGAGATTCCAAAATATTCAACTCTTGGGATGTAGTATAAGATTGTAATACTATGAATGTAGCTATAAAGACAAGTATTCCAACCTTAAAAATATCCATGTTTGTTATCATATGGATTTCACCTCTAATACTGGGTAGCCAATAAACCTTAACTGTCTTGCCTTGATAATGTGTTTGCATTGAAATGCATAACCATGCTCATCAATATAGTTTTTAACATTACCATGTTGGAAACTCTGGCACGTGCAGTAATCATCCATATCAAAATCATGACCGATAAGCTTGCCGTCATATTTTACATCACCACTTTCATCTACGATTAGGAAGTTTTGTGAGTCATAAAATCTTACCTTTACATCCTTTGATCTTTCAATCCTTTTCTCTTCCTGTAAAATATATTTTCCTAATTCCATATTAAAGACTAATCTAATTCTACATACTTAAACTTTTAACTGGTATAATAAGTAGACGTATTGTTTAAGTAATACCTAAATCGGCAAGCTGTTGGTCTGTGTAGGTTGTGGTTGGCGGTGTAAAGTTGGTCTTTGCGGCAAATGTATTAAATAGGGCATATATCTCTATCAAAGTATTTTTTATATTTTGTTTTGCGGTAGTTTTATCGCTTGCCGAAGCATTTGGATCTCCTATCACTAAAATATGATTTTGTAGTTTTATTGCACTCAATGTAAATCTTCCAATCAAATTAATTATTTGTGAGTCTGTTATGGTCATTAACTATATCCCTTATAAAATACTCTGAAAGCTCCCCTATGTACGCTGGAACCAGACCACGCCGTGTTGTTCTGTTGTGGTGTTGCCACAGTGAAAGTTTCAGCTTTTAAAACATTTGAAGCTGTAACATTAGAAACAAAATAAAGTGCAGTCTGTGATCCACCATTTCCATTAACCCACACTCCAAAAACAGGATTTGTAGCCAAAGATATTAAATCACATTTTACAATATTAAATCTATACGTTATCCCCCCCACCAGAACGGGGGATTCCTTACCAACACAAATATTTAATGAGGCTGCAAGTGTAGGTAAATCAGCATTGACAAGATCAACCCCCATTAAAAAAGTAATGGCATTAGATGCGTCTGTTTTAAACTCCAAACCAGTAAATATGACAAATTTATAAGTTGTACCAAGAGTAAAAAAATCATATTGTCTTGTATTGAACTGCGTAGCTGAGAGAGATGTTGTATAAGTGTGTGTAACCAATGTTTGTTCTGCAGACTCTGTTAAATAATTATTTTGATTTGTATATAAAAAAGTCTTATAGTTATCATTTGCGTTGTTTCTGACATAAAAAGTATCAGCGTTTAAAGCGCCGGCGTCTGTAGGATAAACCTTCATTCCTGAATATTTTGTTGCGCTTGTAATGTTTGTGTTGGTATCAGATAGAGTTTCCTTTTCATTCATTCGTGCCGCGGTGATTGTATCGCCCGCCACCCAAACTCCCGTCATTATGAATAGCCTCTATAATATACCTTAAAATAAGGAAGTGTTGTTAAAGATGTCCACGGTGTAGAATTATCTTGTTGTGGTACTTGTACTGTGAATGGTGTTACTGGTTTTGTGGTTGTTGTTGAAGTGCTACCCGTTGTAGTTAATAATGTATTTGTGGTTCCCAATGTTTGCAACCACACCCCGAATATTGGAGATGTGGATAATGCAACCAAGCTTGATTTTACAAAATTAGTAGCCTGCGTTGTACTTGTTCCAGCTTGTGTTATATCCTGTCCAACACATATATTAACAGTAGCAACCAAAACCGCTGGATTAGCATCCACTAAATCAATACCTGATGTTATTGTGTTGTTTATGGTTGCACCATTCTTCCATTCTATTTTTGTAAACGCGACAAACTTATAAGTCGTTCCTAAAACGAAATAACTATACCATCTTTTACCAGTTCCAATCACGGTTGATGTTGCTGCACCTGAATTCATTATGATGTTTTGCTCTGCCGACTCGGTCAATAATGTGGTAGATACTTGTTGTAGTTGATTCCAAGCGGAATTTGCGTTGTTCCTGACATAAAGTTGATCCGCAGTTAGTGTTCCCGTCGTTGTTGGATAAGCTAACATGCCAGAATACTTTGTTGCACTTGTAATATTACCATCCGTGTCAGACAATACGCTTTTTTCATTAAGTCTGGCTGCTGTTATAACATCACCAATAACCCAAATTCCTGTCATTTCAAACTTCTCCTAATATAATCACATAATAGAAAGTCATTCATCTGTGTCGAATCATAACAAACACCGTCTTCATTGGTCAATCCATATTGATTCTGTGGAGAAAGTTTCGCAAACGTTGAATTATATAATGTTTGAAGTGTAGGTTCATCATAATTTAAAATTTGAACTACAATACTCTTTTTATAATCTATGAATTTTAAAGCTTCTTCCATTTCCATCACACCTCCATTTACTATTTGTGATTTACCAGTTCTTAAAACTGAGGTTATCTCACTTGGAAATATCTCCATTCTTGAATTTACAAAGCTTAAATCCTTAATCAACCGGCATCACTAAATCCTATTGTTGCAGTCCCAACAAGAAAAGTCCCCGTGTTTTGTGATGTTTTGACTACCGAATCGGTAACGGTTCCACTATCATTTGTTGGAACTATATAATCTGGTGTGTAAACCGTTTGTGATGTGTTTAAGGATAACTGTTGTTGGATTAACAAACGCGTGCTGTTTAAAAGATCAGATGCCGTTATATCCCGTAATACATCTGTGTTTGCAGACATTTAGACGGCCACCCACGTAATTGTCCACGCCAAAGTCGCGGTATTCGATGATGATTTTACAAAACTTGATAATACTTTCCTGCATAACATATTTCCACCACCGGAAGAATCAAACAGACCAGCTTCTAACCAAGTACCATTATTGGATGTTGTCGTAAAGAAGGTATCGAAATGAAATATACCGGTAGATCCCGAGTATAAGTTTGAAATTGAAACCCTAGGATCAATCTGTGTGTTAAGAGCCGTATCAGTATTTAGAACGGCTGTACCGTTAGAGCCAACAGCACAATATTGAATATATGCACCTGCGTTAGTATTGGCTAAAATGGAACCGATTAAATTCAATCCAGCATCAACTATTAAATTCCTACCCTCATCAACCAACATTTTTTTCTTTTCACTATCTGTTAGTTTCTTATAATCCTCAAAAGTAAACCATGCCGGATGTTCATATAACCTCACATTGTCGTCGATTTTTATATTTCCCCTGGGTTTCCCAACCATGATTGTTTTTTGAGTTTTATTCATCATAAGAACTAAGTATAAGTTGAGTAAAGGGTAGCTTGGATGTTGATATAAAACATCCCCGTGGTGTTACTTTCATCTGATTGCCAAAGATATTCAATTTCTCCCACGGTATAATTTCCATCTATAACATAACCTGATACCTGCTTTCTAATTCTCACATATTGCCCAACCGTGAAGAGTGTGTCGGGCGCAAAGATAGATCCTGAGAATATTTCTTTTTTAGTTGTTATTGTTGTAGCTATTGCTTGAAGATATTGTGATAATGTTGCCCTATCTCTAATATATGGATAATTATAAACTTCTTCATGTGGGTGACTCGTGGTTGTTGTGATGCTATATGGATAAATTGAAAGTAGTGGCGTTCCATAATATTCTTTATAAGCATAATTAAATCCTGTGGCATCAATAGTCCACGTTCCAGGCAATCCAGTCGTACTAAAACCACTGACTCCTGTTGAGGCGGCATCACGATACCATTGAAATGTATTACTTGCATCGCCTTCTTTTGCCAAGACTATCCAATATTTTTTACCAGCATTTAATGTTGTACTTACTTGGAAAGGAACCCAATTACCACCAGAAACCACATCATCCTTTGTCTTAGATAAGGTTCTTAAGATGGTTCCCTCTGGTTTGGCAGCATTATCCTCAATCAAAGAAAAAATCAAGTTTGCTGTTGGCGTTCCAACATATCCAACATAAACTTCAATCATTTCACACTCATTTTGGGTAGGGATAAATTGCATCGCATAATAATTTACATCAAGTTTATCATTATTGGTTACGGTTGTTTTTGACTGGTCTATGCTTGTTGTATTACCACCTATTCCCAGCATCTCTGCGTTATGTGCTTCTAATGTTCGTTTATAATGTGTCATAGGACCTATATATCCGACATGATCCTGACCTGCCGCCCAACTCGCCGCCACAGAATCATTAACATCATCTACAAGCAAAATATCGGAGTTTGTCCATTGAAGGTTTGGTGTTACGATAAGGTTTTTGTTGGCATCAATAAAATGATTTGTGCCGGTGACATCATCAATGGCAGAAAGCTTATCCTCCAGTTTTTCATTATTTGCTTCAAACTGCGGTATTTTAAAATTAGGATCAATCTGAATGTTTGATGCAGAATAAACCAGACCGAATTGAACGGCGGTTGGCCTCTGAGTGTTGGTCTGCTTGTCTGCACGCGAAACCAGATCAGAAATTATCTGTAGAACAGTCGTAGTATTATCATTAGGATCGGCAAGATTTGGCGAACCCGTCAACCTCCTCTGTCTCCACGAACCGTTAACCACTATATGTTTTAACAGATCAGAACCCCAATCAGGCGCAGATATTGTCACCCTCATGAGGTTTTTAGTCGGTTCTTCTATCTCTATTGATTCAATTATGCCTAGAAAAATAAGGGATGATGTTGCTGTTGATTTTCCACTCCATATTTTAAGATGATTACCCTCTGAAATATTTGAAAGGATGGTGTTCATTGTTGCGTTGTCGGTAGCTGGTGATGTAATTGTAAATTCAGCCTTACCGCCACTTTTATCACTTGGAGGTCTGCAACTCATTTTTTCCAGATTAAAATTTAAGGTCTTTGGAGTAACTAATGGATTAAACTCATAAACCTGTGTAAATCCAGTCTTATCAGAGTTCTTACATATTTGAATTCTTGGTAAGAGTGGCTGCCTTGTTGGACCTGCCACCTAATAACCCCGCATTTTTAAAGTGGTTTTTAAATAATTATCTATGAATTTGGTTAAATCCCTATCTGTTAGAATATGCCCTGCATTATTCATTATTACAGTATAATTATTGTTGTTTTGATTGTTGGAATGTAATACCACTGGCTGGGCATTATTAAATCTGGCATTATCAGATTTATCATTATTATTTTTAATATTATTTATTATATTAAATTGATTTCTAATCGGTTCTCTTAAAACTCCTCTTATACCACCTAGGATTGGATTTATTAATTTTGGTATTATTCCTTCAATTATATCCATCTTATCATTTGGTGGTTTTACTTTAGCCCAGTCAGGTATTATTGATGGAGTTGGTGGGTGTGGGATTCTATTTGGATCATTCCACCAACCCGTCCTTAAGTCGGGTATTATGTTATTTTTACCTTTATCATTTCGTTTTTTCCACATGGGTGTTATAGATACATATTCTGAACCCGCTTCACCTGCCAAAAAAGCTGTTGGTTTGGTAATTAATCCCTCAAATCCACTAGCTGCCTTTATGGGTGTATATCCATTTTTATCTGCTTCCGCTTTTGCTTGTGCTTCGCTTAAATGATGCTGTTTTTGTACATTTTTAATATATTCGTCATAATCTGATTGTGACATGGCACTAGATGAGGATGTGGCATCAGCTTGTGCTTGTTGAGTAAAAACACCATAATCATGTGATTGTATAAACCTGTCTATGGTTCCGGATGTTATACCACCACCCATTCCTATGGCTTGTGAAATAATAGATCCTATGCCAGACGTCGCACTCAATCCCACACCAGTAAGATATGTACTTAACAAGCTCTGTGTACCCACCTCCAAGGTTCCAGCTGTTTTTTGTAATTCATCTATCTGATCTTGAATTATTTTATTATGGGCATCAATATCATCATTTACGGCTTTTAATCTTGCTATTGCCTTTGGCTCAGTACCAGACCAACCCTCACCTAAATCACTCATAGTTGCATGTTTCATAATCTGTCTAGATAGTTGTGATATTTTATCTCCGACCACACTCTTGGCTTGGCTCAATTGACCAGCTGCCGATTTGGCGTTCATGGCACCGAACTCACCAGATAAGGCTTTTACATTCCCATTCAAATTTATTAATGATGTATCTACCTGATTTAATGCGGGATTTGTTGATGTGGATAATATACCTGTTTGTTTTTGTATAGCATCTGTTTGTTTTTGTGACTGTGTAGTGTTTGCGTTGATTGGGTGCTCGTTTATTGATAACGGTTTGCCTAATACATCACGCCATGTTGTTTTTGCCTTTTCTAATGCATTTTTGAGGTCGTTTCCTTCCACACCACCACCACCAGTTTCAAAACCAGGCTTGATTAACATTGAGGTTGTGCCATATGTTTTTGTCATTATCTCCCTTGTTTTATCTATTGAATCAGTTATCGGTGAAGTCAGTGCAGTTGAAATCACATTTTTAGATAATGATAAACCCGAATCAATGTAGGTGGTTTGAGGTTGTGCCATTATATTACTTGCGGGTATGTTTTTATTATCAATTATACGAACTTGAACCACATCTTCTAATTTTGACATGCCTGCCTTGGTCCGTGCCTCATTCACTCTAACTAGTCCAGCCAGAGTTAGATTCATCGTATATAATCCCGTTGTAAGATTTGTCAGTGGTGTGTTTAATATGTTAAGATTATTTCCTAAACCATTTAATGCGGTTGAGTTATTACCCAATATGCCTGTGTTATTATCGATTGTATTGGAGTTTTGTCGAGAGATGTTGTTCTGTTTCTCAATAATTGCTTTTTGTTTCTCATATAACTCCATGGCATATTTTTTAAAGTCATCTTCTGACTGTAATGGATTTACTGCTGGATTAGAAGTTGCATTATTTAAATTAGGAATAGATTGATTGGTTGAGTTATAATTATCTGGTTTTGGCGGACCTATAGTTTCTTTTGGTCTTTTCCCAAATCCTAATCGTTCAGCTTTTTGTTGTGGTGATTCTAATAAACCCAGAACGTCATTATCTGTTAAACCCGTATTCTTATTAAAGGCGTCTAGAGCTGGATTATTGCTAGTATAACCTGATCCTCTGAAGGGGTTGGATCTGACACCAGTATCCGATTTATATAATGATGTGTCATCTAATGGTGCTTTTCCAAATAATACATCCTGAGCCTCTTTTTTACTCATGTATAACTTATTTTGAATGTGTTCTAAGTTTGCACCGAAAAAATTCGCAAAATCAACACTAGAATTTTCTAAATCAATATATAAATTATCCATCCATATTTTCAAATTACTTCCGACTTGTACCCAACCAGAGGCGGCGGCAACAAAGGGACTGATTAATCTAGCCGCAAAGTCTGGAACATCCCACTCACTAGTTATCCTTTTCTGTAAATCTTCCATGTTTTTTGCAAAATTTTTATCAAATAATCTCATTAATTCATCTACAACTAAGACGCCGGCAATAACCCCTAAAACAAACGAAGTGCCGAGTAAAGCACCCCTAGCTATCATTTGTACTGGTGTGCCAAGTCCTGTCCACCAATCAGAGACTAATTTAGTTGATGCGATTTTTAACCCAGTCTGTATGACTTGAGTTCCAATTAATCCTACTGCCGCAGCGATGTTTATCCAGTTTTGAATTTGTTGATCCGTCTGTGTTTTTTGATCCTTTGCGTATTTATCCTCAAGAACCGCCAGCTTATCTCTTGCTTCTGCTATTGCCGCAATATTACCAGGCTCATTCTTTTCCAAGTTTGCTATGATTATTTTTTGTTGTGCGATATCCTGCAAATCCTGTGCTAGTTTGTCGTTTGTATTGCTAAACGCCAACTGCATCAAGTTAAACGCATTAGAAATTTGTAATGCGGTATTTGCGACACTACCGTAAACAGACATGGCTCTGGTAAGATTATTTAATGCCGGATTGCTTGCTAATATTATCTCCCTTTGTACACGCCATTCATTATTAGACTGGCGCATTGTCCTGCCAACCTGTGCAATCTGTCTTTCACCATCTTTCATTGCAAGGGTGTGATTTTGCATCTTATCCTTTATTTCATTAATTGATTGTTTGGCTTGGCTAGCTCCCTCAACTTGGAAACTCCATTTAATTGGAATGTGTACACCAGAAGCACTCAAGTTATTTCCCTCATTTTATCAGAGTGTGGCTGTATATAGTCGGTGATTTTTCTAGCTAAAACGGCGGGATATTCCTGATTTATTTTTACAACCGCAGGTTCTAAAAATGGTGATGGTTCTACTGCTCTTGATCTCATTGAAAATACATCCTTACCACTAGTCTTATCCTTCCAATGCAATATCTTGGCAGATTTTGGTGTTACTTCTCCCCTACCATATTCAATTATTCCCGCATAACCCAAGTCTGATCCTATAACTACATGTTGATCATCAAGCTCTAAAATATCTATTGAGGATAATAATGCACCTGTGTCTATGTTTGTGTTGTTTTGCAGGTTGTTGCGTGCTTCATCCTTTACCTTTTCACCAATATCCTGAAGGAATAGACCGTTTTTATTTAGAATTTTATTGGCTTTATCCAGCATTTCAAAGGTTGCATCATATCCTGAGACAAATATCTTATACATCAATTCCCTCCCGAGCATAAAACCTCTGTGTATTAGCTTCCCACTCCATAGCTTTAGATTCGTATTTCATACATAATTGAAGTAATAGGATTCCCATGTAATCCATCTCATCTATATTATTCCAAGTAAAGGCAGACCCATATTCCTTCATCAACCGATGTTTAATTATTGCGTCAAGAGCTTCGGGCTCTTCCTGTAATTCTAAAGTAGAGTTAGTCAGGTAAGCTATGCGTATGGCTGACTGGATTTTTTTTTAGGAGTTGTGGATTGGGTGTATAACTCATTAAAGATTATTACTGCATCCTGATAATCCAACTCGTTTAATTGTTCTTGGGCATATCCAAGGCATTTAATCAATATATTAGCCATTAATTGTTGTTCTGATGTCTGGGAAGAAAGGAGTTTCTTGGATAGTTCCGCAAAGTCTTCCTGTGTAAGATCCTCAACCTTTTTATCCTTATATTTTTCTGAGAAAGACATTAGTTTGTTAGCCGCATCCCTTATCTCGTTTACTTCACCCCACTGTAAGCGTCTTTTTAAGGTGAATGTTTTTTCACCTATTATTATGGGTTCAACGGTCAAGTTACATTCACCGACAAGCATTTGAAATTAATATTCTCAACAACCGAATCACTGGCAGTATCATCGACATCCCTGTTATAATTAACAAGGTATGAAGTTAAACCCGTGATTGTTGATGTGGCTGATTTTAATACCATAGCTACAGTCCTGGCTAGTGGTGGAACAGCCTTGAATTCCGTTTCCAAGGTAACCACTGTCTCCAAAACGGAAAAATCTCCACCTATCTTTCTACCATGTGGTTGAACCGTAACAGGATCTGTCTGACCTAAAATATATTCTGGTTGAGCATTTCTATTAATTGTAATACTGAATTTCTTAGCATTTAATCCCACGGCGTTCCATGTTAATGGAAGTGATCCACCATCTGTAAAATTCCAAGGTGTTCCGCTTGGCGTTGCGGCAAAGGAAGGAGTTGTCAAACCATGTGCGCCTGGAGTCGTCATGGTAGTGCAAATAAAACTGGCTGTTACCTCATGGGCTTTTCCTGATTCACATGTTATTGTAACATCCTTGCAACGCGTTCCTTTGAAAATTACAAAGCTTTCAGTTACACCGTTGAGCCAAAACGAGAATAAAATTGATAGTGATTTTGAAATGGTTCCCGTGGGTGTTGGGTAATTGGCAGCATTAACACAATATTTAAGAAAGGCTGAATTTAATAATGTAAATTTAATCTGGAATTCGTTGGATTGGTTTCCCTGACTGATTCCAACCAGGTCTTCAGCTCCTATCTGGCCAACCTCTATAAATTTACCATCGTTTTTAATACTTAGCATTGAGACCGGTCCACAACTGATAAAGACTGGGCTTGCGGCTGGTGTTGTTCCCTCAGTAGCTTCCTCCACATATTGAGGTGTCTTAACAATAAGATCTGAGGTTGTAGCTGTTACAATTACCATTATCTAGCTACCTTTTTCCATTCACCAGTAGTCGGGTTATGGTAATAATCATAAATTTTATCTCCTTCTAAAGCAAAGGTTTCTCTAACAAAACCAATTAAATCATTTTTTGGAATGGAATTAGAGTCGGGTGTCGGTAAAGGCTTATCTAAATTTACTTTGACAGAACTTGACATTATTCACGTTTAGGAAAAATTCTATATTAAGAACTGTTACTATAACTAAAGATGTTTATAATAATTAAGGTCAACCAAGGCATAACTTCTTGAGGTTAAGACTTTGGTTTGTTGTTGGTTATTCATTTCTTGCTCTGACATATCAGGTATTTTTGTAAAACTTGATATTCCCATTATATCAATGCCATAGGTTGTCTGCATGCCACTTGGATTACTATTTATCAAAGTGTCTATGTGTTGTTCCATTTGAAACCTATTGTTTACAGAGTTTGTACCCCTACACATTATCTGAAGGCGTTTAATATCATTATACATCACCCATTGTTTTCCTAATGAAACCGTAGTGGCTTTATTATTCATACTTTCAACTATTACAAAATTATAACCTATAAAATCACCAAATTTGACATCAAATTTGATTAATGTCTTATCTGGGACAGTATAACCAGTTGCGTTTGTCCAGTTATCCTTTAACCAAGTCCATAAACCTATACTCGGATCTATTGTAAATGGTCCATCAAGCCTGGCAACCTTAAGGGTGTTTGTCATTTATTCACGACCAATAAAATATGAGTAAGCCCAGTCTACATCTACAGATTCCCCACCTTTTTCCAAATCCAATAACAGCATACCTTGTATCCAAAAGGCGTTTGTTGCAAGAGCTTCGGGGGGAGTTGTTATTATTGCAGCTGATATCAGGTTGCAAGCTTGGTTAATTGTATTTGAGGGAGCTGATAAATCATCTATAATCATTAATGTGGCATTTATAATGGCTGTGGATGTGGATCTGGCTTGTGAAGATCTGACATCCTCATCTGAGTTTGCCGCACCATACGCTAGAATTTGCACCGCAGAATTTGTTCCATATGCCACCATTAATTAGGAGGTGTTTGTATTAACTTTAAGAACTGTGAGTTTGCCATTACTTTTAAACTCGGTAAACGGTTCCTTTATGCCAACCAAGGTAGGCTGTGATTCACTCATTAATTCTCTTAAATGTAGTGTTTTGATTCTTTTATCTACAAATATTGGTATGTTATCCCTATGAAACCTCCAACATAAAATAGTGTCTAGGCTTCCAGTATATACCCCATCATCACCTGTGAAATCAGTCGTTGATTGAAATTCATATTTTTCTACTATTGAACGTTTCAGACACATTATAGGAAACCCAGAAAACTTTACCTCAAATATATCTTCTTTGGGCAGTGTTTTGTCTGTGTACCAAGAAAACACCGGCTGTCTTGGATAGACCACATTTGGTGTTATATTATAAAAATCAAGATATTCCAGATTAATATTCATATATCCCGTAATACATGCAAGGGATGGGTTCTCCGCAATGTCTAACCTTAATCTCTCAATATGATTTTGCGCTATTACGACATCAGAGCACGCAAAGACCAAATGGGAATACTCTCCATGATCAAGGAAAGTATTCCTCATTATTTTATAAGCTTCCACTTCTTTATAATATCGGGGTTTTATTATATCATAATCCAGTAATCCCTGATATTTTTCTACTAACCTATAATCAAATGGAGATGGTACGCCGATAAGGAAGTTTGTCATTAGACGCCTTCCCCTGACAACACCATATGTTTTATGTTTGGAACATCCTTATATTTTGCCCTTATAACCTTGTTTAATGCCATATCTACATGTTTTGTTAACTGCCCATCCCATAATCTGTATTTTAATGTAGATGTTTCCATTAAATGCAGCCTTACACCGCTTGATACAGCCCTAATCCAAAACTCCAAATCCTCAAAATAAGGCAGTGATTCATCGAACATACCGATCTTCTTAAATACGTTTTTATGAATTAAGCTTGTTGAGCCGTTACCATAATATTGCTGTTCTATTAGGAAATCCTTCATTTGCTGTGTTGTCCAGTCATTCCTATTAGGTTCCATACAGCTTCCTGCACATGGTTGGCTCTCCGCATCCATATATTCATAATGTGTATAGTAAATACAATTTTCATAATCTGGTGTCAGGCGTTCAACCATGTTTTCTAAGGCAGTAGGATATAGTATGTCATCTGCACTCAGCCATTTTATAAAATCACCATGAGATGCTTTAATTCCAGTATTTAGTGCTGAGGCGGTGCCTCCATTATTTTTATGAATTATCGTTATATGGTTATTATAGTTTTTTAAAATATCAAAAGTTTTATCATTACTTCCATCATTTATAATTATTATCTCCTTTTCCTTATATGTCTGTAATAATGCGGATTGTATGGAATCCTTGATGTATTTCTCACAGTTATACACGGGAATAATTATAGATATGAGTGGCTTCTTCATTTCTCCCAAACCCCTATGATATTTCTTTCAAGCTTAATAACTTTATATCCTTTATCCATGAAATCCTTTTCCGTTATAAGGCATTGATGAATCTGTCGTAAATTTCCATCATATGTTGGTTGTTCCTCAAACTCTAAAGGCGTGGCGATTATGGATTTATTACATATTTTCTTAACATCTTCTAAAAAATGCAATGCTCGGCTTTTTTCCAAATGCTCGATAAATTCGGTTGCCACGACCACATCATGATACTGCGCATGGTTAGAAAGCCATGCATCCCATGTTATTTTATAATTTATATCATGAGGTAAATCATTATAAAATGGTTCTATAGAGGTGATTATGGCAGCCCTAGTTTTTTTAAGTATGTAGCCAAATATTCCATAACCAGCACCAACATCTAGTATGGTTTTGGATTCCCTTGGTATTAAATCCAGAATTATATGATAATATGGCTGCACCCATGTTATATCTGCCATATCTAAATAAAATTAGCGTGCGGTGGGCGTTCTATTGCCTGTCCCATTGAGATGTTTCTATCCCTGAGCCAGCATGGATAACAGGTTGTCACGTTTAAATCGGTCATTTTTTTATGTGATAATTCTATTATTTCTTTTAATGTATTTTTCCTGATATCTCCCAAAGCAAAGTCCTTGTTATATTTCATAATACAGCATGGATAAACCAAATTATCCGCACCAATAGCCCAAACAAAACGCTGCATATAACAGGTGTTAAAGTCGGTGTTTGGTCTTGTGTAAGTATCTACCCTGTCTTTTTGAAAAAATATCTTAAAATCATCTCTTTCATATTTTTCTTTTAGCTTGTCAAGTAGTGTCTTCAGGTCATCTATCTGGTCAGATGTTAGTCCCGCCGTACCCTGTTTGTCATACATATATGAAAATCTTATATGATCAACTCCTAATTTTGAGTAAAATATTGCTGAATCTTCTACATTATAATAGTTGTCTGGTGTTGTAATGAATGATATTCCTATTACCAAACCCTCATCTTGCAAATCTCCCAAATTAGGTTGTCTCTTCCATGTATTTCTAGCTTTAATTAATTTTTTGATGTTTTCAATTCTTCTTTCAAAATCAAGTATTGGGGTACGATGTATTTTCTGATGTAGTGTGGGGTTATCAGAATCCATTGAGAATCTCACCCAAGTAGCACCAAACGCAAGAAGATTTATTCTTGTATCAGTAAGATTAGAACCGTTAGTAACTAGACCAATATCTCTATCGGCATCTATTAGATTTATTAATAGTTTGTCAAAATCATGCCAAAGGGTTGGTTCTCCACCCCCGGTATTATGACAAAGTATTCTAAAGCTTGATTCAAATTTATGTGTATTTGCTACTGATATGTCATAAACAAACTCGTCTTGGGCTTTCAATATTTCAATTCTTTCAATTGGTAACGCAAAACAATCATCATTAATTTTTATCCTTTTAATTTTGTAAGAATGATTTGAATATTTACTGTCTTTATAGACCATAGTTTTACTCATATACAATAATACATCAATCAACTTACTAAGATCTATCTGATTGCTTATTGAAATCGTATAATATAGACTTGGTTGTAGTAATCTGCCTTCTATCTTTCTAATATTGTTAATCCCTTCACGAAATGTAGCCCTAACTCCTAACAAATCTAATAGATACGCTGTCGTTCTTTGTAATTGTTTTGAGCTTGTTTTTAATGATAAAACATTCCTGTTAAAGTTAACATGAGATTTTGTATTCCTAAAATTTCCATCCCCTGCAAATAATCCTTTTAGAAATTCTATTTGATTATCTCTTGTTGTATTGAATATTATATCTGGAACTCGTTTAACTTGTGCATGATAACCTGTATTAAGAGAAAGAAATATTTCAGTCAATCTTTTACTATATACTACAAGATTGATTTTGTTCTTTTGGGATTGATATAATTTAGGCGAATATCCTAGTGATTTCAATATGGAACATATGTCATCAATATATTTAGTTTCTTTTGGATTTAATGTGAATTGTATATGATGGGGGACGTGTTTTCTTTGGTATCCAAATGAGCCTTCTGCTACAAAGAATCCAAGCAGACGGCAGAAATCATTGGTTAGTTTTATTCCTGCAAACTCATTTACAAGATTTGTTACTGGATTTGCATTATTAATTACAACTAAATCTCCTTGTGTAGCATATCTAACAGGTTTGTAAATTATTTCATTGTTCTCATAAAAGAATATACTGTGGCTTTTTGTAACAACAATATCACGCCCATCTTTCAGAACAATCTTATATAACGGTTCAGTTTGCTTGTGCTTTATAAAATCTGTTATATTGCCTTTGGTAAAGTTATTGTTTTCATTTAGTGTAAATGATTGAATTGAATATTGTAATCTATTATGAGATGATTGTGTAATTCCTAATGAAATAAGGTTTTCAATTGTAACAAGCTTGACACTACCATTTTCAAATATAGGGACAAGCTCATCACCTCTAATACTTAATTCTACAGCAGGTATTCCAGCTTCTACCATCATTTGTGGAATCTTATCAGCCATCTCAGGTGGCAAGCCAGACTCTTTTGTGGGATTGCCTATGGGTTTATTCTCAGTATATTTTTCACCTGGCTTGGCATTAATCAAAATCAACATCTCATTATTATATCCGTCATCTTTACGATATGCGCAGAACACACATGAGTCGTTACAGTAGGCCTCCAAGTCAACCTGTAAATGCGTTGGTGATATGGGTTTATTCTCTTGCAACATTTTAATTTTATCTGTATGGTATGAGGCTTTGGTAGTAGAATAGACGATGTAATTCATATGGTTTTTGTTTTTAATCATAAATAAAGAACATTTATTTAATCATTTTTGACAACCATATAATTATAAAGACTAGAATTACAACGCCAAT
>Ga0334722_10003084_pt1 | contig 18216 bp, 14 predicted proteins | sample C3_bottom_MG_FD_207210 | JGI IMG/M metagenome (GOLD analysis project Ga0334722, IMG submission 207210) | Sediment microbial communities from Yellowstone Lake, YNP, Wyoming, USA - C3_bottom | ecosystem: Environmental > Aquatic > Freshwater > Lake > Sediment | place: USA: Wyoming | collected...
CAATGGTGCCACCAAGACTGTCAGCGCCTCAGCGACGCCGGATGAGAGGGGCAAGTTTCGGCTTGTCGGAGCCGGGCCGACGCTTTCGCTGCCGGCGATACCGCTGGCGCTGAGCCCGCAGGTGCAGGTGCAGCTCATCAACACGGGGACGGACGCGTGCTGGTCGGCGACGTACTCGACGGCAGTCCGCAACGACGCCGGCTCGTTCAAAGCAGTTGCGGATTGAGCTGGAGCTGTAGTCTTCTGCTCGATCCGGTTCGGGCGTCCGGTGGCCATGTATTCCCACGCCGTTCACTTGTTGGGCCTTCCGCTGTCGGTGTGGAACGCGGTGTTCCTAATCTCGTCGCTGTCAGGTTGTCTGATACTGCGGCGTTCCGCGGACTCCGGCCCGACGCTTGGTTTCTTCCCCCTTCGCTGTCTCGTCAGCCTCTACCTGATCGTGCTCGGAGCCCAGCTCTTCGCGTACGCCTTCGACGTCAACACGTCGTTGCGTCCGCCCAACGGGATCAGTTACGCCGCGTACTATCTGAACCCACTGGCCGGACCGAAGACGCTCTACGGCGCCGTCGTGCTCATGCCACTTGCAGTTGCCGTTGCGCGCGTGGGCAGCGCGATGACGTTCGCTCGCGCGCTGGATGTGTGGACCCCGGCGCTTTTCACGGTGGTAGCCGGCGCGCGGCTCGGCTGCTTCCTGCAAGGGTGCTGCTACGGTGTGCGGAGCAACTCGTTCGGCATCTCCTTTCCTGTCGGCTCACCGGTGTACTACGTGCAACTCCACGCCAAATTGATCACCGAAGGATCGCCATCGCTGCCCGTGGTGCCGGTGCAGGCGATCGAAGCTGCCTTCCTCGCCATCGTTGCCGCAGTCACTTTCAAGCTGGTGCGCTCGCCGCGGCCCATCACTTGTGACGGCGCGCTGTTCTGCGCAGCGATGGCCGCGTACTCCGTCTTCCGCTTCGCGATCGAGTTTGTCCGCGGCGACGCCGAGCGCGGCATCTACGGGCCGCTCTCGACGTCGCAGTGGATCGCTATCATCGTGCTGGCCGCGTCGGCGCCAGTGCTGACACGCACGGCGCGCGCATGATCCGCCTCCCGCTGCTTTTCCATCGCCCGCCTAATCCGGTCTGGTACTTGGTGCTGTGGGTGCCGTACGTCGCTCTCTATCAGCTCAGCAACCGGTTCCCCGTCTTCGAGCCGCACCGACTGGCGATGAGCAGCATCGACGAAGCCATCCCGTTCATGCCTGGGTTGCTTCCGCTCTACCTGTCGTATCTGCCGCTCTATTGGTGGACGGGCATCCGTTCCGAGAGCGACGAGAGGGCCAACCGTCTCTTCTACGCGTCGTACTTCCAGATGCTGATCTGCCTGCCGGTGTTCGTGCTCTTTCCCGTGCAGATGCCGCGAGAACTGTTCTACGGAGCGCACGCGGTGAGCTGGGCCGACGGCTTCTGGCATTGGTTCGACGCGCCGCGAAACTGCTTGCCGAGCCTTCACGCGGCCAACTGTCTGCTGCTGATGCACTTCAATCGCACGCGCCCGGCTCCGCTGCTTCACGGCGTGCTGGCGGCCGGGATCATTGCGTCGACCTTGCTGGTCAAGCAGCACTACGCCGTCGATATCCTTGCCGGTGCGTTCGTGTACGCAGTCACCGCGGCGTTCCTGCATCGGCTCGAGGTCATCGGTGCGCCTGTTGATGTTCCGTCCTGCGCTGCGCCTGCCGAAACCTGACGCCGTCCGCAGCACGCAGGAGTCGGCCGCAACCCTCGGTGCGATCACCCCGGTGGCGGCAATCGTGCCCAACTCGCGCAGCGGCGTGATTTGCCCGAGGACATCGCGATCTGGGCCATTGGGAATTGGGGAAGAATGTGGCGAAAGACGGCGCGCTGCTTGACAACCGTCGCTCTATGTCATCGCAGCCGCGGCGGCAGGCAAAGGATCGGTACCTCCCGCAGCGATGCCTGCTGCTCTCGCGCAGCCGCGGCCGCAGGCAAGAGCGCCGTTCGGAATGTCGCGCCGTTGGTACCGCGGCCTCTGCCGCACTCGCGTCTGTTGTTCGCGTTCAATTCTGCATCTAGGTTGCGGCCCTCGCATTGCGTCCGCAGGAGAGATCGATGGACCTGAAATTGTTCGCGACGGTGTTTACGACCGTCTTCATCGCAGAGCTGGGTGACAAGACGCAACTGGCCACGCTGCTCTATGCCACCGAGGTCACCAATCCGAAGCTGACGGTGTTTCTCGCGGCCGCAGGCGCGCTGATTCTGACCAGTGCGATCGGCGTCCTTGCGGGAACGGCGGTCGGCCGTTACCTGGCGCCGGAAATCCTTTCGAGAATTGCAGGCGTCGGCTTCATCGCCATCGGCCTGTGGACGTTGCTGCGGGCGTGACTCCGGCAATCGTTTCGCGTCAGGCTATTGCCGGGCTTGCAGGCGGCGAGTAGATTCCTGAAACGTTCCAGCAATGCGCGGCCGGATGACGGAGCGGCTGGTCGGGGAGGAGCGCATGAACCGATACGCGAGACCGTCGCTTCGAGCCACGTCCATCCTCGCCTTGCTGGTGGTGGCAAGCGTAGCCGGCGCGCAGCTGCCGCCGCCGGCGGTGGGCTCGGTGCAGGACCCGCCGGCTTTGGCGCCTGCCGGTGATCCCAGGCCCGCTGTTGCTGCGGACGCGCCGGGCGCCGCTCCCGCCGCGCCAGCGTCGACCGACAACGTTTCGCGGCAGGTGCAGGACGCGCTGGCCGCGGCGACGTTCATCGACGACACCAAGCTGAGAGGCGCCGAGAACAGCCGCGCCAACTGGATCACGCACGGCCGCAACTATTTCGAGCAGCGCTACAGCCAGCTCGCGCAGATCAACTCGCAGAACGTCCAGGATCTCACGCTCGCGTGGACGTTCTTCACCGGACAGACGCGCAGTCACGAAGCGACGCCGATCGCGCTGGACGGCGTGCTCTACTTCACCAGCTCGTGGAGCATCGTGTTCGCGGTCGATGCGCGAACGGGCGCGCAGATCTGGCGTTACGATCCGCAGGTGCCGGCCGCGACCGTGGCAAAGACGTGCTGCGATGCGGCCAACCGCGGAGTGGCCGTGTACAAAGGTCGCATCTTTGCGGCCTCCCTCGACGGCCGGCTGCTGGCGCTCGATGCGAAGTCGGGCAAGTTGCTGTGGGAAACGCTCACGGTCGATTCGAGCCAGCCGTACACGATCCCCGGCGCTCCGCGCATCGTCAAAGGCAAGGTCGTGATCGGAAGCGCTGGCGGCGAATTCGGTGTGCGCGGCTGCGTGAGCGCATACCATCCCGACACCGGCGAACTGCTGTGGCGCACCTGGACCGTGCCGGGCGATCCGGCCAGCGGCGCCGACACGCCGACGCTGCTCAAGGCGGCGGAGACATGGAAAGGCAGCAACTGGTGGGAGAATGGCGGGGGCGCGACGGTATCGGATGCGATGGCGTTCGATCCCAGGCTCGACCTTCTCTACGTCGGCACCGGCGCCGGCTCTCCGTGGCCAAGATCGCTGCGAAGCCCCGGCGGCGGCGACAACCTGTACGTGTCATCGATCCTCGCGCTCAGGCCCGACACCGGCGAGATCGTCTGGCATTACCAGACGACGCCGGCCGACTCGTGGGGATTCGACGCCACGCAGTCGATCGTGCTTGCCGACCTGACGATCGAAGGAAAGCTTCGCAAGGTGCTGATGCAGGCACCGGAGAACGGGTTCTTCTACGTTCTCGATCGTGAGACGGGCAAGCCCGTCTCCGCCAGCAACTACGTAGAGACGAGTTGGGCAACGAGCATCGACAAGACCACGGCGCGGCCGGTGGAAGTGCCGGGGCAGGATTACAGGAACGATCTTGCGCTGGTGAAACCGGGCCCGCTCGGCGGCCATAACTGGCAGCCGATGTCGTTCAACCCACAGACCGGGTTGGTCTACTTCGCGGCGCAGGAAATCCCCGGAATCTACCGCATCGACAAATCGTTTCAGCGCCGGCCAGGCGCGCCGAACACCGCCATCGACGCGGGCGCTGCTTCGTTACTGACGCCGGACATGATGTCGGGTTTCCTGCTGGCGTGGGATCCCGTGCGTCAAAAAGAAGTGTGGCGCCATCCGTACACGCTGCCGTGGAACGGAGGAACGCTCACCACCGCAGGCAACCTCGTATTCGAAGGGAGCGCCGACGGGCGTTTTCTCGCATTCGACGCGCTCACCGGAAAGGAATTGTGGGAGACGCGCACCGGCACCGGCACCGGCGCCGGTCCGATCACGTACGAAATCGACGGCAAGCAGTACGTGACGGTGCTGTCGGGATGGGGTGGGGAGTTCGCACTGGCGGCGGGCGAGGCGGCGCGTCTTTCTCACAGCGATCCGCGCGGTCGCGTGCTCACCTATACGTTGGCGTTGCCGGCTTCGCCGCTGCCGTCGGCCGAGGCGGTGACCGAACTGCTCGACCGCCCGGGTGCGATCGAAGACGGCGGGCGTCTCTACCACAAGAACTGCGCCGCCTGTCACGGAGCCGCGGGTGTGGCAGGCACATCGTCGATTCCCGACTTGCGAACCAGCAAGCTCGGCTACGACACGTGCGATGCGATCGTGCGCCAGGGACTGCGTGCTTCGGCCGGGATGCCGAACCTCGGGCAATGGGTGAGTGCGGACGATACGCGTCTGATCAAGGCGTATCTCGAACGCCGCGCCGCCGAGTAAGGCGGCGGCTGCCGCATGTCTTGATAGGCGTCCGCCTCGCGCGTGGTCGCCGCGCCGCCGAGGTACCCGGCAACTTCGGCGTGTTCGAAAGGCGAGTGGCGATTATTGCCGGATGTTCTGTCGTGGCGGAACGATCTGGTGCGGCGCGGGAGGCAGCGACATCCCGTCGATCGGACTGGTCATCGGCGGACCGCCAAGGCCATCTCCGCGATAGGCTCCAAGCCCGGAACCGTTGATCGACCCCAGGTCCTGGGGCTGGGTTGCTCCGATCGACCCGTTTCCAAGCGTACCGAGCCTTCCGAAGTTCCCGCCGGAATCGGCGCCCAGCACCCTGTCATCGTGTTGTCCGAGGCGGTTCTGGACAGGCATGACGATGAACCCGCGCCAGCTGTCTTCGCCGGCGCTGCTGCAGGCGGGAAAGACGGATCCCCAGGCGAGGATCACGGCAAGCACTGAAAGCGACAAAATGGGAAAGCGTTTTGATGCATTCATGGCAGCGTTCTCCGACGCTTCAGAAACTAACCCCTGCACGCGTGCTTGGCCATACGCCTGATCACGAAAAAGGAAGCGATGTGGAAGTCTGTGCAGCGGCGCGCGCATTCGTGGCACGCAGATCGCGTCGCGCCGTGCCCGCGTCGCTTGCTGATGCGCGTCACAGGCGCAGCGATGACCGGCGTCAGTGAGCGATTCAGTGACGCGTCTGGATCGCGTCGAGAACCAGCGTCACGGTGTAATCGAGCACGGTTTCGCGGTCGCGCTCGTCGGCACGGACACCCCAATCGCGCAGCGCACCGAGGATCGATCGCAGCACGAAATGGGCGAGCGCATCGGGGGGAATGTCCTTGCGGATCTCTCCTCGCGCCTGGCCGATCTCGATCAGCGGCTGGACGAGCCGGTGCGGCGGTTCAATCGACAAGCGCTCCGCGCACGTTCCCAGTTCGAAGATCGAACGCTCGGTGACCTCGCGACTCCAGTTCCTGCCCCGTACCACTTCATCCAGGATAGCGTTGATCGCCTCGCCGAACGTCGGACGGCCGATCAGCTCCGGCAGCATTTCGCGTACGCGTCGCAGCCGTCGCAGCGCGTATTCGAGCAGCAGGTCTTCCTTGCGATGGAAATACAGGTAGAAGCTTCCCTTGGAGATTCCCGCCGCGCTGCAGATCGCATCGACCGTGGTGTTCTCGATGCCGTGCTCCGTGAACAACCGATGGGCGGCGTCGCGGATGCGGTCACGCGTGCGCTCGGTACGCCGTTCGCCTTCCTCGCGCATCCTGCGCGCCGACGGCATGACGCCGGTAGAGGAGCGCCGATAAGGATTCTTCTGTACGTCGGTCATATCGGCTATCCGGCGCGTCGTGCTCCTTGCGGGAGAGCAACGGTCGGATCGACCTCGAGATTGAACGCAGCTCCCGCGAACAGCAACGCAAAGTGGTTGGTGCCGTGTCATGTCGCCCCGCATGAGGCGCGATATCGGTCTGCACGCGGCGCCGCGTCACCACTTCGCGTAGTGACGTTCCATGTAACCGAGTTGTCCCTCGATCGGGAGCGTTTCGCCGCTGGCGGTGACGAAGCGTCCTGCGTAGCGTCCGAACAACTGGTGGAAGTTGCTCGCCAGCACCAGCGCGTTGATCTTCTCGCTGTGGCGCCCCTGCGGCGTGAACTCGAGTTCCACGCGTCCGTCGCCCGTGCGAAGCTTCCACGGTTTCATCAGGTCGTGGCGGTCGTACTCGAACGCCGCGATCGAGACTCGCTCGAGGACGCCGTCTACCCAGAAACAGTTCTCCGTGTAGCTGGTCTCGTTGACGCCGCACGAGATGTTCATGCCGACGATGCGCCCGTCGCGCAGGCGACCAGACAGGCAGCCCCAGTTCCAGAACGTCTCGCGCCGCATGTAGCCGGCAGTCCAGTCGTTGTGCCCGAGCATGTCGAGTTGCGTCAGGTCGATGCGGCGTCCTTCCCACACGGCGGTTCCGCTGACGCGTGCACCGGCCGTCTTGCGTGCGAATACCCAGCCGCTCGCTCCTGCACCGGTGCACAGGACCATGGGGGCGACTGGCGGCCGGCTTTCGTCGAACGTCGCGTCGACGCGCACGCCGCTGGCCAGTTGCACGCGCAGGTGGCGCTGCTGCGGCGAAGCCGTCGCGCTCATGGCGAGGCTGTCGCCCCGCCACGAAAAGCTCACTGCACCGTCCTCGGGTCTCTGGTCGAAGCGGCAACCGAGCGCCAGCGGCGTCCGGAAGCTGAAGTGGGCAAAGCGCCGCGTGACCGGCTCGTAGAAGTACAGGAACGCGGTCGCGGCGATCTTTACGTCGGCGATGGCGCAGCCGAAGATCAACCGCTCACTGAGTCCACCGAGAAACTGGAACTGGTTGAATCCGAAATGGCGTGCGAGCCTGCCGCGAGGACGGTCGAGCGGACTTTCCAGCGCGTAGTCACGGTAGTTCACCTCACCGATCGGTTCGCTGAAGATCCCGAGCCGGACTTCGCCGTTGGAATCGATGAGTCGTGAGCCTGCCATCCCTGGTTCTCCCGGCGTGATTGCTCCCGAATGCGGCGCCTGCCACGTTCGGCCGCGCTGCGCTCGGGTCCGTCCTGGCGCACGCGGACGGTATCGATAGCAAGGCGAGGCGTTGGTTCCAAAGACGCGCATCAGGCGCGATCGCGCGCGCTCCGGGAGTTTCTTCATGAGGTTTGTAACGGCTCTGTCCCTGTTCGCTCTCGTCGTTCTCGCTGCGGGTCGTGGCGCTGCCCAGACAGACCTGGAATTGCCGCAGCAGGTGCAGGCCGCCAGGGCATGCGCTGCCGAAGCGGCCGCCGTGCGCGACGCTTACCGGCAGCTGCGCGACCACCTGAAGGGCAGTGCTGTCAAAGCGCGTGCGGAGGTGCTGCTCAACCAGGCCGAGGAGGCGCTGGCGCGGGCACGCCAGGCCTGCAGCCAGGACGCCGACGCGATGCGTTCCTTCGACGCGCTTGCCGATGACAGCGACTTCATCCGTCGCGCGCTCGGCACTCCGCGACGCTGATCGCGCGCCAGTCCTATTTCGAACCTGGTTCCGGGGACGCCGCGGGTGCGGAAGCCGGCTTCTCGAACTTGAGGAGGAACCGGTCCAGCGACTGTCCGTGCGCGCTCTGGCAGGCGCTGGCGCCGTGATCGTCCGCCGGCTCCTTCAACGCATCGCTGGATTCGACGAAACGGAAGCCCGCGCGCTCCACTTCCGCGCGGACCGTAGCCTCGGTCACGCGACACAACGTGACGGCGTCGTCTGCGGCGCGCGCGTCGCTGATCACGTAGAGTCCTCCCGGGTGCAGCGCCCGCATCACCGTCGCGTTCATCGCGTCGCGGTCGATGTTGCGCCGGATGGCGTCGGCGTAGGCACCTGCGGAGATCACGACGTCGAGGTTGGCGACGTACGCAGCCAGCGGTGAGGCGAGCGAAAGATCGAAACGTGCGGTGTCGGCGAGAATCGGCTTGTCGAGCCGCGCGCGCCAGTCTTGCGCGTCGGCAAAACCGTCGGGGTCATTGTCGGCGAAGATCCTGCCGTAGGGATACGCCGCCAGCGCGAGCACTTCGGTCAGATACCCGTCGCGAGCCCGCAGGTCGGCAACTCTCATACGAGGCTGGATGTTGGCAAAGAGCGCGATCGCTGCCGGCTTCTCGCCCGCATCGCGAGCGACGTCCTGCGTCGACCTTGGAAAGTCTGCACGGCCGGCGTCGGCGTGCATCTGCATGCTCTCGCCGCCCGCGCCCTTGTCGCGACCGCTCTGCGCACGGGCAGGTCCGGCGGTCACGATCGCGAGCGTGCAACAACACGCAACAGTTGCGAGGCGCAGCGGGCGCATCCTGCCCGGCCGGTTACTGAGGATATCGTTCATCGTCTGCTGCCTCATGCCGTGTCGTCTGCGCCGCCCGAAGGCGGCCTGGAGCGCTGCGCGGCGATGCGGATCCAGCGCGCCGCCGCCGCTGCTGCCAGCAACGCAAGGAAAGGCAGCAGGGCCGCAGCCGGAATCCGTCGCGAGTTGTTGGCAATCGCCGTCCACGCCAGCGGCAGCAACTGCAGGACTCCGGCAAACAGCAGCCACAGTGCCGGTTCATCGCGCGCGACCAGCAGCGCAAGGATCGAGACAACTGCGACTACCGAAGCTCCCTCGCCGATCTTTTCGCGAGGCGTCTCCCAGTAAACGCGCGAGATGCCGTACTGGAGGCGGCGCACCGCATCGCCGAGCGAGTGTTGCTGCCAGTACGTGGACCACGAGTAGCGTGGTGGGCCTGGCAGGTGCGCCTGTTCGTAGCTGTCCACCCACAGATAATTGTTGAGGTAGCCGTGGTAGACGGGACTGCCTGCGTAGATCAGTCGCGGCACCCAGCTCGGGGAAGCAACGAACACGAACAACGCGATGGCCGCGGCGTACCTTGCGATCGGGAGCAACGGCCGTTCCCGATCGTGATCTTCTCCGTCCCCGTTTGTTGTCTTCTCGTCGTCGAAGGCGTCTTCGCCACCCGTGTCGTCATCATCGCCATCGCCATCGGCGTCGGCGCCGGCGCCGCCGCGCAATGCGTGCACGTCCGACGCCACCATCGCGATGGCAAGGCCGGCGGCGAGAAAAAGACCGTTGACGCGGGTCAGGTACGACACCGCTGCAAGCGTCGCGAACGCCAGCAGATGGCGGAAACGTTTCTTCTTGAGATAGGCAAGTGCCGCGCCGATGGTGGCGGTGCTCATCAGTACGTACATCGGTTCCGTGAGCAGGCGGCTGGTGGCGATGTCGTACAGGAACTCGGTCTGGTAGATCAGGCCGGCCGCCAGTGCGCCGGCCAGTGCGCTGCCGCACACCCAGGTTCCGACGGCGAATGCGGTCCACAGCGTGAGGACGAGCAAGAGCAGGTTGACTCTTGCCAGCGCCGGCGCGCCCGAAATGCCCAGCGCTTCTGCGATCGCGAGAACGGCGGGGTAGGCGGGCTGGCGATGCGCGCGATCGGCGGCCTCGGCGCCGACCGGCGCGACGAAGCCCATCGAGAAATCTCCGTTGCGAAAGTCGTCCGCGATGTCGAGGTAGTGCTGGCTGTCATCTGCCAGCAGCAGGCGGATTCCTACCAGTGTCGACGACACTTCCTCGATGTACGTGGTGCCCCTGCTCCACAGCGACCACGACATCATGGCGACGAGCAAGGCTGCGGCCACTCCCGCAGCGGTGAGGAACTTGCCGAAGCTGGAGGGAAGGCCTCGCACCGGCCGCCGCATCAGTTGACGCCACGCGCTCTGCAGGCTCATTGCCGCACTCCCAGCGTCACTCCCAGCGACTCGAGCGCACGTTCGGCGTTGCCTGCCCAATCACGATTGGAGGCAGGATTGGCGGGACTCGGATGCGGGATCGAGCCGACGACGAGCGTGCCGATATCGCAGGATCCGGGCAGCGAGCGCATGGCTTCGATGCGCAGTGCAGCGAAGCGGCCGATGCCGATGACGAAACGCGGCCGCAGCACGCGCAGCGCAGCGGCCAGTGCGCGGTCGCAGCGCGGAAACACCTGCGCCTTCTCGCGTTGCGTGAGTTTGTCCGGAGTGCGGTTGCGTCCGGTGTCTTCCACGAAAAGCAGCGGGCAGTAGTTCAGGACGAAAAACCGCTCGAAAAAACGCTGCGGAAGCCCGAAGCGCGAGCGCGCCCAGCCCCACAGCCGCGCGCCGCTCACTTCGGCGCGCGTGCACGCGAAGCCCTGTACGGGGCGCGACGGATGCTCGCGCGCAGGCTTGTCGATGGAGACGTCGATCCCAAGCCAGTCCCGGACCAGTTCGACGTGTCCGAACGGCACGCCTGTCTGCGCCATTCCGAACGGACCGGGATTCATGCCGACCAGCACAGCTTCTTTCGTGCCCGTGCCATAGCGCTGACAGTACGCTGCATAACCCGCGCGCGCATAGATGAGCGGGTTGTAGACCTCGGCAACCGGTTTGGCGAAACGAAGAGGCTCGAGCCCGCGTGCCAGATCGTCGGCAATGTCGAGCAGCGCGGACACCCCTGCTCAGGCCTTGGCAGTTTGCCCGCTGCCGGCCGGCGCAAAAGCCTCGAGCACCCGCCAGTCGGGCAGCGGCAGCCCCTGCGGATGCAGCGGCTGGATGCACACCTGATTGGCGCCTGCGTCCAGATGAGCCTTGATGCGCGACGCGATCGCTTTCTCGTCTCCCCACGCCACCAGCGCGTCCACGAGGCGATCGCTGCCCATGTTTTCGAAATCCTCGTCGGTGAATCCGAAACGCTGAATGTTGCGGCGGTAGTTCGGCAACGTGAGATACATGGCCAGGCTTTGTCGAGCGACGCTCCTGGCTGCCGTCGGATTCGTCTCCAAAAGCACCTTCTGCTCCGTGCAGATCCACGCGTCGGGTCCGATGAGCGCTCGTGTCGATGAGGTGTGCTCGGGCGGTACCAGGTAAGGATGCACGCCGCGCGTTCTCTGTGCTGCCATCGCGAGCATCTTCGGGTGCAGCGCGCCTATGACGACCGGCACCTCTTCGGCCGGGGGAACCGACGCGTACGGCGAACGGTCCATCGCGTCGAGATACTCGCGCATGTAGGAGTACGGCCGGTCCCATGCGTGACCGCGCAGTCCCTGGACAAGAGGTTGATGCGAGACTCCGATGCCGAGCAGGAAGCGGCCGCCGGATTGTTCCGCCAGCGTCTTTGCGCCGGCAGTCATGGTCATCGCGTCGCGCGCGTAGATGTTGGCGATGCCGCTGGCGATCACGAGCCTGGAGGTCGCAGAAAGCAGCCACGCTGCCGAAGCGAACACTTCGCGTCCTACCGCCTCGGGAATCCACAGCGTGCCGTATCCGAGCTCTTCGATGCGCCGTGCTGCATCGGCCGCGTCCTTTGCCGACAATGCGTCGAGGAAACACCAGGCTCCAAGCTTGGCAAGTTGCATATCGGTCCGTCTCCTTGCGATCGTGTGCGGCCTGATGCCGGCGGCCGGTCCCGCCGGGCGCCGGGCGAATGGCGGAAGTATGACGGGGCAGCGCGGCGGGGCAAGGCAACCGGTGCAGTGTCGCGAGCCGCAACGATCCGCGCCTGCGGCGGACCGGTCGCGGCGCCGGCTTGCGGGGCGGCGGAGGCAGTGAAACAAGGTCGCGCGTGCCGACCCTCTTGCGGAGCATCGAAGCAGGTTGGCCGTGTCGAATACGCGCGGCAGCGCTGGCGCTGGCTCCCTCGCTGCTTGTCGTGCTCGCGCTGCTCTACGGACGCAGCGCGAGGCTCTATTTCCTGGCGCTCGCGATGCCGGGTCCATTTGTTGCCGCGATGCCAGCCGCCTTTGCGACGGCGGCACTGTCGGCGGCGCTTTGCGCCTGCATGCTGTGGAGCCCGCCGCCATCGCGTGGTGACGCACGCGATGGCGACCGCAAAGTCCGCACGGGCCTCTGCGCGTCGCTCGCATTGGTCTGCGCGGCAGTCGCGGCGTATCTGGCCGCCGCGGGACCGGTACCGCAACGGCATCAGCACGTGTCGCATCTGCTTCACGGGCTCGCTCCGCTGCACGCCAGCATTCCGCTCGTCGCGGCGTTGTCGTTGCTCGCCCTCTCGCCGGTTGTCGTGCGACTGCTGCGCATGCCGCGAGCGCTGGGGTTGCCATCGGTCCTCGTTCCCGGCGCGATCGTCGGCGCACTTGCGGCACTGAACCGGCCAACCGGATGTGAAGCGGTCATCGCCGAAGCGTTGCTGGCGGCAACTCTCACACTGTGGATGCTGCTCGAGCTCGCGCAGGAGCGAGCATCACGTGGCGGACCGGAGCGGACACCAGGAACTGTGCCGCAGCAGACATCGCAAGGCGCCGGCGCACAGCGCAGTGCCGGCTTGCCTGTTGCGCCACCCGGCACGATCGGCCGCAAGGGGTTCGTGATCGGCGTGCTGCTGTGTTGCGGCATCGGACTGTGGCTCACGTGGCCGGGCTGGCAACACGGGATCATCCTGAACCAGGACGCACCCCGTCATCTGTTGCGCGCCAGGATCATGGCGGAGATGTTCCTGCCCGCGGGACACATCGACGGCTGGTCGCCTTACTGGTACCTCGGCGCGCAGCTCTTCCTGTTCCAATCGTACGGATACTTTTTCGTCATCGGTGCGGTTGCCGATCTGCTTGGCGGCTGGGTACGGCTTGCCGACGTCTTCAAGTTCTTCTACGCGTTGCCGATCATCGTGCTTCCCGCGTCCGTCGCGTGGCTGGCGCGCGGCCTGGGCGCGAGTCGTCGCGCGGCGTTGGTGGCGGCGTTCGCTTGCCTGGCGCTTGGGTCCGCCGTCGGCTACGGCGTCAAGGGCGTCTACGGCACGGGTCTGCTGTTGCAGGGCGTGGGCATCGTGCTGTTCGCGATCGTCTGGCCGCTGGTACTCGACGCGCTCGAAGGCAAAGCTCGCGCTGCGTGGATCGCGTCGCTGCTGCTCGGCGTCATCTTCGTCACGCACTTCATCACTGCGGCCTACGTGATGGCGGCGGCGGGCGTGGTCGCGTTCGGATTGGCGCTCTGGAATCGGGACGCGGCGCCGCTGCTGCGCTACACAGGTCTGGCGGTCGCTGCCCTGCTGCTGTCGGCGCACGCGTTGTTCCCCAGTCTGGAACTGCGAAACCTTGCCGGATCGGCGGTCGGCTGGGGCGGGATGGAAGATCGCTTCGTGCGCTTCCTCGTCGGCAGGGGAGTGGGACCGCCGTGGCTGGTGGTGCCGGCGTTGCTTGCGGCGGTCGCGGCGATCGTGCGCGGCCGTGGCCGGCTGGGGATTGCCGCGCTGCTGCTGTTCGGGACAGCGCTGGCGGCATCGTCGTCGTCGCCGTACGAGCCCGATCTGGTCACGCGCATCTTGAGGGTGGTACTGCGACCGCGCTCGATTCCCTATGCCGTCCTGCTGACCGCTGTATTCGTCGGGGTCGCGTTCGATGCGGTGTTCACGTTCATCGCTTCGGTACGATCGTCACCGGACCACGCGATCTGCGGCAGTGCGCGGAGCGAAACGACCCCGTGGCCATGGAGACAGGCGGCCTTCGTCGTGGCCGGCGTGAGTCTTTTGTGCGCAGGCCTCATCGAGATCGTGACCCTGCGTTCGCAGGTGAGTACCGAAGCGACGCTGCGGCGACGGGACCACGGCGATTACGCGCAACTCGTCCGATGGCTGCGTCGCAACGTCCCGCTCCCGGCGATCGTCGAGATCGACCGCAACGGGCTGCCGTCACGCGTGACCGGTGCGCCCAGCGTGATCAGCATCCTGAATCTCGATACCGGGCTCTTCACGCTCGGCGGCGACCAGGCCGAGCTGACCAACGCGGGCTCGCGCTCGCGATCGATGGGAGGAGACAAGCTTGCCGCGCAGGCCGATCTGTCGGCGCGTCGTCTGCGTTCCTTCGGAGTCTCGTATGTGATCGCCACGGACATGCAGTCGCGGCGGCGACTGGACCTCAGCAAGGAGTACGAACGTGCTTTCGAAGGCCCGCGTGCGGCCGTCTACAGGATCCGCCACTCCGGCGCGTGGCTGACCGGCCCCGGGATCCAGATCAGCCAGTTCAAGTTCGCGCCCGAGCATCTGCGCTGGCAGGTTCTCGTTTCCGGTGGACGTTCGAGGCAGGCGACCGCGACGGTGAGCTGGCATCCGGACTGGCAGGCGCTCGTTGACGGGCATGCCGTACCAGCGGTGCAGACAACGCGTCACCTTGTCGCGTTCGACATCGAGCCGGGCGCTCATGTCGTTGAATTGAAGTACGTGCGTCGAATCGCCGAACACGTTTACGATGCAATCTCGCTGGGCGCCCTGCTGGTGGTCGCCGGCGGTTTCGTGTTGTCGCGGCGCGGTCCGCCATTGCGCGCCCGCGTCGATCCGGAGGCGGAAACGGAGGAAGCGGGTTAGCGCGGTTTCAAGGCTTCGAATTCGGCCGTGAACGCCGCTGCGAGTTTCCTCAGGTCTTCGTGCCACGTGGCACGCGAGGTGTCGACGACCGAGAAACGCTGCTGCGGCCACTGCCTGGCAGAGTTGGCGGGGTCTTCGAACCGCTCGCGCATTTCTTCGTAGAGCTCGGGCCCTGCATCCGACGCATCTGCACCGCGTACTGCACGTTCGCGAAGCCTTGCCAGCGCATCGCGTTCGTCGGCAATGACCCTGATCAGGCTGCACGAGGACTTTTCGGCTTCGGCCCAGGCCCGCGCCTGATCGCGCCACGCGCGCGTGGCGTAGGTGGCATCGAGAATGACGTTGCGACCGGACCGCACGACGCTCTGCGCTTCCTCGAGCAGATCCGAGTAAACCTGCGCGCGCCGTTCGTCGTCATAGGCGCCGCTGCCGTATGCGGCTCGAAGCGACGTTCCCGGTTCGATGCCGGCGCGAGTCTTGCGCACGCGATCGGAAGAAATCACGACGCCGCCGGTGAGATCGGCAAATGCTTCGGCCACGGTCGTCTTGCCGCTGCCGATCAGGCCGCACACGAGCACCGTCGCACCCGGTCGTCGTTGAGTGAGAAGCTTCGTGCCGAGCGCGAGGTGACGCCCCGCGCTCGACGCTGCGCCCGAGCGTTGATCGGGCGGGAGCGACATGTCGCCCGCGACCAACGCCGCGACTTTCGCACGGACGAGCGCGCGATATCCCGCAAAGTAATCGACGACACAGAAGAGGTGGAAGTCGCCGCTGTCACGCGCGTAGCGGCGCAGGAAACGCGAGGCGAAGTCGGGGTAGCCGCGATAGATGAGATCCATCGCGAGGAACGCGACGTCGGAAGCCGCGTCGATGCGCCGGAAATCGTCGCGGAACTCTAGGCAGTCAACGATCAACGGAGCAGCGTCGCCGGTCTCGAACCATACGTGTTCCGTGTGCAGGTCGCCGTGTCCGTCGACGACGCGACCGCGCAGCCGCCGTTGTTCGAAGTCGTCGCGATGTTCCTCGGCGAACCGGTCGGCGAGCTCGCGTGCCTCGCGCACCTTGTCGTGATCGACGATGGTGGGTCCCACGCCCAGCAATGCCTCGAAGTTGGCACGCGCCGGCGCGGTCGTTGCCGCGAGCCATGTGTGTGCGGGAAACGGCGCCGGTGTGCCGAGACCGTGTGCGGCATGAAATGCGGCCATCGTGGCAGCGATCGCGTCAATGTGGCGAGCCTCGATCGTGCCGGCTGCGAGCAGTGAGTGCAGGTCGCGGCCTGGGGGCAGACGCCGCATCACGACGCAATGTTCGATGACACCGGGTTCACAGCAGAGCGTCTCGCTGCAGGGGCCGATCGCATGGCGGCCGTCACCGATCATCAGCGGCGCGACGCCGAGGTAGACGTCGGGCGCGAGCCGGCGGTTGAGCGCGACCTCACGAAGGCAGTCGCGCGCGCGCTCTTGCGGGTCGGTGAAATCGACGAACGCGAGCCGGACGGGTCTGCGGAACTTGTAGGCGCGCGTACCGGTCAGGAAGACGTGCGAGATGTGTGTGTCGATGCGTTCGATGCCGGTGCCTGCACCCGAATCCGCAGGATACGCCGACGCGTCGGCCAGCTGCGCCAGCGTCGCGGGATCGAGGGAACCGGACGCCGTTGTCATGCGCGCCCTCCGGCTTTCGCGACGAGGGCCACGCACACGTGAATCCAGGAGCTGAAGGCGCCGGCAATCATGTCGTGGTTCTTTGTAGGCGCGAGTCCGGTCCGGACGCAACGGGGACCCCGATCGTCCCGCAGGATTGAAAGATTGCGTCTTGAAACCAGCAGAGGTCTCCGCCCATAGTGGCCGCTCCTTTCTGGCTGGAAGGACGGGGGAGGGACCATGACTGGCAAACTCGCACTACGCGAGGCATTGGCCCTGGCCGGTGTCATCGCGATTGCCGCACTGACCGCGGTGCCGGCGTCGGCGTTCGTGACATTTGAATCAGGACAGGTGCGTCCGTTGGCGATTTCCGCCGACCGCTCGCGGCTGTTTGTCTGCAATACACCGGACAACAGGCTGGAGATCTACGACATCTCGGGCGGGGGCATCGGGCATGTGGGGTCGGTTTCGGTCGGGCTCGAGCCGGTGGCGGTGGCCGTGCGTAGCGCGAGCGAAGTCTGGGTGGTCAATCACCTCTCCGACAGTGTCAGCATCGTCGACGTCAGTGACCTCACGACGGCCCATGTCACGCGCACGCTGCTCGTAGGCGACGAGCCACGAGACATCGTCTTCGGCGGTCCGTCGTTCGATCGCGCGTTCGTCACCACAGCCCATCGCGGCCAGAACAGTCCAGTCGATCCGCAACTGACGACGGAGGGCGTCGGTCGCGCCGACGTCTGGGTGTTCGACGCCAACAACCTCGGGAGTTCGCTTGCCGGCGACGAGGAAACGATCGTGACACTGTTCGGCGATACGCCGCGGCCGCTGGCAGTGAGCGCCGACGGCACGCGCGTCTATGCCGGCGTCTTCCATTCCGGAAACCAGACGACGACGCTCAGTGAAGGCGTGGTTCCTGACGGCGGACAGGGCGCCGGTGGCTTGCCTGCTCCCAATACGAACTACGCCGGCGTACCAGGTCCCGAAACCGGCCTGATCGTGAAATTCAACGGTTCGCAGTGGGTGGACCAGCCGGGGCGCAACTGGTCGGGATCGGTGCGCTTCAGCCTGCCCGATTACGACGTGTTTGCGATCGACGCAGCGGCAGTTCCGCCGCTGCAGGTTGCCGGCGGTCCGGGACGTTTCGCGCACGTGGGCACCGTGCTGTTCAACATGGCGATCCATCCGGTGAGCGGGAAGCTGTACGTCTCCAACCTCGAATCGTTCAATGAAGTTCGCTTTGAGGGACCGGGAACATTCGGCGGCTCCACGGTGCGGGGGCACATCGCCGAGAGCCGTATCAGCATCGTCGATCCGGCCACCGCAGAGGTGACGCCGCGGCATCTCAACAAGCATATCGATTACGACCAGTGCTGCGATGCGATTCCGAACGCGGTGAACGACACGAGTCTGGCGTTTCCTCTTCAGATGGCGTTTTCGGCCGACGGTTCACTGGTTTTCGTCAGCGCGTTCGGCTCCAGCAAGATCGGAGTGTTCGCCACCGGTGAGCTCGAGAACGACACGTTTACGCCGGACACGGCCGACCAGATCGAGCTTTCCGGCGGAGGCCCGACGGGCCTTGTCCTCGATGACGCCAACAGCCGTCTGTTCGTGCTGACGCGCTTCGACAATTCGCTGTCGGTCGTCAGTACCGCCACCGGGTCGGAAACGTTGCACGTGCCGCTGCACAATCCGGAACCGCCGAGCGTCGTCGAAGGACGCCGTTTCCTTTACGACGCCCGCCTTACCTCGAGCCACGGCGATCAGGCATGCGCGTCGTGCCACATCTTTGGCGATTTCGATTCGCTGGCCTGGGATCTCGGCAATCCCGACGGCGACGTCGTGAACAACGCCAATCCTTTCACCATAGGAGGGTTCATCGATCCGGACTTCCATCCGATGAAAGGACCGATGACGACGCAAAGCCTGCGCGGCATGGACAACCACGGACCGATGCACTGGCGCGGTGACCGCACCGGCTCCGGCAGTGCTGCGAGCGTGCAACCCAACC
>Ga0334722_10003085_pt1 | contig 18214 bp, 14 predicted proteins | sample C3_bottom_MG_FD_207210 | JGI IMG/M metagenome (GOLD analysis project Ga0334722, IMG submission 207210) | Sediment microbial communities from Yellowstone Lake, YNP, Wyoming, USA - C3_bottom | ecosystem: Environmental > Aquatic > Freshwater > Lake > Sediment | place: USA: Wyoming | collected...
CGACTTTGACTCCAGTATTTTCGGGCCGGGGATGTATTGAATCGTCAGATCGGCAAAGTCCGGCTGCCCGGTTGCCGGGCACAGACAGGTGAATTCGTCGGAATGCAGTGTAATCAAATAATCGCGTCCCTGGTTGTGATTGGGAAACGTCTCCAATTTCCGTACCGGTTTTTTGTCTCCTCCGAGCAGGGTCAGCCCGGCCAGATCAGATTTTTCGGTTATCGTTGACATCTATTCCCTTTCTTCGCGAATATATTTGCATCCATAAAACATGCGCCGTTTTCAGACATGAGCATCCCTCATAAAAAGACGCACCGGAACGGATTTTAACTCATCGTTTGATCTTCTATATGAAACCGTTTGCTCTTGTCCATATTTTTCTGGAAACAAATTTTCTATTGATAATCCCCAGGGCCTATGGTAAATGGCGAAGCCTGTTCAGTGGGGGATCGTTCAATGGTAGGACAACGGACTCTGACTCCGTGAATCGTGGTTCGAATCCACGTCTCCCAGCCAAATAAAATCAAAAAGGATTTTTCGATTGACGGTTAATTCATTTTTTCGTTGATTTACGATTCTCTCCCCACCTTTTCCCCACTTTCAGGAATGCCCCATATCTTCAGCAACATTTTTTGCTCAAGACAATACCATGATTAAGATAGAAAACATTATGGATGATGTCCCGGACCACCGCGCAGCGGGTGACGGGTTATCATCCATTTCCTTGCAGGTCTTTTCCCGAGACAGCGGGACGAGCGCCTCGTGCGCTGGTCTCGCTGTCTCGGGCTTATGGGGAGCCCCTTGGGGACGGACGGGCCGGCGAAGCCGGAGACGATGATCTGACCGGCGCGTCTGCCGGACTGAGAACGACCGCCTGGGCGGATGGGGGGATGAAATGCGCGCAGGCAAAGGGAGCGGGAAGGAAGGCCGAGTTTCGACGCCGCGACTTGCGCCTTTCCCTTAATGCGGCGAGACTCCTTTTAGTTTTTGGGTTCTTTAAACGGAAGCGAAGCGCGCCAGCGCGGAGCGTTTCCGCTGTAGGCGCAGGAACGCCGCGCGTTAGTGGCCGGAAGTGGAATCAAGCCCGAAGGAAGGGGAGGCTTTTGCCCTGCCGCAACTGAAATCTTTTTTCAGCTACACAGGGTTGCCGGAAGGACACGGTTCGCAAAAGCCAACGCTAAAAAGAAGTTTCATCCCCAAATTTAAGGGGAATGACTTATTACTGAGCGCCATAGCATAGTATTTCCGGCTGAGCTTGTCATGCAATGTGCAGGAACTACTTTGCCGCATGCCTGTTCATTTTGCGCTTGACAGCATTAGGACTTGCCGTGTCAGGGCAAAAATACTGTTTGACATTTACATGAATACACAATATAGTGTAGTACTTTAAACATCGGAGGTGGATAAATGACCGCGATAGAACCTAAGAATATGCCTGGCTTCTGTCGTCCCAAGCCGGAGCTGGCGGACCGCGAACTCATCAGTCGGGAGAAAGCGGACGAGTTGATGCACTTGTTCAAGATGTTAGCCAACGATACACGGTTGCGGCTGATTCACGCACTGACGCGTTCCGGGAAAATGTGTGTGAATGAACTGGCGGAAACAATGGAGATGAAGCCACAAGCCGTTTCTAACCAGCTCCAGCGTCTTGTGGACCGAGGGCTCATAGTGGGCACCAGAGACGGGAACAACGTCTATTACCGTATCATAGACCCGTGCATCGTCGGTCTTCTCGACCTGGGGTTGTGCCTGCTGGAGGACACTGAAGCGAGGAAGCGGGAATGATAGCTCCCGCATAGGGGTGTGCTGCCAATCCCCAGGCCGCAGTGCTTGGTTTCATTGGGTCCATATTCACGAAAACCGGGTAAGCAGCTCAGAATGTTTTGCCAAGGAAAGACGACCTCCGGCAACGTGTTTTGTTTTCCAATGTACGATGCTGTTTATGATGTCTCTCCCACAACGTATTGATTGATCGGGACTTTTGATCTTCTGGATCAGGTAGCCCTGAACGGCGGCAAACCCGTAAAATGCGGCGTCGACGGTCCGGGTGATTGGGTCTTGAATCTAAACCGAGGACCAACGGGCGGTCCTCTTGAGCAGGAGGAAATGAGTCATGCATGAGACGAAGATTGAGAAGGAAACGAAGTCGAAGAAGAAGGGGTTCTTCGCGATGTTCAAGGAGTCGCTGACCAAGATCAGCAGCGGCTGTGGTCCAGGCTGTGGCTGCCATCTGGAAGGAGACGACAAGAAGAACGACGAGACGCCGAAGAACGAACCTGAAAAGGCGGCGGCGAAGGGGAGCAAAAAAGGGGGACGCAATGCCGAGTGACGCTCCTCTTGCCCGTCCCAGTGCCGACCGCTACCGGGAGATATTGGTGCTCTCACTCGTGCCCGCCCTCGTCGGAGCACTCATCCTGGTGAGCGGGGCGCTTGCCCACTGGCGTATCGGCTCACCATTAGTGAACGCGGGCCTCGCGCTTGGCGCCATGCTGCTTGGCGGCTTTCCGCGCTTCATCGCCGGCTTTAAAGATCTCTACCGGCGCAAGATTACGGTCAACGTCTTCATCACCGTGGCCCTTGCCGTCACCGTTGCGGCGGGCGAGTTCCTTTCGGCTGCGGTCATCATTTTCATCATGGCCGTGGTCGGCGCCCTGGAATCCTACACCCTTGACAAGAGTCGTCGGAGCATCCGCGACCTGTTGGATCTCACCCCGCCCACCGCGACGGTGCGGCGAAATGGTGTGGAGACAACCGTCCCCGTGGCCGAACTGCGTGTGGGAGATATCGTCATCGTGCGCCCGGGCGAGCGCATCCCTGTGGACGGAGTAGTTGCCGCCGGCGCCGGTACGGTCAACCAGGCGCCCATCACCGGCGAGTCGATGCCGGTCGATAAGTTCAAGGGCTGCGAGGTGTTCAGCGGCACCCTGAATGAGAACGGACGACTCGAGGTGTGTACGACCAAGATCGGCGCAGATACCACGCTCGCCCGGATCGTTCACCTCGTCGAGCAGGCGCAAGAAACGAAGGCGCCGATCCAGGGTATCGCTGATCGCTTCACCGTCTGGTTTCTTCCCATCGTTCTCGTGCTCGCGATCATCGGGTACCTTGCCTCCGGCGACATCAAGGTGGCCGTCGCTATTTTGCTCGTGGCGTGCCCGTGCGCCTTCGCCATCGCGACTCCTACGGCGGTGACGGCCGGTATCGCCAACATGGCCCGGCGGGCGGTACTCATCAAGGGTGGCATCTACTTTGAACTCGCCGGGAAAATGGACGCCCTGTTTGTTGACAAGACGGGGACACTCACCCTCGGTCGCCCGAAGGTCGTGGAGGTAATTGGCGCGGATGGGGAGGATGAGCGTGAGGTCCTGCGTCTCGCCGCCATCGCGGAAAAGTACTCGGAGCATCCTCTTGCAAGGTCGGTGATGGCGCTGGCCGCCCAGCGCCGGCTTGACGTGCCGGACCCCGACGATTTCAAAAACGAGGTGGGCATGGGGATCACCGCCAGCCACGCAGGTGAACCCGTCGTGGTCGGCAAGCCGGAGTTCTTGCGGAGCCTGGGTATCGCCGTTTGCGAGCGTCTTGAAAAGGCTTTAGCGGCGCAGGCTGAGCTTGGCCGGACGGCGGTCCTCGTTGCGCGCGGGCGTGATGCCGTGGGGCTTGTAGCCATCGCGGACGAGGTGCGTACGGAGACGGCCAAGGCTGTGACAGCGCTCAAGGAGCTGGGTTCGCATATCATCATGCTTACCGGCGACAATCCCAGGGCGGCGCAGGCGGTCGCACGCGAGATCGGCGTGGACGAGTTTCACGCCGGGCTGCTTCCCGACGACAAGCAGCGCTTCATCAAGGAATGGCAGAACAAGGGGAAGATTATCGCCATGGTCGGCGATGGCATCAACGACGCGCCCTCGTTGGCTCTCGCCGACGTCGGCATAGTCATGGGAGCCGCAGGCACGGACGTGGCCATCGAGGCGGCGGACGTGACGCTGATGAACGATGATCTTTCCCGTGTTGTTGATTTTGTACGGATGTCGAGAAAGGTGCTTCGACGCATCAAACTCAACATATTCTTCTCCATCATCTACAATGCGGTAGGCCTCACCCTTGCTATGTTTGGACTTCTGACGCCGGTCTGGGCGGTCATGTTCCAGGAAGCAGGCTGCGTGACCGTCGTTATCAGTTCTACGCTACTGCTGTGGACTCGGCCTTGACCGCTCTATGGCTGAGTCTGCGACACCGCTCACCCGACGGAAAAGAAGAAAACAAATGTTAACCTGCGGCATCCGGAGAAACCGGCTTACTAAACTAAAAAAAAGAAGGAGGAACTGACTGAGAAATGCAGAAGGGGCAAAAAATGAATAAGAAGGATCGGATTGATGCGGTATTCAATTTAAGGGAACCAGATGTAATGCCCGTGAGTCCGCATATTATGGCCCAAGCCATCTTCGATATGGGGTGGCGCATAAGGGATATAACCACCCAGACCGAGCTGGATTCCGATAAAGTTGCCGAGGCTTTTGTTACCAACATCAAAAAATACGATTACGATTTATGCTTTGGAACCTACATCGATCACGGTTATGGAGTCCCATCCCTGGGCGGCGTCCTTGATATCCCTGAAAGATTCGGCGTCAGTGTTTCGGTCAAGGAACATCCAGTCAGTAAAAAGGAGGACTGGAACAGGATCAAAAAGAAATTTCCTCTCGACCCATTGAAACATGATCGGATGCCCCAGGCGCTTAGGGCGCTTAAGGTTGTATGCAGGGAAATCGGCGAAACCTATCCTATTTCTCCGATGTCTTATGTGGGCATTGGCTTTGTCCAACATCTTTTCCGAAAAGTCAGCGACCTGACGGTTGACTGTTATGAAGATCCGGACTGGGTAGATGAAATGTGCCAAGTCGCCACCGATTTCAGCATGGACTGGATCCGCGCGCAATACGAGGCTGGGGCCAATACCCATCTTACACTGAACGACTCTTTTGGAACCGAACTCATCTCCCCGGCGATGGCCCAAAGATTTCTGCTTCCGTTCGTCGCCCAGATTGTTCAAATGGTGGAAAAAGAGTTTGGTAAAAAAGTGTTCATGCATATTCATGGCGACATGAAAAACCCAAAATCATATACCTTTCTCGAAAGTCTGGTTAGGGAGGCAGGTGTGAGCGGGCTACACTTGGACGAAAAGCACGATGCGGCATGGATACGTGAACGCGTCGTGAGGCAACTGAATGTCCCAGCCGCTCTGATAGTGCATGGGGCAGTCATAGACGGAGGACCCGCTGAAAAGATCGAGACCATCGTGAAAGAGACGATTGAAATTGGCGGACCTGGTGGAGGAGTCCTGATGGCTCCGAGCTGCCAACTTCTTCCGGCGACACCGGGTTTACATTTCAAAGCTTGGGTGGATGCGACCCATAAATACGGAAAGTATCCTTTGGGATCATGGCAGCAGGGCTGTTGAGTTATGAAGGAGGGGCTCTGAGGGAGCTATACACTGACATGCAGGGGCTGAAAGCCCTGCTCTGCGAGCCTTCTGGAAAACATGGCGCATTGGCTCGCCTGCCATCATGATTTCCTGCCTGATATAGAAGGGCATGGTCGTCCGGTGGGACGACTTCTGCGGCACGCATGCCTGACCAGATATTGTATATTGACAAACCATCTGTTTTTCGTTGACAGGAAGCTGACTGCCCTTTATGATTACCCCGTAACAATACTCTGCCGCCCGTTTTCTAAAGGAGTTTTCATGCACCTGAATGTTATCGTCAAGGGAATGCCGCTTTTTACATATATCAAAAAAATGCCTGCATTTCTGAAGGAATATAATCAAATACGCCGTCAGGCGGCCTTTTCCAGGGAGGCGTTTCCGTTCGGGAAGCTCTATCCCTGCCTCCAGGAAAAAGACCAGCAAAGCGGCGTCCTTTCCGAGCACTACTTTTACCAGGACCTGCACGTCGCCCGCAAAATATTCCAGAATAATCCGTTAAAACATGTCGATATCGGCTCCCGCGTCGATGGGTTCGTCGCCCATGTGGCATCGTTTCGGGAGATAGAGGTGCTGGACGTCCGCGATCTCCATATCGCCATCCCCAGCATCAGCTTTGCCCGCGCCGATCTCTCCGCGAAGGACTTTTCGATGAACGACTACTGCGACTCGCTCTCCTGCCTCCACGCCCTGGAACACTTCGGTCTTGGTCGCTATGGCGATCCGGTTGATTACGAAGGGCATCTCATCGGCTGGACAAACATGAGCAGAATGGTCAAACAGGGGGGCAAATTCTATTTCTCCGTCCCGATCGGGGAGCAGCGCATCGAATTCAACGCCCACCGGGTCTTTTCGTTGTCTTATCTGCTTAGACTCATTGATCCTTATTACGCAATTGACTCCTTCGCTTATATCAGCGACGATGGGGAGTTCCATGCCGATGCGAAACTCGCCGACAACGCCGTCGGCAATAATTGCGGCTGCCATTACGGCTGCGGCATCTTCGAGCTGACCAGACGCTGATCTTTCAATATTTCCCGATAGATATTAACAACCTTTTCGACAGCCGCCTCCCAGGAGTTTTCGGCCGCCGTTTTCAGCGCCGCCGCCCGCATCTCCTCGCGCAGTTTGCGGGAAAGCAGCATCTCCACTTTATCGGCAACGGCGTCGCTGTTGGCAGGCTCTTCCACAACAAAGCCGTTTTCTCCTACAGAGACAATGTCTTTCGCCCCCACCCGGCCGCTGATCAGAACCGGCAACCCGGCGGCCATCGCCTCCAGAACAACCATCCCGAAGGTGTCGAAGCGGGAAAGCATCGCGTAGAAATCACTCGCCAGATAGAATTCGGGAAGTTTTTTTCGCTCCACGGCGCCGGCGAAGATTACGGAACCGGTAATTCCCTGCTCCGCGGCGAGACGCCGGTAGTTTTTTTCATCGCCATGACCGACCACGAGCAGCCTGAAGGATGCTGCCGGATTTTTCCCCCGGAGGCGACCCAGGCCGCGCAACAGGTAATCGAGCCCCTTGACGGCGAAATTCATCGAAACGAAAAGAATCAGCGTTTCTTCAGGATCAATGCCGTAACGCCCACGGATGTCCCGACGACATTTTTCTCTGCCCAGGGCGGCATAAGGAGCCGCCGCGACACCCGGATGAACAACGGTCACTAAGGACGGATCAATCGGATACTCTTCAAGAAAGATATTTCGAACCAGGCCGGAAACGGCCAGAAAGCGCCGGCAGCCGCCTCGCAGCACAAGCTGGTCTTCGACGCCGGCCAGCGACCGGTCGAAGAGGCTCATCCTTTTTTTTCTGACCTCGCGGATCCACCAGCGGTGAGGGATGCCGTGCATCGTATAGACATCCGCCTTGAAGATTCGGTCATGGGTGTGGACAATATCGAAGGGGCCCGCCGCGGCAATGCTTCGCCCGGCAAAAAAGGCAAAACTCGGCGAAATGAGCGATCTCGGAAATCTTATGATCGGCGCCTTGTGAAAGATCACCCGCGTTGAGGAAGCAACCCAGCGGTTGGCGAAGACATGGATCTCAAATTCCGGATAATCGGCAATCCGCTCGGTCAGCTCCGCGGCAAATCCTTCCGCTCCCCCGACCATTCCGTACTTGGGGATTACGACGGCTATCCTGCCCCTGTCCTGCATCGCATTATGTCCGAATTAATTGACAAATGATGAAAATGTTACCGCTTTTCCCACCCCCCGGAGGGGAAGGGATTCAGGGAGGGGCATTTTCGCGTGAAGGCGGCGGAGAGGCTTCGCGCCCGCCTCTCCCCGCCGCGTGGATTCAAAACAGCGGTTGCCGTCTTATTCCCTATTTCGCCTGATATTCCTTAATAATATTAATCATCTTGACAAGATCGTCCTGGGGGAGCTTGCCGGAACTGAGGAAGCGGCAGATGCGCTCCTTGTCGAGGATGACGATGTCGGAAGCGTCATCCTTCAGTCCCCACGCCTTGAGAATCTCCTGCTCGTAATCGAGAAGGATGATAGCGCCGGTCTTCTTCTGTTTGCTCTTGATGGCCGCCTTGATCAGAATATTGGGCATTCCGCTCGCCTTGAGATTCACGATCCCGAAACCCTCGTAACGGGTCTTGTCCAGCCCGCCCGCGTCCTTCTCCTTTTTCAGCGCGTCTTCCACATGGTTGTTTGTGTCCTTCTCGTCCGGATCCACATAAGCGATGTACAGAACCTTGCCTTTGAATTGCGGGTGTTCCAGGGAATATTCCTTCCCGGTCGAATCCTTCAGTTTGAAGTCCGTGGCCTTCTCCCCCACCTGAAGACCAGCGGCAAAAGCTGCCGAGGTGCACCATAATAAAGCAACCACCACCATAACAACCGCTTTCTTCATCTTTTTTCCTCCTTTGTTGAGTACCTGGATGCCTTCATTGGATCAAACTGGTCGTTTGACCGTCTTGCACTGCCACCGCCATTTTCAGCAGAGTGTTGTCAGTATAATAATAAACGAACGGGCAAATCAAGGAAAAACAACCTCTCGGGTGTACGACAAATTTATTGGTAAGCGCAGTTTATCACCCCACCCCCACCCTGCCCTCCCCCTGAAGGGGAAAACAGTGAGCGATCCCTCAAAGGCGAGGGAAAACAGTGAGCGTCTTCGTCCAAAAGAGCCCGAAAGCATAGGTTTTCTCCCCCTTGGGGGATGAGAAACCCCCAGATTTCAAGTTTTTTCGAATGGAGAACCCCACTGTTTTCCCGCCCATTCAGAAGGGGTAGGGGGGGTGATTTTTGACTTCTTCCAAGATCATCAATTTTGCTGTAATATTTTCGCCTTCTGTGCTACGGAAAAGAATATTTTTTCAGAGGGTGGGAATACAATGAAAGCAGTGCACAATCTGGCAATGATGTTGGAAGAAAGCGCGGCAAAATATGCCGGGCGGGTGGCATTAATCAACAACAACGCCCGGCTGACCTATCTTGAACTGGAACGGGCGGCCTGCGCCCTGGGAAACCATTTGCGGTCGCTGGGGCTGGGCAGGGGAGACAAGGTGGCGATCATGCTTCCGAACTGTCCCGAGTTTGTGATCGCCTATTTCGGGGTGCAGAAAATCGGCGGCGTCGCGGTAACGTTGCACACGCAGTCCACCGCCTATGAACTCCGCTACCTGCTGGGGAACAGCGACTCCCGCTGCCTGATCACCCAGGGGGAACTGGCGCGGCGGTTCGAGGATATCCGCGCGGAATTGCCGGTATGTCAACACCTCATAACAACCGGCGCCCCGGATGAACCCTCTCCTTTTCTGGATATTACCGCCAAGGGCCCCTTTACGATCGCCCTTCCCGAACTGACAGGCGACGATCCGGCGGCGATGATCTACACCTCCGGCCTGACCGGGAAACCGCACGGCGCCGTTTTAACCCATGATAATCTTTACTCCCAGTCGGAACTGCTCCGGACGGTTGTCAACAGCGATGAGACGGATATCGGCCTGGCCGTCATCCCGCTCTTTCACTCCTTCGGCGCCGTCGCCAACATGATTTCCCCCATCCGGATCGGGGCAGGGGTCGCGCTGATGGAACGTTTCACCCTTGACGGAATCTTCAGCATGATTGAAAAGGAAAAGGTCACCTACATCGCCGCCGTTCCCCGGCTTTTTCTCGGCATGTTTTTTCATGAAAAGGCAGACAACTACTCACTGGAGTCGCTGAAGGTCTGCATAACCGGCGGTGCAGCGATGCCGGCTGATTTTATTCCCCTGTTCGAAAAGAAGTTCGGCATCCGGATCATGGAAGGCTATGGCCTGACCGAAGCCTCGCCGGTCGCCTCCTTCAGCCGCCTGGACATGCCCCAGAAACCCGGATCCATCGGAATTCCCATCCCCCGCGTCACGGCCCGGATTGTTGACGAAGCGGGGCAGGAACTTTCCCGGGGAGAGGTCGGCGAACTGATTGTCAAGGGTGAAAATATCATGCAGGGCTATTACAAGGACGAAGCGGCAACGGCCCAGGTGTTAAAAAACGACTGGCTTTATACCGGCGATCTCGCCCGGATGGACGAGGACGGCTATATCTTCATCACCGGCCGCAAGAAAAGAATGATTATTACCAGCGGCTTCAATGTCTATCCCAAAGAAATTGAAGACGTGCTGAATCTCCACCCCGCGGTTCAGGAATCGCTCGTTATCGGCAAGGAGGATCTGCTCCGGGGAGAGACCGTCAAGGCCATTGTCGTCAAGAAAGCGGGCGCGCAGGTCGAGGAGCGGGAACTTTTAAAACACTGCCGGACCTACCTCTCGTCGTACAAGGCGCCGCGGGAGATAGAATTCGCGGAGGCAATCAACCACCCGGAAAAGTGATGCTAAATATCAGCCAGGAGGCATATATGGAAAAGATACCCCAGAAGCTCGAACAGAAACTTTCAGAAAAATACGCCCAGGCCCCGATCGCCGAATACGGCAAGCGCCAGCCTGATTTTTCAACAATGGGGCGCACGAAAAAGGCCGCCCCTGACCTGCGCGAAGTGGTCATCGTCGAGGCGTGCCGAACGCCTTACGGACGCTTTGGCGGGGCGCTGAAGGGCTTCACCGCTCCGGAGCTGGGCGCCCTGGCGATCAAGGAAGTTCTGCGTCGCACCGCCGGCAAGGTAAGACCCGAAGAGATCGACTACGTCTTCATGGGGCAGGTTGTCCCCGCCGGCTGCGGCCAGGTGCCCAGCCGTCAGGCGACGATCCTCGCGGGGCTGCCGGAATCGGTCCCCAGCATCACGGTGAACAAGGTCTGCTCCTCCGGAATCAAGACCATCGATCTGGCCTGTCAGATGATCCAACTCGGCCGGGCCGAAATCTGCATCGCCGGCGGTCAGGAGAGCATGAGCAACGGCCCCTACGCGCTGCCCGACATGCGCTGGGGAAGCAAGATGGGGCTCCCCTCCCGCCCTGTCGTTGATCTGACGGTCAATGACGGCCTCTGGTGCGCCTTCTACAACCGCCACATGGCCATCCACGGCTCCGAGGTGGGCGATGAGTTCGGCATCAGCAGGGAGGCGCAGGACGAATGGGCGCTCCACTCGCAGCAGGCCGCGGCGGCCGCGATGCAGGCGGGCCGGCTCGACGACGAAATCTTTCCGGTGGAGATAAAAAGCGGGAAAAAGACCACCATTTTTGACCGGGACGAAAGCCCCCGTCCGGAGACAACAATGGAGGGGCTCGCGGCGTTGCCCCCGGTCTTCAATCATGAAAGCTCCGTCACCGGCGGGCCGGGCAGCGTTACCGCCGGGAACGCCCCAGGGATCAACGACGGCGGCGATGTCTGCCTGCTGATGAGCGCGGAAAAGGCCTCCGAGCTGGGGTTGAAACCCCTCTGCACGATCCTCGATTACGCGGAGGTTTCCCAGCCGCCCAAGGATATCGCCACGGTTCCGGGGCTCGCGATCAAAAAGCTGCTGGAGCAAAGCGAACTTACGCTGGAGCAGATCAAACTCGTCGAGATCAACGAGGCGTTCGCCGCGGTTGTGCTCGTCAGCGCCCAGCCGATCCTCGGGATGACCCGGGAGGAGATGTTTGCCAAAGTCAACGTGAACGGCAGCGCGATCGCCTACGGTCACCCGATCGGCGCCACCGGGGCAAGAATCCTGATGACTCTCGCCTATGAGCTCAAAAGAAGGGGCGGCGGGCTCGGCATTTGCGGCATCTGCTCCGGCGCTGCCCAGGGCGATGCGATGCTGATCCGGGTGTAGAGCAAGTTGCGATCTGTGAACGGTACTTACAAAGCAAAACGCTCATGATTGCGTGCCGACGTCAGGAAGAATGCAGAATGGAGGGACGCGCTCCGTCGCGTCCGGGGCGGGCACAACGAACGATGAAAACGAAGTTTAATGTTCACAAAATGGAGTAGGGGCGGTTCACGAACCGCCCTTATTGGAGGGGCGCGCTTAAGCCGCGTCCGATACGGTCGTCAAAAATAATAGTAATTGCATATCAGCAATTTACGCACGCATTTTATGAACATCAAGCGTGACGCTCTCGTCAAAAGTCGTCATTCCCGCGTAGGCGGGAATCCAGAGAGCATGGATCTAATTGAAATAACTGGATTCCCGTTTTCACGGGAATGACAGAATAGGGGGTTTTCAGACTTTTGACGAGGGCATCAAGCGTTGCGTTCAGATGAAAATCGAAAACAGGAGGGTGCGGCGCGCCGGAAGGCAAGACTGACACTCATAAATGTCAACATTGGATGTATCACAGGAGGAAATTTGAGATGAAGGATATTGTCATTGTAAGCGGGGCAAGGACGGCAGTCGGCAGTTTCGGCGGTTCGCTCAAGGGCGTCAAGGCAGTTGATCTGGGAGCGCTGGTCATCAGGGAGGCCATAAAACGGGCTGGGTTGCGGCCTGATCTGGGCGCGGAGATAAGGTCTTACCGTCCCGACACCTTTAAGGATATTGACCAGAGCGATTTGCAAAAGAAGTTCTACGATTATCCGGCGGATGCCCGGCCGGTCTATTTCGACGAATGCATCATGGGGAACGCCCTGACGGGGGGCCAGGGGCAGAATCCGGGCCGCCAGGCGGCAATTTACGCGGGCCTCCCCGAGGAGACCAACGCCATCACCGTCAACAAGGTCTGCGCCTCCGGCATGAAATCGGTCACCCTCGCGGCGCAGGCAATCAAGGCCGGCGATGCGGAAATTATCGTCGCCGGCGGCATGGAAAACATGTCCAATGCCCCGTTTGCCATTCCCGATGCGCGCTGGGGATACCGGATGAGCATGCCGTTTGGACAGATGGTTGATCTAACCGTCTTCGACGGACTCTATGAGATTTTCCACGGCTGCCACATGGGGATTACCGCCGAAAACATCGCCTCCCGGTACGGCATCAGCCGGCAGGAGCAGGATGAGTTGGCGCTTTTGAGCCATCAGCGGGCCATGGCGGCGATCGCGAGCGGCTCCACCGCCGACGAAATCGTCCCGGTTGTGATTCCACAGAAAAAGGGACAGCCCGTGGTCTTCGCCAGGGATGAACGGCCGATGGAGACATCGCTCGAAAAATTGGCGAAGCTCGCCCCCGCCTTCAAGAAGGACGGCGGCACAGTCACCGCCGGAAACGCCTCCGGCATCAATGACGGCGCCGCAGCCGTCGTCGTGATGTCCGCCGAGAAGGCGAAGGAGCTGGGGCTCCAGCCGCTCGCCCGGATCAAGGGCTACGCCGCAGGCGGCGTCGATACGGCCTACATGGGGCTGGGACCGGTACCGGCGACCCGGAAGGTAATGGCCAGGCTCGGCCTCACGATCAAGGACTTTGACCTCATCGAACTCAACGAGGCCTTTGCCAGCCAGGCTATCGCCTGCATGCGGGAGCTGAAGATAACGACGGACAACTGCAATCTGAACGGCAGCGGCATCTCGATCGGCCATCCGGTCGGCTGCACCGGCGCCCGCATCATCTACAGTCTCGCGATGCAGATGCAGAAGAAAAACCTCAACCTCGGCCTGGCCACACTGTGCATCGGCGGCGGCCAGGGGATGGCTGTCGTCCTCGAACGGATCTAAAAAAGAGGGACATAATACTATTAATAGCCGGACATCATCCGGGAAAAAGAGATTGTGTCCCTATTAAAAAAGGAGGAAGGAAAGTGGATTACAAAAATATTCTCTTTACCGTAGATGAGGGAGTGGCGACACTGGTCTTCAATCGCCCGAAGGCGCTCAACGCCATGAATTCCGAAACGCTGGGCGAGCTTCTCGACGCCGTCAATCAATGCAAGAACGATGAGGCGATCAAGGTTCTGATCCTGACCGGCGCGGGAGAAAAGGCGTTTGTCGCCGGGGCCGATATTTCGCAAATGCAGAATTTCCGGCCGCAGGAGACAATTTCCTTTATGGAACTGGGGCACGAAACCCTCCGGCAGATGGAGACCATGCCGAAGCCGGTCATCGCCGCGGTAAACGGCTTCGCCCTCGGCGGCGGCACGGAGATCTCGCTGGCGTGCGACTTTAGGTTTGCCTCGGAGAAGGCGATCTTCGGCCAGCCGGAAATCTTGATCGGCATAATTCCCGGCTGGGGCGGCACCCAGCGGCTTCCCCGCCTCATAGGTCTCGGCCGCGCCAAGGAAATGATCATGTCCGGCGAGCAGATAGGCGCCGCCCGCGCCTATGACCTCGGCCTTGTCAACCACGTCTATGCGCCGGAGGCGCTGCTGCCCGAAACGCAGAAATTTGCCCGCAAGCTGGCCGGGATGCCCGGGTTTGCCCTCAAGATGATCAAACACAGCATCAATTTCGGCTACGACCTGGCCCTCGACAACGCCTGCCGTCTCGAGGTGGAATGCTGCGCCCAGTGCTTCAGCACGGACGACCAGAAGGAAGGGATGACCGCCTTCCTCGAAAAGCGGAAACCGGCCTTTACCGGCAAATAAGGGACAGAGCCCCTATTTATTTTCCGCTTCTCTGAAAAATAATAGGGGCTCTGTCCCTAATAAAAAGGAGATATCTATGAACTTTGCACCCACGGATGAACAGAAGATGGTTCGGGACATGGTCCGGAGATTCGCCGAAGACAATATCCGGCCCGTTGCGGCGGAGCTCGACCGGACGCACCGCCACCCCGAGGAGATCTGCCGCAAGCTGGGCGAGATGGGGATTATGGGAGTCGCCGTGCCGACGGAATACGGCGGCGCCGGGATGGACAACGTGACGTATGTCATGGCCTTGATCGAGATCTCGAAGGCCTGCGCGAGCGTCGGGGTGATCACCTCGGTCAACAACTCCCTCTACGGCTACCCGGTAAAAACATTCGGCACGGAGGAACAGAAAAAACGATACCTCACCCCGGTCGCCAGCGGCGAAGTTGAGGGTTGTTACGGACTGACGGAGTCATCCGCCGGCTCCGACGCCGCCGCCCTCAAATGCAGGGCGGAATTAAAGGGCGACCGTTATATCGTCAATGGTTCCAAAATGTTCATCACGAACGGCAATGTCGCCGACTACTGCGTCCTCGCCGCGACCACCGATCCGTCGGTGGGATACAAGGCGATTATCAATCTGATCGTCGATCTGAAAAACACCCCCGGCTTTCACGTCGGCAAAATCGAGGAGAAGATGGGCATCCTCGCCTCCGGCACGGCCGAACTCGTTTTTGAGGATGCCGAAGTCCCCGCGGAAAACCTCCTCGGCCAACCCGGACAGGGTTTCAAACAGATGCTCTCCGGCCTGGACGCGGGCCGGATCGGCATCGGCGCCCAGGCCTGCGGGATCGGCCGGGCGGCGCTCGACGACGCCCTCGCCTATGCGAAAGAGAGGGTGCAGTTCGGCAAGCCGATCGCCACGTTTCAGGCGATCCAGTTCAAACTCGCCGACATGGCAACCGAGCTCGACGCGGCGGAGCTGATGCTGCTGCGGGCCGCCTGGCTCGAAGACAACCACCTCGATTTTGAAAAAGAGGCGGCGATGGCCAAGTACTTCGCGTCGGATGTGGCGATGAAGGCGGCGATCGAAGGGGTGCAGATCTTCGGCGGATACGGCTATATCAAGGAATACCCGGCGGAGCGCCATATGCGCGATGCCAAGATCTGCCAGATTTACGAAGGGACAAACGAGATCCAGAGGGTCGTCGTCTCCCGGAAACTTCTGGGAATGAGATAACAAAAAAATCCCCCCGGTTTTGCATAACGGGGGGATTTCTGTTTTTTCGGCTATGGACATATCGCCGCGACGCGTCTGGGGCACGGGTTATATTGCAATTGTCTTCCTTTTTGTTGCTATGCCTCCGGCAGCGCGCAGACATCCGCGGGGGGAGTTTTTTCCTCCAGCCCCATCGCCGCCCAGACAATCTCCGCGATGTCGAGAGCCGACATCTCCTCGTCCTTTTTGCGGTCTTTGATGCCGTCCGAAAGCATCGTCAGACAGAAGGGGCAGGCCAGGGCCACGCCGGTCGCGCCGGTGGCAATCGCCTGATCGGTGCGCATATTGTTGATTCTATCGCCGATATCCTCCTCCATCCACATCCGGCCGCCACCCGCACCGCAGCAGAAACTGCGCTCCCGGTTCCTCTCCATCTCGGCCAGCGTTAGCCCCGGAACCGCCTTCAGAATCTCCCGCGGCTGCTCGTAGAGTCCGTTGTAACGCCCGAGAAAACAGGAATCGTGGTAGGCAAAAAGCTTATTAACCGGTTTTTTTAGGGTTATTTTACCTTTACGGAGCAAATCGGCAATGATCTCGGTATGGTGAAAGACCTCAAAGTTGCCGCCAAAGTTTTTATACTCCTTCTTCAGGATGTTGTAGCCATGCGGACAGGTGGCGATAATCTTTTTTACACCGTAGCCGTTCATCGCCTCGATATTCGCCTGCGCCAAACTCTGGAACAGATATTCGTTGCCCCCGCGCATCGCGGAATCGCCGCAGCACCCCTCCTCCGTTCCCAGAATCCCGAAGCTGACCCCCGCGGTCTGCATGATTTTGGCGAAGGCCGTCGCGGTCTTCTTGCCACGGTCGTCAAACGAACCGGCGCAGCCGACGTAGTAGAGATACTCGACATTCGGATCGTCCGCCAGCGTTTTTACCCCCAGCTCCTTGGCCCAGTCGCCGCGCAGATGGGAGCCCATTCCCCACGGATTGGAGTTGTTTTCCATGTTCCGGAAGGTAAGCTGCAGCTCCGGCGCGAACTCCGCCTCGGTCAGCACCTTGTACTGACGCAATGCAACGATCTTGGGGACATGCTCCACATAAACCGGACAGACTTCCTGACAGGCCATGCAGTTGGTGCAGGCCCACAGGGCATGCTCCTCCAGGCTTTTCCCGACGATCGCCTCTCCCTCCCGCTCTTCCGGCGCCAGCGCCAGCAGTTTCGGCCCCTCCTTCCACAGGTGCTCCTTCATATCCTGAATCAGCTTGCGGGGAGAGAGCGGCTTTCCCGAAAGGTGGGCCGGGCAGACATCCTGACAGCGGCCGCAGTTCGTGCAGGCCTCGAGATCCAGAAGCTGTTTCCAGTTAAACTCGCGCAGCTCCTTTACCCCGAAACTTTCGGCATTCTCATCTTCGAAATTGGTGATTGGATCCAGCGCCCCTTTCGGCTTCAGCGAACGGTAGTAGATATTGACCGGCGAAAGAAACATGTGCTGAAGTCGCGTCCGGCTGAACATGATGAAGGCAAAAATCCCCAGCGCCGGCAGCATGTGAATCAGGGCGCGATGCCAGATCAAAAGCTCGTTGAGCGGCGTGCTCGGCAGAATCAGCGCGATTTTGGAAAGGGGATAACTTACCGGCGCCCAGAAAAGCCAGTTCGGAGGCAGGGCCGCGCCGACGGCGGTGATCCGGTAGGCTTTGACAAAATAACCGGTGAGGATCAGCGTAAGACCCCAGACCAGGATCAGCGTGTTGTCAGGTTTCGTTTCGAGGCGGTCCGGCTTGAGAATGTAGCGGCGATACACCGCCAGGAGCCCGCCCGCGATCAGCATCAAGCCGCCAACCTCCGCGACGCAAGAGGCGGCCAGAAAGATGCCCTGCGGGGGGTTCGTAAGTCCGGTGAAAAATGAAAACAGCCTCGTAATCTTGCCGGCAAAAAGGAGGATCGCCCCCCAGAAGATCAGAAAGTGCATCGTGCCGGGGTAGGCCTCGCCGCCGATCCGGAAGTTGGCAAACATCACCCGGAGCATTTCGTTCATGCGGACGGACCCCTGATCGGAGCGGTCTTCATCCTTGCCGAGATGCCAGAGACGGACATGCTGCCACCGGAAACCTTTCACATAAGCCGCGGCCAACCCCGCAAACAGCACCAGGAAGGCGATAATGACCGGCAGAAAAACCTTCATTATATAAACTTCCTGACGTTCCCAAAAAAGCCCGTAAAGAGAATCCATCGTACAACCCTCGATCATTTAGATATGCCCAACCACCCGGGGATAAAATGTAATCAGGTGCGCCGCAAAAAAGGTCAGCGCGATGCAAACCACGATTATCACCATCAACCTTATAAAATCAGAGTACTTTTCATCCAGACCGTAGTCGAAAAGGGCATACCTTGCCCCGTTGACGATGGAGTAGATAAGCCCCGTCAGTACAGCTACTTCCACGATAATTGCCAATCCCCTGAAAAGCATCAGTGTTCCCATCGGTTTTTCCTCTTACAATTTACAGTTGCCGGTTCACGGTTCTTGCTGGGGCAGGGTTGGCGCCTAAACCCTGTTCATGTTTTGGCTCAATCTGCAAGATTGGACCTGCCCCGGAGCAGGCGGACGCGACTTAAAGCGCGTCCCGCCCTTTTATA
>Ga0334722_10003086_pt1 | contig 18214 bp, 18 predicted proteins | sample C3_bottom_MG_FD_207210 | JGI IMG/M metagenome (GOLD analysis project Ga0334722, IMG submission 207210) | Sediment microbial communities from Yellowstone Lake, YNP, Wyoming, USA - C3_bottom | ecosystem: Environmental > Aquatic > Freshwater > Lake > Sediment | place: USA: Wyoming | collected...
ACATTCGTCCCGGCACTTACATGGCATTTGCTTTGAAAGATGCCAATGCAAATTACTTGTATGATTCTCCTGATGAAACCATTGCTTATTCAGATACGCTGATAAAGATTGAAAAGAAAACTTCGCTTGATTTAATTATGTTCAAAGAAGAACCAAAGAAACAAAAATTAAAGAAAGCATATTTTGCCGAACACGGACATTTGGTGTTTGCTTTTGCAAAACCCGCTGCGGATTCTGTGAAGTTGAGTTTTTTTTCACAGGAACCTAAAAGCAATGTGATTTATGAGTATTCGAAAAGTAAGGATACGCTTCATTACTGGTTTGCCGATGATTTGGCAGATACGATGAAGATTCAAATTGTTCGTGGAAATAAAATACTTGACACTGTTCGCCTAAAGCCAACTACTCTTGATCAGGCAAAAAATTCAAAACGCGGAGAAAGATGGAGGTTGAAAGCAAATACTAATTTGAGCATGGATAAAATCTTTGATTTAAATAAAACGCTGGCATTCTATTTTAATCACCCGATACAAACGTTCAGCCCGAATGGATTTGATGTTAAAAACATAAGCAAACAAGATTGTAAGTTTGTTCTTGCTGACGATAAAATAAAAAAATCTTTTCGAATTGAATGCGGAAAATCATTTCCATATGATACAGGTCATTATTCTGTTTTCATCCCACCGGCCACCTTCACCGACATCTTTGGATTAACCAACGATACCATTAAATTCGACTTCAAAACACAGGAAGAAAAATATTACGGAACGCTGAAATTAAATTTGAAAATCAAAAACAGTGCAAAAAATATTTTACAGCTTTTAGATGAAAATGGAGCTGTTGTCAAAGAAGAGATTATTTCAGATGTACAAATCCTTAATTATACGTATCTGCGCCCCGGTAAATACAAAATGAAAATAATAATTGATACAAACGGGGATGGAAAATGGACTACCGGAAATTATTTATCACACAAACAAGCAGAAAAGATTATTTATTATTCCGGAGATATCACTATTCGGTCAAACTGGGATTTGGAACTTGAATGGAAAGTTGAATAGTCCTTCTCATAAGAAAAAAACTTAGGGAGTGAGATTGAATTTATCCGCATCCATCCATGCAGGGAAGGTTTTTCTCCAATCATCTAATTCATGTTTTGAAAGAACAATTGTTTCAATTGACTCTTCGTGCGGTTTTATTTTGCTGATAATCTCTCCCTTGAAATTTATTGCAGCAGAATCGCCCGAGTGATAAATATTATTTCCGTCATTCCCGATTCTGTTTACACCAAAAACATAACATTGATTTTCCATGGCGCGCGCCATCAGCAACGTTTTCCATGGATGGCTTCTGCGCTCAGGCCAGTTAGTAACAAAAAGAAGAACATCATAACCCCCCTTTCCTTTGGGAAAGGGGTTAGGGGTGAGGCGATTGCGTATCCAAACAGGAAAACGCAAATCATAACAAATCATCGGGCAAATTTTCCATCCGTTCAATTCCACTATCAGTTTCTTGTTTCCTGCCGTGTAAAAATTCTGTTCGTTAGCATATCGGAACAAATGTCTTTTGTCATATGTTTTAAATTTTCCATCCGGCAACATCCAAATTAAACGATTGTAATATTTTTTTCTTTCTTCAATAATAACGCTTCCGGCTACTACGCAATTTTTTTCTTTTGCCATTTTCTTCATCCACTCAAAGGTTCTTCCGTTCATCTTTTCCGCCAGCGCCTTGTTGTTCATTGAAAATCCCGTGCTGAACATTTCCGGAAGAACAATCAAATCAGTTTTTTCTTTAATGAAAAAAATTTTCTCAGCAAACATTTTGAGGTTCGCCTCAATGTTTTCCCAGTGAAGATTGGATTGGAGTATGGTTACTCTTAGATCTTGCATAAATTTTCGGCAGCTTTTTTAAGTAAGTCATCGGTTTTGGCAAAACAAAAGCGCAAAAGTTTATTGTCAACAGGTTTGTGGTAAAAAACAGATGTAGGAATGGAAGCAACTCCATTTTCCTTTGTCAGCCGGATTGCGTACTCTGTATCTTTTTCATTTGTGATGGTGCTGTAATCCAGCAGCTGAAAATACGAACCTGCTGAAGGAATGAATTTAAACCTCGAATCTTTTATCTGTTTCAGAAAAAAATCTCTTTTCTTCTGATAAAATTCTGAAAGTTCATTGTAGTCATCGCACTCTTTTATATAATCAGCCAGCGCATGCTGTATGGGCGTATTGCACGTAAACACGATGAACTGATGCACCTTGCGGAATTCCGCCATCAGGTTTTCGGGCGCGAAGCAGTAACCCAGCTTCCACCCGGTGGCGTGATATGTTTTTCCGAATGAATAAACAATAAAACTTCTTTCTGCGAGGCGCGGATATTTGCAGACGCTCTCGTGTTTTTGTCCGTCAAAAATTATATGCTCATACACTTCATCGCTGATAATAATAATGTTTGTGCCCTTCACTAATTTTTCCAGCTGCCGCATATCATCAGCCGACATTACCGAGCCCATCGGATTGTGAGGCGTGTTGATCATGATCACTTTTGTGCGCGGGGAAATCACTTTCTTCACATCGCTCCAGTCAATCGTGTGATGAGGCGGTTTCAGTTGTACATAGATTGGAATTCCACCGTTAAGCTCAATCGCTGGAACGTAACAATCATACGCTGGCTCTACAACTATCACTTCATCACCCTCCCGCACAACAGCTGTAAGAGCGGAATAAATTGCCTGCGTTCCGCCAGCAGTAATGTTCACTTCTTTGTCGGGATGATATTTCGCCCCGTAAAGTGTTTCCATTTTCTCACAGAGCACTTCTCTCAGTTGCGGAACGCCTTGCATGGGAGCATATTGGTTCAGCCCGTCTTTCATTTTCTGATTAATGAGAGAAATCAGTTTCGCATTCACATTGAAATTCGGGAAACCCTGTGAAAGATTTATTGCTTTGTGCTCATTAGCTAAAGCAGACATCACTGTAAAAATCGTGGTGCCGACTTTCGGAAGCTTTGAAGAAATATTATTTGGATATTTTGTCATAGGAGCGCAAAGTTAATCGTTATCATTCAATTGAGAAACACAAATTCCTGACTTAATAGAACGCGTAAATTTTTTTAATGTTCGATTGTTCAAATTTTCTATTGTTCTTCTGTATATATTCGCAGATATTTCACCCTATAGGCAACTACCCGCAGGGTCGCAATATGCAAATCATATGTCATTATCCGAACAAGAAGTAATCCGCAGAGAAAAACTCATCGAGATAATTAATCTCGGAATCAATCCCTATCCGCCAGAATTGTTTGAAGTGAATGCTTCAGCAAAAGATATTCTTGAAAATTACGAACGCAATAAAACTGATTATAAAAATATTTCCATCGCAGGGCGCATCATGACCGTGCGTGACATGGGAAAAGCGTGTTTCGCTTCGCTGCAAGATTCCTCAGGGAGAATTCAATTATATGTGAGGCGGGATGATGTTTGTCCGGGTGAAGACAAAGTTTTATACGATTCCGTTTTCAAAAAATTAATGGACATAGGAGATATTATTGGCGTAACGGGATTTGTGTTCACCACACAAGTCGGAGAGATTTCCATTCATGTAACTTCCTTGAAACTTCTTTGCAAAACTTTGAAACCACTTCCGATTGTAAAATTGGACGCGGAAGGAAAAGCTCACGATGAAGTCACCGATCCGGAATTCAAATATCGTCAGCGTTATGCAGATCTGGTGGTCAACACGCAGGTAAAAGAAACTTTTGTGAAGCGCACGCAGATGATAAAAACCATCCGCGATTTTCTGAATGAGCACGGAGCATTGGAAGTAGATACACCTGTTCTGCAAAATATTCCCGGAGGCGCTGCTGCCCGCCCATTCAAAACACATCACAACGCGCTGGATGTTCCATTTTATTTGCGCATCGCCAACGAACTTTTTCTGAAAAGATTGATTGTGGGGGGATATGATTTTGTCTATGAATTCTCGCGCAACTTCCGTAACGAAGGAATGGATAGGACGCACAATCCTGAATTCACCATATTAGAATTTTATGTGGCATACAAAGATTATTTCTGGATGATGGAGTTCACCGAAAAAATGCTGGAGAAAGTTGCGAATGAATTACACGGAAAAACAGAAGTGGAAGTCGGCACTTCGACTCCGCTCAGTGCAAGCCAAAAAATAAATTTCAAAGCGCCTTTCAAACGCATCGGAATTCTTGACGCCATAAAAGAAGAAACAGGAATTGATATTTCTGAAATGGACGAAGCACAGATTCGCGAGGTCTGTAAAAAATTAAACATCCACACCGAAAATTCAATGGGCAAAGGAAAACTCATAGATAAAATTTTCGGAGAAAAATGCGAACATAAATTTATCCAACCCACTTTCATCATTGATTATCCTGAAGAAATGAGTCCGCTCACTAAAAAACATCGCAGCAAAAACGGGTTGGTGGAGCGCTTTGAACTTATGGTGAACGGAAAAGAAGTTGCCAATGCCTACACCGAACTCAACGACCCCCTCGACCAGCGCAAGCGCTTTGAAGACCAGGCAAAACTCATGGAGCGCGGTGATGACGAAGCCATGTTCATTGACCAGGATTTCCTGCGCGCACTCGAATACGGCATGCCTCCCACATCCGGAATTGGAATCGGGATTGACCGCTTATGCATGTTCATGACTAATTCACCTTCCATTCAAGATGTTTTATTTTTCCCTCAGATGAGACCGGAGGCAGTGAAAAAAGAAGTAGTGATGTTAAGTGCTGACGAACAAAAAGTTCTTGACGAAGTAAAAAAACAAAATCAGGCAACCGTTGCCAGTGTGAGCGAAGCAACAGGGATTTCAAAAAATCAGTTAAATAAAATTCTTACAGCGCTGACAGAAAAAAACATGGTGAAGCGAGAAGGCCCGGTTTTTCAGGTTGCAAATTAATGAACCAAATCGCAGTCATAGGAGGAGGAAGCTGGGCAACCGCCATAGTAAAAATGCTTTGCAATAATTGCGAGCAGGTTGGCTGGTGGGTTCGGAACAAAGAAACTGCTGATTACATTAAAAAATATCACCACAATCCCAATTACATTTCTTCTGTAGAATTCGAATCGAAAAAAATAAATGTGAGTTCGGACCTGAAAGAAGTGGTTTCAAAATCAGATGTGCTCGTTATGGCAGTTCCTTCCGCTTTTCTGAAAGAGTCGCTGAAAGAAATTTCAAAAGAAGACCTGACTGCCGTCAGGCAAGTTTTAAAAAACAAAATTATTTTCTCTGCTATCAAAGGAATTGTTCCTGAACACAACCTAATCATCGCAGAATTCTTCAATCAGATTTACGAAGTGCCGATAGAAAATATCGGCATCATCGCTGGTCCTTCCCATGCGGAAGAAGTGGCTATGGAAAAACTTTCATATCTCACCATTGCTTCGCAGAATACAGAGAACGCAAAATTTCTTGCTGAAAAACTTTCCTGCCGCTATATAAAAACCACAACAAGCGATGATATTTACGGAACAGAATATTCTGCGGTGCTAAAGAATGTGATTTCCATCTCGGCAGGAATTTGCCATGGGCTCAGCTATGGAGATAATTTTCTTTCCGTACTTATCTCCAACGGCATTCAGGAAATAAAAAGATTCGTTGACGCGGTTCATCCTATCAACCGCGATATAAAAGATTCTGCCTATCTCGGAGATTTGCTCGTCACCGCATATTCCCAGCACAGCCGCAACCGAAATTTTGGAAGTATGATTGGAAAAGGATATTCCGTAAAATCCGCACAAATGGAGATGAATATGATTGCGGAAGGATATTACGGTGTGAAGTGCGTACACGAAATCAATAAGAAGTATAAAGTAGAAATGCCTATTATGGATTCTGTTTACCACATCCTCTATGAAAAGATTTCTCCTATGGTGGAGATGAGAATTCTTTCTGATAAACTCAGCTAGTTTTTCTTCGAAGGAGTCGCATTACAATAACGAACAGCAAAATTATTCCTAAAACATAAAAACAAACTCTGCCGATAATATCTCCGTGATTTACATAAAAAGTTTTTTCTGAATTGCTGTTGATATTCGCCCGAATTACAGCGGGCTTCCACCATTCTGTTGCCTGTAAAATATCCCCGCTTTCGTTGATGAAGCATGAAATCCCTGTGTTGGCGGATCGCGCAATGCTTCTGCGTGTTTCAATTGCGCGCAATCTTCCATAAAGCAAATGCTGCTTGTAACCGGGTGTATCTCCCCACCATCCATCGTTGGTAATAACAAAAATTAATGTGGCTCTGTTACGAACAAATTCTCCAACATGCTCGCCAAAGATGGATTCGTAACAAATAATTGGAGCGACTATTTCTTTTCCTTTGAAAACTGTTCTCTCTTCCTGCGTTCCCAAACTTCCTGAAGTTCCGCCAAGGTCAATTGCAAAGTCCTCTAAAAATCCGAACACTGCAGGATAGGGCATTCGCTCTACTCCGGGAACTAATTTTGATTTGTGATACACTTGAATTAAATCTGAGTTGTCAATTTGGAAAGCAGTGTTGAAAGCATCGTAATATCCTTCCTGTTGATTAAACTTTCTGGCGGTGACGGAAAGTTTTTCACCTTTTTGAAATAAGTGCCAGGTGGATGCACCTGTGATGATTTTTAATTTCGGAAACGGTTTCAGAAATTCCTTCAGCATTCGAATGCTTGATGTTTGCTTCAAATCATTTTCCCAGATATCTTCGGTAAGAGCGGTTTCGGGGAAGACAAGATAATCGGTAGTTGAATCAACTTTTTGTTTTGCCAAGTCCATCATCTTATTCAACTGTTCTTCAAAATTCATCCCGCTGAACTTTTCGCTGTATGGATCAATGTTCGGTTGAACGACCACAACATTAACAGGGTTTGTTTTCTCCTCATAGGAATAATACATCACGAAAGAAATCAGAATCGGCAGAAGAATCGTTGGCGCAATTGCAAAAACTTTTTTGGGATTTCCGTTCAGCCATTCAAAGAACAAAAGATTCAATACCAGCACCCACAAACTGCCGCCAAGTGTTCCGGTGTATTCATACCATTGAATCCATGTGTGATTTTTTCCAAAAGCATTTCCGAGCGTGAGCCAGGGCCAGTTTAAATCCCATCGGTAGTGACAAAATTCGAATGCGAGCCACACGACAGGAAACAGCCAGTTGGCAGCAGCGGTGGAAGTAGCAGCCAGCATCCATTTTTTTGTGAGATGAAAAATCCAAAATACGGAAGCCATAATAAAAGCATTGCCGAGCACCGCCATTATCGCTCCACCGAGAGATGCATTGTAAGTCCACCATATGGAAGTAAAATTCCAGATAAAAAATGTGATGTAGGAAAGTCCGAACAAAAGCGTGCGCCTTGCTTTGGTTTCTCCTGTAGAAAAAACGTGTTCAATGTAAAGCAGTGGAACGAAAGCAAAAAACAAAATGAACGGAAATCCAAACGGAGGCCAGGCAAGAAAAAATAATATTCCGCTGAGAAGCGAAAACAGATAAAGTTTTTTTCTGGAAATCACGAAACGAAAGTACGTAAATAAAAAATCCCACCTTATTCAGATGGGATTTCGATTAATTGTTAATGACTATTATCCCAAAGCAAGTCTCTTGAATGCAGTAACTTTTGCGTCTTTATCTGCTTCTGCGAGATATTGAGCAACGGTTTTCTTTGCTTCACGGATATATTCCTGATTTAATAATGTGGATTCAGAATAAAACTTATTGAGTTTGCCTTGCGCGATTTTGTCTAACATGTTTTCTGGCTTGCCTTCTTTGCGGGCGAGCTCGCGACCGATTTCCAGTTCCTGGTCAATGATTTCCTTAGGAACATCGGCTTTGTCAATAGAAACAGGAGCCATAGCAGCCACCTGCATCGCAATATTTCTTCCAGCGTCATCACTGATATTTTTTGTAAAGCCGATAATCACTGCGAGTTTATTTCCCGGATGAATATATGCTGCAACTTTTTCAGCAGTAATAGTTTCATAGCGGGAAACTTCCATTTTTTCGCCAATCTTTCCAAGAAGTTCATTGAGCTTATCGCTGATGGAAAGAGTTCCGTTAAAAGAAAGTGCTTTAAGCGCATCAATATCAGCAGGAGATTTTTCAATTGCAATTTTTGAGACGGTTTCAACAAAAGAAGCAAACTCTTCATTGCGCGCAACAAAATCCGTTTCGGAATTTACAGAAACCAAAATCCCTCTTTTGCCGTCAGCAGAAATTTTCGCCAAAACAATTCCTTCTTTGGCATTGCGCTCGGCACGGCTTGCAGCAACCTTTTGTCCTTTCTTGCGAAGGATTTCAATGGCTTTATCAAAATCACCGTTTGCTTCTGTAAGAGATTTTTTACAGTCCATCATTCCTGCGCCAGTGATTTGGCGAAGGCGGTTTACATCTGATGCGGAAATTGAAGCTGTGGCGGTCATATTAACATGTATTATTTTATTTTTCCTTCTTCTTCTACTGCAAGCTTTTTTTCAAGCTTCTTGACTTTCTGCTCGCGCTCTTGCTGTTCCTCTTCTATGGCAGCTTCGGCTAAAGATTTTTCTTTTTCTTTTGCGCCTTCTTTATCGCGGTCTGATTTTCTTTCGTTCAATCCTTCTTCAATTGCTTTTGTAAGCACGCCAACAATGAGTTCAACCGAAGTTGCAGCATCATCATTTGCCGGAATCGGGAAGTCAACAATATTGGGATCGGAATTAGTGTCAACAATTGCAAACGTAGGGATATTGAGACGCTTTGCTTCTGCTACTGCGATATGCTCAATATTCACATCCACTACGAACAAAGCTGCGGGCAAACGGGTAAGTTCCGCAATGCTTCCGAAAAGGGTTTGAAGCTTGTCGCGGTGACGACTCATCATCAGGCGCTCTTTTTTGTTCATGGATTCCATAGTGCCATCAGTGCGCATGCGGTCAATCGTTGCCATTTCGCGAATGGTTCTGCGGATGGTAACAAAATTAGTAAGCATGCCACCGGGCCAGCGTTCGGTAACATAAGGCATGTTAATGGCTTTTGCTTTTTCGGCAACAACACTCTTAACTTGTTTTTTTGTTGCAACAAACAAAATCTTTCTTCCGGATTTTGAAATCTGCTTGAGTGCGTTTGCCGCGTCTTCAAGTTTTACAACAGTTTTGTTGAGGTCAATGATGTGAATGCTGTTCTTGTCTCCGAAAATATAAGGAGCCATGGCAGGATTCCATTTGCGTGTGAGGTGCCCGTAATGAGCGCCTGCATTCAGAAGTTCTTCAAAAGTTACTCGTGACATTAATGTAGTTGATTGGTTGATTAGTGAATGAATTGATTGAGAATGTAAATAAAGTTTACCGTTTTGTGAACTGGAAGCGCTTGCGTGCTTTTTTAAGTCCCGGTTTTTTGCGTTCCACTTTTCGCGAATCGCGTGTCATAAGTCCGTCAGTGCGAAGAGCTTTTTTTGTTTCAGGATCAATCTTCACCATAGCTCTTGCAATTGCAAGACGGATGGCTTCTGACTGACCGGTGATACCGCCTCCATGCACATGCACATCAATATCGTACTTGGTGAGGCAATCTAATTTTACGAGGGGCTGAGTGACTTTTGCGTGCAGAACGATGGAAGGAAAATAAAGTTTTGCTTCCTTATCGTTGATAACGATTTTCCCATTCCCTTTTCTTACAAGTGCGCGTGCTACTGATGTTTTACGCCTTCCTGTTGCTTGAATTAATTCCATTCTGAAAGATTATTGAATGATTGTTAGTTTAATTTATTTTTTCTTTTCTAGGATAGTTTTTAAATCAACCGCTTTGGGTTGCTGCGCTTCATGATCGTGCTTATCATCTGCAAACACATGAAGATTTTTTACAATGGTTTTGCCGAGTTTTGTTGCAGGAAGCATCTTTTTTACGGCACGCTCAATAATAAACTCAGGTTTGCTCTGCAGAAGTTCTCTTGGAGTTGCAAAGCGCTGACCGCCCGGGTATCCTGTATGACGCACATATACTTTCTCGGAAAGTTTATTTCCGGTGAAACGTACTTTGCGCGCATTGATAACGATTACATTATCTCCCGTATCCAGATGCGGGGTGAAAGTCGGCTTATGTTTTCCTCTTAAAAGGTAAGCAACTTTGGCGGCAAGGCGTCCGAGTGTTTCGTTTTCTGCGTCAACCAAAAGCCACGATTTTGTGTCATCGCTGAAGCTGACCTTTGTTGTGTAACTGCGAGTGTCCATCTTGAAATTTAAAATTTAATGTCCGAAGTTTATGTTTTTTCTAATCGTAATTCGAATGTTCTACAAGATTCGTTTTTGTTGATTTTACAAAAGGGTTGCGAAGATAATAAGTATTTTGAATACAGGAAAAATCAGAATAGAAGAATTTTGGGGTGACACACCACATGATTAAATACTGCTAATTTTACCTGTTCCCATACATTCATTAAGCATATGTTCGGCATTGAGCATTTTTCCCTTTTCCTCATAGCATCGCTGATGCTCAATCTCACACCGGGGAACGACATGCTCTATGTTATTTCCCGCACTTTATCGCACGGAGTAAAAGGCGGAATTCTTTCTTCGATTGGAGTTTGCCTTGGTTGTGTTGTTCATATTGTGTTTGCGGCAGCAGGACTTTCAGCGCTTATTATGAAATTTTCTATGGCTTACGATATTATCCGTTATGCGGGTGCGGCTTATCTAATTTATCTCGGCATCGCTTCATTCGCCAGCAGAAAAAGTTTTTCTGTCGGACAAACTATAAAACCGATTACCAATCACCGCTCACTGATTTTGCAGGGAATAATAACCGATATCCTCAATCCTAAAGTGGCGCTGTTCTTTCTGGCTTTTCTGCCACAGTTTGTAAATTCCAATTCAGCACATTCCTGGCTTCAGTTTCTGGGGATGGGATTGTGGTTTAACATTACAGGAACTCTGATGCTCATGCTCATGGCTGTGCTTGTTGCAAAGACAACTTCGCTGCTGAAAAATACTGCGTTCTGGAACTGGCAGAAAAAAATCACCGGATGCATTCTCATCGGGCTTGGATTGAATATGGCACTTACTGGAAGAAAATAGATTCTCTTTCTAATTCACCAACCCAAAATCCAGTTGCTTCTTTAGCATATCGGCTTTTTTAACTTCCACACGCACTTTGTCGCCAAGGGCAAGTTTGCGTTTGGTTTTTCTTCCGATATAGCAAAAGTTTTTTACGTCATAAAAGTAGTAATCATCGCGGGCATCTTTCAATCGCACCAATCCTTCGCAATGGCTGTCAACAAGCTCTACAAAAATTCCCCATTCTGTAACGCCTGAGATCATTCCTTCAAATTCCTCACCCACTCTTCCTGAAAGATATTGCACCTGTTTGTATTTCACTGAAGCGCGCTCCGCCTCTGCCGCTAATTTCTCCCGCGCGGAACTATACTTGCATTGTTCTTCCAGATTGTTTGTATTCTCTTGGGATTTGATACCTGAAACTTGCAACTTTGCTGCTAAAAGCCGGTGAACCATCATATCGGGATACCTGCGAATAGGAGAAGTGAAATGCGTGTAATGTTTAAAGCCAAGACCGTAATGACCAATATTGTTGGTGCTGTAAATTGCTTTTGCCATAGTGCGGATGGCAAGCATCTCAATCATGTTGGCTTCTGGTTTTCCGGCACAATCCTTCAGGGTTTTATTCATCGTTTCGGCAATGGTAAGTTCATTCTTCAGATTTATTTTATATCCGAAGCGCGAAGCGATTTCAGCAAATGCTTTTAGTTTTTCTCCATCGGGTTTATCGTGAATGCGGTAAACGAACGGACTGTTTGGTGCGGTTGGTCGGGATTTCAAATCCCGACCATCGTTGGGTGAACAAAAAATTGCCACTTCTTTATTGGCAAGAAGCATGAAATCCTCAATGAGTTTGTTGGAGTCCTTCATCTGCTTAAAAAAAACTCCGGTGGGATTTCCCGTTTCATCCAAGTGAAATTTTACTTCAAGTTTATCGAAGGCAATGCTTCCTCGCTTGAATCTTTCTGCGCGGAGTTTTTTTGCGAGGTTGTCGAGCAGCAGAATTTCATCCGAGAAATCTCCTTTACCTGTTTCAATCACTTCCTGCGCCTGTTCGTAGGTGAATCTCCGGTCAGAATGGATCACCGTTTTTCCGAACCATTTTTTATGGATGTGCGCGTTCTCATCCATTTCAAATACAGCCGAGAAACAAAGTTTGTCTTCATTCGGACGAAGTGAACACAACACATTGGAAATATTTTCGGGAAGCATCGGCACAACTCTGTCAACAAGATAGACAGAAGTGGCGCGGTGATATCCTTCTTTGTTAAGGGCTGTATTTTCTCTCACGTAATGTGTTACGTCTGCGATATGAACCCCAATTTCCCAAAGCCCATTTGAAATTTTTCTCACGGAAATTGCATCGTCAAAATCCTTTGCATCAACCGGGTCAATAGTGAAAGTGGTGATGTTTCTGAAATCCCTTCTTCTTGAAATTTCTTCTTTTGAAATTTCAGTTGGAATTCTATCGGCTTCTTTTTCCACCGCTTCAGGAAATTCAGAAGGCAAACCAAATTCGGCAAGTATGGAGTGGATTTCTGTTTCGTGCATGCCTGCATCGCCCAGCACTTTTATGATTTCCCCTTGAGGATTTTTCTTTCCGGCATCCCAGCGAATAATTTTCGCCAGCGCTTTTTGTCCGTTCTTTGCACCTTTGATTTTATCCGGAGGAATGTGAATGTCAAATGAAATTTTCTGGTTATCAGGAACAAGAAAAGCACCGCGGTTGCCGGAAGTTGAAAGCTGAACAGTTCCAACAAATTCTGATTTTGCCCGCGTGATGATTTCTTCAATAACGCCTTCTTGTTTTTTCCCTCTTCTGTCCTGAATCAATCGCAGTTTTACTTTATCTCCATCCATTGCATTCAGCGTGTTGCGGGAAGAAACATAAATATCCTGTTCTCTTCCTTCGATAACAACAAAAGCCGAACCTGAAGCAGTCAGGTCAACCGTTCCAATAATAGAATTTGGGGGTGAGAGGTGAGAGGTGAGATTTTTCTTTTGTCCTTCATGTATAGACGCTTGTCCTCCTGCAATAATATATTTTCCGTGTCCGACCTCCTTTACTGATCTTTTCTTTTCCATATCGCGAAGCAAAAAATTCACGAGCATTTTTTTTGCTTTATCATCAATTCCTAACCGGGCGGAGATTTGCTTATAATTGAGGGGCTTGTTTACATCTTTCAGTAACTGAAGGATTTCTTCAAACAGATGAGGTTCTGGTTTTGCTTTATTCTTTTTTCTGGAGCGGGACATATAAATATGATATTACGTGAAAGTAGGTAAAATCGGGAAGCTATCAGGTAAAAAAGAAAAAGCCGCAGCATTCTGCCACGGCTTTTTCATAAAAATATTTCTAAATCACATTTTCGCCAGGTCATCAAGTTTAATTTCCTTTGCGACTGATTTCACCAGTTCTGTATCGTCCTGATTGCTGGCATCAACAGTTAATAAAAACCTGTACCCGATTCCCAGCACAACGGAGGCATTGTGTTCTTTTTTCTTAATGGATTCCCATCCGGTAATTCCGTTATCAAGTTTTAGTGTGCCGGCTTTCTCTTCGTCTGTTTCCAGGTTCATTCCAAGGTTCCACATGCTCGTTGCCATGGTAAATAAACCATACGCTGCGTTGTAATCGAGCAAAGCAACATGCACATAATCGCCATTGTCTTTCTTGAAACGGATTTCTGCATTTGAATATGACATGCCTGTTGCATTTATTGTTCCTCCGGTTGGTTTTTCTGCTTTGTAACCATCCAATGAGGCAGGAAGATATTTTTGCAGGTCTTTGTAATTGATAGCAATTGTATCACCTTTTGCCTGACGTTCGCGCAACTTTTGCTGATAGGACATCTCGTCTGCTTCCATTTGCTTGCCTGCATCTTTTATTGACTTTCCGAGTTTGGCAAGCGCCATGAATGGATTATTCTTTTTGGCTTCTTCCTTGCGTTTTTGTTTTTCTTCCTCGGTTTCTCCGCAGGAAAAGGTGGCAATTGCGAGTGAGAACATCAATGCGATAGCGAAATATTTTTTCATAGAAATTATTTTAAAAAGTAAAGGTAGGATAATTTATTTCTTGCTGATGTTGTAAATTCTTCCCACAATAAACATATCTCCTGCATATGTTTTGCTCCACATTTTTCCCCGTGAGTCAACGCCATAGGTTAATCCCTGAGCGGAAAAAATCCAGTCAAACGCCATGTCCTGCGATTTTACTTTATAGCCAACAACATACGGATCACCATAAATATTTATTGATACAATTTGATTTTTTTCATCCACGAAATAATAATTTTTATCCCCGTAAAGAACACACTTATATACATAAGGAGATTTTTTCAGAATAAACGTATCCGCTAAAGTAATAGAAGGTATATTCTTTGAAGATGTGTCTGTTGTTGTATATCCCTCTTCCAGCCGGTTCGCGTCAAGCCATCCAAGTGTAATAGCTATGAGTCGTTCCGTTTTCGGTGGATGAGTGGCGGGATCGCTGTTAAGTTCCACATTGTTGATAGCTGATTTAGCTTCTTCCAGAGTGGCTCCCATCTTATAAAGAATAAATCCGGAAAATCGGTCTGCATCCAGTTCTTCCTGTATGTTTTCTGCCTGCATTTTCTTTTTTCTTTTGATTAGGGTATGTCCAGACAGGTGATGCCCTATCTCATGAGCCAATACGCTGATAGCTCCCCAGTCGGACTTTGTTCTGTCTTTCACACGAAGCATGAACTGGGGATTATACGCAACGTATCTTTTTCTTTTTTTAATGTATGCATTGGCATTTGGAATGTTTGGATTTTCAACTATCTCAAAGTTTTGTGTAATTCCGGTATAGCGCACAATATTTTCCACTGCGTCTTTGGCTTCCTTTTTTGAATCCACGGAATATTTTGAATGAATTAAACTATCTCCATGCTCTTTGGAATATTTTTCCTGGGTTTGAGCATAACACATGGCATCCGGCAAACAGCAGAGGACAAGCAATATATATTGAGTGAAACGTAACATCAGCAGTAAAATAATTCATTGCAAAAGTAAGATAAATTATCTATGGAAAAAACCTCGAAATAAATTGTTCTTTGTTCTTCTTGTTTTTATGTAAGTTTGCATTAATAAATCAAACAACAACAAGTATGCTTTCAAAAAAAATAGAAGAATTACTTAACCGCCAGATAGAATTAGAAGCTATGTCCTCGCAGTTGTATCTTGCAATGGCATCGTGGGCTGAAACAAAAGGATATAACGGCACGGCTAAATTTCTTTACGCTCATTCGAATGAAGAACGCCTTCATATGCTAAAGCTTTTCCAATACATCAACGAGCGAAACGGACACGGAGTTGTGCCGGCTCTCAAACAACCGCCCAAAATTTTCACTTCTCTTTCAGAAATTTTCAACCAGATACTCAAACATGAAATTGTTGTTTCTTCCGAGATCAATAAGCTGGTGGATTCTTGTATTTCGGAAAAGGACTACACCACAAATAATTTTCTGCAATGGTATGTTTCTGAACAACTGGAAGAAGAACGCCTTGCAAAAAATGTTGTTGACCGGCTGAATCTTGTTGGCGGAGACAAAGGCAGTTTGTTTCTCTTCGATAAAGAACTGGAAACGCTTGCAGCAACCACTTCAACTCCACAGCAATGATTTTCCTGCTTATTATAGTATGCCTTGGCGCGTTGATTTTTATTTTCACGTATAACGGGCTTATTGCAAAAAAGAATGCAGTAGAAAATGCTTTTGGGGTGATGGATGCGCTTTTAAAAAAGCGGTACGATTTGATTCCGAATATCATAGCAACTGTTCAGCAATACATGAACTATGAAAAAGACACGCTGACAAAAATCACAGATCTGCGCGCCAAAGCCGTTTCAGGAAATATTTCTTCAGATGAAAAAACCACTCTGTCAAATCAGGTCACTCCTCTTTTAAGAAACATTCTTGTGACAGCAGAAAATTATCCGGAACTGAAAGCGAATTCCGGCTTCATGGATTTGCAAAACACCCTGAAAGATCTGGAAGAACAGATTGCCGGTTCGCGCATCGGATACAACAGCATTGTGACAGAATACAACAACGCCATCGAAATGTTCCCAAGCAACTTTGTAGCAGGACTGATGGGATTACAGAGAAAAGTTATTTTCGAAATTCCGGCAGAAGAAAGAAAAAATGTGAATGTGAAAGAATTATTTTCGAAGTAAAAAATTAAAACTCCACGAGCGTTCCCACTTTCTTGCCAAGCACTATTTTTTTCAGGTTGCCCGACTTATTCATGTCGAAAACAATAATGGGAATTTTATTTTCATTACAGAGAGTGAAAGCCGTAAGATCCATCACCTGTAATCCGCGCTTGTAAACTTCGTCAAAGGAAATAGTATCAAAACGAACTGCATTTTTATCTTTTTCAGGATCAGCAGAATAAATTCCGTCCACTCGGGTTCCCTTTAAAATAACATCTGCTTCAATTTCAATGGCTCGAAGCGCTGCGGCAGTATCAGTGGTGAAATAAGGATTTCCGGTTCCTGCCCCGAAAATAACCAATCTTCCTTTTTCGAGATGGCGCACCGCCCTTCTGCGGATGAACGGCTCGCATATCTGTTCCATCTTGATAGCGGAAAGTAGGCGGGTTTGCACACCGGCTTTTTCCAGCGACATCTGAAGCGCCATGCTGTTAATCACCGTGGCGAGCATGCCCATGTAATCACCCTGCACGCGGTCAGAATCTTTTTCTTTGCTTGCCTGAATGCCCCTGAAAATATTTCCTCCGCCAATCACAATGGCAATCTGCGCACCGGCATCGGCAATTTGTTTTATTTCGTCTGCATATTGTTTGAGGATGGCATGGTCAATTCCAAATTGCTTGGCGCCCATCAGGGCTTCACCGCTAAGTTTGAGGAGGATGCGCTTGTACTTCACGTTTATAGGAAATTTTACGCAACGAATGTACAAGAAATAATTGACCTGTTTTTATTTAAAAATTATTTTTCGACACAGAAAAAATATTTTTCTAAATTTGTACTCACTGGAGATTATTGTTCCTTTGCTATTTGGAACAAACCCATGAAGTTCTCTTATGTCAAAAGAAATTTCTGAAGCACTTGAGATTCATCAGTTCATGAACGAACGGAATGTTATTATGTCGTTCATGGGCGAACTTACACATCAGGTCACCACTTCTCTTTTGAAAAATCTGAAAGAAGATATGAATGCCGCTAACGTGGATGTGGTAACTCAAAAGCGGCTTTATGGAATCATTGTTGAGTGTCTTGATAATATTTCCAAGCATTGGATTGCCCTTGACATAGAAAAAGTATTGGGCAGGGCTTCGCCTCCGATTTTCATGTTGAGCAGAGTCAATAATTATTACATCATTCTGACAGGGAATCATATTCCCAATGAACAGATTGACCTGCTGGTCAAAAAAATTGAACTGGTTAATTCACTGGACAAAAAAGGTTTACAGGATTTTTATCGTCAGACATTAGCAAAGGAATCGCCACTTGAAAGGGATAATGCCGGATTGGGGATTATTGATATTGCCCTGAAATCCGGAAACAAACTTGAATATGATTTCAGACCTGTTACAAAAGATGTTTCATTCTATGTTATACAGGCGCGAATTTCATTGTAAACTATCAGATAAAACGGAGCATGAACGCACTTTTAATTGAACCGAGCGATTTTTCACCAAAGGTGGTTTTTGACCCTGTGAAAAACCTTTTTGAGGTTTCGGGTGAATCGCGTCCCGAAAACACCAGCAAGTTTTATGTGCCAATCCTTGAATGGCTGCAGCAATATCAGAACGTGCTGTATTGGGAAAAGGATAAGTTCGGGCAATCAGCAGCAAAAACATTTGAGTTTAAGTTTGATTATTTCAATTCCACTTCGGCAAAATTCATCATGGATGTGCTCATGCAATTGGATAAAATGGCGCAGGATGGATTTAACATCAATGCAAAATGGTACTACGATAAGCGCGATGAAGACATGAAAGAATCAGGAGAAGAATTTTCTAAATTGCTGAAGAAATTGCCGATGGAGTTTATTGAAACTTAATAGCATCCCTCCTGCAGTTGAAAAAACTGCTTCTCTAACATTTTCCCTTTCGACTTTTTCACAGTGTTCAACTCCTTTTACGAAACGGTTAGATTAATTTCTTCAAGTTTGCTTCGAAAATTTTTT
>Ga0334722_10003088_pt1 | contig 18209 bp, 17 predicted proteins | sample C3_bottom_MG_FD_207210 | JGI IMG/M metagenome (GOLD analysis project Ga0334722, IMG submission 207210) | Sediment microbial communities from Yellowstone Lake, YNP, Wyoming, USA - C3_bottom | ecosystem: Environmental > Aquatic > Freshwater > Lake > Sediment | place: USA: Wyoming | collected...
CAAGCTGGTCGCTGACCGCGCTGCCGCTGTTCATCTGGATGGGCGAGATCCTGTTCAGGAGCCGGATTTCCGAGGACATGTTCCGCGGCCTCGCCCCCTGGCTCACCGCCCTGCCCGGCAGGCTGATGCATTGCAACGTGATCGGCTGCGGCATATTCGCCGCGATTTCGGGTTCGTCCGCCGCCACCGCGGCCACCATCGGCAAAATGACCGTGCCCGAGCTGCTCAAACGCGGCTACCACGAGCCCATGGTCATCGGCTCGCTCGCGGGGGCGGGAACGCTGGGCCTGTTGATTCCGCCTTCGATCATCATGATCGTCTATGGCGTCGCCGCCGATGTCTCGATCGCACGTCTGTTCATTGCGGGCGTACTTCCCGGGGTCATGCTGATGAGCCTGTTCTCCGGCTATATCATCATCTGGGCCCTGCTCAATCCGGACAAGACCCCGCCCTCCGATATCCACATGAGCTTCGCGCAGAAGCTCTACGCCTCGCGCCTGCTGATTCCGACCGTGCTCCTGATCGCCGCGGTGATCGGTTCGATCTATTCCGGCGTCGCCACGCCCACCGAAGCCGCGGTCCTGGGCGTGGTGGGCTCCCTGGTCCTCTCGTTTGTCTCAGGCTCGCTCGACTGGAACACCTTCTCCGGCAGCGTCATGGGTGCGATGCGCACTTCCTGCATGATCGCGTTCATCCTCACCGGCGCCGCTTTTCTCACCGTTGCCATGGGATTCACCGGCATCCCCAAGGCGATGGCCGCCTGGATCACCGGGCAGGCGCTCTCCCCTGTCATGCTGATTGCCGTGCTGACGCTGCTGTTCATCGTCCTCGGCTGCTTCCTCGACGGCATCTCCATGGTGGTGCTGACCTCCGCAGTCATCCTGCCCACGGTGCAGGCAGCGCATATCGACCTGCTGTGGTTCGGCATTTTCATCGTCCTGGTGGTGGAGATGGCGCAGATCACCCCGCCCGTGGGCTTCAACCTGTACGTGCTGCAGGGCATGACCGGCAAGGATATTTTTTCCGTAGGCAAACACGCACTGCCGTTCTTTCTGCTGATGGTGGTTGCAGTGGCCGTCATCTGGATTTTCCCCGAGATCGTCACCTATCTGCCGCAGCGCATGCTGGGCACGAGATGATGCCCCCGAGCCGATGCGCCAGGATCGCTGCACGCCGATCTACCTGAGCGCGGACATCCGCGCGCTGGAGCGCATCGCCGCGGCGCGTGCAGGCGCTGCACCGCTGATGCAGCTCGCGGGCCTGGCCGCCGCCGAATACGCGCGCGAACTGCTGGGCGAATACGGCAGGAAAGTGCTGGTGCTCGCCGGACCCGGCAATAACGGCGGCGACGCCTTCGAGGTGGCGACGCATCTGATGCGCTGGTTCTACCGCGTCGAACTGGTCTTCGCCGGTGACGAGCACCAGCTGTCCGAGGACGCACTCGCCGCGCTCAAGAAATGGCGCGCCTGCGGCGGCAGCACCTACGCGGCGCCGCCCTCGGCGCTGCGGCCGGACCTGGTGGTGGACGGCCTGTTCGGCATCGGCCTCACGCGCGCGCTGGAAGGCGGCTACGCCGACCTCATCGACGGCATCAATCGCCTGCCCTGCCCCAAGCTGGCACTGGACATCGCCAGCGGCATCAACGCCGACACCGGCGCGGTCATGGGCACGGCGCTGCGCGCCACGCACACCATCACGTTCATCGCGCTCAAGCCCGGCCTGCTCACTCTGGACGGCCCGGATCATTGCACCAGTTCCGGCGGCGAAATCCGCATCGCCGATCTCGGGCTCGATGTCCGGGCGCTGCAGGACGCGAAAGGCGCCACGACGGCGGCGGAGTTGCTGCGCCAGGCGCTGCCGCCGCGGCCGCTGAATTTTCACAAGGGCAACGCGGGCAGTGTAGGCGTGCTCGGCGGCGCCTCTGGCATGGTCGGCGCCGCGATGCTGGCCGGCCGCGCCGCGCTGAAGCTGGGCGCGGGCAAGGTATTTCTCGGCCTGCTGACCGACCATCCACCCTATCTTGACTGCGGCCAGCCCGAGCTGATGCTGCGCACGCCGCGCGAACTGCTGGAAGCGGGGATGGTTTCGGCGTTCGCCGCCGGCCCGGGGATGGGCACGGCGAAGTCCGCCGAGCAGTTGCTGCGCGAAGTGCTGGATGCCAACGTGCCGCTGGTGCTCGATGCCGACGCGCTCAACCTGATCGCGGCGAGCAAGATGCTGCAGGCGCGGCTGCCGAAACGCGGCGCGCCGTCGGTGCTCACGCCCCACCCGGCCGAAGCGGCGCGCCTGCTCGGCTGCGCCACCGCGGCGGTGCAGGCCGACCGGGTGAAAGCCGCAAATGAGCTGGCGCAGCGCTACCAGGCAGTCGCCGTGCTCAAAGGCAACGGCAGCGTCATCGCCAGCCCGGACGGCGGTTGGCTGATCAACACGAGCGGCAATCCGGGCATGGCCTCGGCCGGCATGGGCGACGTGCTCACCGGCATGATCGCCGCGCTGCTGGCGCAGGGCGCCGACGCGCGCACCGCGGCCGCAGCCGCGGTCTGGCTGCACGGCGCAGCCGGTGACAGACTCGCCGCTGCAGGCAACGGGCCGATCGGCCTCAATGCAAGCGAGGTGATCGATTCGGCGCGCGTGCTGCTCAACAAAACGGTTTGCTGAAGCAACGGTGATATGCGCAGCGACTTAAGCAGCGCCCCTGCTGTTGCTTTTATCCATAACCGCGTTTTCTGTACGGATGTGCTTTTCATCCGTACAGAAAACGCGGTTGGCGCGCGGAGCGCGCAATGGCCGTCATGTCAATTGCAATCGACCCGGGACGACACATCGAACTCCAGCGCTCAAACTTGCGCGGACGGCGCCCCGTCCGCGCGGATCGCCGATTGCACACGGACGAAAATCCGTCCGTGCACAATCGGCGATCTTGAAAAAGAAAAACACTTAAGCCGCCCTGCGCTTGGACGCCGTCTCCGGGTAGGGATAGAGAATATTCAACGCGACGCTCTGGCCGGCGTTCTGCACCATGCGCACGTGCTCGCGCCGCAGTTCGCGCGCCTGGCGGCAGCCGCAGGAGTGGGCGATCATGTCGATCTCCTGGTTCATGCCGCTCGCATATTGTGCCACGCGCAGACGTTTCTCCTGCACCACCAGGCCGCGCTGCAAGCGCTTATCGTGCGTGGCGACGCCGGTGGGACAGCTGTTCTGGTGGCAGCGCAGCGCCTGGATGCAGCCCAGGGAAAACATGAAGCCGCGCGCGGTATTGACGAAATCCGCGCCGACGCACAACGCCCACGCCGCCCGCGCCGAGGTGATGAGCTTGCCTGCGGCGATGACGCGAACGCGCTGGCGCAGGCCGGACTCGATCAGCGCGTCGACGACGCGCGGCAGGGCCTCGGCGATCGGCAACGCCATGTGGTCCATCAGCGCCTGCGGCGCGGCGCCCGAACCGCCCTCGCCGCCGTCGATGGCAAGAAAATCCGGTGCGTATTCGAGACCGCGACGATTCACGGCTTCGCACAATTCATTGATGAACTGCCAGCCGCCGATCGCCGTCTTCACTCCCACCGGCCTGCCGGTGAGGTCGCGGACGTAGGCGATCTTGTCCAATAGTTCGTTGACATTCGCGATGTCGCGATGCCGGTTGGGGCTGATGGAATCCTGATGCGCCGGTATGCCGCGGATTCCGGCGATCTCCGCGGTAACCTTGGCTGCCGGCAGCACCCCACCCTTGCCCGGCTTGGCGCCCTGTGACAGCTTGATCTCGAACGCCTGGACGTGCTGCGCCAGTTCCTTCGCCCGTTCCGGCGACAGGTTACCTTCCCGGTCGCGAATGCCGTACTTGGCGGTGCCGATCTGCATGATGATGTCGCAGCCGCCCTCGAGATGATAGGGGCTCAAACCGCCTTCGCCCGTATCCATCCAGCAGCCGGCCAGCGCGGCGCCGTGCGACAGCGAACGCACTGCGGGCGCGGAAATCGCGCCGTAACTCATGCCGCTGATGTTGACGATCGACTTGGCCTCGAACGGCAGCCTGGCGTAGCCCCCTCCTATGGTGAGCGCGGGCGTGGGCAGGCGGTCCTCCTCCAGCACCGGGTACGGCGCATTGACGAAAATGATGGAACCGGGCTCGCTGGTGTTGCTGGTGGAACCGAAACCGATGATGCCGCCCTCAGCCTTGGCCAGCCGGTATACCCACGAGCGCGCCGAGCGATTGAACGGCAATTCCTCGCGGTCATTCATGAAGAAATACTGGCGGAAGTATTCCCCCTGTTTTTCGAAAAAATAGCGCAGCCGGCCGATGACCGGATAATTGCGCAGCACCGCGTGCTTCTTCTGGGTGACGTCCTGGATAAACCAGAAGATGAGTACGCAGATGGCGATAAAACCGAAGACCGTCCCCAGCCCGTAGCTGACGATTCCGAGCATGCCTGACATACTCCCTCCCCCTGAAGCCGCCTGGTTGTCGGCGCGGGGCGGGCCATCCCTTGCCCGCCTGCCGTTGTTGTCGGCTTTACTGCAGTACGGTAATCAGCGGCGCAGCGGCGTCATCGGCGTAGCCGCGCTCGATCTCCCCTGCGGTCGCTGCGCGCACCGCCACGACGGTGCAGGCGAAACGCAGCACCATGCCAGCCAGCGGGTGATTGCCGTCCAGCACCACCTTGTCTTCCGCGACATCGGTAACGGTAAACACGAGCAGTTCATCCTCGGCGCCGCTTTCCTGTTCGAACTGCATGCCCACCTGCAGTTCCGCCGGGAACTGCGTGCGCTCGGCGAGTCGCACCAGATCGGCATCGTATTCGCCGAACGCGTCCTCGGGTTCCAGGTGCACCTCGATCTTTTCTCCGGGCTCCCTGCCCTGCAACGACTGCTCAACCAGGGGAAATATGCCGTCGTAGCCGCCGTGCAGGTATTGCACCGCTTCGGCCGATTGCTGGATCAGGTTGCCGTGCACGTCGGACAGACGCACGTCGAGTGCGACTACCGTGTCTTGGGCGACTTGCATTCGCGGTTGATCTCTTTTACCAGTTGCAGCACTTCCATCGCGTGACCGCGCGGATTGACGCCGTAGAGCGCATGCCGCAGCCGGCCTTTCTTGTCGATGACGAAGGTGGCGCGCACGATGCCGGTCTTGTTCACCCCGTCGCACGCCTTGGTCTCGCGCACGCCGTATTTTTCGCACACCTCGGCTTCCGGATCGGCGAGCAGGCAGACCGACAGGCCATGCTTGTCGCGGAACTCCGCATGCGAAATGCAATCGTCGGGCGAAACGCCCAACACCACGCAATCGTGTCGGGCGAATTCTTCGTCGTGGTCGGAGAACTCGATCGCCTGCAGGGTGCAGCCCGGCGTGCCGTCCCTCGGGTAAAAATACAACACGATATTCTTCCTGCCCTTGAACGAGGCGAGCCCGACCGTCTCCATGTCGGCGTCGGCCAGCGAAAAGAGAGGAGCGGGTTGCCCGATTTGCAGCATATTTGTTTTCATGTTGCGAACGATTCTAAACCATCCCGGGAAAACGTGAAGTCCCGGGTGCGCCGCCGGTACACAGGCGCCGCACGCCTGGATATAATGCCCCGCACAGCCCATTGTTCCGCCGGCCGACACACCATGACCGAAGAAGCCGCTACGCCTCTGCCAGAACGACTGCTGCTGTCCACGCGCAGGGAATACCTCGACGCGCTGGAACGGCTGATCGGACTGGCGCAGCGCGAACTGCGCATGTTCGACGCGGATTTTTCCGAGCTGAAAATCGATACGCCGCGAACCCAGGAACTCCTGCGCGCGTTTCTCATCGGCGGACGCGACAATCGCTTGTACATAGCGGTACACAGCTGCGATTACATCCGCAACTATTGCCCGCGCCTGCTGGAACTGCTGCGGCAGTTCAGCGATCGCATGTACATCCACCAGACCCAGGGCGACGCGGCCCGCGCCCAGGACTGCTTCGTGCTCGCGGACAGACTGCACTGCGTCCGGCGTCCGGTGCAGGCGCAGCCGCGCGCGGCGCTCAGGTTCAACGACGAACAGGAGGGCCAGGGCCTGCATCTGCGTTTTTCAGAGATCTGGGACAGTTCCCTGCCCGCCGTTTCCGCCACTACGAGCGGCCTGTAAATCCGCTGCGAAAGTCGGTATAATTCTCGGCTTGGCACGGGAGCTGGAGGAGGGCCGCGCCAAACACAACTTAACTTATCGATAAGGGAACCGAAAATGAAACGCTCAGTAATGATCGCTGCACTCGCCACGCTGATGCTTGCGGGCTGCGGCAAAACCGAAGCTCCTCCGCCTCCCCCGCCCGCGCCCGCTGCTGCGCCGGCTCCCGCGCCTGCACCTGCGCCCGCTCCGGCCGCGGCTGAAGCTGCGAAAGACGCTGGCCAGGCCGCCGACGCTGCCAAAGACGCCGCAGGCGCAGCCAAGGATGCTGCCGGTGCAGCCAAGGATGCTGCCGGCGCCGCCAAGGAAGCCGTTGGTGCTGCGAAAGACGCAGCCGGTGCGGCCAAGGACGCTGCCGGCGCCGCCAAGGACGCCGCCAAGAAGTAAGCCTGCTGTTCGGGTGTATGAAAAGCCGGTCTTCGGACCGGCTTTTTTATTGTATGGACCGCATTGTATTGACCGCCGCGCGTAAGGCTAGCGCGGCTGTTTTAGATGCTCGTGCCTGGCGATGCGCTGCGTGCCGAAAGGATACATCGGACCCTTCGGCATAGGCCGCGGAGCGGCAGCTCAAACGCCTAAACGATTTCGCGCCAGTCGAAACCTTCATCCTGATCGGCCACCCCGATCCAGTCAGGCGCGCAGCCCAGCACCCGCGCCAGAGCCGCGCAGGCGAGTGCCGGCGTGTTGTTGTGCTGCGACAGGTGCGCTGCGATCAGATGCTGCAGCCGGCTGCGGTCGAGCGCGGCCAGCAGGCCGGCCGAACTCTCGTTGTCCAGATGGCCGTAGCGGCCCGCGACGCGCGCCTTCAGCGCCTGCGGGTAATCCCCGCTCATCAGCATGCCAAGATCGTGGTTGCATTCCAGAACCAGGGCATCGCAGCCGGAAAGCATGGCTTCGATGTGACTGGTCGAGCCGCCGGTGTCGGTGAGCACGCCCAGGCGGCGCGCGCCATCGGAGAAGACGAAATGCGCGGGCTCACGCGCATCGTGCGGAACCGGAAAAGGCAGCAACTGCAGCTCACCGACGGCAAACGGACTGTGACTGTCGATGATGTTGATCTGCGGCAGCGCCAGGATGTCCCCGGGAGAGCCCTTGAGCGTGCCGTGGGTCAGCCACAGCGGCAATTCGTGTTTGCGCGCGAATTTGAACGCCCCGGCAGTATGGTCGCTATGCTCGTGCGTGACCACAATGCCCGCGAGATCGGCGGGCGCGAGGCCAAGGCGCGCGAGCCGGCGCTCGGTCTCGCGCGCCGGATAACCGCAGTCCAGCATCAGGCGCGTGCGGCCCCGTTCGACGATAAGCGCGTTGCCCCGGCTGCCGCTTCCCAGGGAAGCAAAGCGCATGCGCTACTTGAGCTGGTCGTGCAACAAGGACAGGATGCGCCGTCCGGTATCGCTGTTGTCCTGCTGACCGTCCTTGTTCAGCACCTGCACCTGGCTGATGCTGCCGGCCTGCTTGACGAGCACGCGATACTGTTCGGCCTTGATTCCGCTGCCGTCGCTTTTCCAGAACGCCAGTTTGGACAGGAAGCTTTTTTCCTTTTCCGGGCTCCGCTGCCCGTCGATCTTCGGATCGACATAGCGCACGAAATAATAGCCTTTGGAGCGGTCGCGGTCTTCCACGGTGAAACCGACGCGGTCCAGCGCCAGGCCGACGCGGCGCCAGGCGCGGTCGAACGTTTCCGTCAGTTCCAGCGTGCCGCTGCCGTTGGTAGCCCGCACCAGCTTGGCGCGCTCGATCTTTTCATCGCTGCCCGCCAGTTCTGCCTTGGCGCGCGTGTCCTCGACGCCGAAGCGCACCATCAGCCGGCGCAGAAATTCGGCTTCCAGTTCAGTATCCGGCTGGCGCGGCTGCCACACGGTGGCATCCTTGCCCTCGGAGCTGAACACCTCGATCACGCCGCGATGGCTGATGTAGATCTCGGTCGTGCCGGGTGCGCTGCCGCGCTCCAGGCGGGTGCGGAACTTGTCACGCTCCCCGGTTGAATAAACGCTGTCGATAACCTTGCCGAGCAAGTTGCGTATCGGGCTGTTGGCTATCTTGGCACGGTTCTCGGCCCAGTCGGTCTCCATCACTCCGGCCTCGGGTAGCTCAATTTTTATCAGGAAACCCAGTCCCTGCCAGAACTCCTTTACCAGAGGCCAGACTTTTTCCGGCGCCTCCGGCACCACCAACCAACGCTCGCTGCCCGCCCGCTCGATGCGCACCTTGGCCACGTTGGGCAGGATTTCGGTGGAGCCGGCGCGCGCGGCCCCGCCGCGCTCGGCGTTGTAAGTCGACAGGGTCGCCGAGCCATGGGTGCCGATGTCGGGCACCGCGTAACGGTCGTCGCGCGAGGGCGCGGTCAGGTCTGGCGGGATTTCCAGCCGCGGGAGCTGCTTCGCCTCCGACTTGTACTGGATTCGTTCGCCCTGAACCAGATCCTGCATGCTGCTGCAGCCGGCCAGCAGCCCCAACAGGATAAAACAACAGATACTGCGCTTCATGTGGCATTACCCTCGACTAAGTTTTCACCTGGATGCCGGCCTGGCGCATCGCCTCTCTGAGTGTCTCATGGAAATTCGCCGACAGCGGCACCAGCGGCAGACGGATGCCGGATTGGATCAAGCCCATTTGCACCATGACCCATTTCACCGGAACCGGATTGCCCTCGACGAACAACTTAGTGTGCAGGCCCAGCAGGCGGTCGTTGGCCGCGCGCGCCCGGGCGATGTCGCCGGACAAGGCTGCCGCGCACATTTCCTGCATCAGCCGCGGCGCGACATTGGCAGTGACCGAAATCACGCCATGCCCGCCCAGCAGAATCAGCGGCAGCCCCGTCACGTCCTCGCCGCTGTAAACGGCGAAATCTTTCGGCGCTCGCCGCAACAGATCGCTGCAGCGCTCGATGCTGCCTGTCGCGTCCTTGATGCCGATGATATTGGGCACTTGCGCCAGGCGCAGCACCGTATCGTTTTGCAGGTCGGCAACGGTGCGTCCCGGAACGTTGTACAGGATCACCGGCAGGTCCACAGCCTCGGCGATGGCGCGGAAATGCCGGTACATGCCCTCCTGCGTGGGCTTGTTGTAATACGGCACCACCGACAGGCTCAATTGCGCGCCCGAGCGTTTGGCCGATTCGGACAACTCGATCGCCTCGGCGGTGGAATTGGCGCCGGTTCCCGCAATGACGGGAACGCGGCCCGCGGCATGCTCGACCGCGATCCGGATCAGGTCCTTGTGCTCGTCAAAATTCACCGTGGGCGATTCGCCCGTGGTACCGACGACCACGATGCCGCGCGTGCCCTCGGTGATGTGCCAATCGATCAGGCTCTTGAAGCGGCCGATGTCCAACGACCCGTCTTCGAGCATGGGGGTAACAATGGCAACCAAGCTTCCGGTCAACATATACGCTGTCCCGTGAGGAAAATGTTTAATTTTAGCGCATTACGCTACTCGCAGGGATACATACTTGCCCCAGCGCGTAGTCCAAGCCCGCACGAAACCATGGTCCCGACCTAGCCGGGCAGCTCCACGCTGCAATCCGCAGTTCCGCGTTGTAGCGCACAAATGCGCTGGATCACTGCTGGTTTGGGCAACTCGACCCTACCTTGTTCAAAAGCAAGGACCTGCAACCGCCCTTCCACCCAGTGCAGCAACTCGTTCGGCCGCAGCAGGAACTCCGGATTAGACGGGCGCCCGAGCTTTTCGTTTCCCAGCGCGAAGGTTTCATAAATCAACACCCCACCCGGGCGCAGGACGCCGAGCATGTCGGCGACCAGCGGCCGGTGCAGGTAATTGCTTACGACGATGCCATCGAAGCAACCTGCCGGATAGGGCCAGGGCGCCCCTTCCAGGTCGGCGCAGCGGGTCGTGATCCCGGCGGCACCGGCGAGCCCCGCCAAAGACGCGCTGTCGCGATCGACCGCCTCGACGCGGTAGCCCAGGCCGGCCAGGTAGCGGGCGTGCCGCCCTAGACCGCAAGCCAGGTCGAGCACCGCGCCCCCTGGCGTTATCAGGCGCGCAAAGCGGCACACCCAGGCCGAGGGCGCGAACTGCTCATGCTGATGAATCTGCATCGTTCTACTTGTTCTCTCCCGAGCCGCCCTTGCTTTTATCCATAACCATGTTCTTGGTACGGATACGCTGTTCATCCGTACCAAGAACATGGTTGGCGCGCGTAGCGCGCAATGACCGCTACGTCAGCATCGGTCGACCTGGTGCGACACATCGAACTGCGGCGATCGAACTTGTATAAAACCCCCGCGCCGTTTCTGCTGCCATCAAAAACTGAACCATTCCTAATCGACCACGGTCTGCGACTGCTCGCGCAGGTACTGCTGCACATAGTAGAAAGAACCGATCGCCTTGCCCGTGGTGCCGGAGCCCTTCCAGCCGCCGAAAGGCTGGAACCCGGGCCAGGCGCCGGTGGTGGCGCCCTGGGGTCGGTTGACATAGGTGACGCCGGCTTCGATGCCATCGAGAAAACCGTCGATTTCACCGGTGCCGCCGTAGAAGCCCGCGGTCAGCCCGTATTCGGACGCGTTGGCGCGCGCGATCGCCTCCTCCACCGTATCCACTTCGCCCACGAGCACGATGGGCACGAACTTCTCCTCCCGCCACAGGCGGTAATCCAGCGGCGCGCTGGCGACGGTCGGGGCGCAGAAATAGCCGCGCGCGAGTCCGCCTTCCTCAAGTTGCCGGCCGCCGCTCAGCACCTGGCCATGACTGCCGAGGTTCTGCACGCACTTGCGGTAACGTTCGAGCGCCGGCGCGTTGATCACCGGGCCCATCCAGTTGGCTTTGTCGGTGGGATCGCCGACCTTGAGCGCCCCGGTCAGCGCCACCAGCCGCTCGCGCAGGGCCGCGGCGACCGGGCGCTCGACATAGACCCGCGAGCAGGCCGAGCATTTCTGGCCCGAAAGGCCGAAGGCCGAGCGTACGATGCCGGTGGCGGCGCGCTCCAGATCGGCGTGGCGCGAAACGATGGCCGCGTTCTTGCCGCCCATCTCGGCGATGCAGGGGCGCGGCCAGGAGCCCTGCGCGAAGCTGCGATAGATATGCATGCCAACTTCGTAGGACCCGGTAAAAGTGACCCCGGCGATGTCGCGGTGCCGAACCAGGCCCTCGCCCGCGACCGCCCCGCTGCCGCTGACGTAATTGCACACGCCATCGGGCAACCCGGCGTCGCGAAACACCTCCGCCAGCAGCCGCCCGCTCCAGGCGGTATCGCTCGCCACCTTGAACACCACGCTATTGCCGGCCACCAGCGCCGCGCCCAGCGGCCCGCCGGCGAGCGCGAACGGAAAATTGAAGGGCGCGATCACCGCCCATACGCCGTAAGGCTTGAGCACGCTGCGGTTGCGGCTGATGTAGTCCTTCAGCGGGTCGAGCGGCAGGATGCGATCGTAACCCTGGTTCGCTTCCATCTGCGCGCAATACCATTCGATCAGATCGGCCGTCTCCTGCACCTCGCCCAAGGACTCCATGCGGTTCTTGCCCACTTCCAGCGCCAGCACCGCGCCGAGATCATAGACCCGCTCCTCGATCAGCCGCGCCGCCCGGCGCAACAGCCGCACGCGTTCCTGCCACGGCGTCGCGGCCCAGGCCGGGTAGGCCGCGCGCGCTGCTGCGACCGCGGCGTCGACTTCGCCCACGCCGCCCTGCTGAAACACGCCCAGCAGCCAATCGCGGTTGATCGGGCTCCTGACCTCGAATTTGTCCGCGCTCGAGCGGTCCTTTCCGGCAATCAGCATGGCGTGCTCGCGCCCCAGGCCCGCCTTGATTTTCGCCAGCGACTGCTCGAAGCGCTGGTGCAACTCGGCCGGCGGGTCGAACATGGTGGAATAAGTCAGCTTGAAATGGTCCGCACTGCTCATAGGTCCTGGCTCTGTCGTTAAATTGGAAAGAAATTCTACTTGCCGCTAGGCCGGTTCGGAAATCTCGACGAGATTCTGATCCGGATCGCGCACATAGACCGAACGCAGCGCGAAACGCGCGCCGGTGCGCTGGATCGGCCCAAGCTCGATCGGTATGCCTGCCGCGCACAACTGCGCGATCACCTCGTCCAGCGGCCGGTCGGCCAGAAAGCAGATGTCGAGCGAACCCGGCGTCGGATGCGCGGCATAATTGTCCGTCAATGTAGCGCTGTCGTGAAGATTGATCTTCTGCTCGCCGAAGCGCAGCGCCCGGCGTCCCTGGCCGAAGGTTTCCAGCTTCATCCCCAGGACGCGGGTGTAGAAATCGATGCATTTCTGCGCATCGCGTGTCGTCAGGACCAGATGGTCCATGCTCTTGATCATGATCTGCCCACCCTTTAGTTCCAGCCCTAGGACCAGGTGCGGTTCATACCGAAAAAGTGATGCCACCCGATTCCGGGGATCATGCCCAGCAGCATCGAGAACAGCGCGGCAATAAGCATCAGAATGATCACCGCAGGAATGGCGGCGATGGCCCACTTGACCATCAGCACCACCATCGACCAGAACGGGATCTTGACGTCGGTTACGACTACTTCGCGCCTGCCTTCGGTCATATAACGTGGTTCCGCGAGTTGAGCAATTCTCGGCGGCATGGACTTTAGGCGGCGGCGTGCGCCGCTGGGTCGTTGCTGCCCGGCTCGATCCAGAGCGCGAGGAAGCGCGCCGACTACCTGAATTGTCTGGTGCCCCGAAAACGAATCGAACGTTCGACCTGCCCCTTAGGAGGGGGCCGCTCTATCCACTGAGCTACCGGGGCGAGATGCGCAATTCTATACGAAATCAGTCGCGCGTTTTGCCGAGCATCCGGCGCAGTCCGCTGCGGCGCCGCGCTCCCGGGGCTAGAGCACCAGCCTGGAGCCCTCGCTCGGCGCCTCGCACACCACGTTCGAACCCAGGCGGGCAAGGGCTTCCCTCGCCTCTTTCAGTTTGAGGTCGATATCGTCGTCGCTCTGGTCCGGGTCGTGATGGAACAGGTGCAAGCGCTTGACCTTGGCCCGCGCCGCCAGATCCGCCACCTCGCTCACGCAGGAGTGGCCCCAGTCCACTTTGGCCGGGTACTCGTGGTCGCGATAGGTGGTATCGGTGATGAGCAGATCGGCGCCGCGCACAAAATTGGCCAGCCGCTCGACGTAAGCCAGGTCGTAGCGCGGATCGCTCGACAGGTAAAGTTCGTTGTCCGTGATGTAGCAGACGGAGCGGCCATGGCAGCTGAGCCTGTAGCCCAGGCAATAGCCCGGATGCTTGAGCAGTATCGTTTCGATCGTGACCGCGCCGAAATTCAGGGTTTCCTCGCGCAAGTCGCGGAACACCAGCCGCGCCCCGAATTCCCGGATGGTGACCGGGAAATACACGCTTTCCATCTGCGCCGCGATCGCGCGCTCGATGGTGAGATCGCCCTGGTAGGGGCCGAACAGCTCGATCTGATTGCCGCGCACGTAAAGCGGCCCGAAAAACGGTACCGTATTGATGTGATCCCAGTGCGTGTGGGAGATGAACACCCGCGCCGACAGCCGCTGCACCTTGGACGCGGCCAGATGATCCGAAAGCTTTTTGATGCCGGAGCCGCAATCGAACACATACAGCGGCTCGCCGTTGATCTCGACGCTGACGCAGGGCGTGTTGCCGCCGTAACGCAGCGAATCCGCTCCGGGCACGGGAAGCGTGCCGTGCACGCCCCAGTAGGCCACCGTCACCTTCTCCGACAGGATCTCGGCGATCAGGCCCGGCAGCGTGTCACGCTGAATCGGCTTGACGATGTAGCCATCGGCTCCGAGTTCTTTCGCGCGGCGGCGGTCGAAATCGTAGGATTTCGACGAGCACATGATTATTTTGATCGCGGCCAGATCCGGCCGGCTGCGGATTTCCCGGCACAGCTCGAAGCCATCCATTTCCGGCATGATGACGTCGCTGATGACGCAGTCCGGCCTGACGACCGGAATCTCGCGCAACGCCTGCAGGCTCGAATCGAAGGGCATCACGCTGTGCCCGTTCTCCTCCAGCACCGCTTTCATCAGCTGCAGGATGATCGGGTCGTCGTCTACGATCAGAAACTTCATGGTCTTGTTCTCAGGTTTCGTCCCGCGCGCCAGCCTGGATTTCCAGTATCGCGTCCCATCGAAACTTGCGCTCAAACGGCATCGTACTACATGCCGTGCCCGCATGGTAATTCCGGGCCGGGCGCGGGGTTTGCATTGATAAATCGGGGCAAAGCTGGTAGCTTGCCTGTCTCGCTCAGGGACTGACGGCGCAGCGCCACGCCGCGACGATAACCAACAATATGCAACGGGCATCCGCGCCAGCTGTTCTCGATCCGGAAATTGCGCAGTCCCGCGCCGCGGACGGCGCGCCTGCGGCGGCATTGTCAGGTGCGTGGGACATCCGCGCACTCGAGACGCGCGCCCGAATGCTCAAGTCGCAGTTGAAGGCGCTTGCCGCCGATTCCGGCCGGCATTGGGACCTGTCGCGCATCCAGCGACTGGACCACATCGGCGCACTGCTGATCTGGCAGGCATGGGGCAAGCGCCGGCCGACCCGGCTCGACCTGGCGCAGGGACATGAGCTGTTCTTTTCCAATCTGGATTCCGCCGCCGCCACGGCACCCAAGCCGCCGTTCGATCCTCTGGGCCTCGCGCGCGGACTAGGCGCACGGGTGCTGCACACGATCGACCATCTGCTCGGCATGGTGCAACTGATCGGGCAGATACTGCTCGACTCGCTGGTGCTGGTGCGCCATCCGCTGCGCGGGCCCTGGCGCGAAATTTCCGCCAGCGTGTTCCGCGTCGGCACTCAGGCGCTCGGGATCACCGCCCTGGTCGGTTTTCTGATCGGCGTGGTGCTGTCTTATCTTTCGGCCGAGCAGTTGAAAGCGTTCGGCGCCAACATATTCATCATCAACCTGCTCGGCATGGGCATAATCCGCGAGCTCGGTCCGGTGATCGCCGCGGTACTGGTGGCGGGACGCTCGGGCTCGGCCATCACGGCACAGCTCGGCGTGATGCGCGTCACCGAGGAACTGGACGCGCTGTCGGTGATGGGCATTCCGCATACCGTGCGCCTGATCCTGCCCAAGATCATCGCCCTGGCGATCGCGATGCCGCTGCTGATTCTTTGGACCTCGGGCATCGCCTTGATCGGCGGCGCCATAGCCGCGAACGCGCAACTGGGCATCAGCGTGCACTCGTTCTTCATCGGCCTGCCCGGCGCCGTTCCGACTGTCAACCTGACGCTGGCGATGGGCAAGGGCGTCGTGTTCGGCGCCCTGATCGCGCTGGTCGCCTGCCATTTCGGCCTGCGCGTACAGCCCAATACCGAGAGCCTGGGCATAGGCACCACCAACTCGGTGGTCACTTCGATTACCGCGGTGATCATCGCCGACGCCGTGTTCGCGGTGATTTTCTCCGACGTCGGCATTTCCCTGTCATGAACCCGGTGATCGAAGTCGCAGGGCTGTGGACGCAATTCGGCGACCACGTGGTGCACAAGGATCTCAATCTGGTGGTGATGCCGGGAGAGGTGGTATCGCTGGTGGGCGGGTCGGGCAGCGGCAAGACCACGCTGATGCGCCAGATCCTGGGCCTGGAGCAGCCGACGCGGGGTACGGTCAAGGTGTTTGGCATCCCGCTGCACGGATCGAACGCCAAGCTGGTGCAGAAGATCCGCAAGCGCTGGGGCGTGCTGTTCCAGGAAGGCGCGCTGTACAGCGCGCTGTCGGTGTTCGACAACATCGCCCTGCCGTTGCGCGAGCTGCGTGCGTTCGACGAGGACTTCGTCAGCGACATGGTGATGCTCAAGCTCGACATGGTCGATATCGAGCGCCGCCACGCATCCAAAATGCCCTCCGACCTATCGGGCGGCATGATAAAGCGCATCGCGCTGGCGCGCGCGCTGGTGCTCGAGCCCGAACTCGTGTTTCTGGACGAACCGACTGCCGGCCTCGACCCGGACCGCAGCGAGAGTTTCGTCAAGCTGATCCGCTCGCTGCATCAGAAGCTGAACCTGACGGTGGTGATGGTAACGCACGATCTGGACACGCTGGTGTCGCTGTCGGACAAGATCGCCGTGCTGGCCGAGCAGAAACTGATCGTGTACGGCTCGCTGGCGGAAGCCATTGCGGTGAAGCACCCGTTCATACTCAATTTTTTCCTGGGCGAACGCGGTTTGCGCGCCCTGTCGGCAGTCGGTGCGTTGAGCAAGAGCAAACTGGAATAAAACGGCAAGAACTGGAGGGAGGTCGTAATGGAAAATCGCGCGCATGCCCTGGCGGCAGGCTTGTTCACCCTGGTGCTGGGAGCGGCGCTGGCGGCCGTGGCCCTGTGGTTCAGCAAAGACGAACTGAAGCTGATCCCCTACGCCCTGGCCACGACCAGCCCGGTGACCGGATTGAAGGTCGAGGCGCCGGTACGCTACCGCGGCGTGGACGTGGGCAAGGTCGACGACATCAGCATCGACACCGCCAACAGCGGCCGCGTGCAGATCCGCATCGGCGTGCGCGAAGGCACCCCCATTACCAAGAGCACCTATGCCCAGTTGGGCTACCAGGGCATTACTGGCCTCGCCTACGTGCTGCTGGGCGACGACGGCAAATCCAAGGAGACGCTGCAAAGCAGCGCCGACGCGGTTGCGGCTATCCGCATGAAACCGTCGTTGATGGACGACGGCGAGACGCTGTTCGTCTCCTTCGCCGAGATCGCGGACAAGATCAAGCATGTGCTCGATGACGAGAACCAGGGCCGCGTGCGGCGCACGCTGGCGAATATGGAAGACCTGACGCAGCGAGCGAGCACCGTGGCGAAGAAACTGGAGCCCAGCCTGGAGGCCATGCCCGGCCTGATCGCCGAGGCGAAGGGGCTGGCCCATGACGCGCGCGCCAGCGTCAAGAAAGCCGACCTGCTCATCGGCAACGCAAACGGACTCGCGCTCAAACTGGACGAGCGCGTCGATACGCTGGTGCGCGCCGTCGCCCGCGTGGAGGAAGTCGGAATCACGGCGCACGCGGTGGGCGAGGAAACCGTGCCGCGCATGCATGCGCTCTTCGACGATGTGTCCAAGGAGACGCGCACACTCGGTCGCGTCGTCAACACCTTGGGCGATAATCCGCAGAGCCTGGTATTTGGCACACCGCCGGGAGCACCCGGCCCGGGCGAACCCGGTTTCACTGGAGGCAAATAATGTTACGCGCCGCTTTGCTGCTCTCGCTTGCCCTGTTCGCCGGCTGCGCCATCGGGCCGCAGTCGCGCGAAGGCACAGCCAACTATGATTTCGGCCTGCCACGTTCGGACAAGGACGCCAGTGCGCGCCTGCAACAGGATCTGGTCGTCGCCGATATCAGCGCGCCGGCATGGATGGACAATACCGGGATGTACTACCGGCTGGCCTACCAGGACGCGACCCGCCCCCAGGCCTATGCCCTGAGCCACTGGGTAATGTCGCCGGCGGCGCTGCTAACCCAGAGATTGCGCGCGGGCATCGTGCGAGCGAGCAAGGCGGGCGTATTTAACCCGGCCGACGGCGTGCGCGCCGGCTATACGCTGCGGCTGGAGCTGGAGGAGTTCAGCCAGGTGTTCGACACGGCGGACAAAAGCCGCGCGGTGTTGCGCCTGCGGGCGAGCCTGACGCGCCAGCGCGACATCGTGGCGCAGCAAAGTTTCAGCCTCGAGCACCCCGCGGCCACGCCCAACGCCGAAGGTGGCGTGCGCGCGCTGATCGCGGCGAGCGACGCTGCGGGCGAGAAACTGGTCGATTGGCTGGCCGCGAACATGAAGAAGTAGCGCTTAAGCTCGATTGGGGGTGTGATGGTCTTATTTCCCGGGAAAGCCTACGACGAAACCAAGGTTGGCGACAGCTTCGGCTCCGCCATGACCGTCACCGAAACGCATCTGGTGCTGGCCGCCGGGCTGTTCGGCGATTTCAATCCGCTGCACACCAATGAACTACACGGCAAACAAAGCCGTTTTGGCAGCCGCATCCTGCACGGTCCGTTCACCAGCGCGCTGGTGTCGGCCTCGGTCGGCATGTACTTCGGCGGCACCGCCATCGCCTATCTCGAGCATACCTGCCGCTTCAAGGCGCCGGTGCGCGCGGGCGACACGCTCACGACCACCT
>Ga0334722_10003089_pt1 | contig 18205 bp, 6 predicted proteins | sample C3_bottom_MG_FD_207210 | JGI IMG/M metagenome (GOLD analysis project Ga0334722, IMG submission 207210) | Sediment microbial communities from Yellowstone Lake, YNP, Wyoming, USA - C3_bottom | ecosystem: Environmental > Aquatic > Freshwater > Lake > Sediment | place: USA: Wyoming | collected...
GGCAGGCGAGAGCACTGGCCTTGCTGGACGCCATACGGGTGTAGCCAGAACGCTGCACGGCATTATCAAACCAACCTGCTGACATCAAAGGGGATTTATGCTCGCAAGCCGGAGGAACTTCGGATTAAAGCCCCAAAGGACATTAATACAACCGGGAAATGACAACGGCAGCTCCGGGATTCCTGAATCGGTCCTTCGACCCATTCAAGAAGCTTGAAGCTGCCGTTGCCGTTCTCTCCCCGGGTTCCCCGGAGGAACCTGTTACCGGTCGAACATTTTATTGCAGCGTAAACGTAGTCGTCGTCCCGAGTTCACTGAAGGCGGTTGAGCCGGCGTTTCGGGCGTGAACCGCGATGAGATAGCTGCCCGGCGCAACCCCCGCGGTGTTCCAGGTCCAGGTCGGATTGGAAGAATACGCCTGAACGACGGACCAGGTACCACCTGAATAGAGCCAGAACCTGTATTCGTAGGAACCGGTCCCGCCGCTTGCGGCGGCGGTGAACACGACGTTATCGCCCGCCGGTCTCGGGTCGGAAAGGTTGGCCGAGAGCGTAAGCCCGGACAGCACCCCATTCACCGAGTACGGGGTGGTGTTGCCTGCTTCGCTGAAGGCGGTGGAGCCGACGTTTCGGGAGTGGACGGCGATGAGGTAGTTGCCCGCCGCGATACCGGTGGTATTCCAGGTCCAGGTCGGAGAGGAAGAGTAGTCCTGAACGATGGCAAATACGCCGGTCGCTTCAGGCATGAGCCAGAAGCGGTACTCGTAAGTTCCGGACCCCCCGTATGCCTGGGCAGTGAGGACGACATTGTCGCCCGTGCGCGCCGGACCCGGACTGGCCGGGTTTGCGGTAAGAGTCGCGTAAGCTACGGAAGCTACGGGAGCCGGTGCGAGCGTGAAGGTGGTTGTGGCGGTCGCCTCCGAGGCCGCCGTGGAGCCGAGGTACCGGGCATCTACCTTGATACTGTACGTGCCGTTCGCCACCCCCGTGGTGTTCCAGATCCAGGCAGAGGCTTGTGAGTAGGCCCGGGTCACGGCCATTGCGCCCGTGACGTTGTCGGAGAACTGGTACTCATAAGTACCCGAACCCCCACTTGCGGCACCGACGAAGGCTACGGAGGCGCCGGGAGGTTGAGGACTCGCCGGGGCCGGCGTAATTGTCACTCCGGTTGCCGCGGTAGGCAGGATCGTGTAACTGGCCACCGCCGACGCTTCACTGGCGTTGACGGAGCCCGCGCTTCTGGCGTCTACCTGGAAGTTGTACGTGGCGGCTGCCAGCCCGGTGGTGTTCCAGAGCCACCCGGGGCTCGGACCGTAGGGCTGCGCTACCGTCAGGACACCTCCGACGTTCTGCGAGAACTGGTATTCGTAGGTTCCCGATCCACCGGCTGCGGCCGCCAGGAAGAGCACCTGGGTCCCCGCGATCCGGGGGCTGGTCGGAGAGACCGTAAGGGTTACCCCCGTCACAGGAGGCGGCGGAAGGACGGTGATGAGCAGTTGGAGCGACGGCGTCTCGATGATTGGGAATGCCGGGGGAGTCAGCAGGGTGGTCACCCCGCCGATGCCGGGGATAAATGGCCCCGGAACGCCTCCTGCTGGAATGAAATTAAACGGGATGACCGTGTTGTCGCCGTCGAACTTTCCGAGGGCCGGGCTTACGTAGGAGAAGATCCGGTTCCGCACGTTGGTGAGCGTGCTGGCCGTGTAGATGTTGTCGGTGTAGGAGCCGGTCGGCAGACCGCCGGGGAGGCCGCCTGCCAGGAAGTCCGCCTGGGTCCGCGGGTCGAGGTTCTCGAACGGGAACGGGTCGAGCCGGTACTTGTAAGTGTTGTCGATGGCGTCCGTCTCGCACGGCCCGTTGCAGCCGCCGGGGGAGAGCCGCCGGTCGAAGTTCCAGGGGATCCCCGCGAACTCCGTCGGGGTGTTGAGTCTGTCCAGGTCCACTTCGACGAACTCCTGCACGGAGATGCCGCCGAGGTTGATTCCGAACGGGAAGAGGTACTGCCCGTTCGTGGCCGTGTTGCCCCGAACGTCCAGGGTGACGAGGCCCGGGTTGGCGAGCCTGTGCCCGGTGCGCGCCTGGATCTCGCGCGGGATGGGGCTCATGACCGACCATTCGTCCCGGAGGTGGGCGGTGCCGTCCTTGAGGCCGGTTTTCGAGTCGACGGGGGCCCCGGGGTCGGTCGCGCTCGGGCAGGCGTTGACGAACTCGGGTAACCGGACGGTGAGCGTTGCCGGGTTACGGTCGGCTCTTATCTGGGCGCAGGGGGAGAGCCCGGAATCCGCGCCACCGAACCCCGGCGCCGCGGTACCTTTCTTGCCGCCGGCGGCGGCCAACAGGAAGTCGACGTCGTAGCGGATCCGGAAGATGTTCCCTCCGGCGCCGACCAAGCCTTGCGCGGTGCAGGAGCCGCTGCCCAGCCCCCCGTTGGCGAGGTCGCAGCCGATGGTCGAGCCGAGCGGGAACTCGTGGATGGCGTTGTTGATCGGATCGCGGTGGATCGTCCAGAAGAGGACATCCGTCCCGGCGGGAGGCGTCGCAAGGGTGGTGAAGCCGATGAAGAGGGCGCGGGCACGCTGGTTGATGAAGCCGGGGGCGTCGATGAAGACTTCCTCAAGGAACAGGTAATCCGGCTGCGAGGCGTCGTTCTTCGTCTGGAGCGCCCTCTGCACCTTCGTCGTGTGGGAGGAGAGGAACTTCACCCCGTCGATGACTTCGAAGTTTCCTTCCGCCGTGACGCTGTCCCCCACTTTGATCGGGGCGAAGCGCCGGGAGTCGGCCACCTCCGGCTCGGGGACGACCCCGGCCGGTCCGCGGTTGGTGGAGGGGCAAAGGACGTCGCCGGTGCCATCGGCGGCGCCATTGGCAACGGTCCCGGCCGCGACGCCGGGTATGCCGCTGGGGGTGGTCGGCAGCCCCGTCGTGACCGTGCGCGGCACGGTGCTCGGGAGGCAGAGCGGGAAGCCGGTGGTGAAGACGTTGGTGTAGTTGTCGGGGTCCAGAGTGAAGCGTGGGTCGGGGCTGCAGTTGGCGGTGTTTCCCGCGGCACAGCCCAGGCCCTGCTGGACGGTGTGGCGGCCGGTGGGGTCGTTCAGCCGGACGATGACCCCGGCGTTATCCACCCCGGGCTGTCCGCTGACCCGGAAGTACCCATCGGTATAGTTGATGAAGGTGACCGCGCCGGTTACGTTCTCCTTCCCCTTCTCGATCAGCACGTCTCCCGCGATGACGTTGCCGGCGTCGGAGCGGTTGGCGCTGATGGTGGCGAACCCACCGGCACCGCTCTGGTTGCAGAGGTCGGCCTTTGCCAGCCCCGACTCCCCGTTGGTCACGCAGGCGGCAGGCGCCTGCTCGAAAAGCTGCGTAAGGGTCAGTCGGTTGGCGGGCAGGTCGAGGAGGAGGTTGCGGGGGAGGATGACGATCTGTCCCCCGACGACGATCGTTCCGCCGGACCAGTGGTCGGAGGTGTTGTCGAGAGAGATCCTTTCGATTTCCCCCGTGATGTTCGCGAGCGTCGGCGCCGCTTGGGCCTTGGGAACCCACTCCAAAACCAGTAGCAGTATGAACGCGATCGGTACAATCGATCGATATGCGATGATCCTTCTATTTGTCCTGTCCATCAGTTTTCTCCCTTCCCTCGATTGCGGTTGGCGGCATCTCACATCAAGCTTCCGTGGTTTTTCAAATCCCGCTTACTAAGCCCTTTCTGTATCAAGGGACGTGCCAATCGTCTGTAAAGGATAAAAATGCAGCGAAAACAGTTAGATAAACAATGTTAACCGGGGGAGTAGACCCGCAGGGGTGAGACAAAATTTACGATGGATTCGTGATTTAAGGTGATATGTGCTTTGAAATAAAGTAGTTGCAGTGCAATTCATTTAGTCCGAATGGGAGGATCGCCACAGGCATTAGGGGTGGGACATATTACACTCGATTCATGCCCCCTCCTATTGCGGTGGATGTTCTGTCGGGTTTTCCGCAATATTCGGGTGGGACTTTATTTCCGTCTGCTTTGCCTTTCTTACAAGTCGCTTATTGAGGGTAAAGCGCGATATGCCCAGTAGAAACGATGCAATCCCCTGGTTGTTGTTCGAACGTTTCAATGCCTCGGAGACGAGATATTCTTCCGCTTCTTTCAAGGTGGGGAAGCGATCATGTAAATCGAAGGGGGCTTGCTCTTCCTGTTTCCGCCCGGGGGTGGATGCTACCGCTTGCGAGGATCCATGTTCCTCGATGGTTTTTTTAAAGCTGTCGAGGGCAAGGATCCCCCCTCGGTGCTGCATCACCGCGTCAAAGACCATCGCCCACAGCTCGCGGACGTTTCCCGGGAAATGGTATGTGGAAAGCAAGATGAACAGTTCGGGGGGCGCGGTCGGTGATTTTTTCTTGGTCGACTCCGCGGCTTCTTTCAGGAAATGATCGATCAGCAACGGAATATCCTCCTTGCGCTCGCGCAAGGGGGGAAGATGGATGTGGTGGGCGACAAGGCGGTAATACAAGTCCTTGCGGAATTTCCCCGCGGAAACGAGTTCCTTGATGTTGTGATTCGTGGCGCAAAGAATCCGGGCGTCGGTTTTTTGCGAAACATCCGCTCCCAGGGGGTAATATTCCCTTTCCTCCAGAAGCCGCAGCAGTTTCACTTGGGAGGAGTCCGCCAGGTCGCCGATCTCGTCGAGGAACAGTGTCCCCGAGGAGGCTTGTGTGATCAGGCCTTCCCTTGCCTGGTCCGCCCCGGTGTACGCCCCTTTCCTGTGGCCGAACAGGGTGTCCGAGATTGCGGTGTCGTCCAGCCCGCCCACGTTCACCGCGACGAACTTCCCCTCGCATCCGCCCAGGCCATGGATGGCTCGGGCGATCAAATCCTTTCCGCTGCCGGTTTCCCCGGTAATGAGCACGGGCTGCTTGGAATGGGCGATCGCCTTCATGTAGTTATAGATCGCTTGCATGCTCCGGTTTCTCGTCAGGATCCCGAAGGCGAGAAGAGCTTCATCCGGCTTCGGCGAGATCAGTTGCTCCTGCAGCGAGCTCACCGCTTCGCGCAGATCCCGGAATTCAAGGGCACGCTTGACGCTGGATAGAAACCGGTTTTTCTCAATCGGCTTGATGAGATAATCGAACGCGCCGGCCTTGATGCAGGTGACCGCCATTTCGATCTTCATCGATCCGGTCACGACGATGACCGGAAGTTGCGGGAAATCTTCCTTGATCCTGGGAAGCAGTTCCATTCCTTCGAGGTGCTTTCCGCCCAGGTTCAGCACGACCGCCGCCACCTCCGTCCCGGAGAGGAGGGGGAAGACCTCCCGGGCGTCCGCCAAGGTGTGGACGGGCTGGATCCCGGCTGCGCGGAGGGCCGCTTCGGCCGAGGACAGGAATCCCGGATCGTCGTCCACGATCAGGACAGGAAGAGAGGCGGTCGAGAGCGACGGAAGGATTCGTTCGGGGGAGGCTTCCCCGGGTGCGGCATCTTCGTATAACGCAGGCCGGGAGGGGGTACCAGGCGACTCTTTCCCGAGCGCCCCTTCCGGGTAAAGGGTTTTATCCACACCGCGCTTGAAGAGCAGGTAGATGACCATTCCCGTCGGAATGATGCCGATCAGGCTGGCCACCTGCTCCGCCTGGGGGAAGGTATTCAGGGCGAACAGGTCCCAGACAGCGTTCACGATCATGCTGGTCAGGACGAGTTTGAGGGCGATTCCTCTCCCCCCGCCCAAGAGGCGCGTTCGGAACGATGATCTTTTGGTGAAGCCTTTCCGGCCCTCTTGCGGTTCCATCATCGCCCTCCTACCGTCCCGATTCTATATCTTACGATAGGAAACTGTTGGTTTCTTCCCGGCTGAAATGAGTATGTGGGCAATTACCCCCCCCTGGTTTCAAGCCATCCTTCGTGGATAGGGTCGGGAAACGACAACGGCAGCTCCTGGATTCCTGAATCGGCCCTTCGACCCATTCAAGAAGCTTGAAGCTGCCGTTGCCGTTCTCTCCCCGGGTTCCCCGGAGGAACCTGTTACCGGTCGAACATTTTATTGCAGCGTAAACGTAGTCGTCGTCCCGAGTTCACTGAAGGCGGTTGAGCCGGCGTTTCGGGCGTGAACCGCGATGAGATAGCTGCCCGGCGCAACCCCCGCGGTGTTCCAGGTCCAGGTCGGATTGGAAGAATACGCCTGAACGACGGACCAGGTACCACCTGAATAGAGCCAGAACCTGTATTCGTAGGAACCGGTCCCGCCGCTTGCGGCGGCGGTGAACACGACGTTATCGCCCGCCGGTCTCGGGTCGGAAAGGTTGGCCGAGAGCGTAAGCCCGGACAGCACCCCATTCACCGAGTACGGGGTGGTGTTGCCTGCTTCGCTGAAGGCGGTGGAGCCGACGTTTCGGGAGTGGACGGCGATGAGGTAGTTGCCCGCCGCGATACCGGTGGTATTCCAGGTCCAGGTCGGAGAGGAAGAGTAGTCCTGAACGATGGCAAATACGCCGGTCGCTTCAGGCATGAGCCAGAAGCGGTACTCGTAAGTTCCGGACCCCCCGTATGCCTGGGCAGTGAGGACGACATTGTCGCCCGTGCGCGCCGGACCCGGACTGGCCGGGTTTGCGGTAAGAGTCGCGTAAGCTACGGAAGCTACGGGAGCCGGTGCGAGCGTGAAGGTGGTTGTGGCGGTCGCCTCCGAGGCCGCCGTGGAGCCGAGGTACCGGGCATCTACCTTGATACTGTACGTGCCGTTCGCCACCCCCGTGGTGTTCCAGATCCAGGCAGAGGCTTGTGAGTAGGCCCGGGTCACGGCCATTGCGCCCGTGACGTTGTCGGAGAACTGGTACTCATAAGTACCCGAACCCCCACTTGCGGCACCGACGAAGGCTACGGAGGCGCCGGGAGGTTGAGGACTCGCCGGGGCCGGCGTAATTGTCACTCCGGTTGCCGCGGTAGGCAGGATCGTGTAACTGGCCACCGCCGACGCTTCACTGGCGTTGACGGAGCCCGCGCTTCTGGCGTCTACCTGGAAGTTGTACGTGGCGGCTGCCAGCCCGGTGGTGTTCCAGAGCCACCCGGGGCTCGGACCGTAGGGCTGCGCTACCGTCAGGACACCTCCGACGTTCTGCGAGAACTGGTATTCGTAGGTTCCCGATCCACCGGCTGCGGCCGCCAGGAAGAGCACCTGGGTCCCCGCGATCCGGGGGCTGGTCGGAGAGACCGTAAGGGTTACCCCCGTCACAGGAGGCGGCGGAAGGACGGTGACCTGGAACGCAAGATTGGGCACCGGTGTGATCGGCGGCAGCCCGGTCGTTGCCAGGGCGGTCAGGGCGGCGTTGTCCCAAGCCAGCTGGTTGGCGGCACCGAAGGGCCAGAACTGGAAGATCCGGGTGCCGGTAGTATTATCCACGCCCGCCAACCCGATCTGATCCGGCTGGGGGACGCCAAAGGCCGCGCTTGCCTTGGAAGGCCGGAGGGACACTTCCTTCGGGTTGAACCCCTCGAACGGGAACGGCGTCAGCGGCTGCGGCGTCCCTTCGCAGGGGCCGATGCAGCCGTTCGGACCGACCCGCCGGTCGAGCAGCCACGGGATGCCCGAGAAAGAAAACGGGGCCTGCATGAGCCCGATGTTGATGTCCTCGTAGCCCGCCCATTCGGTGGGAATCGGCGACAAGTACTTGCCGTTCGGCGTGGGGTTGCCGTTTTTGTCGAACGACGCAAGGCCGGGGTTCCTCTGTTTGTGCCGGGTATACGCCACGCCTTCCTTCGCGATGGGGGCCACGAACTTGTAGGCCTCCAGGACGCCGAACTGGCCGGTCGACTGCGGGGTGGCGCAGCGGGCTTGCACGTCGGCGAGGAACAAGGGGGGAGTCGGGGGGCCCGGGTTGGCCACGGTGTCGATGGCGTCCAGCAGGCTGCTGCACGGGTCGAGTAAGAGTTTTTTATCCATTATACCGGGGTCGAGTTCGACCTGAAGTCCCGGGTGGATCTGGAAGATGCCGATCGAAACGCCGCCGAAGGCGACCGCTCCCTTTTTGAAGCCCACGGTCGAATACACCGGCATCCCGTCGCCCGGAGAATTGTGGGCCACGTTGGATTGATCGTAATGACTCGCGTAAATGTCGACGGCGGTGTCGGGATCGGTCACGCCCCCTTTTGCCCCGAGGGTCAGCCCGTGAAGGGTCGAATTCCCGATGAAGAGGAGGCGGACGCGGGCGGCCGGGAACGGCGGGGAATCCCACCCGACTTCCCGGAGGATCGTGTAGTCGGGCTGGGTGGGGTCGTCCCTCGTGGCCAGGTCGGCGAAGACCTGGGCAGTGTGCGCGGAGAAGAACTGGGCGCCGGTAAAAACGCCCGGGATCAGTTCGTAGTTTCCGAATGCGGTGAGGCTATCGCCGAGGAGGATGGGGGCGAAATGTTGCGAGTTGGCGACGGTTCCCCCCGGCACGAGTTGCGGCGAAACGAACGGGAACGCGGGGGGAAGGGCGGGAGTGAAGATCGGATTGACGACCGGCGGCGAAACGACCGGGGTGGGGCGGTTGGTCGATGGGCAATTGGGGTCGCCGACGCCGTTCGCCGTGCTCGGGATGCAGACCGGAAATCCCGTCTGGAAGGTGATCGTGTAATTTTCGGGATCGTTCGTGAACCGGGGGTCGGCGCTGCAGTTAAGGGAGCCGATCAAGCAACCGAACCCCTGCTGGATCGTGTGCCGCCCCTTCCCCGGGTTGTTGAGGGGGCCGGGGTCGTTGAAACGGACCATCGTTCCCGTGTTGTCGTCCACCGAACCGGGGTTGGGGATGCCGTTCACCCGGAAGTAGCCGTCGGTGTAGTTGATGTAGGTGACGACTCCGGTGATGCTTTCGTTGGCTTTCGCGAGGCGGACGTCCCCCGCGATGACGTGTCCGCTGTCCATCCGGTTGGCGTAGATAGTCGCGGTGGCTCCCAACACCCGGGCGTTGCATCTGTCCACCTTGGCCAGACCGCTCTCCCCGTTGGCGAAGCACGCCGCCGGTGGGCCGCTGACGGGGTTTCCGACCGTGGGGACGAACAGCTGTTGGAGCGTCAGCCGGTTCGCCGGAAGTTCGATCAGCAGGTTGCGGGGAATGATGACGTTATCCTTCCCCACGACGATCCAGCCGGCCGACCACGGGTCGGCGGGGTCATTGACGCCCATCCGCTCGATCTCGCCGACGACCAAGGCCCCCGTCGGTAACGCGTGGGCCGATATGGTCGATCCGATCATTACCGACAATGCGATTGCCACCACGGGGAAATACGCAAAGGTGAGGCATCTCCGTTTCATCGTTCCGTCCTCCTTCTGGAATTTATCGCTGCCGTTTCCGTCCAATGCCTTCGATCTCCATTCCGGTTGTAAGCCGGCGAAGTCCGTGCCGGGTGGAAATGTACGATCGATCATGGGGACGGCAATCGCAAGAAGCGGTCCAGTGGGACAAACAGATACTGTAAATAAATCAACAGGTTGTGTATGGATATCAAAATGCGGCGATGGAGGGTGGATGAGAGAAACGTCGCAGGGGGAGGATGGGACACTTTAGAATTGACTATTTAAAGCAGCATGTTAGCTGGAATCGGCGCCTATGCGCTTTGCAATGTTTGTCTCATCGTCCGGAGGACCGATCGTTCGCGGAACATGCTGCATTTCCGGGTGGAGAACTGGGAATTGTTATTGAATAAGCGGAGATGGAATCGGTCTTCAACCCGGTCTGGAAGCTGACTGGATCTTGGCACCTCTATTGCTGTATATAATTCTTTCCCGGGTCTTTGCTGATAAAATGAGCGCTTGCCTGACCGGGAAGCGCGCGAGGATCGACGATGCGTACGATAGGGGATTCGAAAGCCCGGAAGGCCCTGAGGGAGGGGCTGCGGGCGATATTCGCCGTCCCGTACGAACCGGTTTTCCGGCACCGGGGTGTTGTGAAGTTCCTCCTCACTGTCGGGATCTTCGTCTTTGCGTACCTCGGGGCGTATCTCGTTCGTTTCGAGTTCTTCATCCCCGTCGAGTTCCAGTCCCTGATCAAGGTGACGCTCCCCCTCGTGCTGGTCTCAAAAACGTTGGCGTTCGCGGTCTTCCGGCTGGACCGGGGGTGGTGGCGATACGTTTCGATCCGTGACGTCCGACCCGTGACGGCCGGGGTGACGTTCGGTTCGGTGGTCTTCGCGGCGGCGTGCCCGGTTCTCCTCCCCCACTTGCACGTCCCTCGGTCCGTGTACCTGATCGACTGGGGTCTCACCCTGATGTTGGTGCTGGCAAGCAGATACGTGATCCGGGTCGGTCGGGAAACCCTCGGGCGGCGGCGATTCCCGGGGGCCGACCGCCGGGTACTGGTCGTGGGCGCGGGGGCCGCGGGCCAGATGATCGTCCGTGAGATCCGGGAGAACCCATCCCTCGGGATGATCGAGGTCGGGTTCATCGACGACGACCGGGCGAAGCGGCGCACCCGGATCGACGGGGTTCCGGTGCTGGGTCGCCACGAGGACATCCCGGAACTTTGCGAGGAGCACGATATCGACGAGATCGCCATCGCTATCCCGTCCGCGTCCCCGTCCCTCCTGAGGCACATCCTCGACCATTGCAAGGATGTGAAAGCCACGGCCCGGGTCCTGCCGGGGGTGGGCGACCTGATCGGCGGCAAGGTGAGCGTGCGGGCGTTGCGGAACGTGGACCTCGAGGACCTGCTCGGACGCGACCCGGTGCCGCTCGACGCCGACCTGCTGCATCGCGACATCACGGACCGCACGGTGATGGTGACCGGAGCGGCGGGGTCGATCGGCTCGGAGCTGTGCCGCCAGATCGCGCGCCTCTCGCCGGTTCGGCTGATCCTGTTCGAGATCGCGGAAAGCCCCCTGTTCGACCTCGAGATGGAGATGCGGGAGAAGTTCCCGGCCTTGGGCCTGGTCCCTGTGATCGGCGACGTGCGCGACCGGGGAAGGGTCGAGGAGGCCGTCCGCGCCCATCGGCCCGCGGTCATCTTCCACGCGGCGGCGTACAAGCACGTCCCGATGATGGAAATCCACCCGGTCGAGGCGGTGAAGACAAACGTGCTGGGGACGCGGATCGTGGCGGAGGCGGCCGCTTCCTGCGGGGTGGAACGGTTCGTGCTCGTCTCTACGGACAAGGCGGTGCGGCCTACCAACGTGATGGGGGCAACGAAGCGCGTCGCCGAGCTCGTCATCCACAACATGGACGGGGAGGGACGGGCCACGGTGTTCGTGGCGGTCCGGTTCGGCAACGTGCTGGGGAGCGTCGGGAGCGTGGTGCCGATTTTCCGCAAGCAACTCGAGACCACGGGGAAGTTGACCGTCACCCACCCGGAAGCGTCGCGCTACTTCATGCTGATTCCGGAAGCGGCGGGGCTGATCCTGCAGGCGGGCGCGATGGGGGAGGGCGGCGAGGTGTTCGTCCTCGACATGGGCGAGCCGGTGAAGATCGTCGACCTGGCGAAGAACCTGATCCGCCTGAGCGGGAAAGAGCTGGGCGTGGACGCCGAGATCGTGTTCACGGGGCTGCGCCCGGGCGAGAAGTTGCACGAAGAGCTGATCGTCGAAGGCGAGGACGTGAGCGGCACCACCCACCCCAAGGTGTTGAAGCTGATCGGAAGCGAACAGATGCCCGTGGAATGGAAGCGACGGCTCGAGGAGCTGATCGTGTCCGCCATCACCGGGGATCGCGGCTCCGTCGTCGAAAAACTGGATGGTCTTGTGAAGGGCTACAGCCCCGCCTACGGATTCCACGGCATCGCCATCCCGCCCTCTTCCCCCTCCAAGTCCCTGCACTGACCTCGGCTAAGCGGGGTTGGCAGCGATGCCGTGCCAGTGCAGTTCATTGAACTAAATAATTGTACGTATTCCCCGCCTCGCTGGAGGCCGTCGAACCGACGGTTCGGGAGTGGACGGCGACAAGGTAATACCCGGGCACGACGCCGGTGGTATTCCAGGTCCAAATTGCAGAGGAGGAATAATCCTGGACCATTGTCCAGGTACTCCCCGTAAGGAGCCAGAACCTGTACTGGTAGGAGCCGGACCCGCCACTTGCGGCGGCGGTGAAGACGACACTGGTGCCGGCGGGCGCCATACCATCCGGGCTGGGCGTAAGCGTGACCGCCGTCGCCGGTGGTACTGCCGCATTGATCAGATAGTTATAGGTGGTCCCCGCCTCGCTGGAGGCCGTCGAACCGACGGACCGGGAGTGGACGGCGACAAGATAGTAGCCCGGCACGACGCCGGTGGTATTCCAGGTCCAGGTTGCAGAGGAGGAATAATCCTGGACCATCGTCCAGGTACTCCCCGTAAGGAGCCAGAACCTGTACTGGTAGGAGCCGGACCCGCCACCTGCGGCGGCGGTAAATACGACACTGGTGCCGGCGAGCGCCTGGATGACCGGGTTGGGCGTAAGCGTGATCGCCGTCACCGGTGGTACTGCCGCATTGATCAGATAGTTGTAGGTGGTCCCCGCCTCGCTGGAGGCTGTGGAGCCGGCGTTTCGACAGTGGACGGCGACAAGGTAATACCCGGGCACGACGCCAGCGGTATTCCAGGTCCAAATTGCAGAGGAGGAATAATCCTGGACCATTGTCCAGGTACTCCCCGTAAGAAGCCAGAACCTGTACTCGAACGGCCCCGTACCCCCCGTCGCCGTCCCTGTGAACGTCACATTGTTGCCGACCGTCGTGCCGGTGGCGGGAGTCGCCGAAAGCGTTACCACGATCGGTGTGGTAGCAGACACGACATAGGTGACCGCCGCCGTGGCTTCGAACGAGGCTGTGGAGCCGGTGGTCCTTGCCTGCACGGTCACGCTGTACGTCCCGTCCGCAAATCCCGCGGTGTTCCAGACCCAGAATGCGAGGGAACTGTAGGACTGCACGACGGAGGCGGTGCTTCCCCCGACGCTGAGCAGGAACTGGTACTCGAAGGAACCGCTGGGGCCGGAGGCAGAGGCATTGAATGTGACCAAGGTGCCGCTGTGCTGAGGGCTGGGGGGCGCAGCGGCAAGGGTCACACCGGTGGCGGGCGGTTTCCCGAGAACGTACGGAAGGTCGTGGGACGCATCGAACGCCGTCGTGGAACCTGCGTTCCTTGCCTGCACCGTAACGAGATACCCGTTCTCCGCCAACCCGGTGGTGACCCAGGTCCAGGAGGGAGAGGTGCTGTAAGGCTGGACGACGGTGGCGGCGCCACCCCCGACGCTGAGCAGGAACCGGTATTCGTAGGAGCCGGATCCACCGACCGGGACGGCGGTGAAGGTCAGCGTCGTGCCGACCGGTTGCGGGCTGGCAAGGCTCTCCGAGAGGCCGACCTGCAGCGGAAGCTGCTCGAGTCCGAGGAACGTGGGAAGAGGGCCCAGGCCTGCCGCCTGCCGGCCCAACGCCCCGACGAGAGGGATTTCCCTGACCGTGTCGCAAGCCTGGAACAAGGCCACGTTGTCGATGCAGGTGATCAGGTTCCGGTCCCCGGGGTGGCCGTCCGGCACGAACAGTTGCGGGTGATCGAAGGGGGCCTTCTCCATCCGGACTCGCTCGTCGGTAAGGCTCAGCAGGAAGGCCACCACGGCATCCGTTTCCTCCGGGGTGAAGCCGATGAACGGGGCGAGGGGGTCCGAGTCGGGGTTGTTCAAATCGAGGAAGTCGGCGCCCCGATCGTAGAAATCCACCACCTGGCGCAAGGTCGCTTGTCCGCCGTTGTGGAAATACGGGCCGGTCAGCTCGACGTTCCGCAGCCCGGGCGTCTTGAATTCGCCGTCCGCCGCCACGCGGGTGTTGGTTGGGAAGCGGATGTCCAGGGTCGGGACGTACGCGGCGACGTTGACCGGCAATAACCCTTGGGCCTTCAGCTCCGACAGGCGCGAGAAGGAGAGCGGGTACGGCAGGCCGGTCAGCGGGTTGAGGAACGGCGCGGTCCCGCCACGGCCTTGATCCTCCGCCGTAGGCCGAACGCCGAGGTTGTGAAAGGGGGTGTCGTAGATGGACAGGAACCCGTCGTTCATCCCCATCAGCTCGACCAAGGCGGCGGAGAAACCGGGCAACGTGGGATTGGCGGCGGCTCGCGTGACGCTGCCGTCGGTGAATTCCCCCCCGGAGTGGCACGCGGCGCAACCGCCCTTGTCGATGAAGAGCTCCAGTCCTTGGAGTTGGTTGTCGGTGAGAGCCCGGTTGTTCCCTTCCATGAACCGGTCGAAGGGAGACCCGTTGGAGACGAGCGTGGATTCGTACATCTGGATGGCAAGCCCGAAGAAGAAGCTGAAGTTGGTTTCCATCTGGGTGTAACCGCTGACCAGTTGGGAAGAGTTCCAGTACTGGGGCAGGAAGGCGGCCTGGATCATGGCGCCGTAGGTCGTGTTCAAACCCGGTTGTCCCGACACCGTCTGGTTCGCGTTCAGCACCGCCCGGGAGAGGGTGCCCAGGACGCTGTCCTGCGGGTGCACCATCTGGAACGCAAGGGGGCGCCGGAAGAGCAGTTTCCTGCCCACCTCGGGAAACGGCCGGCCGATAAAGGACATCTCGTTTTCGCTCAGGGGAGGCCCCACGGCCTGGGAGGCAAGACTGGAAAAGGGGATCCGAACGATCTGCGGCGTGAGGACGCCGCCGTTATTCACGTAGATGCCGGAGGCCGAATCCAGCGGTCCGAAGGGGTTGACGCCGTTGAAGAACATGTTGGCCCGCCCATCCCAGAAGTTGGCGAAGTTGAACACCGCGTTGATGACCGTCGGGGTGTTCCTCGGCTCCACCCGGCGCGTGTTGATCCCTGCGACCTGGAACAACGGATCGGGGACGGGGAATCCGTCATCGTGCAACAGGAGGGGGTTGCTCCCGTTATAGGTGGCCTTGAACACCCCCTGCGACGAGACGACGTCGTTGGTGTCGCGAAGGACGGTGGAATTCGTGTTCGCGGGATCGGACAGCTTGTGAAACGGGTAGTCGTTCACCGTCAGCGTGTAGTTCGGCCCGAAGCCCGGGAAGGCGAGGAAACCCGTGAACGGGTTGTTGCCGAAGGCGCCGTCTCCGCCGTTCAGCCCCGGGTTGATCTGGTTTTTCGCCCGGTTGTCCGCCCCGGCGTGAAAGTGGCAGGAGCCGCAGGCCTGGCCGTCGCTTCCCACCTGCATATCCCAGTAGAGCGCCTTGCCGAGCCGGATGGCGGCGTTGATGTCCTGAACGTAGTTGCCGAGGTTGGTCGGTTGCGGCGTGGGAACCTGCGACAGGGAAACCATCCCCGCGACGTTGGCCACGATCCGGACCGTCACCGGGTCCGGCGTCACTGCCCACGAAACGGCTCCTGGAAGAAAAATACCGAAGAGAGATCCAAGGGAAAGAAGTGCCGATACCAGGAGGAATGGAGTACCGGCCTTTCGGTCGCTTCTTTCTTTTCTCATTCGGGAGTCTCCTTAATCGCTATTCCGACTAACGCTAAATATTCCTGATAGTATGAACTAGTCATTTCATTTGCAACTTCTGTTTTTCTACCCGCAGATCGAATTGCGGCAACTGGTTCGTGTGGATTCCCAGGGAGAAGCACTCGAACGAGATGCGGTACGCCCCCTCCTGGGGGGGGGAGAGCTCCACTTCATAGATTCCCTCGCTTGTGTGTTTGGCCATCTGTCGATCCTGCCACGTGCCTGGGCCGAACGTGGTCCGAACGAGCACGTCCAAGAGGTCCGTCCGCAGTTTGCCCGTCGCGGCGTCGGTCAGACGGAACCGGACCCGGGCGGGGGCTCCGATCGGGATCGTGCTCTCCTGCGCCAGAAACTCAAGGCGAATCGGAATCCCCTTTTCCTTTTTGACCGCCGGGTTCGGTTTCGCGGTGAGGGAGAAGCAATGAAAGATCCTCGGGGTGTCGAGGAGGAAAGGAACTTCGTAGTTCCCCGCCGTCGGGATCGGCACCGTGCTCGTATAGACGCCGGAGGCCGTTTCCTTCAGCCTCCGGTTCACCACCTCCACGACTTTCGGCTCGTGGCCGTAGTTGCGGAAGCTCGTTGCGGGGGCGGTCATACCCTCCATGTAGTAGAAGACGGTTTTGTCCGCCGGGTTGGTCACCGCAACCGATCCCACTTCCGGGGTGGAAACGATGGCCGGGGCGAACGAAAGGGAGTGGGATTGACCCGGAGGGTACGTTCCGGCGGCGAACTTCTTCACCCCCGTGACGTGTCCCTTCCCGGCCTCGGAGAGCGGGATCATGGTCACGTACTCGGTCTTGACGGACCGGACATAGGCGAACGTCCTCGTAAACGTGATCTGGTCGGGGCCTTCCCCTACCGGGACAGCGGCGTCGATCCGGTTTCTGACGGCATCGACGATGTAGACCGTGTTGTTGCGGAAACCGGGGACGAAGCCCCAGCGGCCGTCTTCGGTGAACCAGACGCCCCGCAAGCCCGGTTTTGCCGGAATGCGGGCGGTGATCTCGTGGCGCTCGCCGTCCATCACGATGACATCCCCGTCGTCTTCGACGGCCACATAAAGCGCCTTGCCGATGCGGGAATATGCCATCCCCGCCGGGCGGGAGCCGACCCGGACGTCCTTGATCTTTTTCAGGTTGCGGACGTCGATGACCGAGACGGTACCGTCTTCCCGATTGGAGACGAAGGCGAACCGGCTGTCGTCGGAGACGGCCAGCTCGTGGTGCCCCTTCCCGGTCGGGATCATCGTCAAGGCGGTCAGCCCGTCGGCGTCGAGGACGGACACGCCGCTTTCTCCCCCGGACTCCGCATCGTTCCCCACCCATAGGTACTTTCCGTCCGGCTGCAGGACGATACGGACGGGCTTGCTTCCCGCGTCGATGTTTTTCAGTAGCTTGAAGGATTCGGTATCCACTGCCGCCACCTGGTTCGCATCCGGCATCGTGACGTAGAGACGATTCCTCTCCCCGCTGCTGGCCCAGTCCTCTCCCGGCTGTCTGAGGAGGACCGCGGCGTACAGGTTCGTGAAGCCGCTGATCCCCACGAGCGGGTCGATGACCGATATGGAGGCGTCCTTGTTCAGGGTGATGAGAAAGTAGGTGTTCATGTCGACGGTGGGACGGAAGTTGAGGGTCCCCTTGAGGAACAGTTTCGCTTTCTCCTTGCAGGTCAACCCCCCTGCACCCCGGGGGCTCGCGACGTCCATCCACGCCAGCGGGGTGAGGGCGGGAACCGGTTTTCCGGTTGAATCCTCCCGGATCCGGAATTCCACCACCGCGTTCTCGCCTTCCAGGATCTCCCGGGAAAGACCGGAGGAAGGCCTCGCCGAGAACTCCACCCGAAGACCTTGCTGCACGGTTTTGCTGCCGTTATCCGTTCTCACAGCAGCATCCCCGGGATTCGCATCGCCCGGTGCGCCGAAGGAAGCCGCCGGTTGAGAGGAACCCAGGAGAAGCGCGAAGAAAAGAAAGGCGACCGATGCCCGCATCACTGTTCCTCTCCCCATTCCGACACTATAACCGAACCACCGATCGATGGAGAAGCGGCGCCCCCGTGCAGCGGCCTGCCCTTTGATCCGTTGCAGTTGCCCGCCATCCTCCCGCTTCGAGAAAGACAGGGGTACCGTGAAAGTTTCATTGAACCAAATAATTGTACGTATTCCCCGCCTCGCTGGAGGCCGTCGAACCGACGGACCGGGAGTGGACGGCGACGAGATAGTAGCCCGGCACAACGCCGGTGGTATTCCAGGTCCAGGTTGAAGAGGAGGAATAATCCTGGACCATCGTCCAGGCACTCCCCGTAAGGAGCCAGAACCTGTACTGGTAGGAGCCGGACCCGCCACTTGCGGCGGCGGTAAATACGACACTGGTGCCGGCGGGCGCCATACCATCCGGACTGGGCGTAAGCGTGACCGCCGTCGCCGGTGGTACCGCCGCTTTGATCAGATAGTTGTACGTATTCCCCGCCTCGCTGGAGGCCGTCGAACCGACGGTTCGGGAGTGGACGGCGACGAGATAGTAGCCCGGCACAACGCCGGCGGTATTCCAGGTCCAGGTTGAAGAGGAGGAATAATCCTGGACCATTGTCCAGGTACTCCCCGTAAGGAGCCAGAACCTGTACTGGTAGGAGCTGGACCCGCCACTTGCGGCGGCGGTAAAGACGACACTGGTGCCGGCGGGCGCCATACCATCCGGACTGGGCGTAAGCGTGACCGCCGTCGCCGGTGGTACTGCCGAATTGATCAGATAGTTGTACGTATTCCCCGCCTCGCTGGAGGCCGTCGAACCGACGGTTCGGGAGTGGACGGCGACGAGATAGTAGCCCGGCACAACGCCG
>Ga0334722_10003090_pt1 | contig 18203 bp, 15 predicted proteins | sample C3_bottom_MG_FD_207210 | JGI IMG/M metagenome (GOLD analysis project Ga0334722, IMG submission 207210) | Sediment microbial communities from Yellowstone Lake, YNP, Wyoming, USA - C3_bottom | ecosystem: Environmental > Aquatic > Freshwater > Lake > Sediment | place: USA: Wyoming | collected...
CTCGCCGATCTCCGCGCTCGCGGGGTCCGGATCGAGGCCTACGCGGCGCCCGACCCGGAGACGGACGCCGACGGGGTCGCCGACATGGGGTTCGCCTGGGCGGCCTGGATCCTAGATCCGAGCGGGAACGCCCTCGGGATCATCCAGCCGAAGGGAGCCCCGGCCGATCCGCCGCGCGTGACCCAGTAGTCGAGACTCAGGCGGGCACCAGGCGGATGGTCGTTTCGAGCACGTCGGGCTCGAGCATGTAGCCGAGAGAGGGATCGCCGGCGTACTTGCGGGCGAGTGCGCGGCTGCAGCGCTCGATGGAGGGGGCGTCGGCAGCGGGCACGGCGCGCACGGGGATGACCGCGCCATCCGCGTGCAGGGCGCCGAGCGGGTTCGACCGGATCTCGCGGTACCAGCGGCCGCGCGTGCCGCGCACCGAGCGCACGAACACCTCACCTCCGTCGACGACCACCCAGATGATCACGCGATGCCACGCTGCCGCGGGGTCGGGGCGAGTCTCGATCTCGACTTCGACGGCAGCGCCAAGGAGGTCGAGCACGGCGGCGTCGAAGGTCGTGCGATCGGTCACCGAACCTCCTCCGTCCAGCGGGCCCCCCAGCGCTCGTCGTGGACGACCTCCTCGAGCCGCTTGCGACCACCCGGGCGGTTCGGTCGGGTGAGGACCTCGGGGTCGGTCGGGTAGCCGAAGGAGAGCAGGTACGGGCACTCCCGGTCGCCCGGCAGGCCCAACAGCCGGCTGGCCAGTTCGAAGTCGTAGACGGTGGCCGGCACGCTGCCGATGCCCAGCTCCCACGCGGCGAGGACCATGTCCTGCGCCGCCCGGCCGAGGTCCCACCGATCCCGGCTCTTCGGCCCGACGAGCGCGACCGCCGCGGCCGCTCCGGCGAGGTGGCCGGCGTACGGCCCGACCTTCGACAACTCTGCCAGGTGGGCTCGATCGCGGACGACGATGAAGGCCCAGTCCTGGCGGTTCTTCGAGCTGCCGGTCCGCCGACCCGCGTCGAGGATGCGCCGGAGGTGGCCGGCCTCGAGGGGGCGGGCGGCGAAGCTGCGCACCACGCGCAGGGAATCGATGGCCTGCCAGGTCTCCATGACCCAAGCCTACTGCAGCTCGGCGGACCGCCCGGATGTCCGCTTCCGAGCGCGGATGTCAGCGGGGATGTCAGTAGTACTGGCGCGGGACCGCACATCCCCGGCCCAGGGACGGTCTGAGCGTCAGTTCGTCAGTACGACTGACGAATCGTCCCGCAAGGTAGCGGATCTCAACGATTCGCCGCGTCGATGCGGCGATCAGACGGCGCGGTGCCAGTAGTACTGACAAGGCGGGCTATGGACAGGGCGAGTCGCGAACCGCCCGCTGCCCCTCCCCGATCGGCGCCTAGAGCAGCTCCCCGTGGGCCGAGCCGGTGGGCTCGCCGTCGCGCGGACGGGGCTCCTCGCCCGGCCCGTACTCCGGGTTCTCGCCGTTGGGTTCCGCGGCGGACGAGCCGCCCACCGGTGCGCCGCCCGCCTCGATGACCGACGGCGCCTCGCGGGAGCGACCCTCGATGGCCCCCACGCCGTACGGCACCCACTTCGCGGGGTCCTGGAGACGGTGCTGCTCGATGTTGCCGCGGCTGTGGATCTCCGCGAAACCCTTCGGCTCGATCCACATGCGCTCGCCCTCGAGGAGGCCGAGCACGCCCGACTGCCCTGGCTCGGGCCGCTCGTGCTGGCAGTAGGTGCATGACGCCGAGTCGTGGCGCTGGTAGGTGGGCGGCTCCTCGTAGGTCGTGATGTAGCCCTCGTAGTTGCGCAGCACGACCTTGTGGTCCGAGTAGCTGATGAGGTAGTTGGGCATGACCGGGATCTTGCCGCCGCCGCCGGGGGCGTCGATGACGTAGGTGGGCACGGCATAGCCCGAGGTGTGGCCGCGCAGGCCCTCCATGATCTCGAGGCCCTTGCCCACCGGCGTCCGGAAGTGGCCCGAGCCCTCGACCAGGTCGCACTGGTAGAGGTAGTAGGGGCGGATGCGGTTCTCGACGAGCTTGTGGACGAGCGCGCGCTGGATGTGCACGCAGTCGTTCACGCCGGCCAGCAGGACGGACTGGTTGCCCACGGGCAGGCCCGCCCTGGTCAGCTTGTCCACCGCCCGCGAGACCTCGGGCGTGATCTCGTCGGGATGGTTGAAGTGGAGGTTGATCCACAAGGGGTGGTACCGCGCGAGCATGTCGCACAGCTCGTCGTCGACGCGCTGGGGCAGGAAGACCGGCACGCGCGAACCGATGCGGATGATCTCGATGTGGGGGATCTCCCGGAGCCCGCGCAGGATCGACTCGAAGAGCCGGGGGGCGAGGGTCAGGCCGTCGCCGCCGGAGATGAGCACGTCGCGCACCTGGGGCGTGCGGCGCAGGTAGTCGAGCTGCGCCTCGTGTTCCTTGCGGTTGAAGTTCTGGCTCGCGTCGCCCACGATGCGCGACCGCGTGCAGTAGCGGCAGTAACTGGCGCACTGCGTCGTCACCAGCATCAGCACGCGGTCCGGGTAACGGTGGACGAGGCCGGGCACCGGGGAGTGGCGATCCTCGGCGAGCGAGTCCTCCATCATCCCGGTGAACGCCTGTCGCTCGCGCCCGAGGGGGATGACCTGGCGGCGGAGCGGGTCGTTCGGGTCCTTCGGGTCGATGAGGCTCAGGAAGTAGGGCGTGATGTCCACGCGGAACTTGTCGGGCGCCGAGAGGCCCTCGCGCTCCTCGTCGGTCAGCTCCAGGATCCCCTCGAAGTCCTCGAGGTCGTTGACCCGGTTCGAGAGCTGCCAGCGCCAGTCGTCCCACTTCTCATCGGGGACGTCCGCCCAGCGCGGAGCACGACGGCTGCGCGCCGGCCTCCCGTCAGCGCCGAGCGCCTGGGCCGGGTCGCGGAGATTCACGAAAGGCTCGGTCACGCTGGGACCTCGGGGCTCGCCTGCATAAAGAGTATGCAGACTGGATGGACGAACATCATACCGCACGGGTCACCCGCCACCGCCGTGCGACGCCGTCGCGGTCCGGCGCGTTTGCTAGACTGCGCGGCGATGCTGAAGTTCATCGGCGCCCTCGTCCTGCTCGGTTTCATGACCGTCGTGATCGTCTCGCTCGTGCAGTCGTTCGCGGTCAGCGTCCCCGAGGCACTCATGAGCGTGGCGCTCCAGGGGCTCCTCGGCTCCATCGTCATCTCTGCGGTCGTCGTGCTCATCGCCTACCGCGCGGCCCTCGTGGCCGAGACCCGCGCCACGCGCTGGGTGCGCTCCGTGGCCGGCCCCAACGGGCGCTATGCGTTCGGCCTGCTCGTCCTGCTCTGGACCGGCTTCATGTTCGCGTTGAGCATCCTGCCGCCGGAGCCGAGCGGCGCACCGGCGGAGATGCTCGGCGGCATGGCCCTGGTCGGCATGTTCGCGGGCACCTTCATCTTCCTCGGTTTCATCTGGTCGGTCATCACCGAGTAGCTGGCCGCGGCATCCCCGGCCGACCTGGGGCATGATGGCCCCGTGAAGACCGTCACCGTGGCCTGGCAACCGGAGCACGAACGCTTCGAGGCGCGTGGCGGCCACGCGGGCCAGCTCATCCACATCAACGCGCCGCACACGAACGGCGGCCCGACCGGCTTCAGCGCGTCCGAGCTGCTCCTCGCCGGCGCCGGCAGCTGCTCCGCCTGGGACCTCGTGCAGATCATGCACAAGCAGCGCCAGCGCGTGACGGCCATCGACGTCGTGGTCCAGGGCCGGCAGATGGACACGCCGCCCTTCGCCTTCACGCACGTGCAGCTGCACTACCGGGTGAGTGGACACCACCTCAACGCGGACAAGGTGCGCAAGGCGGTCCAGCTCAGCAAGCGCAAGTACTGCACCGTGATCGGCACGATCGAGGGGGTGGCCGAGGTGACCTGCGACGTCGAGGTCCTCGAGGCCGCCGAGCCCGCCGCGGCCGTCGCCGAGCCCACGGTCGCCGTCCGCACGACCTCCTAGCCGACCGCCGCGCGGTCGTCCAGCCCAACCGGGAGGACAGCCCGCCCGTGTCGCCCTTCCTGCGCCTCGGCGCCTTCGTCGTCCGCCACCGACTGGCCGTCCTCGTCACCTGGGGCGCGCTGCTCCTCGTCGCCCTCCCGCTCGCGCCGCGCGCCGGGTCTGCGCTGCGCGCCGGCGGCTTCACGCTCGACGACCTCGAGGCGGCCCGCGCCCGCGACACCCTCGTGCGCGAGATCGGCCTGCCGCCCTCGTCGCTGGCCGTGGTCATCCGCAGCGAGACCGCCGCGCGCGCCGGCGACCCGGCCTTCGAGGCCGCCGTGGCGGCGGCGATGGCCGACGTCCCACGGGCCGAGCACGTCACGGGCATCCAGGCCCACCTGCTGTCGCCGCGCCAGGTGAGCCCCGACCGGCGCACCGTCTACGAGATCGTCACGCTGGACCTGGCGCCCGACGATTCCCCCGAGGCGCTGGCCCCGGTCCAGGCCGCGCTGCGGCAGGTGCCGGGCATCGCGGCGCTGCTCGCCGGCGGGCCCGCGTTCTACGGCGACATCCAGTCGGTCTCCGAGAGCGACCTGCGCCGCGCCGAGCTCATCTCCCTGCCCCTGGCGGCGCTGGCGCTCCTGCTCGTCTTCGGGTCCGTGGTGGCCGCCGGCGTGCCGCTCGTGGTGGGCGGCTCGGCGGTCGTCGTCGCGCTCGCGCTCATCTTCCTGCTCGCCTCGGTGACGCCGATGAGCATCTTCGTGCTCAACCTGGCCACGCTGCTGGGCCTCGGCCTGGGCGTGGACTACTCGCTGCTCATGACCAGCCGCTTCCGCGAGGAGCTGGCGCGGGCCGGGGGCGGCCGGCGACCCGACGGCACGACCGACCGGACGGTCGTGGACGCGGCGATCGTGGCCACCGTCGGCAGCGCGGGCCGGGCGGTCTTCTTCAGCGGGCTGACCGTGCTCCTCGGCCTGATCGGCCTGGTGCTCTTCGAGTTCATGATCCTGCGCTCGGTGGGCATCGCGGGGGCGATCGTCGTCGGCTTCGCCGTCCTCGCCGCCCTGACGCTGCTGCCGGCCGGCCTCTCGTTCGTGGGGCCGCGGCTCGAGGCGTTGGGCGTGCGCCGGCGACGGGGCGCCGCTGCGGCGGACCCGGCGGCTCCCCGCAGCGGCTACTGGGAACGCCTGGCGAACCGGGTCATGGACCACCCCTGGCGCGTCTTCGTGCCCACGCTCGCCTTCCTGCTCCTGCTCGGCGCGCCCTTCCTGCACGTGCGCTTCAACGCCCCAGACGCGACGATCCTGCCGCCCGACGTGCCCTCCCGCCAGGCCTACGACGTCCTCGCCAGCGAGTTCGGCGAGGGCGAGTTCGCGCCGCTCATCCTGGCCGTGCGCACGAACGGGCCCGTGACCGACCCGGCCAACGTGGCGCTGCTCTACGACTGGACGCGCCGCCTGGCGGCGGACCCGCGGGTCACGCGCGTCGACTCCATCGTCGACGTCGACCCACGCCTGACCAAGACCCAGTACCAGCTGCTGCTGGCGTCGCCGGGCGGCATCGCGGACCGCTTCGTGGCCCTGGCCGTGGCCTCGAGCACGCGGGGCGACCTGACCGCGGTGTCGCTGACGACCCCCTACGGCCCGAACGCGAACGAGGGGCGGGCGCTCGTCGAGGCGCTGCGCGATCCGGCGTCGGCACTGGCTCCGCCCGCGGGGCTGCGGGTGCTCGTGGGCGGCGGGGCGGCCGAGGTGAAGGACGTGGTGGACCGCATCGGCCAGGACTTCCCGCGCACGGGCCTGTTCATCCTCATCACGACGTATCTCGTGCTGTTCGTGCTGCTGCGCTCGGTGGTCCTGCCGCTCAAGGCGCTGGTCATGAACAGCCTGTCGATCCTGGCCAGCTTCGGGGCGCTGGTCTGGATCTTCCAGGACGGCAACCTCTCGCGCGTCCTCGACTTCGGGCCGCTCGGGTTCGTCGAGACGACCCAGCCGGTCATCCTCTTCTGCGTCCTCTTCGGGCTGTCCATGGACTACGAGGTCTTCCTCCTCTCGCGCATGAAGGAGGTCTACGACCGCACCGGCAGGAACCGGCTCGCAGTGGCGCGGGGCCTCGAGCGGAGCGGGCGCATCGTCACCTCGGCGGCCCTCATCGTGGTGCTCGTGGCCGGCTCGTTCGCCTTCGCGGACATCGTGCTGATCAAGGCGCTCGGCGTGGGCATGGCCATCGCCGTGGCGCTCGACGCGACCGTCGTGCGGGCGCTGCTGGTGCCGGCCACGATGCGCCTGCTGGGCGACCGGAACTGGTGGATGCCCAGGCGCCTGGAGCGGTTCATCGCCTCGCGGCTGCACATCGTCGAGGGCGCGACGCTCGTCCAGGTCGCCGCGCTCGCCCTGGCCGGCGCGCTGCTGCTGGCGGCCTGCTCGCCGGGCGGGCGCGTGCTGGGGGTGGATCCCGAGCCCCGGCTGTCGCCGCCCCCGACGACCGCTCCGACGGTCGCCCCGGCCGACCCGCTGCCGATCGACTTTCCCGCCGACGACGGGCCGCACCATCGCCTCACGGAGTGGTGGTACTACACCGGCCACCTCGCCGCCCCCGACGGCCGGCGATTCGGCTTCGAGTTCGTCGTCTTTCGCGCCGAGCGCGGCGACTTCCCGGTCAGCTGGGCCTCGCACCTGGCGCTGACCGACGAGCGGGGCGGGCGGTTCCGCTACGCCCAGCGCTCGCTCGTGGGGCCTGCGGCGGACCGCTCGTCCCCCGGCGCGGGATTCGCCCTGGCCATCCCGCAGGTGGGCGCCGATGGGGCGCCGGAGCCCGACGCGGCCCCGTGGGTCATGGGTGGCCTCGGCGGGCGCGATGCGCTGCTGGCGGCGGACCCCGAGGCCGGGTTCGGGCTGGAGCTGCGGCTCGACGCCGGGGATCGGCCGCCCGTCCTCCACGACGGCGACGGCTGGATCGACTTCGGGCCCGCCGGGGGCTCCTACTACTACTCGCGGACGCGGATGGCGGCGGCGGGCCTGCTGACGCTGGACGGCGAGACGCTCGCGGTCGACGGCTCGGCCTGGTTCGACCACCAGTGGGGCGACTTCATCTCGGTCGGTGGCGGCGGCTGGGACTGGTTCGCGGTGAACATCGACGACGGCACGGACCTGACCCTCTCGCTCGTGCGCGGCCCGGACGGCTCGTATCCGCTGGAGTACGGGACGCTCGTGCGGCCCGACGGCGAGGTGGTGCACCTCGATCGCGAGGCGTTCACCGTCGAGCCCACGGGCACCTGGACGAGCCCCGCGACCGGCGCGAGGTATCCCGCGGGATGGGTCGTGGCGATCCCCGGCGAGCAGCTGCGCATCGAGCTCACGCCGACGGTCGCCGACCAGGAGCTCGATACCCGGGCGACCACGGGCGTGGTCTACTGGGAGGGGTCGCAGCGCGTGCGCGCGCAGCGTGGTGGCCGGGCGTTGGGAGGTGAGGCCTACGTCGAACTCACCGGGTACGGGCCGGGTGTCGAAGTCACGCCGCCGTAGGAACCTGACGCGCCCGGGCCCACGAAGCATCCGTCGCCCAGCGTTGTTTCCTGAACACCAAACGGCTCATCGCCGGTTCCGCAGACGCCTCCCGAGCCAGCGAGGTGGAGCTCGAGGCGCCGCCTCGACCTCGCGGCACGCTCGGCGACGACCTCGGAGAGGCCGGCGGCGGCGAACACGGCGATCATCTGCGGGCACAGACGACCGCTCGCCGGGCCGGATCCCCCGTTTGGTGTTTCCTGAACAACACCGAGACGCGGCGCGGCCGGAGTGCCGCCGCTCGGCACGTGCTACCACTGCGGCAGCGCTCGCGGAGTGCCGCCGTCCGGCTGACCGACTGACCAGCTTGCCCTCGGAAGCCGACCCCTGCCCGCGCCACCCACGTTGTTCGTGACGCAACAAACGAGGCCTTCGAGGCCCGCGCGAAGCCTTAGCGTGCCGTGCCAGGCCGCGTGAGCCGGGATGGCGCGACCTGAAGCACGATCCGCGGCCGACGCCACGTTCGAATGAGGTGTCCGAGGGGACCCTGAACCGGCGCAGGACCGGACGGCGCGGGCAGGATGCCCGGTTTGGTGTTTCCTGAACAACGCGGGGTGGCCAGCCGACGCGGGACCGGCAGCCCAGGTGAGGGCGCCGGGAGGTCAGCCGGCGATGAGCTCCCCGCCGTCCACGCCGATGACGTTGCCGGTGATCCAGTGCGTGCCCTCGGCCGAGAGCGCGACGATCGCCCGCGCCACGTCATCCACCGTCGTCATGCGGCCCATCGGGTTCTTCGAGTTGGCGTGGGCGATGAGCTCGTCGCGCTCGGGGATCTGCATCAGCGCCGGCGTGACGGTGACACCGGCCCGGATGGCATTGACGGTCACGCCCGTGCGGTGCTTGGCGAACTCCATGGCCAGCTGGCGGCAGTGGGATTCGAGCGCGTTCTTCGCCGCGCTGACCGCGCCGTAGTTGCCGATCACGCGCGTCGAGCCCTCGCTGGTCATGGCGTAGAACTTGGAGCCGTCGCCCAGGAAGCCGCCGCGCCACAGGTCCTGCGCCCAGTAGACGAGGCTGTGGGCCATGACGTCGAGCGTCATCTCCATGTTCTTGCGGCTGATCGACGCGTCCTCGTCCGGCCCGAGGAACGGCTTGAGGGTGCCGAAGGCGAGCGAGTGCATCACGACGCGAACGTACGGCTGCCGTCCCGTGCTGGCCTGCTGGGCCTCGAAGCGCTCGCGCAGCCCGGCCAGGAACTCGCCTCGGTTCGCGTCGTCGGCCGCGTTCATGTTCACGAAGAACGCCTCGCGTCCGCTCGCGGCGATGGCGGCCTTGACCTCCTCGACGTGCGCGATGCCCTGCCGGCGGTCGAGGTGGACACCGGCGATGTCATAGCCGGCCGCCGCGAGGGCCCGCGCCGTCGCCTCGCCGAAGCCGCTGCTGGCGCCGAGGACGAGGGCCCAGGGCTGGCGCGGGTCGAGCATGGGAACGCGCTCCTCGATCGAGATGTTCGGCCGCGAGTCTAGCAGCGCGGCCTCCGCACACGGCCGGGAAGTGTGCACGACTGCACGATTCGACCAGCGGCGACCCCTGCCACAATCGCGGCCATGGTCCAGACGCGCGTCCTGCCGGGCGACGACGGCGCCGCCATCCGCGAGGCGGCCGCGGCCATCCGCGCCGGCCAGCCCGTCGCCTTCCCGACCGAGACGGTCTACGGGCTGGGGGCGAATGCGCTCGACGCGGAGGCGGTGGCGCGCGTCTTCGCGGCCAAGGATCGGCCCAGCTTCGACCCGCTCATCGTCCACCTGACCGACGCGCGCGAGGTCCGTCGCTACGCGGTCGCGGCCGACGCCGACGACCCGCGCGTCGCGTTGCTGGCGGCGAGGCTGTGGCCGGGGCCGCTGACCGTCGTGCTGCGCAAGCGCCCCACGATCCCCGGCATCGTCACGGCGGGCCTCGACACGGTCGGGCTGCGCGTGCCGGACCACCCCGTGGCGCGGCGGCTCATCGCGGCCGCGGGCGTCCCGATCGCGGCGCCCAGCGCCAATCGCTTCGGGCGCGTGAGCCCGACCCGCGCCGAGCACGTCGTGGCCCAGCTCGGCGGGCGGATCGGGATCGTGCTCGAAGGCGGTCCCTGCCGCGTGGGCGTCGAGTCGACGGTGATCCAGCTCGCCGAGGGGGTGGCGCTCCTGCTGCGCCCAGGCGGCACGCCGACCGAGACGATCGAGGCGCTCATCGGGCCGCTCGAACACGCCGGGGAGGGCCCGACGACCGCGTCGCTGGCGCCGGGCCGTGGGGCGAGCCACTATGCCCCCCGCGCGCGGGTCGAGCTGGTAGCGGCGGCCGGGGGCCTGGCCGCGCTCCCCGGGGAGCGGCTCGGCCTCCTGGCCGCCGACACGACCGGCCGCCATGCCGCCGAAGCGACCGGCGGGCCATACGCGGCGGTTGAGGTCCTCTCGCCGTCGGGTGACGAGATCGAGCGGGCGGCGCGCCTCTTCGATGCGCTCCACCGCCTCGATGCGGCCGGCCTGGACAGGATCGTCGCGCAGGCGGTGCCCGAGACGGGGCTTGGCCGGGCGATCATGGATCGCCTGCGCCGTGCGGCGGCGCGGGCGTGATCAGGCGCGCGGATGTCGCCGCGGATGTCAGTAGTACTGGCGCGGGATCGCGCATTTCATGCCCGAGGGCAGCCTGTGCTGCAGTCCGTCAGTACGACTGACGAATCGTCGCGCAAGTGCGGGGATCCTACCGATACGCGACGTCGATCGCGGAGGTAGTGCGCCCGATGCCAGTAGTACTGACACGGAGGGCCTCAGGGGACGCCACGATGGTCGCCGGCGCAGGCGCCGGCGGGCCGCGAGCTAGACGATCCCCTCGTCGCGCAGGCGCGCCACATCACCGGCCTCGTACCCCAGCCACGCCAGCAGCTCGTCGGTGTGCTCTCCCAGCAGCGGCGGTGCCGAGCGCACGCTGGCCGGCGTGGCGCTGAACTTGAACGGCACGCCGGTCACGCGCAGCGGGCCGATGGTGGGGTGCTCGACGGTCTCGACCATCCGTCGCGCCACCACCTGTGGCTCGGCGAAGACGGCGGCCAGGTCGTTGATCGGCCCGCAGGGCACCTCGGCGGCCTCGAGGCGCCGCAGCCACTCCCCGGATCCCGCACTCGCGAACACGCCGTCCAGCTCCGCCCGCAGCTCCTTTCGGTGCGCGACGCGCGACGCGTTCTCGGCGAAGCGCGCGTCCGCGGCCAGTGACGGCCGCCCGATCGCCCCACAGAAACGCGGCCACTGCCGCTCCGAGCCGACGGCCACCGCGATCTCGCCGTCGGCGGTGCGGAATGTCTCGTAGGGCGTGATGTTCGGGTGCTCGTTGCCCAGCCGCCCCGGAACCACCCCGCCCACGAGGTAGTTCGAGGCCTGGTTGGCCAGCCACGAGACGGTCGACTCGAGGAGGCTGAGGTCGATGCGCTGGCCCCGGCCGAAAGCCGGCGACCCCGTCCGCTCCCGCCCCGCCAGCGCGGCCAGGACGGCCACCGCCCCGAGCATGCCGGTGGTCAGGTCGGAGATGGCGAGGCCCACCTTCGTCGGCTCGCCGCCGGCCTCGTCGGGTGCACCCGTGATCGACATCAGCCCGGCCACGGCCTGGATGATGAAGTCGTAGCCGGGTCGGTCGGCCAACGGCCCGTCGGGTCCGTAGCCGGTGATCGACAGCCGGACCAGGCGCGGGTTGAGCCGCTCCAGCTCCTCGTCGGGGAAACCCAGGCGCTCGAGCCCGCCGACCCGGTAGTTCTCGACGAGGACGTCGCTGCGCGCGATCAGCCGGCGCAGCACCTCGCGCCCACCCTCGGGCTTCAGGTCGAGGCGGAGGTCGCGCTTGTTGCGGTTGATCGAGAGGTAGTAGGCGGACTCGCCCCGGTAACCCGGCTCGATACGGGGGTCGCCGGCTTCGTACGCGGCGCCGGCCTCGGGAGCGCCCGCGTAGGGCGGCCCCCAGGCGCGCGTGCCGTCGCCGTCGGGTGGCTCGATCTTGATGACGTCGGCGCCCAGGTCGGCCAGGAGCATCGTGCAGTACGGCCCGGCGAGGACGGTGGAAAGGTCGCACACGACGACGCCGGCAAGGGGGCCGGAGGTGCCGGTCACCGACCGCGCCCAGGCCCGATCACGGACTTCGCGCGCATGGCGAGGCGCTTGACCGGGTGGAAGCCCAGGCCTTCGTACAGGCGCGTGGCGCCAGCCAGGTTCTCCGTGTCCACGTCCAGGCCGGCCGTCGCGTAGCCGGCGTCGCGGATCGCGGCGAGTGTCCGCGCGATGGCCGCACTCGCGACCCCATGGCCGCGGTGCTCGCGCCGTATGCCCACCAACGCCAGCCAGGCGACCTGGAGTCCCGCGTCGTCGATCAGCCCCTCCCAGGCGCCGACCATGACGTAGCCGACGAGTTCGTCGCCGGCCATCACGCCCAGGCTGAGGTCGGGCCGGAAGCCGGGATCGTCGGCGAACTCGTGATCCCAGCGCTCCGCATCGACGTGGGACGCGCCCCAGACATCGGCGAAGGCGGCGTTATGGGTCTCGCGGAACGCCGGGTCGAGCTCGGGCGACCAGGCCACGAAGCGGTAGCCGTCGCGCAGCGCCCGCTGTGGGATCGGCTGGTCCAGCGGTCGCAGCATGTCGTTGAAGCAGCGCACGACGTGGAAGCCGCAGCGCTCCTGGAGACGCGCGCGGGACTCCGCCGTCTCGCTCGCGTGTGCGGTCAGGACGCACGGCAGCGCCGCATCCAGCTCGCCGGCACGTGCGTCGAAGAGGACCCCGGCCGCGCGCTCCGCCCAGTCCATGACGGCGGTGCCCAGCCCGTGTCGCCGGACGTGGGGGTGGACGTCCCCGAACACGTGCACGCGGTTCCACATCGGTCCCGGACGCAGCTCCAGGCGCCCCCAGCCGAGCAGGCGACCGTCGACACCCTCGGCGGCGATCGTATCCCGCTCGAGGTCGACGTCCGGCGCCGTGAGCTCGTGCTCCAGGTCCCGGACGGTGGTCGGGAAGCGCTCCCCGTCGGCCGTCTCCGCGGCAGCGACCAGGACGTGCAGCGCCGGCACGTCGGCGGGCCGCAACGGGCGCCAGGTGAGCGGCGGCAGCTCGCCGGCCGCCCGTTCGATGACGGGAACGGGGCTCTCGGTCACGTGCCCATGCTACCCGCGGACAGGCGACGACGGGGTCGGGAGCGGTGGCTCGAGAGGCGGGAAGACGCCGGCCACCTCGGCGCGGATGCCCTCGATCGCCGCCGTGTCGAGGTACTCGGGGTAGGTCGGCGGGATGAAGGCGAAGCGGCCGATCTGCGCGATGTCCACGCGCCGCGCCAGCTCGATGAAGGCCGGCAGGTCCTCGATGTCGAGGTTCGTCCACAGGTTGTCCCGGGCGATGGCGAGGAGCTCGGGCACCTTCGTGAGCAGCGGCTGTGCCATGAGCTGCCGGCCGAGGGCGGTGAGCGTGATCTGCTGGCGCTCCATGCGCCCGTAGTCGGAGTCCTGGTGCCGGGAGCGGGCGTAGGCGAGCGCGGTCCGCCCGTCGAAGTGCTGCGGCCCGGGCCGGATGCGCAGGACGATCATGCCGCGCCCGTCCTCGAGCGGGTAGTTCGCGTCGTAGACGCCCTCGGGGACGTCGATGTCGAGGCCGCCGATGGCGTCCACGAGATGGACGAAGCCCTGCAGCTTCGCCACGACCATGCCATCGAGCTGCAGGCCCGTCAGCTCGCCGATGGCGCCCTGGACCGCGCGCAGGCCGCGCGTCTCGTCAGGGCCGGGGAAGTCGTCGGGGTGGCCGGAGGCGTAGACGTATAGCGCGTTGATGAGACCGGGGAAGCAGCCGCAGTCGAAGGCGCCGCGGCTCTCGTCCGGCAGGGGGACGTTGAGCAGGTTGCGGGGGATCCCGAAGAAGGCGGCCCGCCCGGTCTCCACGTCCACGCTCAGGACGATGAGCGTGTCGGTGCGCAGGCTCCAGCGATAGGGTCCGGCGTCGGCGCCGATGAGCAGGATGTCCAGCCGCCCATCGGCGAGCGGCGGCCGAGGCGGCGCGGGGGATGGCGTGGGCACCGGCGTCGGGGTCGGGGTGGCGCCGGGGCTCGCCTCGGGCGTCGCGGTCGGCGACCCCGCGGGGAGGGCGCCGAAGCCTTTGTCGCCGGTGATGGCGGTCACGGCGTCGTAGGCCAGGTACGTGGTCGCGCCGATGACGACGTGCGTGGCCGCGGTCACGAGCAGGAGGCCGATGACGACGAGGGTCGCCAGCGCGCCGCGGGGCGGGCCGGCGGCGGCGGTCCGCCAGGCATCGACGATGGCCAGGCCCCGCCAGGCGAACAGGCCCGCGTTGAGGATGAAGACGCCGACCAGGACGTCCGGGCGGACGAGGGTGGTGACGAACCGGACCGGGTCGGCGGCGGCGACCGCCGCCACGAACGCGATCAGCGCGACGACCGGCAGGAGGTACAGAAGACCGCGCCGGACGCTGCCCCGTGCCAGCTGCCCGAGCCCCGGCGCGACGAAGGAGAGCGTGGCCGCGAGCGTGGCCGACCGACGCCGCGGTGGGTGTTCCGTCATCTCCCCTTTCGACGCCGCGGACGACCCCTCGTCCCGCCCGCCTCAGGCCCCGAAGGCGAGCCGCAGGTTGTCCCAGTTCGAGGCGAGGTCGAGGATACCCGCCCCGACAAGGACGACGCCGGCGACCAGCTCGATCGCGCGATGGCGCGCCACGACCCAGCGCACGAGCGCCTGGCTGCGGGCAGCCGCCAGGAACGAGAGGAGGACGAGCGGCAGCCCGAAGCCGAGCCCGAAGACGAGGAAGGTGACGATGCCCTGGGCCGCCTCGACCGCGTCCACCGAGATGAGCAGCAGCGTGGCCAGGAACGGCCCGGCACAGGGCAGCGCGAGCGGGCCGAGCATGATCCCGTAGACGTAGGCCTGGCCGTGCGGGTTCGCGAGCACCGGCACGCGGGCACCGGGCAGGCGTGCGAACGGGTTGCGCCCGGCGACCAGCGACAGGCCCAGCAGGATGAGGACCCCGTCCACGACCGGGATGAGGTACGCCAGGATCGAGCCGATCGAGCGCGAGAAGAGCCCGAGGACGACGGCCACGACCACCATCGCGCTCAACACGCCCAGCAGCACGAGCAGGCCCAGCAGCCCCGACGCCCGGGTGCCGGCGATGCTGCGGCTGTTGGCGGCCAGGTAGGCGATGAAGCCGGGGTAGAGCGGGAGGAGGCAGGGGCTCGCCGCGCTGCCCAGCCCGAGCGTGAAGGCGAGGGCGAGCTCGTTCATCGCCGCGGCGTCGGTGACCGATGGGGCTAGGAGGCGCCGTGCTGTCGGGCCAGCGCGACCAGCTCGTCGGCGCTCTTCACGCCGCTCGGCGTGAACGTGACCCGCCCGTCCTTGCCGATCACCCAGACGGGCGTCGTGGGGGGCGCGAGCACGAGGTCGCCGAACTCCGCCGCGATGGCCCGGCTGTACTCGAGGGGCGCTACCGCGTAGACGAAGGGGAATCCGTTCCGCTCCGCGTAGGCGGCGAGGGCCGCGCCGTCCTCGCTCGGCTCCACGTCGAGGACGATGAAGACGACGTCGTCGCCGAGCCGCCCCACGGCCTGCGTGGCCTCGCGCTGCTGTCGCCTGCAATTGCCGCACCAGATGGCCATGTTCTCGAGGAAGACCGTCTTCCCGACGAAGTCGGCGACGCGGAAGGTCGAGCCGTCGCGGACATTCGTCAGAGGCACCTGGGCCCAGGCCTGCTCGAGTGTCGGACCCGGGTCCACCGAGGGCTCCGGGGCACCACTCGTCCCGGGCGTCGGCGCGCCGGTCGTCGGGGGCGCGCCGCTCTGCGCCGCGGTAGGGGCGCTGGTCGGGGTCTCGGTCGGCGTGTGGGTCGTCGCCGAGCCGGTGCCCGTCGCGCAGGCCGCGGCGATGACGGCGACGACCCAGAGCAGGGCGGGGAGGCGGAGCGGGCGAGCGCTTCGATCGTCCATGGTGTGGATCCTGGCTCCTCCGCATGACAGGCCGATGACGGCGTGCGACGTGTGGCGGCCTATCATGCGTCCGCGATGTCGCGTCCCCTGAGCCTCCTGACCATCCACGCCCACCCCGACGACGAGACGATCTCGACGGGGGGCGTGATGGCCCGCTACGCCGCCGAGGGGGTGCGCGTCGTCTGCCTCACCTCGAACCTCGGCGAGCACGGCGAGATCGTCGTGCCGGAGCTGGACACGCCCGAGAACCGGGCCCGGCTGGCGGAGATCCGGGGCGAGGAGCTGCGGCGGGCGCTCGCGCGCCTGGGTCCGATCGAGAGCCGCCTCCTGGGCTACGAGGACTCGGGGATGATGGACTCGGCCGACAACGCCGACCCGAACGCCTTCTGGAACGCCGACCTCGAGGAGGCGATCGGGCGCACGGTGCGCGTGGTGCGCGAGGTGCGGCCCGACGTCGTCATCTCCTACAACGACTTCGGGGGCTACGGGCATCCCGACCACATCCGCGCGGCGCAGGTCGCGGTGGCCGCCTACGAGCGCGCCGGGGACCTGTCGGCCTACCCCGGGCAGCTGGAGGACGGTCTCGCGCCGTGGGCGCCGGCCAAGCTGTACGAGACCGTGCTGAACTTCGCCGGACGTCCCGGGATCCTGCAGCGTGTCACCGAGCGGGGCATCAGGGCCTGGTGGCTGCCCGACCCCGACGAGCCGCCCGAGCGGCGCGCCGAGCGCGAGGCGTTCATGGCCCGCATGGCCGCGGCCAGCGGACCGGTCACCACGCGCGTGGACGTGGCCGCGTTCATGGAGCGCAAGCGGGCCGCGCTCGAGGAGCATGCCACGCAGCTCCATCGCGACGGCGTGTTCCTCGGCCTCACGGTGGACGACTGGCGCGAGCTGGCCCCGACCGAGGACTTCAGCCTGCGCGCCGCCCGTGGCCTGGCCGAGGTCCGGCTGCCCGAGGACGACCTGTTCGCCGGCCTGCGCTGAGCGGGCCCTGGGACCCGCCCGGCGATCAGTAGGGCAGCAGCCCCTTCGAGCCGGCTCGCACCTGCCGGAGGACCGCGGCGCCATCCCCGGCCGGGTCGAGGAAGTTCGGCTGCGCCTGGTCGAGGATGACGTGCGGTCGCAGGCGGACCTGGCGGAGCGTCGAGCCCTCGAAGGTGATCTCGACCAGCAGGCCCTCCATCGTCCGCGTGGACCACGTCTGGTCGAAGACGAAGTTGCCCAGGGCGTACCAGACCAGCGTGCCGTCGATCGCCTCCATGCCCGCCGCCCAGTGGGCGTGGTTGCCGATGACGAGGGCCGCGCCGGCCTTCGCCCAGGCGGCCGCGAGCTTGCGCTGCGAGGAGGAGGGGGTGGCCCGGTACTCGACCCCCCAATGAGGGTAGACGACGACCACGTCGGCGGTCTTCCGGGCCGCCCTGATGTCGGGCACGAGCGTCTTCGTGTCGCACTTGCGCGAGCCGATGGCATCGCCGCTCGTCCAGTAGTAGGCGGCGATGGCGTCGCAGCCGAAGATCGCGACGGTCACGCCGTGGGTCTCGAGGATGGCCGGCTTGCGCGCCTCGGCGAAGCCGTCACCCGCGCCGGCGTGGGCGATGCCGCGCGCGTCGAGCGCCTTGATCGTGTCCAGGACCCCGTCGGCACCGGAGTCCCGGATGTGGTTGTTGGCCAGCGAGACGAAGTCGATGCCGGCGTTCCTCACGCCGTCGAGGAGCCTCGGCTCGCCCGAGAAGACGGTGCCGTGGAGGTGGAAGCGCCACTTGTCATCCACGGGGCTCTCGAGGTTGGCCAGCGCCAGGTCCGCCGAGGAGAGGAGCGCACGGACGGCGCCCTCCTCGCCGGTGTGCCTCGTGACGGGCGTCTTCTGGTTGAACTGCGAGCAGCAGACCTCCTTGACGATCTCGGCCGTGCCGCCGTCGTAGGGGAAGTCCACGCCCTTGCCGTTGTCCGTCACCTGCACGGCGACGCCGCGGTCGAGCAGGATGTCGCCACCGGCCACGAGCGTCCACGTCCGGCCCTGGTCCCACGCGCCCGGCTTGTCCACCGGGCCGCGCAACGGCCACGCCGCCAGCGTCTCGAGGCGCGCCGCACCGAAGAGCTGCGCCTGGCCGATGCCCAGCGCGCGCACGTCGGGTGTGACGTCCGATGCGCGCAGGAGCCCGAACGCGCCCTTGTGCACCGCCTCGCGGACCTGCTCCGGCGAGCCGCTCTGCACCGAGGCGGCGATCGTGACGTCGAGGGCCGCGGCGATCGCCTCGCGGTCACCGGCGGGCACGATCACGACGTCGTAGGCATCGTCCGTGCCCTGGAGCGTCGCCGCAAGGGCGGCGGGTTCGATGGTCGTCGCGGTGGACCAGAAGCCGACCACGGGCACCCAGGCGACCTCGTCGGCCGCGGGCGTCGACAGTGGGTCGCTGCTCGCCGAGGCTGCCGGGCCGCCAGCGCCCCCCGGGTCGAGCGAAGGCGAGGCGCCCGATGACACGCGCGCCGCATCGATGGGCAGGATGGGTTGATTCGCGCCGTTGACGATGGCACCGACCACGAGCGCCGAGGTGGCGGCGAGGACCACCATGAGCCCGGCGGTGGCGAGGATGTCGAGGGGCCGGCGGGGGGCTCCGCGCTGCGTGGAGCGGCGGGGATCGCGGGTCATCGCGCGGATTGTGCCATCAGCGCGGCGGCGGCCTCGAGCGACGCGGAGGGGGAGGATGCGTGGCGGACCCGACCGGATTCGAACC
>Ga0334722_10003091_pt1 | contig 18199 bp, 17 predicted proteins | sample C3_bottom_MG_FD_207210 | JGI IMG/M metagenome (GOLD analysis project Ga0334722, IMG submission 207210) | Sediment microbial communities from Yellowstone Lake, YNP, Wyoming, USA - C3_bottom | ecosystem: Environmental > Aquatic > Freshwater > Lake > Sediment | place: USA: Wyoming | collected...
CGAACCGGTGGTGAATCTCCACCCACGCTCCGACGTGAGCAAAGCCATAAAGGCCTTGGCTGAACAGTTGGCGAAATAATGCGCCTTTTACTCTAATACCGTCGATCGCACGCCACAGGAGACTGCCATGCAATTCACCGATCAACTTAACAATGCCCCCCGACATGATCGGCTTGCAGCCGAAAAAGGCATCGCATTTTTTCAGGAACTGAAAAGCCGGATTCATCGCCAGCTTATCGAGCGCATCGACCTGGAGAAAATTTATTCGCTCGCCCCCAGTGACCTGGCGCGGGAAATCGGCAATATCATCGAAATGCTCATTGCCGAGGAAGGGGTGCCGCTCAATCAGCAGGAGAAGGAGCGGCTCATCGTCGAGGTACAGCATGAAACCTTTGGACTCGGCCCGCTCGAGCCGCTGCTGGCCGACCCCAACATCTCCGACATTCTGGTGAATCGCAGCAACAATGTCTATGTGGAGCGTCACGGCATGCTGGAAAAGACCGATGTTGTTTTTCGCGACAACAAACATCTGCTGCAGATCATCGAACGCATCGTATCGAAGGTGGGCAGGCGCATCGACGAGTCGGCACCATACGTGGATGCCCGGCTGATCGACGGTTCCCGCGTCAATGCCATCATACCGCCGCTGGCCATCGACGGACCGGTGCTCTCTATCCGCAGATTCGGTGTCATCCCATTGAAAATGAACGATCTGATCATGCACGGCACTCTGGACGAGCGTATGAAGATCATACTGGAAGGGGCCGTAAAAACGCGACTCAACATCCTGATTTCCGGCGGCACCGGCACCGGCAAAACAACGATGCTTAACGTCCTGTCTGAATACATCCCGCAAACCGAGCGCATCCTTACCATTGAGGATTCGGCCGAGTTGCAGCTCAAGCAGGATCATGTGGTGCGCCTTGAAACCAGGCCACCCAATATCGAAGGCAAAGGCGAAGTCACGCAACGTGACCTGGTGAAAAATGCCCTGCGCATGCGACCTGACCGGATTATTGTCGGCGAGGTGCGCGGCGGCGAAGCGCTCGACATGCTGCAGGCAATGAACACCGGCCACGACGGGTCGATTTCCACAATCCACGCCAATACCACTCGCGACGCCATGGCCCGCCTCGACACGATGGTCCTGATGGCAGGCATGGACCTGCCCGAGCGGGCGATCCGCGAGCAGATCGCAGCTGCCCTCAACGTCGTCCTGCAATTGATCCGTTATCCGGATGGGACCAGAAAACTCGTCAAGATCTCGGAAATCACCGGCATGGAAAGCAATACCATCGTCATGCAGGATATTTTTGTCTACGACCAGAAGGGCATCAGCAAGGATGGCAAGATCATTGGAGAGTTCAAGGCGACCGGCGTCAGGCCGCGATTTGCCGAACGCTTCAAAATTTCAGGGTTTGAGCTGCCTCATGACATTTTTGACTGAAAGGGGGCGATGACGTGATAGCCGCCATTGTCATGACATTCTTAGCAGTCTTTCTGCTGGTCGGCACTTTCCTGATGGCCATGTACACCGAGAAGGACACTCCTGCGGGCATTCTTCGCAGGCGTTTGCGCCGCATGGCACAGGAAAAGGGACAAAGTTCGCTTCCCGATGAACTGCGCAGCGAGATCATTCGTGAGACGCCTCCGCTTGACCGTTTTCTGGGCCGGATTCCCCTGCTCTGCAACCTGGAGCGTCATCTGGATCATGCCGGCATAAAGACCAAGGTGACCTATTTTCTGTTCCAGATCATTGCCGGAAGCCTTCTGGCATTCAGCCTGTTCTATCTATTTGGCTACAAATACATGCCGTTCAAACTGTCCTTTATCCTTGCAATTTTGGCCGCAGCGCTGGTTCCTGGTATTGCGGCATTGCTAATCAACTACAAGAAAGGCCAGCGCCTGATCGCGTTCACCGAGCAGATGCCGGATGTTTTGATGATGATATCCCGCTCGCTGCGGGCAGGACACTCCATGAACAGTGCCATAGAACTGGTTGGCACCGAAATGGCCAATCCAACCGGCGAATTATTCAAAATAGCTTATGACCAACAAAAATTGGGGCTAAGGCTGATCGACACGTTGGCGAACATGACCAACCGCATCGAGAGCCTTGATCTGCGCTTTTTCATCACCGCGGTATCGATCCACAGCGAAGTGGGTGGAAACCTGGCCGAAATACTGGACAAGCTGGGAGACACCATCCGTGAGCGGATCAAGATCCGGCGTCAGATCAGGGTGTACACGGCCCAGGGCCGATTGTCCGGCTATGTGCTTGCAGTCATGCCGCTGGTGGCGTTCTTCATGATGAACATCATGTTGCCGGGCTACGAAAAGCAGCTGTTTACCGACAAACTCGGCAATATCATGCTGATTACCGCCTTCACCCTGCAACTGATCGGTTATCTGATCATCAAGAGAATCATCGAAATCAGAATCTGAGGTGCGCCATGATGTCCCTGACCATTGTTTCGGTATTCATATGCACGGCCCTAAGTGCAGGCGGCATTCTCTATTTCGCTCTGAATCGGCGCACTGTCGTCCAGGACCGCCTGGAGAAAATGATGCCGCAAGAGCAAAAGCAGCAGGATTTCGAGATTCTGGTGGGGAAAAAAACACCGCTGCAGTCTTTTCTGGACCGAATCGGCCAGTTTGCCAACCCGTCACATAAGGATAGGGCCAAGTATTCGAGCTATTTGGTCGCAGCCGGATTTCGCAAAGAGGTGCTGCCAATTTTCATGGGGACCAAACTGCTCCTGACCCTGCTGCTGCCTGGCCTGTTCATGCTGCTCTTTGCTCTCCCGAAAGGGCTCATGCTCAGCCTGGAATCGCTGCTCTACGCCCTGATTCTGGCTATTATCGGCTTCCTGGGCCCCAGCCTGTGGCTGCAGCATCGGGTTACCAAGCGGACAACGGAAATTTTTCATACTCTGCCGGACATCCTCGACCTGCTGACGGTATGCGTCGAGGCGGGCATCGGTATCGATGCCGCCCTTATCAAGACGTCGGAAGGCCCACAGTTCCGTGGCAACCCACTTGCCGAAGAGCTGAAGATAGCAGGCATGGAAACCAGAGCGGGCAAGCATCGCACCGAGGCACTCAAGAGCATGGCGGATCGAACCATGGTGGATGACGTGAAATCATTCGTCACCATGCTGGTCCAGTCCGAGCGCTTCGGCACCAGCCTCGCCCAGGCACTGAGAGTCCATTCCGATGCGCTGAGAACCAAACGGCGGCAGATGGCTGAGGAAGCGGCAGCCAAAACGTCCGTCAAGATGCTGTTCCCGCTGGTCATATTCGTGTTTCCCGCCCTCATGGTCATCATGATCGGGCCTGCAGTACTGCTTTTCAGAAATGTCTTCAAATAGCAGCACAAATCCCGGGAGGAGGTGGGCATATGAAAGTCGATCTGAATACGGTTTTGTTGGTCGTTATTGCTGCGGAACTGGCCCTGATGTATGTGAAAATCGGCAAAAGCAGCTAGATGGTGCTGGAGCCTCGGCCGGGCAACATATCCGTTACCGGCCGAGGAAACTCCAGTCCAGACCATGAAGGCCATTATCCAGACATCCGGCGCCCTGCTGGCCGAGGAGGTGGAAACAGCCGATTCCCTGCTGGCACGCCTCAAAGGGCTCCTCGGCCGGGATTCGCTCCCGCAGGGGCACGCCCTGTGGTTACGGCCCTGCAACGGCATCCATACTTTCGGCATGCGCTTTCCCATAGATGTGGTGGTACTTGACCGGATCATGAAGGTCAGCGCCATCCATCATAATGTACAACCGAACCGCATGACCCGACTCTACCCGTCCGGTTGCTCGGTACTCGAACTCCCATCCGGAACCGTGCATAAGGCTGGTTTGGTTCTGGAGGACACCCTCGTCATTGTTCCGTAACTGTGGTGCACACCGGTGAACACTCATGAACGCCACATCTCTATTTGCCAACCAGCGGATCAATGTGCTGTTCATTACGATCGTTTGTTTTCTGATCTATCTCAACGCCCTGTTTGCCGGGGTATCGAATCTGGATGATGCGGGCCTCTTCCGAATCATTCAACGGGGCGAGGTAACAGCGTCTCACCTGTTGTCGGCAGCGGGCGGCACCTACTACAGGCCGCTCACCATGCTCTCCTACCTCTTCGACAACGGTATCTGGGGCACCAATGCCGCAGCGTTCCACCTTACCAATCTGCTGATCCACACGCTCAATGCCCTGCTTGTGTACCTGCTGGCACTGCACTGCCTCAAGCCTGAATCCGTGACGCAGGCGCGCCCCCATGCCCTTGTTGCCGCGCTTCTGTTTGCCGTCCACCCCATATGCAGCGAGTCGGTCGTCTGGATTTCAGCGAGAACAGACCTGCTCTGCTGCTTTTTTTTCCTGCTTTCGCTCCTGGTGTTGAGCCGCACCGCACTTTCTGCCCCAGGGCTGTTTGTGCTTCTGCTTTCAACCTTTCTCTGTTCCCTGTGTGCCAAGGAATCGTCAATCGTGCTTCTGGCCATTGCCCCTCTGTGCTTCCTGTTACAACCGGGAAAACGTTGGAACGTGCGTGCAACCGCACTTGTTAGCGCCCTGGCAACGGCCGTTGCCCTCTATTTCATGCTGCGGTCGGGGCCAGCGGGAACCATTGACAAGGGAGTTGCCGCCGTGTCGCGGACGTTCTTTGAACTGAATCCGCTGAAAATCATGGCCGACTCACTGGCAGTAACCGGCTTCTATGTCAGGAAAATCATCTGGCCGTTTCCCCTCAACCTCGCTATCAACACCATCGACAAGACATGGTACCTTGCGGTCGGATGCACTGCCCTGGCCGTCTCGATACCGCTGTTATTCAGGCGGCACGATACCCGGCTTCCGCTGGCCATCATACTGTTCGGACTTGTACCGCCCCTGTTGGCCTACCATGCCTCCATTCCCTGGATGCCTATCGCCGAGCGTTACCTGTATGTGCCCCTGACCGGAGCTGCACTGCTTGTGGCCGTGACCATCCGACACGCCGGTGCCGCTGGCCGCCTGACATGCTTTGTGGTCATTCTGGCGCTGGCAGTGACAACAAACTTCCGAGTCGGGCTCTGGGCCGACCCGGTCGCACTCTGGGCAGACACGGTGGCCAAATCGCCAACCGCGTCAGCGGCGCGGGTTATTTACGCTTTTGAATTGCAGGAGTCGGGCAGGTTCTCCGAAGCCGCTGTACAGCTCAAGCACGTCGAACAGATCGGTTATGCAGATTATTTGTTCTGGAAAAGCCAGGCGAGGCAATCGTTGCAGAGGGAGGACCTGAGCGGATTTGAAACGCATATGATCAAGGCCGCCTCGAAATCAGTGGCGCCATCGGAGGTCTATTCCGAGATGGCCGGCATCATGGTACGCGAGTCAAACCGGCACACGGAACAGCCCGGGCTTCTGTCAAAGGCCGTCGGTTATTATGAAAAGGCCTGGATGCTCGATCAGAGAGCCAATGCCGGGCTCTACACGGCGGCCAGGCTCTCATTCAGGCTCGGCGACAAGGAACAAAGCAGGCGCTTGCTGAATCTCTACCTTGCTAACCCCGAAATGGCGCCACATGCCGACAAGGCCCGGGCGCTATTGCATGAACTCATGTCCATCCGGCAACCGGGCTTCAGCCTCTCTTCGGAGATGCCAACCGGCACCATTGATGGAATAGCATGTGCCATCGAAATGCGGCTTGTAGCGGCCTGAATCGCGGCATAAACTCTACGGAGCCTCCTGAAATGACGCTTACCGAACTCGCCAAAGGCAGGCTGACACTTCCCCTTATCCTCTTTGTTGCAACAGTCCTCTCCCGCCTTCCGTTTGCCAGCCGGATGCTGTTTCACATGGATTCGGTGCAGTACGCCCTCGCCTTGAAACAGTACGACATAGGCCTGCACCAGCCGCACCCTCCCGGATATTTCGTGTACGTCGTTCTGGGGCGCATGATGCAATGGATTGTCCCCGACCCCAATATGGCGTTCGTCTCCCTCAGCATACTCTTCACGGCAGGCACCGTTATTGTTGTATACCTGCTGGCGAGAGCACTGTTCGACGACCGCTCCGCTCTCATCTCCGCCGTATTTGCCATGACCAGTCCGAATCTCTGGTTCTATGGTGAAATTGCCATGAATTACGGCCTAGAGAGCTTTTTCAGTGCGGCGATAGCCTATGCATGCTGGCAAGTCCACACACGGAAAGATGCCCGTTACCTGGCGGTTCTCGTTATTCTCCTCGGCTTGTCAGGGGGGGTCCGGCAAAACACCCCTGTCTTCCTGTTCCCTCTTGTGCTGTACGCATGCAAAGAGATGCCTCTACGCTCCCTGCTGCTCGCTATTCTGGCATTATGTGCCGTTTCCCTGGGCTGGTTCGTTCCGATGCTGGTTTCGACCGGCGGCTGGGAAGCATATCGCGGGGCATTCCATGAGCTATTGCAGTTTCACGTCGGCCCTCAGAGCGTTTTCGAAACGGGTGTCGCCAAGCTGGTTCTTCATGCCCGAGCCCTCATCACCTTTCTCGTCTATGGTATGGGCGGAGGCTTTGTTTTATTGTTGTTCTCCTTCTATGTGATGGTGAGACGTTGCGCCTTCGACGACATGAGACGGGATCTGCTCTCGTTCTTCGCCTGTTGGATTGCACCAGCCTTTTGCTTCTATCTGTTCGTAGTTATCCACCCGGGCAACCCGGGTCATGTGCTCGTAATCATGCCACCGTTTTTTATTCTGTTGACACAGGCACTCCGTTACCTTCACCAGGAATTATCAGCCTTGTTACCGTGGCAGTGGCATCGCACCATGGTGCTGCTGGTTGTCAGCACGAATTTATACATCTTTCTCGCGTCTGAACTGCAGGTTTCCTCGCGCTTCATCCGTGCACATGACCATAACCTGCAGGCAATAATTTCGCGCTTCAGAGCATTTAACCCCGAAAATACGGTATTATTTATAACGCCTTACTCTTATTACGGATTCAGGCATATCATGTATTACGTGCCGGAATATTTTGTCTGCAGTCCCCAACTTATCGGCATGAAGGGGCAGAAGCGTGTGTATTTCGCTGGCATGAATCGGGAAACCATCCGAATGGACACTATCACCATACCACCTAAAATCGACACATTCGCGTCACTGGCCATGAACAGCGACACCAATGGCATGCATGATTCGTCAGGTATTCGCATCGATGTTGTCAACCAGGAAAGCTATGTGTTCTCCGGCAGCATTACCCATGCCTTGCGCTTGTTCCCGGACCTGCCGCTCAAGATCGGCCAGGATATTGCCATACGTTACACAGGCAACGGAGGCAACCACCCTTTATGACCAGGCCCTTACGCTATCTCATCCCCTCGCTGGCAGATGTCATTTTCATCTGCGTATTGCTTCCGCTGTGCCTGACCCCGAACAGGGGGCTTTTGAACGATGGCGACACCGGCTACCACATACGAGCGGGAGAATATATCCTCGACACCCGCTCACTGCCGAGCATAGATCCCTATTCCTTCATAACCCCTGCCCTCCCATGGACTGTCCACGAATGGCTCGCGGAAGTATTCATGGCTGCTGTCCACCGTGTGAGCGGGCTTTCCGGAGTGGTTGTCTTTTACTCCCTTATCCTCGCCGCAACCTTTTACATGCTGGTCCGGATGCTCAAGGCGCAGGGCAACAGCGCCCTTCCTGCAGCAGCGGCAACCGTTGTGATCATCGTCTCCTCAACGGTTCACTGGCTGGCACGGCCCCATCTGTTTTCATTTCTCATACTGGTGGCGTGGCTGCACATTCTCGACAGCTACGAGCACCAGGACCGTAACCGCCTGTATTTTCTGCCTCTGCTCATGCTCCTGTGGGTGAATCTCCATGGCGGATACATCATCGGCTTTGTGCTGTTGGGCATCTACCTGGCAGGCAACCTTCTGCTCGCATTTGTGGACAAGGAGGCGTGGCAAAGGCACGGCTTGAAAAGGGCCAAAAGCTACGGCGCTCTGCTCGGTGTCTGCCTGATAACCGCCCTGCTGAACCCATTTGGCTGGAAAATTTACCTCTTCCCTTTCAAGCTCGTGTTCGACAGGTACCTGATGGATCACACCTCGGAGTTTTTATCTCCCAACTTCCATGAACAGCCGATATTTAAGGCCCTGCTCCTCCTGCTGATCCTGCTCCTCGCCCTGGCCAGAAAGCGGCTTACCCTCATCGAGCTCGGCCTCATCCTCTTTTTAACCAACATGTCGCTCTACTCGGTCCGATACGTGCCGCTTTTCGCCTTGATCGTCGTCCCGATCATGCTGCGACATCTGGATTTGAACCTGAATGAAACATTTCCGCGCCTCCAGTCGTTTATGCGCAAACGGCTCGATGCCGTTGCAACCATGGACGGCATGGCGTGCGGCTGCATCTGGCCTTTGGCCGCCCTGCTGCTGATTTTTATTCAACTGCACAACGGCACGATTGTGCATGGCTTCGATCCGAAGAAAAAAGCGGTTGCCGCCGTCGAGTTTTTGAAGCGGGAACAGATTCCGGGCAATATGTTCAACAACGACGAAATCGGCGATATGATCATTTACGGTGCCCACAAACAGTACAAGGTATTTGTTGATGGACGCCTCGATATGTACGGGTCGAAGCACATGCAGGAATATTTCAAAGTCATGAGTTTCTCATCCGGCTGGGAGGATATTCTTCAGCGGTATCACGTTGGTTGGATCATCGACAGCACAGAATCGTCATTGATGCGCTTCCTCGCCCCCCGTCACGAGTGGCGCCTTATCTACTCTGACAAGGTGGCGAGCATTTTCGTGCGCAACACCACCGAATATGCTGACCTCATCGCCAAATATCCCGGAGTGCGGCTTGCCACCATTCAGGAAGGGCAAACCGTGGTAAAATAGTATTAAGAAAACTTTTTCATGAAAGGGCTCGCATACCCGCTCCGCGCTAGTCGCCTCGAGCCGGTTCAAGCGCTCATCATGCGGCGGGCGGCGCCGGACTTTCCGCCGCGGGATTGCCACTATGGACTTGAAAGAAAGAAACCTACTCACTACGCAGCGGCATCCTTGGGAGACGTCACGCCTTAAGGCCCTGCAGAAAATTGTCGGTCCGGAACTCCATGAGGGGATGAGGGTTCTTGATGTGGGATGTGGCGATGGCTTTATCGCCAGAGGTCTCTTCGCGCAACTCCGGAACAAGCATATTACGGCAGTTGACACACAACTGTCCGACCAGCTGATAGACGAACTGGCACATGCCACGCAGGATATCACCTATCAGAAGACGCTGCCCCGTGACGGTGCCTATGAACTCATACTGCTTCTCGACGTCCTGGAGCATATTGCATCAGACCACGATTTTCTGGCTGATGTCGTTGCCAACCACTGCGCGGAAAAAGGCAAAGTAATGATCACCGTACCCGCATTCCAGTCGCTTTATGGCAGCCATGACTCCTATCTTGGGCATTACAGGCGCTATCGTCTCAAGGGACTTGAACTGCTGGCGACCTCTTGCGGACTGCAGGTCCTTTCGTCCGGCTACCTTTTCAGCAGCCTGCTGCTGCCGAAGCTTGTGCTGTTTAAGCTGTGTAAAACGGGCAAGAGTTCGGATGGCGTCGGCAACTGGCATGGCAGCAAATATCTAACCGGTTTCATCGAAAACATACTGAATATGGACAACAGCATTTTGCTTTCCGCCAACCGTTTGGGGATTAGATTACCGGGACTCACCGGATGGGCACTATGCGAAAAACGAGAATCATAATTCCGTGCTACAACGAATCGTTGCGGCTGAATCAACAGGCCTTTCTGCACGCCTTGGACCAGGATGCCCGGCTGTCGTTTCTCTTTGTGGATGACGGCAGCACGGATGACACCTTGTCTGTCCTCAATGCTGTCAAGACCAGTAACCCCGGGCAGGCCGACGTATTGAGCCTCAAAAAAAACGCGGGAAAAGCGGAGGCCGTGCGCCAAGGCATGCTCCATTCGTTTCATGGCTCCTTTGATTACATCGGCTATTGGGACGCCGACCTGGCGACGCCCCTCTCGGAAATCGAGCACTTCTGCCGATTGCTCGATTCCGTTGATACGGAACTGGTCATTGGTTCGCGCGTGCGCCTGCTGGGGCGAAACATCGAACGCAGCCCCATGAAACATTATCTGGGCAGGGTTTTTGCCACGTTTGCCTCGCTGCTCCTTGACATCGGCGTTTTCGATACCCAATGCGGCGCAAAAATTTTCAAAAACTCTGCTGCGTTACATCAGGTTTTTGCTAAACCGTTCAAAGTGAAATGGACCTTCGATGTTGAAATGTTTGCCCGGTTTCCCCTGGTGCAGCACGCCTCTCCCTGCGAAACGTGCGCCAAATGGGTAGAAACGCCCCTGAACGAATGGGTCGATGTGAAAGGCTCGAAGGTCAGCCTGATGGACTATTTCGTAAGCGGCTTTGAGTATTGCCTGCTATTTTATTACCTGCGTACTCCGGGCCGCAAAACCTATGAAAAATACCTTTTTGGCACTGCTACCGGCAGCTGACAAGGGCTGCTGACAGCGTGTTTGACCAGGCGAGCAGCATACGCCGGAAAGCAACCCCATGAATCCGCCCCCCCCCCTTCCGGTTGTGAATACCTACCTGGAGCAACTTACAGTCATCCGGGGAGACGGGAGCCACCTTGTGCCAAAAGAGCGGGTCGGCGACCATGTGGTATCCTCCCTCTGTTCGCTGCTGTTGCACGCCCTCATGCTGTTCGTTTTTTCGCTGTCAATGTTTCGCGCCCCGGCAATGGTTGTCACGAGCGACCCGGCCAGCCTCTGGCTGATACCGTTCATAGCTGCCGGAGACATCATCAGCGAATCGGAACTGCTGCCTCGGCAGCCCCCTGTTGCCGCAGAAGAGGCTGCCGCCCTCACCCATACGCGAGTGGTCGCACTGCCCGCAGTCGCCACTCCCCCCCCTGCCGAGAAGACAGCAGACGCCATCGCTGACGTTGCCGAAAAACCAGATGCGGAGCTCGTTGTGCTGAAGCAGCACAAACGTCCCCAGCCCGTCTTACGCCAACAGCCTCCCCCTAAAAGCGCCGCTGTCGCGGACCGGGTCCGCGAGGCGATCAAGGCACCACCGGTGGCGACACACAAAATCCCGGAAGCGCCTGCCGATCCGTCCGGGACTTTGCCTCCGTCTCCCGCCACTTCGCCGGAAACCCTTCAGGAGCCACCAAGCAAAACAGCAGCACCGCCACCCGTGGCGGCAAAAGCCGCAGATTCGGTGGTCCCCCTCCCCAAGGAAGCTGCGGCACCCGCTGAGTCTCCGCCACGCCGGACAGGAGCATCCCCGGATTCTGTCCCCAAAGCGGCCGCGGCCACACCGACACTCCCGGCACCTTCTCCTGTGTCACAAATGCCGCGCAAGAGCGAGACCATGGTTCCCATAGCGGCTCGCCCTGAGCCGCGCCCCCCTCAATCGACCAAAACCGCCAGCGACAAGGCCATACCGCCTGAGTCGCCACTACCTAGGGCCAGAACAGTGAAGCAACCGCCGCCTCCGGCAACCATTGCCGCCAAAGCAGCCACCATGGCTGCAGTCATTGATCCGCCGGCTGCAAAACGAGAACCGCCACGGGGAATCATGGCTCCCAAGGTAACGGGCGACATAAAACTGACCGTGCATGGCTCCGTCATTCCGGCCATACACATCACCTTCCAGGACTTTGCCACATCAAGAAGGCACCGGCCGTTAAGCCGGGCGGAGTCCCGCCGTGAAACCGGGGTGGCGCCGCTGGTAACAACCCAGGAGGGCGTCCATGAGTTTGTGGTGCCACAAACTCATGCCGGCATTTACACCATTACGGCCACTGCACGGGGAACAGCTGCCAGTGCCACATTTTTGCTGAAACTCTTTGAAGGGAGAACTCGGGAGGCATCCCGAAAGATCGGTACCATCAAGGTTGCCGACAAGACGGTGGTAGTCAAACTGTTGATGCCGGACGGCATCGTATGGGACGATGATACTGCCTTTACCGGAAGCCTGGAAAACTCGGACAGCATTACCAAATTCAACTCGGATACGGGCCTCACCTGGAAAGAATACAAATAGGCGCCCGACAACTGCGCCCAGAATCCACTCCCTCTTCCCTCCGCATGCCTTGACTATGGCTTCATGAAATTTCCGGTCTGTCGGGCATCCTTCTGATTTTGATTTTTCGCCGTTTATGGGCGGAAACGTTCTGTTCCTGTTTTCTCAATACGCGAAATTCATCGCAGTCATTGAAGTGGCTGCCACACAACCGAAATACCACATCGACCGGCAAGCAATTTATCAGTTTACATTGGACCTGCTTGTGAAAGCCCGTGGCATAGGGGCAGACGGCAAAATCCTTGTACCCTGAATTGCGTATGGAATGTGTTTTCATAGTATGACACTCATTGATAAACGGTGGATATCGGCGTCATCGCATAATCAAGCCTGTACCTATGCCTATCCATAATGCATGCCATAGCGCGCACTATTACAATTAGCTGAAAATACTGATCAATTTTATTGGGCAGATGTTTTGAGGGTAAATTCTTTACAACTGAATCTGTGATAAGATACTGATTTTATGGAGGGATACCGACCGCACGGCTGGGTAATTAATTTACGTGAAAAAATATTTACATGCGACTGGCACATGTCAACTCGTACTGCGTGACTTGATTCTGTTCGTGACGGTTTGGCGGGTGATCCCGAGCAGTGTCGCTGCTGCCGCATGGTTTCCGCCGGACTGCTTCATGGCCTCGTTTATCAGATAATCCTCTATCTCGCGGAATGTGGGCAGTCTGCCGAACAGGGAGTACACACCGGAATCGCCGCCCTGCTCCTCCGATGCCGCTTGGCAGGTGAACAGCGGTGTTGCCGGAGAGAGGCCGGGAAAATCACGCAAATTCAGCACGCCATTGGCATGGCGCGCAACGGCATCGAACACCATTGCCTGAAGCTCTCTGACGTTACCGGGAAAATCATACCCCGTAAGTGCGGCGATCAGTTCAGGTGATGCGGCAGGGGCGCGTTTGGCGTACTTCTCGGCAGCCTCATCGATAAAATGACTCAGCAGCAAGGAGACATCTTCCCGGCGCTCCCGCAATGCCGGAATTTTAATATGATGGCAGCACAGGCGGTAATAGAGATCCTTCCGGAATCGTCCTTCCTTTATAGCACTTTCCAGGTCCTGGTTCGTTGCCAGTATCAGTCTGGCGGAGCAGCGTTTTATCGCATCGGAACCCACCGGATAAAATTCATTTTCCTGCAGCAGTCGCAACAGCTTGACCTGCGACAACCCGCTCAGGTCGCCTATCTCATCCAGGAACAGAGTCCCCCCAGAGGCTTTGCAGACCAGTCCGTCCCGTATCTGGTCAGCCCCGGTAAAGGCGCCTTTCTTATGGCCAAAGAGCGTGTCGGAGAACATGGTGTCATCAAGGCCGGCAACGTTCACCGTCACCAATTCGCCTTTGACGCCGCTTATCTGATGAATCGATCTGGCGAGCATCTCCTTGCCCACACCGGTTTCACCGGTAATCAGTACCGGTTGGAGCGATTGTGCAATCACCTCCACATACTGGAAAATAGCCCGCATACGCCTGCTTCTGGTCTTGATATCGTTGAACGCGTCGCCATATTCAAGACGGTCGCTCATGAGGTAATCCTTGAGGGCATTGACCTCCTGGCGGAGATTGTCGACATTCAGCGCCCTGGAGACCGACGAGATCAGTCGTTTGGCGTTGACCGGCTTGACGATGAAATCGCAGGCGCCATTGCGCATGCATTCGACAACGGTTTCGATATCGTTCGAGGCCGTGGTAACGATCACTGGCAAATGGGGATAGTTGGTGTGGATCAACGGCAACAGTTCGGCGCCACTCACATGCGGCATCATCAGATCGAGGATGAGGACCGCCACATCATGCTGGGCGAGAAATTCGATGGTATCCCGGCTGTCACTGAGTGTCGCCACCGACGCTATGCCGGACTTGTTCAGAAGCGTCTTGATAAGACTGAGTGCCTCCGTTTCATCATCCACAACCAGTACGGTATATTTCTGCCCATGGACAGCGGTCACCATCTACCCCCTCCCTCGTGCCGCGGGATGCGCCACCCCACACGCGTTCACAGATACTAATTAACGTAATTATATAATAACATTCATCCCTTCAATTGCAAACACTCCCGGGTATTTCGGTGCCGCTACCGGCGAACTCAACAGAGCTGCAACAGAAAACCCCTCCAATTCGAGGAGGGGTTCTCTGGCTGCGACGTACATCGGCCTAGGCGATGAAAGAAACCGGCACCAGCGCTATGAAGCCCTGACCTCACGGGGCATGCGAACCCGGGCCTGTTCGAAACCGGCAAAGACTTTGGCTCCGAGCATGAATTCCGCCCAGAACTCCTTCCATTGTGAAGGCTCCTGATCCTGGTCGGTAACCGGCTTGAGCTCAGCCAGGAAGATTGTCAGGGCAGCGCCGACCGACAGCAGAATGCCGGACAGCATGAACGACTTGTTGAGACCTCCCGGTTGGGCGTTGATCATTTCGGACACTTTGCCCATCACAAAACCGCCTACTCCCCAGGCGGTGAACAGGATGCCATAGTTGAGACCGTAATTCTTGATGCCCCAGTAATCCTTGGAAAAGGAGGGGAACAGGGCCAGGTTGGAACCGTAGTTGAAACCGATGAAGGTCGCCAGCAGCACCAGGAGTGCCGCACTGCCCGAACCGACCACCGGGATCGCGGCGAACATCAGCACCGCCTGAAAAGCCAGCATGATGAACAATGTGGCGCGGCGGCCGATCTTGTCCGACAGCACCCCAGCGACGATGCGGCCGGCGGCATTGCCGATCGCCATGATGGCCACGGCAACAAAGGCCATGCTGCCCATGCTCTTCTTGGCCAGGCCGGCCACGCTGCCGATCACCATCAGGCCGGCGCCGGCGCCGATGAAGTAGGCAAGCCAGAGCACATAAAACTTGTAGTTGCGCAACATTTCGCTGGCGCTGGCGTTCACCTTGGGCTTTGCCGCGTTCAGGGCCGCCACCGGGCCGGGATCGGCCGGTTCCGCAGGGACATAGCCGGCAGGCGGATTGACGACAAGAAACGACAGGCCGCACACTACCACCGTGAACGCGACGGCAAAGACCAGCATGGACTTCTGAATGCCGAACGTGCCCAAAAGCCAGCTGGAGAGCGGCGCGATATAAACAGGTGCCAGGCCGAACCCGCCCACCACGATACCGGCGATCAAGCCGGTCTTGGCCGATGAAAACCATTTGATGGCCGGAGGCGTTGCGGCCGAATAGCCGAAACCGAAGCCGGCACCGGCCAGGACGCCGAAACCGATGACCCAGGCCATGTAGCTGTTGTCAAAGGCCATCAGGGTAAAGCCGCTACCCACCAGCAGGCCGCCGATCAGGGCGGTCTTGGCCGGCCCGATCTTGTCCTGGCACTTGCCGGCCAGGATCATGGCAAAGGCAAAGGTCAGACAGCAGACGGCATACGGGTCGTTGATCGCCTTGGGGTCCCACTGGAAGGCCCCTGCCCCACCCTGCTCGATGGAGGCCTTGATGGCCCCCTTGAAGATGCTCCAGGCATACAGCACTCCCAGGGCCAGGTTGATACCGGTAGCGGCGATTACGACCTGCCACCCCCTGTTCTTTATCTCAGACATGCACGTTCCTCCTTAGAATGGGGTTTTGGCCGCAACCGCCGCCTTTTTGGCCGGGCCGTTCATGCGGATAGCAGCGGCGTACTCCATCCAGAAGATCATGTAGATGGAAATCATCAGGGAAAGTCCAATATTTTGGTTTTCAGCACCCAACGCCTTGGACAGAATCGGCGAGGCAAATCCGGCTCCCAGGGTGCCGGTGGTCCGCTCGAGCAGATAAAAGACCGGCAGGGTCAGCAGGGTACCCACCACCATGATGGCAATGCCGGTAGGCCGCTTGACCCAGTATTTTGGGGAAAAACCATACATGCGCATAAAGATGACCACCCAGATGATCCAGACCGAATAATCGACAGCAGCATCCGGCAGAGCCAGCTTGTTCTTCACCAGCGCTATTTCGAGAACGGTCACCACAGCCAGCAGACAGAACATCCAGTTGAACTTCTCGTTGGCCTGGGTCTGCCAGTTGCGGCTGTCCGGGGCCTGGACTTCATTGTAGGAGTGGCTGTGGGTGCCCAGGGCCGAGAACAGGATGGCAAACCAGATGCCAGCATTGTGGAACAAAAGCGAGGCATGATTGCCTGCCACGTTGGCGATGCGCGACATGGGATCGCGGGCGAAATCGCCGGCGATGCGCATCAGGAACAGATTGGCGACAACAGAGCAGGAGATGATGACCGCAATGGTAAAAATCTTGCGCGGCAGGAGATAGGGATCGACCTTGTCCGGAAAACCGATGATGAAGGCGAACCAGATCAGGTACATGATCAGGGGAATGCCGAAGCAGATGCCGTAGACCGATTTGCCGGCAAAGTCCCCGCTCTGGGCGTAGATCACGTAGTCGTTGGCCGGGTCGGCATCGGTGTTGGCTGCCTTGACCACATCCTTGGGCACCTTCTTCACGTGCGGCAGGAGCCCCATGGCATACCAGCCATGGTCGCCCTGGGTGGTATCAACAACCCAATACTGGTCGCCCATCATTTCGTCCAGACCGGCGAAGAGTTGCATGTTGAAGGCGGCACAGATAACGCAGACCACCAGCAGCAGAATTGCGTTGGAAATTTTCATTGGCATGACTCTATCCCCTTATTCTTTGTGAGTAGTCCAGAACATGGACACAGCATTGGCGGCAAACAGGCCGTACAGCCACATGGTGTTCCAAGCCGGGCCGGACCAATGACTGCCGCGTCCTCCGCCGACGACACCCGACGCGACCACGATGCCGATCAGGGCGGTAAAGGCAACCATGGCCACCGAACGGAGGATGGCACTGTTGCGCCAGGTGTGGCGTTCAAGCTCCTCGATCCTCTCCAGCAGTTCAAGCTCTCTTTCGCTCATCTCTTTTCTCCTTTGCAAGTGTTATCACGACAAACAGCATAGTGACGGTCAGGGCCAATGCGGCATGAAACCAGTTGAAGTGAAGTGACAGATGGTAATACATTATGATCTCCCTTGTGGTGTCTGGTAGTTAACTCGGTCAGCACTTGACCAATTGAGCCGATTCCTGGGGAAATCGATCGGCAAGCTCATGAAACTTGATACAGTCGCCGTAACGACCGCTGCAATAGCGAATGATCATATTGACGTCATGGGGTGAGATGTAGCCGCAGCCAACATCGCAGTAGTCGTCGTTTTTTCCGTAGAAGGGACAGATTTCCGTTTTTCCCATAATGACCTCGGTGCGTATTCACCGTGTATACAGCACAGCCTGTGCCAACGCGCCGACCCAACTTTTTTTGTCAATAATTTCAGCCTGTTGACGCACTGCATTTCACATGGCCGCCCATACTGGAAACTCCCGTTTTGCATTTATGCAAAACCATGCTGCGGCGGCACTGAAGCCACCATCCTGTTTAAAGGTCTGCGCAACGCTGGCACAAATCCTGTTTGCGCCCGTATTTTCAGGGTGTTACAATAACTGCTTACATACAAAATCCATTTGCACAAATGCAAATGGCGTTTGTTTCCTGTTTTGCAAAAATGCAACAACAGAAGGGGGCTTATGGAAACGGATCGAATCAAATGGAATCAACGCTTCAACTCGGCCACCACCTTTTTGGGGTCGAACCCCTCCCCGTTCCTTTTCCGAGAACTGGATCGGATCAAAGCCCTGTCTCCCGGCATCCGGGCGCTGGATATCGCCTGTGGTGAAGGACGAAACAGCATTTTTCTGGCTCAAAGCGGCTTTCGGGTCACCGGATTGGACATTTCAGATGTGGGCATCGCCAAGGGGAAGAGACGCGCTGAAGAGCTGGGGCTGGATATTGATTTTCACCAGGTGGACCTGGAAGGTTATCAGCTGGAAGGGTGCTACGACCTGGTCCTCAACTTCAATTTCCTCCTGCGGGACCTGATCCCGCAGGAGATAGCGGTGCTCGCCCCGGGCGGCCTGCTGCTGTTCGACACCATACTGGCGGCGCCCCACCTGCTGGCTGAGCACAACCCCGCTTACTTGCTGCAGCGGGGTGAGTTGGTTCGGCTTTTCGGCAACCTCGATGGCGAGATCATCTGGAGCGAGGAGTCGGACGAAGGAGACATG
>Ga0334722_10003092_pt1 | contig 18189 bp, 13 predicted proteins | sample C3_bottom_MG_FD_207210 | JGI IMG/M metagenome (GOLD analysis project Ga0334722, IMG submission 207210) | Sediment microbial communities from Yellowstone Lake, YNP, Wyoming, USA - C3_bottom | ecosystem: Environmental > Aquatic > Freshwater > Lake > Sediment | place: USA: Wyoming | collected...
TTCGAGAGGCAACACTGCTTGTACTTGCGCCCGCTCCCGCACGGACACGGATCGTTTCGGCCGACGGACATGAGCACGCTCCGTGGGTCAGTGGGCCGTTCGCTGGATTTCGGCAGCCAAGTCCTCCAACTCCGGAGGGTCGACTGTTCGAACTCGATATTCGTTGAACAGTCGCAGGACTGGGTCGCGATCACTCTGCTGGGATTCCGCGGGGAAGAACGGCACGATGATCAGGTGTGCGTAGATTCCCCCCACGAGGGGGTACTTGTTCAGCAGGTCCCCTTCCATCGCGAGACGCATCGCCGCACCGGTAGTCCCACCTGGATGATCCAAGAACCGCTCGGGCCTAATCAAATTGAGGTGGCCATTCCTGAAGGCGTATGGTGCCGTGAGGCGCCGATTTACGACAGGGACGATGACGGGCTCTGGTCGGTGAACCAGGGCCTGGAGACCCGGTCGACCGAAAATCTCATCCACCTCGCGGAACCGACGGTCGCGTCGAGTCCGCACCGCTCCGCCGACGAGTTCACCGAACAACCGATCGAGCGTACTGACGGGGTCGTCAACCTTGATCGAGCGAGCCGCGGACAACACGAGCGCGTTCGCCCGCGTCTGAATCAATTGCTCCACGTCCCCGTACGTCTTGAACGCATCGAACCCGACACGGACGCGGTTCTCGATCGCCTTCTTGGCTCCTTCCAGTACGAACGAATCGAGGCCTTCTCGGCCAAAGAAACGCGCGATTCGGGAGTTCCCCTTGGCGAGTCGGACATCGATGTACTGGAGTTCCTGACAATACAGCAAGACGCCGAGATTGGCGGCCTCGAGTCGAGACGCGCTCGGACAGTACTGCACGAGACTGTAGTAGCCGTTCGCGAGCTTTGCCATCGGAATGCTCCACCGTGACTTAGAACAACTGACCCTGCGGCCAACACGTAGGCGCCAGCCACTCGACGATATGTTCGGCGACGAAGATCGCCCGCTGGCAAATGAACTCCTCGAGCGCTTCCGCCGCTCGGGCCGGCACGAGCCAATCTCGAGGAAGCTGTCCCAGAGCCGCGGACGCCTCCTCGCGAGGGAAGCTTCTCAGTTGCGACGCTGCGTTGGCAACATCCGACTGAGTCACCAACGGGACAAATCCAGGGAAGAGCCCGTAGATTCTATTATCCCGAATTGAATCGACATGGGCGATGCGGGCCGTCAGCTCCCCGCCGAACGTGAAGCAATGGGTGTGATCCATCGCGACCAGCGTCATCGAACGTGCAGCATCCCGGTGTGCCAGGAATACGTTATTGAAGTTGCACCTCGGCGGAAGATACCGATCGCAATTCCGCGTCCACGTGTCGAACACGACCAGTTTGGCGATGTCCCGGAGATTCGCTATGCCACGCAATTCATCAGTTCTGCCGCCCCATCCGAAACCCTGCTCGAACCGGGCGGCAAACGCGGGTCCCGGAGCGGCGCAGCCTCCGCCCAGAAACGGGATCTCGTCGTTCTCGGCGATGGTCATGATGGCAGTGTCGAACGTTGGCAAACCGAGCCACTTTGCCAGCCTCGTTCCCACCCACTCACAGGCTAGCACATGCGGGCCCTCGGGGTTCCCGAGCGTCTTGATGACCGCTGATCCCGCATCTGTCTTCACGAGCACCGCGCGCGTACTCGTGCCGAAAAGCTTGTCCACGCGAAGAAACGTTGTCGGCTGCCAGTGCGTGATAGAAGCCCCCACCCTGCGGAACTGGGCCGAATACTGCAGGAATCGGCAGCGGCCGTCAAGCTCGCCACTCAGTTCGCCACCCAGGCCATGAACCAGCTGGAAGCGCTGATCGAATTCGGAGCGCCAGGGCAACCACGATGGCATGGCTCTGGTAGAATCAGCCACGATTCCGGGGGCAGTGTTCCGGGCCGGGCGCCGAGTCCAGTGTCGGCCGGGCGGGCGGCATTCAGAAGGGTATCCAGTGGCGCGCACACCAAAGTCCAAGACATCTGCCGGCAACGGCAAGCCCGGGAAGACTGCTGAGCGGTACACCCATCCAGGCGAAACCAGCCCCATGCGGCCGGATATCGGCACGCAGCCGCAGTTCCGCAAGAAGAAGCCGCCCACCACGTGGCGGTACGACTCGTCGCTGGCGCCGTCGCTGGAGTGGGACGGCCAGAACGGCACCCGCGAGTTGGGTGAGTGGCTTCTGGCGCTCATCGAGAAAGGCGCCGCCCTGCCTGCGCCGCACACGTTTGACGCGCCGCAGGAGTTCCGGGCGCTCGACGCCCGCGTGCTCGTCACGGTGCGGTCGCTGCATGAAGCGGTTGATGCGCTAAAACGGCTCGGGCAGCCCTTCCTGAACTGGGCCGGCAAGGCCGAGCGACTGTCGTTCGACGTCCCGACACTGCCGCTTTTCGTCCACGAACGCCTGTCGACCAAGGCCATCGTCGAAACACTGGTCGGTCATCGGATGAAGTCCGCCCAGTCGAACATGTGGGATCTGTTCGGCGATCCCCAACACTCGGTTGTGGATCAGACGCTGCGGGCCTATGAGTACCAGGACAAGTGGGTGAACCGGCTCGTCCTCGGCGACTCCCTGGTGGTGATGAACTCGCTGTTGCGCTACGAGGGCCTGGGCGGCCAGGTGCAGATGATCTACATCGACCCGCCGTACGGCGTGAAGTTCGGCAGCAACTTCCAGCCGTTCGTGCGCAAGCGCGACGTGTCGCACGGCGACGATGAGGATCTGACGCGCGAGCCGGAGATGGTGAAAGCCTACCGCGACACGTGGGAACTGGGCCTGCACTCGTACCTGACCTACATGCGCGACCGGCTGCTGCTCGCGCGGGAGTTGCTCGCGCCAAGTGGCAGCGTGTTCGTGCAGATCAGCGACGAAAACGTCCACCACGTCCGCGAGTTGATGGACGAGGTGTTCGGGGCGGCCTGTTTCGTCTCCCAGCTCTCTGTCCGAAAGACCGGTGGCGCGACGAGCGAGACGGTCCCGACTGTAGTCGACTACATCCTGTGGTACGCGAGGGACCGTGAGCTACTGAAGTATCGCCCGGTCTATGTTGAGAAGACGCTCGGTGAAGAGGGTTCGACCGAGTACACGAACCTAGAGCTGATCGACGGGACAGTCCGAAAACTCACTGAGGATGAAGCGACTGGCCGTGTTGCCGTGCCAGGCGGTGCTCGTGTGTTCGCCACCGACTCAGCTGTCTCCGACGGTTTTCGGACGAATACCTCCGTCCCCTTCACGTGGAACGGGATCACCTTTGATCCAGGTCGCACCAAGAACTGGAAGACGAGCATCGAAGGAATGTTGCGACTCTGCGAAATCGGCAGGATCGTTCCACAGCAGGGCTTACGGATCTACAAGAGGTATTTCGCCGATTTTCCGTTTCGCCCGCTTCACAACATCTGGATGGATGTTCGTGGAGCGCTGGACAGAATATACAGCGTTCAGACGTCCAGTCGAGTGATTCAGCGCTGCCTCCTTATGACCACCGATCCCGGCGATCTCGTCCTCGACCCGACGTGCGGGTCGGGAACGACGGCGTATGTCGCTGAGCAGTGGGGGCGGAGGTGGATCACGGTTGATACGAGTCGTGTGCCGCTTGCGTTGGCGAGGCAGCGGCTCCTGACGGCTACGTTCTCATGGTACGAGCTGAAGGACAACAGCCGTGGACCATCGGGCGGCTTTGTCTACCAGAGGAAGCAGAACAAGAAAGGGGAAGAAGTCGGCGGTATCGTCCCACACATCACGCTGAAGAGCATCGCCAATAACGAACCACCCGACGAAGAGGTGCTCGTCGATCGCCCTGAGGTCGAGAGCAAGTACGTCCGGGTGACAGGTCCGTTCGCGCTCGAAGCCACGATTCCCACTCCGGTGGACTGGGAAGAGGATGGCATCGAGGACTCCGGCGCCGAGCAGGCTGGGGACTATAGTTCCTTCATCGACCGCATGATTGAAGTGCTGCGCCGATCACCAGTGCTCCACGTCGGCGGCGGGAAGACGGTGAAGCTCTGGAACGTGAGGCGGCCTGCAAAGACACTGTCGCTGTCAGCCGAGGCACTGGCTGGCGACGCCGACGAAAAACCCGTGGCGTTTGTTTTCGGCCCCGAGAACGGTGCCGTCAGCGAGAAGCTGGTACACGGCGCGCTCAAGGAAGCCGACATCAAGCGTTACGCGCATCTCTACGTCATCGGATTCGCCATTCAGGCCCATGCGCGCGAGCTGATAGAGAAGTCGACCGACGCCGGCTTCCCGCCCGCCACCTATGTCCAGGCCACACCAGATCTCATGATGGGCGACCTGTTGAAGACGATGCGGTCGAGTCAGATCTTCAGCGTGTGCGGACTGCCTGAGCTGAAGCTACACAAGATGAAGCCAGAGAAGAAGGGCGATCCGATCCGGTACCAGGTCGAACTGCTGGGCCTCGACACGTTCGACCCGACAACGATGAAGCCCGAACACCGCGACGGCAACGATGTGCCGGCGTGGTTCCTCGACACGGACTACAACGACCTCTGTTTCCACGTCTCGCAGGCGTTCTTCCCACGGACGAGCGCCTGGGAGGGACTGCGAAAGGCTCTAAAGGCCGACTACGACGACAGCGTATGGGACCATCTCGCGGGTACGACGAGCGCGCCTTTTGAGCCTGGCGCTGCGCATCAGGTGGCGGTCAAGGTGATTGACGACCGGGGGAACGAACTGCTGGTCGTGCGGCCGTTGCCGCAACAGGACGAACCATGATCCGACGCGTCATCATCGAGGGCTTCAAGCGCTTCGACAAGGCGACGTTCAACCTGCCTGGCCACATCGTCCTGGCAGGCCCGAACAACACTGGCAAGACCACGGTCCTCCAGGCAATCGCGGCGTGGAACCTGTCACTGCAGAGGTGGAAGGAGCTGAACGACTTCCAGCGCCATGGCGGGGCGTACACCAAGGCACCAATTGCCCGGCAGGCGTTTTCGGCCGTGCCGCTTCGGTCGTTCGATCTCTTATGGCGCAATCGCGAGTACACCCGGGACGCCCGCATCACGATTCAAACGGACGACTGGTCGCTCGCGATGGAGTTCAAGCCCGACAGCAGTGAGCAGATCTACGTTCGGCCCGAAGCCATCGATCCGGACGCTCTCAAACGAATCACGGCAACGACGGTGCTCATTCCGCCGATGACGGGTTTGAGCACGGACGAACCGGTCTATCAGCGGCCGAAGCTCGACCAATTGCTCGGCCAGGCCCGGCCCGGCGAGATGCTCCGCAATCTGTTGCTGCAGGCGAGCGGTTCGCAGCCGGCCTGGGACAATCTGCAGGACGCGATCGGGAGGCTGTTCGGTTACCACTTACTGCCGCCGAATGGAACCGGGGCGCACATCATTGCCGAGTACCGACACGCCGTCGACGGGCCGAGCTTCGATGTAGCGAGCGGCGGCAGCGGATTCCAACAGGTCCTGATGTTGCTCGCACTCTTGAATACGCGGCCCGGCTCGGTGCTCCTCCTCGACGAACCCGATGCCCATCTGCACGTGTTCCTGCAGGATGCGATCTTCGGGGAGCTTCGCCAGGCCGCCGTCAGAACAGGCGCGCAACTGATCGTGGCCACCCACTCCGAGGTCATCATCAACGCGGCGGATCCCAGGGAAGTGTGCGTGTTACTGGACAAACCAGTGATGCTGGCCGACAACGCCGAGCGCCAGACGCTGATCGCGTCGCTCAGAGTGCTGTCGAACGACGACATCATGAGAGCGACGCAAGCGCCGGGCATTCTCTACCTCGAAGGCCACACCGACCTCGAGATCCTGCGCGCGTTCGCGCGGGTTCTGCATCACCCGGCACTCGACCTTCTGACGACGCGGTTGTTCTGGAAGCCGACAGTGGCCGACGCGGCCGGCGGCGGCCCCGGCGTCAAGGCTCGGGAGCACTACGACGCGCTGTGCCTGGTCAAGGATATTCCGGCGCTCGAACTGGTGGACGGCGACAGTCACTCCGGGATCCAGGGCAGCGCGATCAGCGGCCGCGGGTTTCAGCGCGCGCGCTGGCGGCGTTACGAGATCGAGAGCTACCTCGTCCATCCTGCGGCGCTCGCCCGCTTTGTCACGCGCATGGTGGGAGAAGGCGCGGCTGCGCCACATGTAGCCGCACTGATGGACTATCTCAACAGTGAACTGCCGCCGGCCATCGTGGCTCGACCGCTCGACGACCACCCGTATTTGGAGCGGACCAAGGCGCGGAAGGACATTCTGCCGCCGGCCTTGAACGCGGCGGGGTTGCCCAACCTGCCGTACTCGCGGTACCAGGAGATTGCCGGCGGCATGCTGCCGGAAGAGATCCACACGGAAATCACGGAGAAGCTCGACGCCATCGTCGCGGCCTTCCCGGTGTCCTGTCCCAGTGGTTCGTTGCCTGAGTCCCGGAGCGCGGCGCCCGGATCGCAAGGCGCGAAACGCGAGAATACCGGGAGTATTTGAGCGTTGAGCAACGCAGCGAGGCGGGATGCCCCGCCCGGGAATTGGGCGACAGACTACTGGGACAGGACACCAGCATGACCGACTTCGAAGTTCCGGAACCGATCATCAGCAGTCCGTACGAGGAGCCGCCAGAACACTGGTACCTTGCAGAAGGGGAGCCTCCCGAACGACGGTCGGGTCGCCGACCGTCGGTCTACTACTACACACCGCCGGGCGCGAGCGACGATGGCCGGCCAACCACAGGGCTCGCGATTGAACTGAAGACCGTCAACCTCGTTCGCGCCCGGGTGAAGCAGTGGCGCACCGACGGCTGGACCGGGGCGACCGGGACGACGCTGGAGTTGTTGCAGTATTGGCGTCGGGAAGGGCGCGAGCATCGCCTGTTCTTTGCCCAGATCGAAGCGGCCGAGACGATTTTGTTTCTCACGGAAGCCCGTCGCGATTATCTCCATGGGCTGGAGATCCCGTACGACGAGCCGAGCGATCGCCAGAAAGAAGAGTTCGGGCACCGCGCGTTTCGCCGCTATGCGTGCAAGATGGCGACGGGATCGGGGAAGACGACGGTGATGGGGATGCTCGCCGCCTGGAGCATCCTGAACAAGGTCCACGAGCACTCCGATGCGCGGTTCTCGGATGTCGTGCTGGTCGTGTGCCCGAACGTCACCATTCGGAGCCGGCTCGGTGAGATCGATCCGCAGCGTGGAGAGGCCAGCCTCTATCGGACGCGCGATCTGGTGCCGCCGCACCTGATGGCCGATCTATCGAGAGGCCGTGTGCTCGTCACCAACTGGCACGTGTTCGAGCCACAGGGGATTCAGACCGGCGGCGTCAGCGCGAAGGTCCTGAAGGCCGGCGTCCGCAAGCGGCTCCGCGAGTTCATTTCAATTGGCGACAAATCAACTGTCGCCAGGGGCCGCCGCTACCTGACCATTGACGAATACACGCGCCAGGTGAACGCGGGGTTGTTGGAGGTGCTCGATGAGGAGCGCGACAACGATGGCAACCTGACCCGGGTCTATGTGGAGGCTGAGCGCTGGGTCGAGAGCGATACGGCTCTGGTGAACCGCGTCGTCGGGCGCGAGGTCGGCAGCAAGCAGAACATCCTGGTGTTCAACGACGAGGCGCATCACGCGTATCGCATCCGCAAAGAGGAACCGGATCCCGGCGAGCTGGACCTCTACGGTGAAGAAGAAGCGGCTGAGGAGTTCTATAAAGAAGCCACCGTCTGGGTTGAAGGGCTCGATCGCATTCACAAACTCAGGGGGATCAACTTCGCCGTGGATCTGTCGGCCACACCGTATTACCTCGGGCGCGTCGGCGTGGACGCGAACAGGCCATTCCCGTGGGTAGTGAGCGACTTCTCGCTGACAGATGCCATCGAATCGGGTCTGGTCAAGATTCCACAGTTGGCGGTGCGCGACACGACCGGTCAGGAAATCCCTGGGTACCTGAACATCTGGCGATGGATCCTGCCGCGGCTGACGCCGGCCGAGCGAGGCGGCCGCAAGGGCTCTGCCAAGCCTGAGGCGATCCTGAAGTGGGCGAACACGCCCATCTCGATGCTGGGAGGTCTCTGGGAAGACCTGCGGACGGAGTGGGCGCAGTCGAAAGAAGATACCCGCCCGCCCGTGTTCATTCTCGTCTGCAAGAACACGGCAATCGCGAAGGTCGTCCACGAATGGCTGGGCGAGAACCGGCCTCCAATGGGTGTTCCGCCGGCAGGCATTCCAGGTTTCTTGAATGCGGATGGCCGCGTCAACACCATCCGAGTCGATTCACGCGTCGTGCACGAGACCGACTCGGGCCGCGCGAAATCCGACGATGTCCAGTGGATGCGGTTCACGCTCGATACCGTGGGCAAGACCGCGTGGCCCAAAGATGCCCAGGGCAGTCCGATCTACCCCGAGGGTTTTGAGGAACTGGCGCGCCAGAGAGCGGGCGCGCCGCTGCATCCACCGGGTCGCGATGTGCGATGCATCGTCTCGGTGGGCATGCTGACCGAGGGCTGGGACTGCAGCACCGTCACGCACATCGTGGGGCTGCGGCCGTTCATGTCGCAACTATTGTGCGAGCAGGTCGTCGGTCGTGGTTTGCGCCGCCGCAGCTACGAAGTGCGAGAGGTGAACGGCAAGGAGTTGATGACCGAGGAAGTGGCCAAAGTCTTTGGCGTGCCGTTCCAGGTGATTCCATTCAAGGCCAGCGGCGCTGGAGGGCCGGAACAAGAGACGAAGCGTCGCCACATTTATGCCCTCCCGGCGCGCGCCTCCCTGGAAATCACGTTCCCCCGCGTTGAAGGGTACCGGCAGGCCATTCGCAACCGAGTGTGCGTCAACTGGGACGACGTGCCGCCACTGTGGCTCGACCCGACGAAAATCCCGCCGGAAGTCCAGATGAAGGCCGCGTTACCGACCAATTCAGGGCGGCCCTCACTCATGGGTCCGGGGCGCATCGAGGACGTGACGCTCAATCCTTACCGGCGGGGGCGGCGGCTGCAGGAACTCGCCTTCGAACTCGCGGCGGATTTGACGCGCGATTACGTGGGGAGCGGGCAGGCTGCGGCTCCCGCGCACGTGCTGTTTCCGCAGATGGCCCGGATCGCTCAGCGTTTCGTCGATGAGAAGGTCATTCCCGTGAAGCCCGCCGAGCGGGTCGATCTGTTCCTATCGCCGTACTACGGGTGGGCCATCGAGCGATTGGTCGAGGCCATCCGGCCAGACGAGGCGCACGGCGAGGCGCCTGAAGTGCCGCGCTACGAGACGAGCCGCGGACCGGGATCAACCGCAGAGGTGGACTACTGGACGAGCAAGGATGTGCGCGAGGTCATGAAGAGCCACGTCAACTGCGTCGTCGCTGATACGAAAGTGTGGGAACAGTCCGCCGCCTACGTTATCGACACGCACGGCTCGGTCGAGTCGTTCGTCAAGAACGCGGGCCTTGGGTTTGCGATTCCCTACCTGCACAATGGCCAGACCCACGACTACCAGCCCGACTTCATCGTGAAGCTGAAATCCAATTCAGTGAGCTACCTGATTCTGGAGACCAAAGGATTCGATGAACTGGCCGACGTGAAGGCCGCTGCGGCGCAGAGGTGGGTATCAGCGGTGAATGCGGACGGCCGTCACGGTCAATGGCTTTACCGCCAGGTGCGATCGCTGCAGAACGTGCGGACTACATTGGACGAGATGCTGGCCCCACGCTGATCGGGCACGGCATGGCTCGGCTCGCCGTAGCCACCGGCGAAGGCGGCCGTGCCCCGACGGGTCCTCTTACCGGATTGGGCCGGCGGGCGCCGGCGGCGGCACGATTTGAATCACTGTCGGGAATGCGGCCGGAGCTGTACCCGGCGTGGGGTTCGCATAGCCCGGCGAACCGCCCCAGGTGTAGTCCTTCACGGTCACGCTTGGCGGGAACGCCATGGTTTCTTCGCGGAACTTGCCGACGTCGAACATGTGGGTGGGCGGCACGTCGAACACCAGCTCGCCTTTGTCCTTGAGTTCGATCTTGTAGTAATTCACCATCTCCGCAAAAGGCTGCAGCGCCCCGAAGAGATAGAAGCGCTGGCCCCGGCCGGCGTCATATGATCCGAGAAATTTGGCGCCGGGGTAGACGCGCACCCCGAGTTGGGCGTCGGTCGGCCTTGCTTCGCCCGCCGCGTTTTCGGGCGGCTGAACCGCCGGCTGTACTGCCGCTGCGGGCGCAGCCGGAACGCCTGATGTAGCGGCGGCCGGTTTCGCCGGAGTCGAGGGCGCGGGCTTTGCCGGTGTCGGAGTCGGCTGCGCGGCGCCCGTCGCCGACGGGGGCGGCTGCGGTTTAGCGGTGCCCGCCGTGATTGGCGGAGGCGGCTGCGGCTTCGCCACAGGCGGCTGAGCCTGGGCGGTTGCAGCCACCGCGAACATCGCGGCAACTGACAGAACGCCACTCACGCACCGGAGACGGAACATGGGATCATTATAGCTGCGGGGAAGGAACAGGGATTGGGGATTAGGGATTTCCGCCTCCGCCATCGTCCGATCACCGGGCTACGGCGGACAAGCGGGATTCGGGATTCGGGATTCGAACTGACGCGACGATGACAACCAATTACTTGGCATTCTGTGAAGCCGCGCTCCCCTGGATGGTGGAGACCATTGAGGCGCTGGTTCGCCTCGAATCTCCAACCGGTGACAAGGATGCCGTCAACGCGTGCGGCAGACAGGTCGCGCGTTTGATGCAAGAGTCAGGCTGCACTGTCCGCGTCCTGCCTGGCGAGACGGCCGGCGACCACCTGCTGGCCGAGTATGGGTCGGGCCGGCGCCAGGTACTACTGCTCGGACACATCGACACCGTCTGGCCCGTCGGCGAGTTGGAGCGGAGGCCGCTCCGCCGGGAGTCAGATCGGCTATTCGGGCCAGGCGTCTTCGATATGAAGGCCGGCATCGTGCTCGCGATACTCGCGGTGCGCGCCCTCCAGGCTTCCTCAACCGGCTTCCCTGGTCGTGTCGTGCTGCTGCTCACGAGCGACGAAGAGACGGGAAGCGCCACCTCGCGGCGGATCATCGAGGATGTCGCGCGAAGCAGCGAGGCCGTGCTCGTTCTCGAACCGCCGCTTCCGGGCGGTGCACTCAAGACCGCGCGTAAAGGCTGCGGCGAGTTCCACATGCGCGTCACGGGCAAGCCGGCACACGCCGGGATCGAGCCCGAGCGAGGCGTCAGCGCGATCCGCGAGTTGGCGCGGCAGATTCTCGCCATCGAGGCGTTGCAGGATCCCGCCAGCGGGACCACGCTCAGCGTCGGCATCGTGCGGGGCGGGACGCGCGGCAATGTGATTCCGGCCGAGGCTGAGGCCATCGTCGACGTCCGCGCCGCAACGCTCGAGGCCGCCGAACGAGTGACCCAGGCCATGCGGGCGCTCCGGCCGCAGATCCCGGGAGCAGCACTGAGCGTGACCGGCGGAATCGATCGACCTCCATTTGAGCGCACGCCGGCGGTCGAGGCGCTGTTCCGCCAGGCGCAGGCCGTTGCCGCGACGTTGGAGCGAACCCTGGGCGAAGGCTCCACCGGAGGCGGGTCAGACGGAAACTTAACGGCCGCCTTGAACGTCCCAACATTAGATGGCCTTGGGGCGGTTGGTGCCGGGGCGCACGGGTTCGACGAGCACGTGGAGATTTCTGAGTTGCCGTGGCGCGCTGCGCTCGTGGCGGGGTTGGTTGAACGAATCCTGGCGCGAGCCAACTGACCCACTACCGGCCGGGGGGCACTAGGAAAATGCGCTACAGTACTTACAGGTCGATCCGCTGAGCTTGCGTGGCCGAGTCTTCATACGGATAGCCATATGGGAAACACATTCAAGACGACTCTCCTGCTGGGACTGCTAAGCGGCGTGCTGATGGTGATCGGCGAGATGCTCGGTGGCGCGGGTGGCCTCGTCATCGCGTTCGGCTTCGCCGTCGTCATGAACTTCGGCTCGTACTGGTTCTCCGACAAGATCGTTCTGCGGATGTACAACGCGCAGCCTGTCGGGCCCTCGCACCGGCTCTACCAGACCGTTGAGCGGTTGTCACAGCGCGCGAACCTGCCGATGCCAAAGGTGTACGTGATTCCGGACGCTTCGCCGAATGCGTTCGCCACGGGGCGCGACCCGTCTCATGCGGCCGTCGCGGCCACCGAGGGCATTCTGGGCATCCTCGACGATCGCGAACTGGAAGGCGTGATCGCCCACGAACTGAGCCACGTGAAGAACCGCGACATTCTGATCAGTTCAGTCGCGGCGACGCTGGCCGCCGCCATCATGATGATTGCGAACATGGCGCGCTGGGCCGCGTTCTTCGGGGGAGGCCGGAGTGACGATCGCGAGGGATCGAATCCCATTGCGCTGCTGGCGACGATCATCCTGGCGCCGCTGGCAGCCATCCTGATTCAGTCAGCCATCTCGCGATCCCGAGAGTACGGAGCCGATGCCGGCGGCGCGGCCCTGGTCGGCTCGCCCTACGGACTGGTGGACGCGCTCAAGAAACTCGAGATCGGGTCGAAACGGATCCCGATGGATGCTAACGCGGCAACGGCGCACATGTTCATCATCAAACCGTTCACGGTGTCGGGATTGATGTCGCTGTTCAGCACGCATCCGCCGACCGAGTCGCGCATCCGCGCGCTGCTCGGACAGTGATATTCGTGCATTGCTCCTGACGGGCACGGCATGCCGTGCCCCTACGAATTCCCGACCCCGCCCCCGAATCCCGAATCCCGCTTGTCCGCCATAGCCGGTAATCGCACCAGGGCGAAGGCGGAAATCCCTAATCCCTAATCCCTAATCCCCAACCCCTACTATTCTCACAGCAGGTACGCCAGCGCGAAGCCAATCTGGGCGACGAACATCATGCGGTACATGTGTGCCCACGACACGTGGTTCTCTTCGACCGCCAGCGTATCCGGCCGGCGCAGCATCAGGTAGCAGACATACAGGCCGTACGCGGTCATCACCGCGCCCAGCGCCTGCAGCAGCCAGAAGTTGCCGGTGAGAATGCCCAGCCACGCGCCCACCGGGATCATCAGGAAGGGCAGCACGAACGACGGCGAAATCATCCACGCCGCACGCGCCACGCCGTACTGGATGGGCAGCGTCCGGCATCCGCCCCGCGCGTCGCCTTCCATGTCCGCAAAATCCTTCGTCGTCGTGGCGCCCAGCAGGAACAGGCCGAAGATCGCGCCCAGGTACCACGGCTCGAGTCCGGCCGCCGTCTTCACCGCCGACCAGCCCGCCACCTTCAACAACACGCCGCGGGGGATGGCAATCGTGACGTTGGCCCAGATGCCAAGGCGTTTCGTACGGAACGGCGGCACCGAGTAGAGCGTCGTGATGACGGCGGCGGCGATCACCATCCAGAAGAACTCATGTCGGCCGCCGGGCGCGACAAACCACGCCAGCACGAACGCCACGCCGAAACTCGTCAGCGTGATGATCCACGCTTCGCCCATGCTCATCCGACCGCTCGGCAGCGGGCGTTTCGGCTTATTGATGCGGTCAACCTCGAGATCGAAGATCTGGTTGAGGCCGTTTGATGCGATGTTGAGAACCGCCGCCATCATGGCGCCGAGCAGCGGCAACGCCACGAGCCACCAGCTCCAGGCTTCACGGGGGTGCGCTCCGATCGCCGTGGCCGCCGCCGAAACCACGCCGAGCGCCGGCGCGATCAACGTGAACGGCCTGGCGAAGTCGACCACCGTACGCATTCGATCCGACAACATCAGCTCACCCTCATGAGCACCAGCGCCACGATGGCGCCCGTGGCGGTATTGAGAAAATTGAGCACATCGTTATTGACGATGCCCGGGGCTTCGAGCGTGGCCGCCAGCGCGCTCTCGACGAGCGAACCGGCGATGGCTCCGACGACGACCGTCCAGACCAACGACATCGGAATCAGGTGGAGCCCGGCGCCAAGCAGGGCCAGCGCCAACGCGGCCAGCACGCCAGCCACCGTGCCTTCGAGCGACATCGCGCCAGGCGTTCCGGGCCGCACCTGCGAGAACGTCGTCACCAGGTACGTCTTCCCGCCCCAGGCCTTGCCAATTTCGCTGGCGACGGTGTCGCTGCCGCCGGTTACCAGAACCGCCACACACGCCAGCAGCGCCGCGTCGTGGTACGGCGTGAGCACAGCCGCCAGTGCGGCCACCGCTGCGAGGCCCGTGTTCGCAAACGCATTGCCGCCCCCGCGATGCCCGCCGCGTTCCTCGGCAATTCCGAGCAGCGCCTTCTTTCTCAGTCCCAACCGGGACGACACGGCGGCCGCGAGAAACGTCACAAACAGGAGGATCCAACCCGACAGGCCCACGCAGGCATACACCGCCGTCCCGATTGCCCACCCGATGAGCATCCCCGACACCCGGACTGTGCCGGCTCGCCAGCCGCCAAACGCCGCAATCGCATTGACCGCCAACGCCATCGGCAGTTGCTGCCACAGGGCTGCTTGCGTCACCGTCCACGTGTCGAGCGTGACCAGGCTCAGAATCCACAGCGTCGCACCGGCCACCGCCGGGACCGTCAAGTTGTCGTCGAGCTGGATCGGCACCGTCTCGGCCAGTCCCGCCGCCGCCGCCGCGATCAATGGAGCCAGGATGATGAATTCGATGGGCGCTGTCGGGCTGACCGCCGGCGCCGTCCACCAGGCCAGCAGCACACCGGCCACGCCACCGACGAGGACGAAGGCGGCAAGTCCCTCGATCGACTTCTGCGGGTGCCACGGCACAGGATGGCGTCCCCATGCGCAGCCCACAATGGTCGCGGCTCCATCACCGAACGCTAGAGTGCCCCACGCGGCAGCGACGATATCGAGTCGGGATGGAAAGGCGAGGAGCAGCAGTAGTACCGAGAGCGGATAGAGCACGATGCCGATCGAATAGCCTCGCGCCCGGTCGGCGGGTCGATTGAGCGAATTGCCGAACACGCGCGGCAGCACGAAGAGATTGAACGCCAACGCCGCGACGGCGCACGCCGCGGCCTGCTGCCATGTCAGCACTCGGAGGGCGAGAGCAAACCCGCCCATGCCGATGTGCAGCAGTTTTCGCCGCGTTTCCGAGTAGCCATTCGTCACGACGCTGTTGCTCCCTGGATCGTCACGACGCTGTTGCCCCCTGGGCCGCCGCGCGCCCTTCCTTCAACCACGACACGATGTTCGCAATGCCCTCCCGCAACGGCGTGATGCGGTACCCGAGTTCCTGCTCCGCCAATGTGCTGTCGAGCGGCCAGTCGTGGAGCAGGATTTCGAGCGTGCCCGTCGTCAATTGGGGCGTCATACCCAGCCACGCAGCCCGCCGCTCGTCCGCGAATGCCGCCAACGACGCCAGCCACGGCGGCAGCCGTCGCGGCAATCGTCGTCCCGTGATCTCGCGGAGGATATCGAACGCACGCATCTGCGGAGCATTCTCGCCGCCAAGATAGTACCGGCCTCCTAAGTGGCCCCGTTCGAGCGCCGCCACATGGCCAGCCGCCACATCGTCGACGTACGCAAACGACCAGATGCGATCGGATCCCACCACGCCGGGAAGCCGTCCCGCGAGATGATCGCTGATCATCTTGCCCAGCAGGTTTCCGTCGGTCATCTGCCCCGGGCCGTAGATGACACCGGGATACAGACGGACAATTGGCACACCATCGCCCGCCGCACGGTCTGCCATTTGAGCGGCCTGGATCTTCGTGCGCTGATAGTCGTTCCAGACCGGGTTTCCGCGGGCACCGGCGGGTGGGAGCGCGAGAAACGACGACGTATAGACGATGCGCGGCGTGCCGTGCTGATGGGCGGCAGCGAGTACGTTTGCCAGACCGCCGACGTTGATGTCGTCGAATTCCCGGGGATGCTTGCGCCACACCGCCACCAACGCAGCGCTGTGGATGATGGCGTCGCAGTTGCGGGCGGCGTGCGACACGCTGGAAGCGTCGCGAATATCGCCATCAATGGTCGTCGCCGGCAGACCGCTCTTGGAAGCCGATCGGCTGAACGCCACCACGGCATGTCCGGACCGCACGAGAGCCGCGACAATGGCCCGTCCGAGATACCCGGTGCTTCCAGTGACGAGGACTTGCACGTGCTTCCTCAGTGCTTCGAGGCGCTATTACGGCCACAATGGCCTTCGACGCAAGTGGCCGGTTCTGCTTCCTCAGCACTGAGTCCTGAGGGCACAAATACGTTGCCGTATTTGTGCATCGAAGGACTCAGCGGCCCTTGCGCCAGTAGTCGAGCAGATCCTTCAGTGTCTGAGCGAACGGGATTCCGGGCGTCCAGCCGACCTCGGCGTTGATACGCGACGGATTGCCCAGCAGCAACGGCGTATCATTCGGCCGGAACCGACTGGGGTCCGGCTCCACGGTCACTGGCACGCGCGAGAGGCCGGTCAGGCCTTCGAGCAACTCCCGGACCACGCGCGCCTGACCCGAGCAGACGTTATAGATCCGGCCGGGCTTGCCGCGTTCCGCGAGCGCGACATAGGCCCGCACCGTGTCGCGCACATCGGTAAAATCCCGACGTGCGTCCAGGTTGCCGACCCGAATCACCGGCTCGAGCGTGCCGGCCTCGATCTGCGCAATCTGCCGTGCCACGCCTGAACCGAAGAACGACGCATCCTGCCGCGGCCCGAGGTGGTTGAACGAGCGGGCGACCACGACGGGTATGCCATCGTGGATCGTGGCCCGGCGGGCGGCCAGTTCCGTGGCAATCTTGCTGATGGCGTACGGATTGGCAGGTTCCAGCGGATCGTCCTCATCGAGCGGATGGTCGGCGGGCCGGTACACGTACGCCGAGCTCGGGATGATGACGCGCGTCGGCAGCCGGGCGAGACGGATGCCCTCGAGCACATGGTGCGTGGCGAGCACGTTGATGGCCAGCGTATCGGTGGAATTCCCCCACGATTGTCCCGCATGGGGAGCACCAGCCAGATGGTAAAGCACGTCGGGCGAGAGGTTCGCGATCGCGCGCCGCACCTCGTCTTGATCGAGCAGCTCGATTTCCAGCCACTCAGCCTGCGGATATTGCTCTTGCACGTCCGCGCCGATGCCCGGCCGCCGCCAGGCGATGGTGCGACAATCGCGCGCGAGCAGCACGTCGAGCAGATGGCTGCCCGCGAATCCGGCCGCACCGGTGATCAGGACGGTCGCGGGGCGACTCACGCAGTCTCCGGCGGCGTCATGCGCTCCGTGAGCTCAGGCTCCACGGCGCGTCTCGTACTGGGCCTTGTAGTACGACTGGAAGGCCGGGTCCTGGTGTTTGATGGGATCCCACCACGACCGGTTGTCGCGGTACCAGTTGACCGTGGCGCGCAACCCGTCGGCGAATGCCACCTGCGGTTTCCAGCCAAGGGTCTTCAGCTTCGAGGTGTCGAGCGCGTATCGGCGGTCGTGGCCCACGCGGTCGGGGACCGGCGTGATGAGCGAGGCCGGCTTGTCCGTCAACTCCAGGATGCGCCTGGTCAACTCGACGTTGGGCACTTCGTTGCCACCGCCGATGTTGTACACCTCGCCCGCCTCGCCCTTGTCCAGCAGCAGATCAACGCCCCGGCAGTGATCCTCCACGTGCAGCCAGTCCCGCACGTTCAAGCCGTCGCCGTAGAGCGGGAGGCCGCGATCTTCGAGCGCGTTGGTGATGAAGAGCGGAATGACCTTTTCGGGGAACTGGTTGGGCCCGTAGTTGTTCGACGCTCGCGTGATGACCACGGGCACGTGGTACGTGGCCCAGTAGCTGTACGCCAGCCGGTCCGCCCCAGCCTTGCTCGCCGAATAGGGGTTGCGTGGACGCAGTTCGTCGGTCTCTTTCGACGCGCCAGTGGGCACCGAGCCGTAGACCTCGTCGGTGGAAATCTGCACGAAGCGCCGCAGGTTGGGCGCCTGGCGCGCGGCTTCGAGCAGCACGAACGTGCCGAACACATCGGTGTGGATAAACTCCCCGGCGCTCTGCAGCGAACGGTCGACGTGCGTCTCGGCAGCAAAGTGCACGACGATCTCCGACGCCTTGACCAGCGGCGCCGACACCGCCTCGTCGCCGATGTCGCCCTTGACGAATCGGTGACGAGGATCGTCCATCACCTCCTGCAGATTTTCCAGTCGACCGCAGTAGGTCAGCTTGTCGAGCGTCGTCACCTGCCAGTCGGGGTGCGCCCGAAGCGCGTAGCGGACGAAGTTGCTGCCGATGAACCCGGCCCCGCCAGTCACCAACACGTCGATCATTGTCTTACTGTCCTTCCGTCTTAGATTCCCGAATCCCGAATCCCGAATC
>Ga0334722_10003093_pt1 | contig 18187 bp, 16 predicted proteins | sample C3_bottom_MG_FD_207210 | JGI IMG/M metagenome (GOLD analysis project Ga0334722, IMG submission 207210) | Sediment microbial communities from Yellowstone Lake, YNP, Wyoming, USA - C3_bottom | ecosystem: Environmental > Aquatic > Freshwater > Lake > Sediment | place: USA: Wyoming | collected...
AGATGAGCACCCCGGCAAAGCCCCGGGTCGGCGCCGGGTGTGCCTCGTCGGCGGCATCCTGCCAGACCGGCCGCACGAACTGCATCAGCAATTTCGCCGGTTCGCCCGCGGCGGCCGCGGCTACCGGTGTGGTGAGCATCCGCCCGCGGTTGGCCGTGGCGGTGGCCCAGAGCAGGTACAGGGTATCCTCCGGCGTGGGCGCGAGGCGCCTGTACCCCGGGCTGCTGTAGACGTGCGCGAACGTGCCCGGGGCCGGGATAAAGCGGATTTGGATCGCGCCGTCGTCCTTGACGCTCATGAAGGCGCTCTCCATCCGGCCGATGAGCCCGATCCGCTCCTGGTATTGCAGCGCGGGGGATTGGCCCAGCAGGTGCAATTCCTTCTGGAGCATCGCCAGCGAGTGGGTGATCTGCCGCGCCGCATACTTGGCAATCACCAACTGCTGATTGTTGAAGTCCTCGGTGACGACCTCTTTCACCGAACGGTACGAGAGCCAACCGAGGACCAGGATGACCCCACAGAGCAGGACGCTGACGGCCACGACGATGCGCTTGGAGCGCCGCACGAAGCGCGCTGACCAGTTGATCAGCGAGGCGACGGTAGCGTGCAGGAATTCTTTCATCGTCCGGGAATTATAGCAGGGTGCTACGTTGCTTCTCGTGTCGCTGGTGCGGCGGGCATCAGCCCGCGCTCCAGGGGGCTATTCGGCCCTGCCGGCAGAGGCCTCCCCTCCGCGCCACCCCTGCGCCCGGCACGTCCCCACACTATCGAGATCCATCACAGCGTCGTCAGGTGAGGGGAAGAGAGGATCCTGGGTTGGAGTCGACTCCGCGTCGCGGATTGCCGATGCGCAGCAGGGCATCGGTTGTGGTAACTCCCCAGCGATCGAGCTGGCGCAACAGTCGCTGGAAGATCTGCGCCGTGACGAAGGCGTCGACGAGCGCGTTGTGCATGCCGCGGAAGGGCACGCCGAGAGCGAGAGCCAGCGCCGGCAGACGCGGGTCCTTCAGGCGAGGGAAACCCGGCCCTTCGTCGTTCGGCGCACGACTCGAGAGCCATTCGTAGAGCGGCCAGGTGTCGAGGATCGGGTTGGTCAGCGCGGGCAGGCCGGCCTGAGCGAGCGCCGCGCGCAAAAATTCCAGATCGATCTCGAGGAAGTGCCCAAGCAGGATGTCCGTGGAGCAGAACGCCGAGAATTGCGCAAGGACGGTGCCGATCCCGGGCCGCTCGCGTACCTCTTCGGGCGTGATCCCGTGGAGCACGATGCTTGTCGCTGTCAGGGCGCTGGCTGGCCGCACCTCCTCGTAATAATAATCGGCCACCACGATTCGTCCCGCGGCCATTCGCAGCCCGCCGATCGAGACGATGGAGTCACGACGCGCGTCGAGACCCGTCAGTTCGGTATCGATGACGGCGTAGCGTGCCGCGACGGGTGGCAGCAGGGCAGAGCAGGCGAGCGGATCTTCCCCGCGGTCTCTGAACGGCCACACGCGACGCTAGCCTCGCTGCCGCAAGCGCGGCGACCGGGCCTTTTTCAGCAGCCGGCTAGAGAATCGCGGCTTTGTAGCGCTCAAGGACTTGATCCTGAACGCGCGAGATGAGCTGGAAAGCCTCCTTGATAGTGCGTTTCTCGAGGTTCGTCAGCCGGCTCGGCGTAATGAAGTTGTTGATCTCGGCTCCGTCGGTCATCTGGCGGAACTGGCTGTGCACACGCAGCAGCAGCAGAAAATCCAGGGCTTGTTTGAGTTCGTCCGCGAACTCGCGCACCACCGAGTGCGTCTCGCGCAGCGCGTCGATGCGCTCGAGGGTGGAGGTGGCGCGGATGCCCTTCTCCAGGGCGAAGAAACGCATCAAATCGATCAGCGGATTGATCCCCCGCGCCTTGAGGTTGAGCTGGTCCTTGTGCTCGCCGCTTTTTTCGACGACGAACGAGCCGAAGAAGCCGATCGGTGGGCGGTTGGTGACGATCCGGTTGACGATGAAGTTCAGGAAGAGGGGTTGGTCCTCGATCTGGGCCACGATGTGGTCGCGCAACCGATCCCCGAGGAGCGGGTCGCCGTGGATGACGCGGAAATCGAAGAAAATCGAGCTTTGAATCGGACTGCGCCCCGCCGGGTTCTGAATCCAGTCGCCGAAGTATTTGCGCCAAACGCGCAGGGGCTGGCACCAGAGGGGATTGGCCGCCATAACGCCCGCCGGACAGGCCGGGAAACCGCAGGCGATGAGCGTCTCCTTCGCGAACGCGCCGACCTCGGCCGCCCAGCGGCGGCCCGCCTCCGCAACCTCGGGGTCGACGCTGTCGTCGAGCAGCAGGGCGTTGTCCTGGTCGGTGCGGAAAATCTGCTCGCGGCGGCCTTCCGAGCCGAGGGCGAGCCAGGCGTAGCGCAGCGGCGCCGCGCCGAATTTGCGTTCGGCGATCTCGAGGACGCGACGCACGATGCGGTCGCTGATCTCGGTGACCACGGGGGTGATGTTCGCGGCGCGAGCGCCTTCCTTGAGGAGCAAGCCGATGATCTGGGTCACTTTGCGCGAGGCCACGGCCAGACCGGCAACATCCTGCTGATGTTCGATCTCCTGGACGACCGAGAGCGGCGAGGTCCCCTGCAGGATCATCAGGTCGTGATTGGTGATGATCCCCTTCACCACGCCGGACTCGACGACGAGCAGGTGGTGGATGTTGTGGCGGATCATCGTCAGCAGGGCTTCGAAGCAGTAGTCGCGGGCGTCCATCGTCACCAGCGGCGAGCTCATGATGCTCATCGCCGGCGCGGCGACGTCGCGGCCGGCGGCCACGACTTTATCGCGGATGTCGCGATCGGTGATGATCCCCGCGGGCTTGTCGCCGGCGTCCAGTACGACGAGCGAGCTGATGCGGTTGCGCGACATGATCGCGGCGGCCTCCTGGATCGAGAGCCCGGGCGGTGCGGTGACCACCTTGCCGGTTGCAAGTTCTCCCACTGGGGTCGTGAAGAGCAGCCGTTCGCCGCCACCGACCAGGATGCTGCGGGTTCGCATCTCGTGCAGCGTCTTGTCGAGGTACTTGCTGAGGAAAGTGCGGTGCAAGTACTCGCGAATCTGGGGATTGGCGTCGAGGAGGCGGCGGAAGTCCGGCTTGTCGATGAGGTAGCAGATGGTGTCGGAGGTTGCGACCACGTTGGTGCGCGAGCGATCGCCCGTGTAAAGCGAGAGGAAACCGATGACGTCGCCCTCGGCCCGATAATCGACGAGGGTCTCCTCGCTCTCCTCGGAGCGGACGAAAATCTTCGCCCCGCCTTTCTTGATGACCAGCAGATGCTCGCTCGGGGGCCCGCCCTGCTCGAGGATCAGCGCCCCGGTCGGATAGTACTCCAGCGACACCGCGCGGGCCACCTCGCGCAGCGGCCGATCCTCGAGGAACTGGAATGGGGGAACCTTCCGGAGGAAATCGAAGACCTCCTCGATGGCGGCGCCCCTGACGCGCGAGCGCTCCTTCACGGCTGCGGCTCGCTGCTGTGCATGCGTTGACGATACCGGAAGTGGTGCGGAGGGGTCAAGGACAGGGCAACCTCATTCTCGTGATCTCGTCTCCAGCACGGCCATGTTCCCGGGTGGGATAGGCATTCCAGCCTGTCCGCACAAGCTGGAATGCCTGTGCCGGCCCGGCCGGTACTCCCTGTGGTCCGCCGACGCTTGTGCCGGCCCTGCCGGTAGAGGCCTCCCCTCCGCCAAGTACGTCCCTAAATTATCGAGATCCATCACAGCGGCCGTCACGGTAGCGGAGAGGCTGCTCAAAAGGGTCCAGGTGCAAGGCGTCCGCCGAGCGGATGCCGAGACGTACACGTCGTACGTCGCAGGCAGACACGAGAAGGGCAACGCAGCAGCTGGGCCCTTTTCAGCGGCCGTCACGGAGAGGCGCGCCAGCGGCGCCAGGCGATGCGGCTCGAAAAAAGCAGGCCGGCGCCGATTGCCGTATAGAGCAGTCCGACGATGGCATGGGAGAGCAGGCCGCTGCGCAGGAGCCGCCCCGCAGCCGACATCAGCGCCACCAGCAGCCAGCTGCGCCACGAGAGAAACCCGCCTGCACAGCGCCCGTCGCCGCGCGCAGCGATGCGGTCGGTGATCCGGGCGGCGGCCCGATCGAGGACGAAGCGCCCCTTGAGCAGGCCGGCGCCGACAGCGAGGAGGAGCGTCAACGCGCCGGCTGGGCGACCGAGCGCCTCGAGCGTCCAGCGCGCGCCGAAACCGAGCAGCAGCGCGCCGACGACGGTCCAGAGGGCGCCCGCCAGCAGCAACTGTGTGCGGCCTGCGGCGCGGGGTTTCAGGCGTTGGAGAAGCGAATATCGTCCGGCCGGCTCCATGGCTGGGGACGCTAGCATCCACCCCGGCGCGAGTCAAATGCGGATCCGGCCTTTGTCAGAAACCGTCCCGGTGATGAGGGCGGGAGGAGACGATGCGGGCCGCCTGCTTCATCAGCATCCCCAGTTCGTGGCGCATGAAATCGAGGTAGTGCGGATCCAGGCAGCGCTGTCCGCCCCGGGTGACACCGTATTTCGAAGGATAGCGGTTCAGCGCGTAAGCGAGGGTGTCGGAGCGGCAGTTGTCGCAGTCGCACCTGGTTGCGGAACGGTCCAGCGCGGCGCCGACCATCGTGGTGCCGACCTCGAAAGTATAATTGATCAACGCGACCGCGTCGGGCGACGGTGGCGGGGTCCCCGGGCGGTGCTTGGGCCAGAGGCTGATGCGTTGGAGCGCGGACTGGACGGCGTCGCAGATCGTGCCGGCTTTGATCAGCCCGGCGGCATAGCCGAAGGTCTCCGCGCGGCAGTACAGCGGCGGCAGCAGCGTGAGTGCGAGTGCGACGATGTCCATCTCACAGAGCGTGCACCAACAGCCGGCATACGCCGTGTTCCCCAGCTTTTTGGTGCGGCCCACCTCTTCCAGGACCAGGTGTTCCATCTCGTTTTTAATGTTCATGGTCTTACCCTACTCTCCTCCCTGCCAGAAAGGTAATGCGGCGGGGACGGCGATGTCGTGACGGTCATCACAAACCTGACGTGCCGCGGGCGGTGCCGGCTCCGGGGGATCATCGTGTCCTGGGATCCAGGATGTCGCGCAGAGCATCGCCGACGAGGTTGAGCGCCAGCACGGTAAGCATGATGAAAAGTCCGGGGAAAAATGCGATGTGCGGGGCATACAACAGGTAAGCCGCGCCTTGCGAGAGCAGGCCGCCCCAGGTCGGCACGTCTTGAGGCCCGAGGCCGAGAAAGGAAAGCGAGGATTCCGCGATGATCACTCCCGCGGCGCCGAAGGTCGCCTGGACGATGACCGGAGAGAGCGCGTTCGGGAGGATATGCCTCGAAACGATGCGCCACGGGCCCGCACCGACGGCCCTTGCCGCCACGACGTATTCTCTCTCGCGCAGGCCGAGAACCTGGGCCCGCACGAGCCGGGCATAACCGACCCAGCCCATCACCGCGAGCGCGATCACGAGGTTGACGAGGTTCGGCCCGAGGACGCCGGCGAGCGCAATCGCCAGCAGGATGCCGGGGAAGGCGAGGAATATGTCGACGATGCGCATGATGACGACATCGACTGCGCCGCCGACATATCCGGCGGCCGCTCCGGTTGCGACACCGACGAGCGCCGTGAGGGTGACCACCGCGATCGCGATCAGCAACGAAGCCCGCGCGCCGTGGGCGACCTGGGCGAAAACGTCGCGTCCGAGGCGGTCCTGGCCGAAGGGGTGTCCGGCCGCGGGGCCGCGCAGTGCGCCGGCAAGATCGGTCTGCAAAGGCGTTGTGGTGGTGACCAGGGGCGCCAGCAGCGCGAGGGCGATCATGACGGCGAGGATCAGGGCGCCGATCAGTGCGGGAATCGGCAACACCTGCAATTTGATGCGGGACGCAGCAGCCGGGCCCCGTGCGGCTGTGGCGGTCATGTCCGGACCCGGGGGTCGATGAGGGCGTAGAGAACATCCGTGAGAAAGTTCACGAACACGTAACACAGCGCAATCACGAGCACGCAGCCCTGCACGAGCGGGTAGTCGCGCGCGGTGATCGCCTGGATCAGCAGCGTTCCGACGCCCGGCCAGGCGAAGACGTTCTCGGTGATCACCGCACCCGAGAGCAACGCGCCGAACTGCAGGCCGACGATCGTCACCACCGGCAGCAGGGCATTGCGCAGGGCGTGGCGGACAACCACCGTGACCGGCCCCACTCCCTTGGCGCGCGCGGTGCGCAGATAGTCCTCCCCGAGGACATCGAGCATCGAAGCCCGGGTCATGCGCGCGAGGATGGCGGCGAGCGCGGTCCCGAGGGTCGACGCGGGCAGGATCAGGCTTGCCGCGCCTTCCTTGCCGCTGACCGGGAGCCAGCCGAGACGGAACGAGAAGAGGATGATCAGCAGCGGCCCGAGCCAGAAGTTGGGCATCGAGACGCCCAGCAGCGATCCCACCATTGCCATCCTGTCGGTGAGCGTGTCGCGACGCACGGCGGCGATAATTCCGATCGGCAGGGCGATCAGCAGGGCGACGGCCATCGCGGCGGCAGCCAGCAGCGCCGTCGCCGGCAGCGCCCCGCCGATCACGGCGAAAACCGGCTTGCGGTAAAAGAACGAGCGACCGAGGTCGCCGTGAGCGAGCCCGCCGAGAAAGCGCGCGTACTGCTCGCCGAGCGGCCGGTCGAGGCCGAGGTCCGCGCGCAGCTGCGAGAGGTCGGCGCGCGAGGCGGTCTCGCCGAGCATCAGCTCTACGGGATCGCCGGGGATCAGGTGCACGAGAAAGAAGACGAGCGTCAGCACCCCGAGCACGGTCGGGACGAGCAGCAGCAGCCGCCGGCCGATGCTGTTCATCGCGGGGCGCCTCGTTCCGGATCTCCGCGGCGCGCGAGCGGGGAGAGGGACAGCGGTGAGGAAGTTTTTAGCCGGACCTGTTTGAGCGATGTGTACTGCCCCCCCGGGTAAGGTTCGAAGCCCTCGAAGCGTCCGGCCAGGGAGTAGATGTCGTCGGGATACCAGAGACTGACGTAGACGCAGTCCGCGGCGATCTGCCGTTGCGCGGCGATCAGTTCGGCACGGCGCGCGTCCGGGTCGCTCTCGCGCCGGCTGGTCTCGAGCAGGCGGTCGACCTCCGCGTTGGCGTAGCGGCCGCGGTTGGCGCCGGCGGGCGGAGTGCTGGCACTGTGGAAGATGTAGTGGAGCTGATCCGGGTCGGTGATGCCCACCCAGCGCAGCGAGTAGAGCTGGAAGTTGCCGGCCTTGATGTCGCCGTAGAAGGTTCCCCACTCGAACGAGCGGCGCTCGACGCGGATGCCGACGGCGCGGAGATCCTCGGCTACCAGATCCGCCATCTCGATCCCCTGGCGGTCGGTAGAGGTCTTGTAGGAAAGGGAGAGGCGGGTCCCGTCGGGCCGCACCGGGAACCCGGCCTCCTCGAGCAGCCTGCGGGCGCGCGCCGGGTCGTGCGGATAGGTCTCGACCTCCGCGGCGCTGGCCCAGTTCTCGGGCGCGAGCAGCGTTGCGGCGGGCCGCGCCAGCCCGAGGTAGAGGGCCTTGATGATACGGTCGCGATCGATGGCATGGGCGATCGCCTGGCGCACGCGCGGGTCGCGCAGGATCGTGTCCCGGAGATTGAAGCCGAGGTATTGGTAGGTGATCCCGGGGCGCGTCGTGACGGCCAGGCCGGGAGTCTCGCGTAAAAACGGCACGGCGTAGGGCGGGATGTTGTTCCAGAGCAGGTCGATCCGGCCGCGCCGGGCCTCCAGCAGGCGTGTCGTCTCGTTGGCGACGATGCGAAAGACGACACGGTCGAGGCGCGGGCGTCCTTCCCAGGAGCCGTCGAAGGCTTGCAGCACCAGGCGCTCGCCGGGTCGCCACTCCCCCCAGCGGAAGGGGCCGCTGCCGACGGGAGCATCGGCGAAATCCTTTGCGTCGCCCAGATGCGCCGGGACGATCCCGGCGGTCAGGTTTTGCAGGAAGGACGCGAAGGGTTCCTTGAGCACGAAGCGCACGGTGGCGGGGTCGGGGGTCGCGATGGCCGCCACGACCGCGAGAGCCCCCTGATTGGGCGAGTGGTTCTTCGGGTCGCGCATCCAGTCGTAGGTGTAGCGCACGTCGGCCGCGGTGAGTTCGCGCCCGTCGTGAAAGTGCACGCCGCTGCGCAGGTGAAATACGTACTCGGTCGGCGACAAGGTTTCCCAGGCGAGGGCGAGTTCGGGCGCGGGCTGCCCGGCGGGGTCGAGCCGCAGCAGGGAGTTGAAGAGCAGCGGCAGGATGCGCACCGCGGCGGCGCCGGTGGCCAGCCGCGGATCGAGGTTCGTGGGGTTGGCTTCGAGCCCGACCACGAGCGTCCCGGGGGCGGCGGGGTTGTCCGAGCAGGCGAAACCGAGAAGCGCGCCTGGCAGCAGGAGTGTCGCGGCGAGCAGATTGACCAGCTTGGGGCGCATGATGGTGGGGGATTCTACCAGAGGGACCATTGGTGACAGAGCCGCAGAGGTGAAGGCAGGGACTTGCTAATCGGTATCCCCCGGCCGCGCCCGTTGGCGCTTCGTGGCGCCGCGCCCCTTTTTCTCGTCGAGCCGCCGCTGCCGCGCGGCCCGCGTCGGTTTTGTCGGGTGGCGCGGGGCGGGCGGGCGCCAGGAGCGCTCGATCAGCTCGTCGAGGCGCGCCAGGGCATCGCGCCGGTTGCCTTCCTGCGTCCGCTGGCGCTGCGCCTCGATCACGAGAACACCCTCGGTGGTCAGACGACTGCCCGCCACGGCAGCGAGGCGGGCCTTGACGCTCCCGGGAAGCACGCGAGAGCCGCGCAGGTTGAAGCGCAGCCGCACCGCCGTCGCAACCTTGTTGACGTTCTGTCCGCCGGGTCCGGAGGAGCGGAAGAAGTCGAAGGAGATCTCTCCCGCCCGCTGCAGTTCCTCGAAACGCGGGATTCTTGTCGGCACCTTTACGGTCCTCTACGTGCCAGCGTCGGGAGAAGGCGGCCGGCGATGAACGGCATCCTCCCTGTCGGGCTCACTCCCCGCAACCGCTTGTGGTTCAGGCGAGCGCCAGAGCACGAGGGGGACGAGAGCGATGCACCCCCACAAGGCGGCCTTGACCCACTCCAGGACGGGTGCTCCGTCGGGGAGATCGGGCAGGAGGTCGTACAGGCTTGCGAGCGGCTGCCAGCCGAACAGGGGATGATAGCGTCGGTACCACCAGTTCGGGTGATAGATCAACCAGGGGAGGGTGCACAGGGACAGCGCGCCGAGGGCGATCAGCGTTTTCATGGCACGCGCGCTTCGCCCCGGCGCGGCGCGCAGCCGGTCCAGCAGCAGCACCGCGAACAGCCACTGGGGAATCACATAATAGCGGCCACGGGGGTTGACGCCGCCGCGCCAGTCGTCGAACGTGGCAACGAGGACGAGCGTGAGCGCCAGCGCTCCGAGGGTCGCCCAGCGCGCTCCGGCCTCGCTCTGGCGCCGGCACCGCCAGGCTGCGGCGGCGATCGCCGGCAGGAGCGTCGCCGTCGGAAAGAGCCAGACCCAACCCTGCTGCCGGTCGAGCAGCACCTGGGCGAGGCGCGCCGGCAGCCGGTAGAACGAGAAGCCCAGCTTTTCGTTGTGGTGAATGGGCCAGGGGACACCGAAGCGGTGCAGGCAGTAGAACGCAAACCCGAGAGCGCTGGCGCCGATCACGACGAGCGCGGCGCCCCGGCGCCAGCGGCTGCCCTGACGCCAGACGAGCACCGCGGCGAGGATGCCGGTGGCCGGTAGAGCGCGGTCCGAGAACCAGATTGCCGCGGCCAGCAGGAAGGCGCCCGCCAGCGGGGGCGGCCCGGGGATGAAGAGGAGCGCGGCGCTCACCCCGAGCAGGGCCCCGACGATCATCTCCGGATAGATCTGGCCGCCGTAGAAGTACACCGGCGGGGAAAGCACCACGATCAGCGCGGCGAGAAGCGCGTGAGGTCGCGGTGTTCCCAGACGCAGGAAAGTCTGGACGATCGCCAGCAGCGCGAGCACGGCAAACAGCGCGATCGCGAAGCAGGCCCACCAGCGGTAGTTGCCGTTTGCCAGAAAAAACACCGGCGCAAGGAACGCCGATGTTCCCGGCCGATGCAACATCAGCTGCGTCGGCCCCCAGAGTTCGCGCTGGTTCTCGAGTCGACCCCGGGAGAGGCGGTTGAACACCGTGAAATCTGCCCCGCCCACCGGTTGGTTCTGGAATGCCTGGTAGTCGCCGTTCACGATGTTGTTGTGGATGTCGAAGTCGCCGTCTCGGGCAAGGCTCAACGCAGTGAGCAGGTAGTCGGGCTCGTCGCCCGTCAGGAACTGGGCCGACTCGGGCAGGATGGTGCCGTAGGGCACGATCAACTCCCGCTGCCACCCCCAAATCGACAGGATGAGAAGCGCCAGGCCTCCGACGGCCAGCCGTCTGCCGGCTGGCCCGGGCGGCAGCTTCTCCGCGCCCTGGCGCACCAGGAAAAGCAACAGGCAGGTCGACGCCCATGAGAAAAAAATCAGGGCTGCAGCAGCAGAGACACTCATTATTGCATTATATCAGCACACCGTCGGGAGCTCTGTGCAGACCCCCAAGGCGACGTCATTCTCGTAATTTCATCTCCAGCACGGCCCTCTTGCCGGGTGGGACAGGCATTCCAGCCTGTCCGCACAGGCAGGAATGCCTGCGCTACCGCTGTTGATGCACCTCACTTACGGCAAAGTTGCGAGAATGACGCGGCACTGCGCAGGTCCCGGGCTTTAAAGACCTTCAGCGCCGGTCAGTGCTGTCGAAAATGCCGAATGCCCGCCTTCGGCCCGCGAGGCGCAGCGCGGGCCAGAGGCCCGCAAGACTTCGCAGGCCTGGAAAAGTTGTTTGAATATCGTCGCGCCGCGCGATGATTTTCCGGATGAGGAGATCAGTACACCCGCAGCAGCGGCCAGCGCCAGGTTCTGGCCATGACCTCGTACCCCGCGGCGTTCGGGTGCAGACCATCCTCACTGAGCAGCGCGTCCGGTGAGGCGATGTAGGACGGGTCGCTGACGAAAGCCTGATAGTGGTCGGCGCATTCGACGCTCAACTCCGTGCACAGGGCGCGGATGTCGATGTTGAGGCCTTCGATGAAGGGCTCCCAGCCGCGGTGCGTGGACGTGGCCGGTGTCAGGGTGCCGAGAATGGGGACGGTGTGGTTGTTGCGTGCCGCCGTGATCATCGCGCGCAGGTTGGCGATGACGACATCCGACCCCGTATAAAAATCGTTCGGGCTGTAGTCGATGAGCAGCACGCCGGGCCGCCAGGCCTGCAGGACACTCGCGACGCGGGAGGCCCCCGAACCCGATGTCTCGCCGCAGGCGCCTTCGTTGATGACGGTTTTCCCGGTGAGTCGCGCCAGGCGCGGGCAGAAGCCCGCCGTTCCCCGATACGACTCGCTGCACAAATCGACACCCTCGTCGAAGACCCCGAAAGTGATGCTGTCGCCGAGGGCGACGACGACCGACGGGTCGTTGGTGCCGAAATTGGGATCGATATCGACGACGGCGGTCGGGGAGCTGCCCCCGGAGCAGCTGTTGCCCGCGGCAAGCAGCAGTGCCGCGGCGAAACATCTGGCGAGAACGGGCAACAGGGGCTCGATCCGTGAAAACATGGCGCCGAACAATAGGATATCGCGGCGAAAATGGCAAGTCGCCCGCAGGGCGGAAGAAGTCAGGAGGGGCGGCTTCGCGGGGCCGGGGCGTGGTGAAGCTCGTCGACGAACGCGCGCAGCTGTTCCACTGACTGCCCTTCGATGCAGTGGCGCTGCCAGATCTCGAGATTGAGCAGGATCCAGAGGCGGAAGTTGTGGTCGACCCGGCCCGAGAGGTGCTCCTCGAGCAGGGTGCGCATGTACCCGCCGTCGAAGAGCCCGAGTTCGACAAAGCGCGATCGGGCGAAGAGATTGCGCAGCACGTCGGCCAGATCGGTGCGCATCCAGCGCGCGATCGGGAAGCCGAAGCCCTGCTTCTGCCGGGTGATCAGCTCCGGCGGCAGGTAGCGCGCGGCGACCTTTTTGAGGATGTACTTGAGGGTGCGCCCTCGCAGCTTCAGGTCGCCGGGGATCGACGCGGCGAACTCGACGAGCCGGTAATCCATCAGCGGCGGGCGCACCTCGAGCGAGTGCGCCATCGACATCCGGTCGGTGATCGCCAGCAGGTGGTCCGGCATCCGCGTCATCAGGTCGGTATTGAGCATGCGGTCGACCAGGTCCTCGGCGGTGTCGGCATCGAAGAAGGCCAGGATCTTGCCGACCGAGTCGCGATCGGCAAGTTGCGCTTGCGCGGCCGGCGTGAAGAGCCGCTCCTTGCTCTCCTCGGTGAAGCGCAGAAAGCTCATGCTGCGCGCGTAGCGCTCGCCGGCTAAATAAAACGACATGTCGTTGAGCCAGGCGAGTTTCTGCGCGAGGCTCTTGTAGCCGAAGCTCTCCGGCACCAGCTTGATCGCCCGCCCCATGACCTGGCGGCGCAGCCAGGCCGGGAGCACGCTGTAGACCTCCGCCAGGCGCTGTCCCGCGAAGCGGTCGTACCCCGCGAAATTCTCGTCCCCGCCGTCCCCGCTGAGCACGACCTTGACCTCTTCGGCCGCGAGCTGCGAGACGAGGTAGACGCCGGCGCCGAAGGGATCGGCCGGCTCGTCCATCGCGGCGACCATCGCCGGGATCAGGTGGATCATGTCGGCGGCGACGACGCGCTCGCGCCCCGCGAGGCCGTATTTCTGCGCGACGATCCGCGCCCAGGGCAGCTCGTTGAAGCCGTGCTCCTTGACGCCGATCGAGAAGGTCGGGAAGGGGGCCCCGCTGCTGCCGGCCATCATCGCGGTCACGGTGCTCGAGTCGATTCCGCCACTGAGAAAAGCGCCCACCGGCACGTCGCTGAGCAGGTGCAGCTTGACGGTCTCACGCAGCAGCGCGTCGAGCCCGTCGGCGATCGCCGCCTCGTCGTGCGGGAGTTTCTCGCGGAAGGAGAGGCGCCAGTATCTCTCCAGCGTCAAGCGCCCACCCTCGAAGACGGCAACGGTGGCCGCGGGGAGCTTGTGGACGCCCCGGAACAGGGTGTAACTGTCGGGGAGGTAGCGCAGCGAGACGTAGTGCCAGAGCCCGTCGAGATCGATTTCGCGTCGGCTGAGCCCCGCCGCGAGCACCCCCTTGACCTCGGAGGCGAAGATCAGGGTCTCGCCGGCGTTCGCGTAGAAGAGCGGCTTTTGCCCGAGGTGGTCGCGCGCGAGCACGAGCCGGCGCGCCTGCCGGTCCCAGAGCCCTATCGCGAACATGCCGCGCAGACGCTTCACGCAGGCCGCGCCTTCCTCCTCGTAGAGGTGCAGAATCACCTCGACGTCGGTCGCGGTGCGGAAGCGGTGTCCCCGGCCGATCAGCTCGGCGCGCAGTTCGGGGCTGTTGTAGATCTCGCCGTTGCAAACGAGCAGGATCTCCCCCGTTTCGTTGGCAATGGGCTGGCGGCCGCCGGCGATGTCGATGATGCTCAGGCGGCGCTGGCCGAGCGAAATCGTCTCGTCGTGGTAGAAGTGCTCGTCGTCCGGCCCCCGGTGAGCCAGGGCCCGGGTCACGGGGACGATCAGATCCCGGTGCCCGGGGGCGAGCACTCCGGCGATGCCGCACATGGTCGCAGTCCTCTCAGGTAGCGATTTGACGGGAGAACGCGAGGCGCGACCAGCGGCTCGCGAAGACCGGCCACGAACTGCGCGCGCCGCGGGTGCCGACCACCGCGGCGGGGGAGCGCAGCAGTCGCCGCGCGGACTCCAGCGGCTGCGCCGCGTCGAAGGGACCCTGGAATACCGTGGCGTACGTGCCGAGGAGCCGCTCTTCACGGGGTAGCGGCAGAGGATCGCTGCCGGCGATCACCGCCAGTCCCCGGCGTCGCGCCTCACGCATGAGCCGCGGCTCGGGGCAGGGCGTGGGACGCAGCGCGGTGTCTCCGAGCAGCAGATCCCCCGGTTTGAAGCGCCGCAGCAACTCGCGCACCACGTGCCCGCGCGACAGCGACCACTTGCCGGGGGACCAGCCGATGACCGGCACCCCGCCTGCTGCGAGCACGGCTTCGACCATTTTCAGGGCCGGCTGTCCGTCGGGAAGGTCCGCGGGCATGGCAACGGCGAGGACCTCGATCCGTTCCGCGGTGACGAGTTGGCGGCCGGCAAAAAGGTAGACCTCAGCCCCGCCCCCCGTAGCGAGAAGGACGGCGCCTTCCTCCAGAGACCGCACCTCGAGGTCGCGTCCCGCCGCAGGGAGGGAACCGTCCTGAAGCGAGGCGAAGGCCCGGCAGTCGTGCCGCTCGGTAAAAAAAGCGGCTGACACCGCCTCCCCGGCCGCGAGGCGCGCCAAATTGGCGACGAGGGAGGCAAGGGCCGCCGGGAAATCGTAGCACGGGTAGATGTGCACATGCGTGTCGGCCACCATCCCGTTCATGCCCGGGCTCTCCCAGCTGCCACGGTCCGCGGAGTCGGGTCGACGTCACCCCGCGCGTGGGACCGTCGGGTGCCGGAGCCCGGGGGGCTTCCCGGTTCGCCAGCAGGAGCGATCGCGTCGAAAGGCATTGTCGGATCCTAGAGGTAACAGCGGCATATTTCAAGGTCAGCCGGCCGAGTGAGCGGTGTCACATTCTCAAATGCTGTTTTGTGAGATTTTTGGTAGGTCAGGAGGTGAGACGATGAGTAACTACTTGAAAAAATCATTGACAAGTAACTGTTATACAAATAGAATGCTTCAATGGGGATTAGAGTAAGCGACCGATGGAACCAGGGGAAGAGATCCTTCCCCGCTCGAGTGAAGGGAGAGTGAATCTCATGCGACTTGGAATAGCCACCGTGGGACTTGCCGCAGTCATCGGACTCGCCGGTTGCTACGATGTCACGACCCAGAACAGTACGCCGGCCGGCGCCACCGCACCGGACCAGGCGCAGGTGCAGGCCCAGACAACGACCCCGACTACGACTACGACCCCGACAACCACAACGACAACGACGTTGGTTCTGCCGGCGCATGGGTATGTCGTCCGCGATGTCCTGGTGGAAACGCCGCCTTGGCTGCCGGGCACTACCAGCATCGATCCGGCATTCGTCAGCGAGCTTGACGCCTATGCCGCCGCCGGGCCCGTCCACCTTATCCTCTCGAACATGAACATGATTCCCGAACGGATGCGGGAGTCCGGTTTCGCCGGCCGCGACAACGCCCTGTGGTATGCCCTGAGCCGGACCATTAACGGCGCCAATTGGAATGGCGGTCAAGACCCCGAGGCTCAAGTTCTGTTTCAGCAGATCGGCGAAATCATGACCTGGTGGGACAACTACATCAACGCGGTGGTCGCGATCATGCAGACGCGGGCCGATCTGACGGTTACCATCATCAGCAACGATGCCATAGAGATGGGCGGGCGTTCGCTGGGGAGCGGCACGTACCGCTATTTCCCGGCCGAACTGCTGGGGCGCGTCTCCATCGGTGACACCGTACCCGACTGAGCCGCCCGCAGCCGACGCCGGGACACGCCGTTTCGTTGAAGTTTCCCGAGCAGCCGGGAATGGTCCCGCGCCAGGCTGATCTGCAGCCGGCGCGGGAGTGAAACAGTCCGTCGAATCTGTCCGTCAAAATCTTGACAAGCCATCTTTGAACGGATATGCTGCTAAGATTGGGTACTTTGTAGGTAGGCAGTGGAACTAAGGGAAATATATTTTTCCCGCTCGAGCGAAAGGGAGAAGGAAACTCATGCGACTTGGAATAGCCACCGTGGGACTCGCCGCACTTATCGGACTTGCCGGCTGCAGCAGCGACTCAACCCCGACAGGCACCCCCGCGACCTCGACGGTCGTCGTGCCGACGCACGGCTACGTCACCCGCGATGTCCTCGTGGAAACGTCGCCCTGGTTGTCGGGCGGCACAAGCATCAATCCGGCGTTCGTCAGCGAGCTTGACGCCTATGCCGCGGCCGGGCCCGTCCACCTCATCCTCTCGAACATGAGCATGATTCCCGATCGGATGCGGGAGTCCGGCTTCGCCGGCCGCGACAATTGCCTCTGGTATGCGCTGAGCCGGACGATGTCCGGCTCCAACTGGATCCCCGGATCGGACGGCGAGTTGCAGGTTTTATATCAGCAAACCGACGCTATGGTCGCCTGGTGGCACAATTACCTCAATGCGGTGATCGGCGTCATGCAGACCCGAGCCGATGTGACGGTTACCATCATCACCGAAGATGCCTTGGATCGCGGTGGACGCTCGCTCGGCAACGCCAGCTTAGCTGTCTTCCCGGCCGGACTGCAGGGTCGCGTTTCCTTGGGCGACACAGTACCCGACTGAGCCTGACGGGCGACCCCGGGCCTCGCTCTCTCGATGAGGTCGCGCCGGAAGTGCTCCCGCGCCAGGTAGCCGTGCAACTGGCGCGGGAGCTAAGAGTACCGGGGTTCCTCCGGGAGATGTGAAAGGTTGTGCCGGCCTCGGCCTGATTCCGGCATATCAACGGCGATCACTCCAGGAGGCAGCGTGCGCGTTCTGGTTACCGGCGGTACCGGGTTCACCGGGAAGGCTCTGGTCAAGCGGCTTCTCGATGCGGGGCATCAGGTTGTCGCCCTCGATTACAAGGAAGGGCACAAGACCGGCGAACTGAGATCCTGGGGCGCCGAGGTGGTGATCGGCTCGGTCACCGACCGCGATGCCGTCCGCCGCTGCATGCGCGGGGTCGAGGTTGTCCAGCATCTCGCGGCCGCGTTTCGCGAACTCAATGTCCCCGAGCGCCATTACTGGGAGGTGAACGTCGGCGGGACGCGGGTCTGCCTCGAGGAGGCGAAAGCCGCCGGTGTGCGCAAGTTCATCTACTGCAGCACCTGCGGCGTGCACGGGAACGTGAAGAACCCACCGACCGACGAGGGGCAGAACATCAGCCCGGCGGACTACTATCAGCAAACCAAATACGAGGCCGAGCCGATCGTCGCGGAATTCTCCGCCGGCGGTCTGCCGACGGTGATCCTGCGCCCCGCGGCAATCTATGGGCCGGGGGATCCGGAGCGTTTCTTCATGATCTTCCGCCGGGTGGCAAAGGGGACCTTCCCGATGTTCGGCAACGGGAAGACCCTTTACCACCCGCTGTATATCGACAATCTCGTGGACGCCCACATCCTCGCGATGGCGCCGGGCAAGGGCGACGGGAAGGTCTATCTCATCGCCGACGAGGAGTATGTCGCGATCGAGGATCTCGTGCGCCGTGTGGCAAAGGCCATGGGCGTCGATGTGCGAATCCCGCATTACCCGGTCTGGCCGGCGATCGTCGTCGGCCACGTGGTCGAAAAAGTGTGCCGGCCCTTCGGGATCACGCCGCCGATCTTCCCGCGGCGCGTCGATTGGTTCCGGCAGAATCGCGCCTTCGACATCGCCGCCGCCAAGCGCGATCTCGACTATCGGCCCGCGGTCGGCCTCGACGAGGGGTTGCGTCGAACGTTTCTTTGGTATCGTCGGGAAGGCTTTCTGGCTGACCGCTCGTAAGGAAACCATACGGAATACGTGCCGCTCGCAAGGTGGAGCGGGCGCAGTCTCTGGGGGAGTGAAGCTTGCCGGCTGAACTTCCAACAGCGTCCCGTTTTCAAACCCTGCCAAGGTGCCTCTTCCGTTGCTCGTGGACATTTCTTGGGGTTGCGAATATTGACTTCGTTCTCCGACAACGCAAAAATGCGGCGATGAACCAGGGGAGGAGATTCCCATGGGCTGAAGAGATTCCCCCTTGAAGGAAAATTTCGAGCGCTCTTCACCGACCCACTACCGGGCTGACATCGATGGCTTGCGTGCCATTGCCATACTCTCCGTTGTTGCCTTTCATGCGTTCCCTGGTCGATGTAAAGGCGGATTTATTGGTGTAGATATATTTTTTGTCATCTCCGGCTATCTCATATCCACGATTATCTTTAAGCATTTAGAGAAAGGCACGCTGAGTTTTAGCGAATTTTATCAGCGACGGATTAAGCGGATTTTTCCCGCGTTATGTATTGTCTTATGTTCCTGCTACGCATTCGGTTGGTTTTCATTGCTGGCGGATGAGTACCAGCAATTAGGCAAGCACATCGCGGGTGGTGCCGCGGAGCCTGTCAACAACTTTGAGACACTGACTGTGGACATTTAGTGTACGACTTTCTTTGTCAGCGTGGTCACCTCGTTGTTGGAAAAGTTGGCGATGGCCGCGGCCTTCAGGTCGCCCGGCATGACGAT
>Ga0334722_10003094_pt1 | contig 18185 bp, 19 predicted proteins | sample C3_bottom_MG_FD_207210 | JGI IMG/M metagenome (GOLD analysis project Ga0334722, IMG submission 207210) | Sediment microbial communities from Yellowstone Lake, YNP, Wyoming, USA - C3_bottom | ecosystem: Environmental > Aquatic > Freshwater > Lake > Sediment | place: USA: Wyoming | collected...
TCATCGATGAGATAGAAAAATAATCTATACATGTGCTAACACGGACGGTTGGGGTAATAAACTTTACTCCCTCAACCGCCGGGCCGTTATAGTGCATTCGAAGTTCTGAGAACAAACTTAAAACCTAAATTTATGTTATATTTGTAAAAAAATCGAGCATGACAGTTTCAGATTTAAAACTCAAAATTTTCAGACAAATAGACTCCCTTGAAAAGAGTCGGCTTGAGGAGTTTTACGGATTACTGCTGAATTATGTCAACGGTAAAAAAGATATCTCTGACTGGGACAAACTTTCAGAACTCCAAAAACAAGGCATTTTAGATGCGATTGATGAATTAGATTCCAAGAAAGGTGTTCCGAATAAAGTTGTCATTGATAAATTCCGCAAGAAATATTCTGATGCCTAAGCAAATTATTTGGTCACCACGTGCTGAAAATGACTTTGCAAATATCCTAGACTATCTTGATAAAAATTGGGATAGAAAAGTTGCTTCAAATTTCATAAACCTGACTGAAAATACTTTAAATCAGATTTCTATAAATTCTAAACAATTCCCAATCTGTTACTATAAGAAAAAAGTAAGGAAATGTGTTCTCACCAAGCATAATTCTTTGTTTTATCGCGACTCGAGATCCAGTGTTCAAATATTAAGAATCTACGACACCCGACAGGACCCTGACACCCTGACCTTTAAATAATTAACCCGACCAACTAACTCGGACGGTGCTTTAATTAAGTGCCTTTTGCAACCCGGACAGTTTTATATTCGCATTCAAAAGTCTTTGAGAGAAGAATTTGTCCCACTTATTAAATCTTGTGGTACCCGGACTGATCCTGCTGCCGAGACAAAGTCAATAGGGTTGCAAGCCGACGCTCGAGTTGTCATGGTTTTTGCACGCAACCTAGACAACTTTATCGTGACATGACAAATCCTGCCCACTTATCGGGACCGCGCCATCTGGACAGCTTTATCGTAACAAAGAACTCCTCAACACTTACCGGGACTTTGCAAAAACGCATGCCAACCCTGACACCCCTCGCTACCGCTCGGGGCAGGCTGTGGCAACTCATTAAACCGCCGGGCCGTTAGGTGCCAGCTTCTACACAGTCCAATGATCGATTTACCTTAAAATTTCGTATATTTGTAGCATGAAACAGGCTTCGAAAAATATCATAACAGTCAGTAATGATGAGATGAGGGAGAGTATTCTGAGGTCTTTAATTGCCTCTTTCAGAATCGAAAAAATCAATATTTCTGAAAGGACAGCTGAAGAAATCTTTAAGAAAGTTCAGAAGAAACTTAAAAAATAAGCTCGACTATCCTTTCCATCTGTTCGTAGTTTTTGTCTGCAACACTTTGTACTGCAATCACATATTCAGGAAAGACCTTTTCAGTTATTTTTTCAAAATTCAAACCTTTAAATCCCTGTTTTCTTACCATCAAATTGGCTAGGACTCTTGCCGTACGACCATTACCTTCTCTAAAAGGATGTATAAACAAAAATTCACCATGGACTTTAGCAATATCTTTAATCAACGCTAGGTTCGATTCATATTTAGATGGTAGGCTTTTAAGAATTTCATTTTCAAAATTGTCCATGTTCTGAGAAATAAATTTAGCTGAAAGAAACAAAAACCCGCCCTTGGACATATTAACAGTTCGAAATTTACCTGCAAAAGAATACAGATGACCCAACGACAGCTTATGTATTCGTTTTATGTACTTGATATTAAACTTTGTTCGACTAGTTAATTCTTCAGTCAGGGACAGTTCTGCTAGTAAGAATCCTTCAAATTCAGCTTTATCAATTTCATCCCGACTACTAAGATTTAAAAGATTTGGAAATAACTCACTTTCTCCAGGACTTGACAGGACAGATAGTTTGTCAATTCCCCCAGATTCACAAGTTTTAGTTTTTTCATTTTGCTGAGTTTAACTGGATCATGACAGAACAGATTTTTGATAAAATATTTATTCAAGCCGGACTAGATTATCAAAATATGTACTAACTTTGTAATTACATTTTGTAAATAGTTTAACCATGGAAGTATCTGTTGTAAAGATTGGGAATTCGAAGGGGATTAGGTTCAGCAAGACCATAATCGAGAGATATAATATCCGTGATACCGTGGATTTAATCCTTGATAAAGGGCAGATAATAATAAAGCCTCTTTCTCGACCAAGAAAGGGCTGGGAAAAAACCTTCATGGATATGCATGCAAATGGCGATGATACATTACTCATCCCAGATGTATTTGAAGACGAAAATCTTGATGAATGGAAATAAAGCAGTATCAAATAGTCCTTGCTAACCTTGATCCTACTATCGGTAGCGAAATTAAGAAAACAAGACCTTGTGTTGTTATCTCTCCAGATGAGATGAACAAATATTTGAGGAGTGTTATCATTGCACCCATGACAACCAGCTCAAAAAATTATCCAACCAGAGTCGAGGTAAAACACGATAACAAAGAGGGTTGGATTGTTATAGATCAAATCAGAACAATTGATAAGCAACGGATTATCAAGGACCTTGGAAAACTTTCAAAACCTGAGATCAAAGAAGTTAAATCCGTTCTGAAAGAGACTCTCGTTGATTAATTAAAAAAAAGCTAAGGCTAATCGGACGGTTTAATTAAGTGCCTTCAGCCTTCGCCGCCTGTATCAACCCCAAAATTTGTTTATCTGGACTGAGGCGGCTTCGGCTGGCACGGTCAGCCAACCCATGACAGCTTTGTACCCAGCACCAAAATCTATGAGAGTAGCCTCTGTTCCATTTATAAAATACTGTGTCACCCGGACAGTTTCGTCTCCTGGGACAGCATCTTTGGTAAGCATCATCACTTTATGAAATATATGTGCCATCTGAGGCAAAAAGAATCTGGGACAGATTTAACTTTACCAACACGCCTAAGCACGGAAGCTGGTTGAATATGGCAGAGATTGAATTGAACGTTCTTCACGGACAATATCTTAATAGACGAACCGATAATTTTAAGGAAGTAAGAAGAGAAGTCAGAGCGTGGACGGAAATCAGGAACAGCAAGAAATCAAAAATAAACTGGCAGTTCACAACAAAGGATGCCAGAATAAAACTCAAGAAACTTTATCCGTCAATTAACGAATGACATGACACAAGTTATAGTTAACAGTTACTGAAAATGGGTCAGCTGAAGTATAAGTTCCAGCAGCCTGACTTGCACCAACATGTAAAGTTGCACCTACTGTAAGATTGTCTGTTCCGCCTGCAAGTGTTCCGGAAGCATTAGGAGTACTTGTCCATGTATCTACTGTCATGTTATTAGCACCTGATACAATGGTAGTTGCAACGCCGGGAAGAGTGATGGAATAAGTAGCAGCAGCAAGTCCTGTTACAGTAAAAGCAGCAGCTGTTACTGTACCTGCAGAAGCAGGAAGTGTACATCCGCCTGTTAATGAACGTGTTCCACCAGGTGTCAGAACGACTGTACCAGGGGTAGCATTAACCGCGATGTTTCTAAAATTCATATCAGCACCTACAACTTTGGTAATGGTGATAGGTGTGATAATTGTAGCTGAAGCATTAGCTGTAGCAGATACCTGTGCAAAAGTGGCAGCTGAAAAAGCAAATGCAATGAACACGAGTACTAGTTTTTTTGTCATTTCTTTCATTTTTGTCATTTTTAAAGGTGATTAAATTGATTGTTTATATATAATGGAATTCTAAAGTGAAAAATACCAGGACCTTTGTTTTCCATAATCGCATTCATTGATTCATGATGAAGCATCTTTGCGACTTGTGATATCAATTTCACAGGTTCTGGCTGTCAATTAATAAATTACATCTTTAAACGTTACAAAAATAGGCGCTGGCTGAAGAGAAGAATGAGTGTCAATACTTGAATTGCTACAGAATATACCTGATTTTATCGGGTGTTTTTATCCGATTTATCATAATAATGAATCACCAGACAGGCTCTTCAAACAGCAGAAAATGATACTTATCCTAATGATAGTGAATGATTTAATGGATCAAACATATATAAATAAGATCAGCCAAGGGTTTACCCGCAGAAGGTAAATTAATCCGTGGCTGATCAGGTAAATATTTCCACCTGATTTTATGATTTTTATAGAAATATTCAGGGACAAATATAAGATCTGTCCCTGTATGATTAAACAGAATCGGTTTTCTTGCCTGTCTTATATTTTGTATAAGCAAGGAAGGAGAGGGCGGCAAGGGAAATAACCGTAATATAAACAAATGAAGGTACCGGAACAGGATCACCTGCAGCATAAGAATGCATTCCCGAGAGATAATAATTCACTCCGAAATAGGTCATCAGCACAGAAGAAAAAGCGAACAGCGAAATCAGATTGAAGGTAAATATGTCCTTCATACCAGGAATTCTCCTGCTGTGAATCACAATGCTGTAAATAATAATTGTAATAAGCGACCAAGTTTCCTTGGGGTCCCAACCCCAGTATCTTCCCCATGATTCATTAGCCCATACAGCTCCAAGAAATGTACCGATGGTAAGAAAATACAAACCAAGGGTGAGTGTCTTGAAATTAATCATTGTGAGCTCATCAATAGTATTTGAGATACGCTGTCGGTTATTGTCATTTGTTAATGAAATCAATATAAGCACAATTAGTCCAAGAATTGCTCCAAGTCCCAGGAATCCGTAACTTCCGGTTATAACTGATACATGTAAAGTCAGCCAGTATGATTTAAGAACCGGTACAAGATTGGTTATTTCAGGGTCCATAAAACTGAGGTGGGCCACCATAAGTGTCAATGATCCCAGAACGGCTGTAGCAGAAAGAGCAAATGCCGATTTCCGGCTGAAGATAAAACCAGCCAGAAGTGTCGCCCATGAAATGAATATCATTGATTCATATCCATTGCTCATTGGGGAATGGCCTGCTATATACCATCGCAAACCAAGCCCGAGAGTATGAAAAAGAAAACCGGCAAACAACACCCATCCTAAAATCTTCACCAGAATTGACTTTTCCTTGCTTCCCCTGATAACCATTGTAATCAGTCCGATAAGCATTATAAGTCCGATTGTAGCATAGAAAGGAAATAACTTTTCAAATATTCCGAGTTTATAGTACAATAGTTCGGCTGTTGTCTTTGATTTTGACGGGAGCGAGTATTTTGAAAACTTCGCCTGATAGCTGCTTACCGATTCTGTAATCTTACGGGCTGATACAATATTATTTGTCTGCATAGCTTCTGCAAGTGCAGGCATAACACTTTTGATGTAAACTGAATCCTCTTTGCCGGCTGCCTTCTGAAGCGCGTCGGTGGATGATCCCCAGCTATTTGTTCCGTCTCTGAGCGGGAAGAGCTTCAGAAAATCTCCTTTATATATCATATAGATAATATTCAACCGCTCATCGACCTTCATTAACTCCTTGTCAGTCTTATTCCTTTCAGCAGGAGATTTTGCGTAGGCAGCATTTACTTCATCAGCAATTTTATACATACCGTTCCCATCAATGCTGACCAGATCACTGAATGATGCAAACTTCCCGGTAATACCAATTTTCTTCTGAACCTCACTGCTTGAAATTCTTATCAGCGGATAATCCTTCCAGTTATTAAAATCAAAATATAAACCAAGGAAAACCTGCATCGATGTAAGTCCTTCAAATTCGTTTTCCCTGGTCACCTTCCGGAGTATGTCGTTGCTGAGGGTGAAAAGAGGTTTTGTCCTTCCTTTCTGGTCCTGGACAAGTACCTTTCCGAATTCCCCTGCAACTGCTTTATTAGGAATAAGTTTCTGTGCACTGGCATCTGTCAATCCTGATAAAAACAGAATGACAATAATTGCGGGAATAGTCTTTCGGAGAACTGAATTCCAGTTTCCCGAACTAACTGTATAAAATAAAGACTTCTTATTAAACAGCGAGAGAATAATAAATGCGAAAAGCAGAATATAGCCTGTATAGGTCACAATCATTCCTGCCATGTCGTGATTTACCGAAAGGATAGTACCTTTCTCGTCGCGGTCGAACGACGACTGGTAAAAACGATAACCTTTATATTTCAGAATATTATTCATGAAAATCATGAATGGCTTTTCAAATTTTTCCTGCCTGTCGAGCAGTACTACATCACTCTTATAACCTGAGGGGCTTGAAGAACCAGGATATCTCTCGAGAATAAATTTATTCAGCTTGATTGAAAATGGAAGAGATGTGATTTTCGGCCCATAGCTTACTTCAACACTATTTCCGTCCATAATGAATGTGCCGGAGGCTGCCTTCTCCCCTTCCCTGTCCCACAGATATGCAGTTGAATACTGATTGCCGCTAATCAGATGAAAAATAAAAGCGTTCATGCCTGTTGTCTGCTCTTCTGGCTTTACAGCTTCAGCACTTATTACCCCTGACAACGACATCTGCTGAGGTATGACCCTGATATCGCCTGCAGTAATAATCTGCATGGTTTTTAATTCTAATGGTTTGCCGTTTTCAAGCTGTGTTACCTGCTTATTCATCATGCTCATTTCGCCAAGGTTTAACTTCGATACCAGATAAAACTTACCCGAGTCGACACTGATATTAAGATCAGCCGGCTGTGATGAAGCAAATCCGAAGGAAAGGCCTTCAGCCGTTTTCGTCTCACCTTTTCTAAGAGTAACCGTCTCTGTTGATGTCATTGTCCTGGTCAGCAAAAATGAAATAACAAGTTCACCATCTGGTACATCGGATATAGACTCGGTGGCGTTAGGAATAATTTTAGCCAGGACAAGTTCGTATTCCCTGCCTTTGATGTTTATTGATTTTTTATAATTATCGGCTGAAACAGAGGTCATGGTATATTTATCTTTCCTGCCGGCAATGACTTTTCCATTATTATCCTTAACTGAATAGCTGATGTATTTCTCATTTGAAAAACACTGCTGCTGCTCCTCTCCTTCCCTAATATGAATTGTACCTTCCCATCCGAAATATCTGGTAATCCCTGCACCGATAATCATCAGCACAAAAGAGAGATGAAAAAGAGCAATCGTGAGCTTTTCCCTGCGAAAAAGCTTCAGGACGATCACCTGTCCTATGAGATTAACCGAAAGGAGCAATAAGATCAGTTCGAACCACCACGAGTTATATACCATATTATATGCAGCAGCAGAACCGAAGTCATTTTCAAAAAACGTTGCTGCAGCCATTGCAATGGTAAAGATTATAAAAAGGACCCCCATTGTCAGAGGGGAATAAAGGAATTTCAGATACTTCATAATATAATATATGTGTTATAACAACAATAATTTTTACGTTAAGCGGAAGTCCGTTATCAGAATCAGGTTATCATCCTTTTCCTTCCGGATTTTTCCTTTTTACCCTTTTACCGAAATCTGAATCAGCTTTTCCTTATCAAGGATTTTGATGCTGGAAGAATCAGAATAGATAACTCCTGAATCTTCAAGCTCTTTAAGAATCCTGACTACGCATTCCTTGGCCATATTTGTCATTTCGCCCAATTCCTGCCGTGAGAGAATCATCTCATAATCATCACATTTAAATACTGTATCAGAAAAATATAGCAATGCGTCAGCCAGTCTTCCATGCATCTTCTTCTGTGAAAGGCTAACCATCCTGTTCAATGTGTTTTGAGATTTAGCGCTTATGTCTTCAAGAAGACTTTGAGCAAACACTCCGTTGTTTCTGACAAGCTGTTTAAATATTTCAAAATTAATGAAACAGGCCTGTACAGATGTTATTGCCGCAACAGTGTAGGTGTGCCGCGAGTCAACATATGCACCCGGACCTAAAATCAGTCTCCCGGGGAGTGCAATACTCAGGATGAAATTTTTTCCGTTAAGTCCTTCGATATAGGTCTTTGCCATACCGGTGGCCATGAACAATGCGTTGGATGTAGGCGAGCCCTGCTTAATTATTATTTCACCCGGTTTAAAGGTTGCCTCATATCTGTTTTTATTAAGTATGGATAGCTCTTCTGAAGACAGGTACTGGAAATTCTTCCATCGACGGGTACAGGATTCGCAACTACTGATTAAGTTTACAACAGACATAATTCCGTTTTAAAGGCGTTTAAAAATAGGTTTTAATCAACTTAGCACTCTGCAAAACTAACAAATATCATTTCAATAATTGATATTTATCACCGGGAAACGCTATATCTATCAATAATATATATCATAAATAACATATCAACTGTTATTCCTATAACTGACCTAATTACTAAATTGCAGTACGAAATTTTAACAAAAACCTGATATGAAAAACCTATTAAGATTTATCTCATTATTAGTTACAGCAGGATTCATTTTAACCTCATGTGAAGGTCCGCGTGGTATGCCAGGAGCAGATGGTGCCAACGGATTAGACGGGAAGGATGCTAATGAATCATGTAAAGAATGTCATAACCAGACTGTGGTTGAACCCAAACTTACCGAATATGCCTTTTCAAAGCATTCTTATGGTGAAGTATCTTTTGATGAAGCAGGTGTTACTGGATGTACTCCTTGTCATACCTCCGATGCTTTCAGGTATGTTTGCAAGAACAATGTACCATCCACTTTCACATTGAACACATCAACAGGTAAGTATTCAAATGATTATGCAGCTGTTGCAGACAAGACTCTTGGCGAGTTTACTTGCTTCACCTGCCATTCAAGTCTTCACACAACTTATACAGGTGCAGACTTTCATCCTTTCACAAATATCGCCCCTGTCTCTATGACGATGTGGAAAGGCACTAAAACAATTGATCTGCAGCAGGACGGCGCTTCAAGTAACCTTTGTGCAAAATGTCATCAGCCACGTCCACTTACAACAAGTACAACTACTTCAAATGGCGATGTGGTTGACTATGTTGCGCTTGCGACCACTCCTTCAGCTGTTTACTATGACAATGTTGTTGGCAACGCTGCTCCTAACAAAGTAATTCCTTCCTACAGAACCCATATTCATTATGGTGCCCAGGGCGCCATCTTTGCAGGTAAAGGCGGTGTTGAGTTTACAGGATCGCTCAGCTATACCAACTCAGCTCATACCACAGTCGCTTCATGCGTCGATTGCCACAGTGCAACTGTCTCTTTGAGAGCAGGCGGACATACATTCAGGGTAAGAAGTGATGCAGGTGCACTTACAAGTAACTCAGCATGGAACTTCAACGGTTGCAACGTAGCCGGATGCCACACCTCTCCAATGAGTGCAACTTCAACTCTCTGGACTGCTACAAGAACTGAGAACCAGGGCTTGCTGAATACTCTGGCTGCAAAAATTAATGCAGTAGGTGCAGGAACAAACATTCTTCACAGTGAACCCGACGGAACATTAAACCTTTGGGCAGGTCTTACTACAGGGAACTTTGACGGATACCTTAATATATATGATCCGTCTACAAATCCAGCAGGTGTATGGAAAAACCCGGGATCGACAGGATCATGGAGTGCACCTCAGAAAGCTACCAACAATGCTCTTCCTGTATTCCCTTCATTAAAAGCAGGAGTATTGGGTGCAATGATCAATTTCCAGCTGTGCCTGAGAGAATACAGCCTTGGTATTCACAATACCAAATATTCAAAAGCTCTCCTTCAGAATTCAATTGAAACTATGACAGCTTTGGGTTACTAATTACAGGCTGATCACGATATTAAAAAAGCTGGACTCAATGAGTTCAGCTTTTTTTTTAGCCATAATTAACTGAAATAATTATCCCGGTCTGGGATTAAGGAAATACAAATTACTTTTTAAAGGTTCTCAGATAGATAATCACATTCCAGATCTCTTCATCAGTCAGCTTTGCTTCGAACTTCGGCATTTCACCTTTCCCGGTTTTTACCCTGTAAAGGATCTCCCCATCTGTAAGATTCTGGAATTCGGGTCGGGAAAAATCGCCTGGAAAATTTCTTAGCGATGCAGCTTTGACACCATTCCCCTGGCCTGTTTTTCCATGGCAGGCCAAACAGTTTCTGGTAAATACTGCCTGACCCGATTTTACTCCGGCCTCATTCTGTGTTACCGGGTTTTTCATCGACTTAAAAGCCGGGGGCACATTCCATCCATTGCTCTGGGCCATTAATGAAATATTCATCACTAATAATGCCGGAACCACCAATAATGATTTAACTTTTCCCATATATACTGATTAAATTGGTTAACTTATCTATTCTGTGCATTAGTCTTAAATAAAGTTAAGCTGAAGTTTACAAAGCCAGAATGGCAAATAAAATTCAAATTTATACATTTGTGAATCAAAGATCTGCATAATTCTCAAAAAAAAAAGCCGGTCCATAACTGGAACGGCTTCTTAATAATTTAGGATAGAATACTACTTTTTAAGAGTCCTCAGGTAGTTGACAGTATTCCATATATCATCATCTGTCAGTTTGCCCTCATACTTAGGCATTTCGTCTCTTCCATTTTTAGTTTTGAAGAAAAGTTCACCATCAGTCAGATTCTGAAAATCGGCTTTTGAAAAATCACCCGGGAAAGTTTTGAGAGCCCTGGCTTTTACGCCATCGCCAAGTCCAAGTTTTCCGTGGCAGGCAGCACAATTTTTTGTAAATACGGCCATTCCGGCTTTGTCGCTTGCATCGTTTTTTGCAACAGGGTTTTTCATTGCTTTGAAATTGGCAGGAACAACCCATGGTTTAGGCTGGGCAACCAGAGTTGCACTCATGATCAGAAGAAGTGCACTGGCAAACAAAAGTTTCATTGTTCTCATACTTTTTAAGTTTTAATTAAATAATGTCATGCAAGAATCATGCAAATATGTATCACAACCGAAATAAGAACAGTTTTACTTCTTAAATGTTTTCATATAATTAACCATGTTCCAGATATCATCATCAGTTAATTTCCCTTCATATTTTGGCATTTCGTCTCTTCCCATTTTTGATTTGAAGAAAAGTTCACCATCAGTCTGCTTCTGAAAATCTGCTTTTGAAAAATCGCCGGGGAAAGTCTTAAGAGACCTGGCTTTTACGCCGTCACCTAAACCAGCTTTACCATGACATGATGCGCAGTTTTTAGTATAGAGGATCTGACCCTGTTTTGTACTGGCATCGCCAAATGCAACCGGATTTTTCATAGTCTTAAAGTTAGCGGGAACAACCCATGGTTTAGGCTGAGCCAAAATTGAAACACTTACAAAAATAAGTAATGAACCTGTCAATAAAAATTTAAGATTCTTCATAATCTTCGATTTTAAATTATCAATAAAAATACAAAATTTTGCGCAAATCTAAATGGTGATCCTTAATTTACTCATCTTCAGAATCATGATAACCTGTAATGATTCCTCTGAAGAGAGAAAGGGGCTTATGTCCAAGCGTGCAGGTATAAATATGAACCAGCATGAAAATTGACAAAAAGAAACCCATGGTAATATGAAGGATGTCGGTAAGGATAAGTCCGCTTATACCAAAAATGGATTTGATGGTTATCTCGGGCAAAAGCAAGCCTATTCCTGATATAATCAGCAACGGGACTGCCACATATAAGGCAAGCACATAGGTAATTTTTTGCAGAGGGTTGAACTTGCGTTCCTCAGTAACCGGGAAAGGGTGTTTTTCACCCTTGAACATACCGCTTGCATAAAACCTGAATTGAGTAACCAGATCTGAAATAAAATTTTTTCTGCTGATTCTGTAGTATCTGCCGTTCCTTGTAAGCAAGTTACCGGTTACAAATATGATATAGTTTATAATCAGCACAATAGCGGCAAAGTTATGCATCCTGACCGCTTTGGCGAAACCAACAACGTAGGTGGAATTCTCCTTATCAGTATATTGCATGCTTATTCCTGTAATAATAAGAATTATAAACAGAAGTGCATTAAGTACATGCCAGAGCCTGATCCATTTTGGGTACAGATACATCTTACTTTTCTTTAATTGTTTTTGATTTTTTCCTGATCCTGAATGCGATATGGACACAAATTACAGCAAGCACTGCAACAAAAAGAACCAGGCTTATTAAATTAAGATATTCGTTCCTGTTTGCTCCGATTACATAAGAAGCATTCAGAATAATACCATTAAAGAATCCGTCGCGTCGTTGTCCTTTTGACTCAAATTTATAAAGCGAAGCCATGAGAATAGAGTTTTTTGAATGACACTCATTACATCGTCTTACTGCTTCCGCCTTAGGTCTTATCTGATGAGACACAGGTATATTATTATTTATTTTTGTGTGGCATTCTATACATCTGACATTAGCAAAATGAGAAGCCTGGTTCGGTAACCATTCATGTTTTTTGATAATGTCAATTCCCGCCTTATCGCTCAGAAGCTGAAAACGGCTGTAATCAGAATGGCAATTTAAACAAATTGCATTATCATATGCAATAGTTTCCTTAAGATTATATGCATTCCTTACCGAAATTTTATAGGTATGCGGATTATGGCATTTCCAGCAAGAAAAACCATCATTCTCCATTTTATAATGAGTACTTTTCATGTACTCAGAATCAATCTCCTCAAAATGGTACTGGGCAAATTTTGCATCACCGCCGTGGCAATCAAGACAGTTATATTTCTGCTCCATTCTCAGAGTCCCGGCATGCGGGAATTTGGCATATTCCTCTGAATGGCAGTCAGTGCAATTGAAACTTTTGTGATTGGAGGAATAGAACTCCGACCTGTGGATTATACGCTCAGAACACATTATATCTTTAACCTGCCTTCCAACCGTTTCATTTGTGTATTCATATCTGTCCTGACCGTGGCATTTGAAACAACGCTCATTGGCATCATGAAAAGGAGATACAAAGGTTGAGGTATCCTCAACTTTCTCTATTTCCTTATTAAAAAACCCGGATGCAAATAAATCACTCCCAAGACCGGCAAATGTCACCAGTATCAGCAACCGGAATATTAATAATCTCATTCCTGAAAAGTTGACTGTATTAGAATCTGACATGTATGTTGAAACCCACTAACCACTGACTCTTATTAAAATCATTGGTATTGAATACAAGGTTTCTCTGATTAATGATCTGGTTATAATTTGCTACAAATATCTGGAAAGTATGTGTTGCTGTATTTATTTCCCAACCCAGTGAAAGGTTTGGTTTTGTCTGAACGGCGATATCCTGTTTTGTCAATAACTGATCATACTCAAGAATTACCGAATGAGACCCGAATACATTTGCCCTTGCGCCTGCTGATATACCTATATTAAGGTTCTTATAACCCCTGGTTGAATCAACATTCTGAGGCACAGAATTAAAATATGCCAGTGAAGGTGCAACCTCAACCGAGAATACATTATTCAGCTTTCTGGCAATTATAAGCTGGGTAAAGTAGGAAAGCCTGTGAATTTCCTTAAAACTGGCTGCAGGCCCAAAAGCTTCTGCTTTACTCAGATCAGCAACTATGTTCCCATAATATGCGATTGAGACAGGTACTTTATTATCCTCTGTCTGGCGAAGGATCTGATATTTCCACTGAATATCCTGGAGTTTATTGTCCTTTGTTGTTCCGGCTCCGATCATTAATCTGTCGGTGATACCATAATTCAGTCCAATGCGGGTATTAGCTGAGCCATAAATTCCAAACAGATTATGATAGTTCTCTATCAGACTGAATCTGTGCTGAATCTCGAGCTGCAGTCCGCCTTTATATGGGGTTTCTGTTGTATTAATATCAACCAGAGTTGTTGTTCCGAAAGTAAACCTCACAGGTTTGGATGCTTCCGGAGCCTGTGTTGCTTCCTGTGCGAACAGAGGTGTTATACTTAATGATAAAGTCAAAAGGATTAAGAATTTTTTCATATTTATTGGTTTTATCAGGTTAAGATAGTTTAATTATTGAGGGCACCCTGGAGCAGCCAGTTAAGAATTTTATCCTTCTCGAGTGAAGTTGTTCTTGATATATGCTCGGCCTGAGTGGTGATCTGAACATACAACCCGCTTGTTTCAGCAGGAAGCGTTAGTAATCCGGCTTTTGTGAGAGCTGCAAATGATTTGCCAGATCTCAGATCCGGAAATTGCGTACCATTATGACATGTAATACAGTTTGAGTTAAAAATCGGCTGTATGTCAGTTTGAAAATGCCAGGTAATATTTGGGTCCACTTTAGGTTGCGCATACGAATACTTTTCACATGAAGAAAAGCCTTCCACAGCTGCAATCAAGATTAGCGCAACGAATATCTGTCTGATCCTTTTCAATTTATGATTCATATTTTAAGATTGTTAATTTATTCACAAAGATATCAGATTATCCTCAGTAAAAGTTTATTATCAACCATAAAATTCGCTGTTTTGCATGCTCTTTAACACCTGAATAATTGATCTTTATCACTTCCAAGGATGATATTTATTTTCTGGTGGAAAATATTCGGAAGAAACTTAACCATAACAAAAAAGGCTTCTCACGAAGCCTCTTTCAGTATATCAGAAATATTGTATCTCAGAATTTATAGGAATTATCCTCGATGAGCTTATCTGCAATACGTCTTCTTGCATTTTTTACATTCAGGCATTCCACCCTTGAAAGTGTTTCTATCGCACTGATAAGTGAAGCACAATTCTCAGGAGTTGAGAAGGAACCTATTGCTTCAAGAGCAGACTTCCGGATAATAGCTGATGTATCAGATATATTTACATCGGCCATATCTTTATACACACCTATATTACCATTGAGTGAAGCCATTTTTTCCACTCTGAGAACAAGTGATTCGGAAACATAAGTTTCCATCATCATCTCGGCTATATTATTCAGTACCTCCTGTTCATTTATAAGCCCCTTGCCAAATGATTTTGAAGCTCCATGAATACAGATCAGGATGGCTTTCTTGAAGTTTTTGATGCATCTTGTTTTTTCCTGGAAGTAGCTCTCTCCTTTTACTTTATTGTCGGTCAGGCTTTCAAGTGACGAGAAAAGTTTTTCAGCTTCTCCGAAAAGATCAAATTCCCCCTTCATGGCACGTTTCATAGCAGTATCGACAACCAGAAGACGGTTAATCTCGTTGGTTCCTTCAAAGATCCTGTTGATCCTTGAATCTCTGTAACCTCTTTCCACTGACATTTCAGCTGAATAACCCATTCCGCCGTGTATCTGAACAGCCTCATCAGCAACGAAATCAAGCATTTCAGATCCGACTACCTTAAGTATAGCTGCCTCAACTGCATAATGGCTGATTGCCTCAATCGATGCCCTGCCATAATCACCACAGTCGACTGTAAGCTGCTTCATCAACCTGTCAATATCAGAACTGACTCTGTAAACTGCTGACTCAGAAGCAAAAAGTCGAATTACCTGTTCGGCCATCTTATGTTTCAAAGCACCGAAAGTAGAAATTAAAACACCAAACTGCTTTCTTTCATTAGCATATTTCACTGAGTCATTAATTGCTTTCTTTGCAGCGCCTATCACGTTTGCACCAAGTTTTAGCCTTCCCATATGAAGGATACTGAGTGCTATACGGAAACCCTCTCCTCTTTTACCAAGAAGGTTCTCAACAGGTACTTTAACATCATTGAAATATATCTGAGCTGTTGAAGATCCCTTGATTCCCATTTTATGTTCATCGGGACCAATGACAACTCCTGGATATTTGCTCTCTACGATAAATGCGCTTAGTACCCTGTCGGTATCAATCTTTGCAAACACAACAAGGGTATCTGCAAAGCCGGCGTTGGTGATCCACATCTTCTGACCGTTGAGGATATAATGTTTCCCGTCTTCACTCAGCCTTGCATTCGTTTTTCCTGAATTAGCATCGCTTCCTGCACCAGGTTCAGTAAGACAGTAAGCTCCGATAAATTCACCCGATGCAAGTTTGGTAACATATTTTTCCCTCTGTTCTTTATTCCCGTAATACATTATAGGTAGAGTACCGATGCCGCAATGAGCCATGTAGGCAACTGAAAAGGAGTAACCGGCCCCGATAGTTTCAGCAACAAGCATCTGTGTGACAAAAGATTGTCCGAAACCACCAAACTCTTCAGGTATTGAAATACCCATCAATCCGAGTTCTCCTGATTTTTTAAGCATACTTTTCATGAGTTCCCTGTCGCTTTTCTCAACCTTCTCAAGATTGGGATAAACCTCAGCTTCAAGAAAATCACTGCATGTCTGGGCAATCATTCTCTGTTCTTCATTGAATTCCTCAGGAATAAAAATATCTTTCGGGTCAACTTCATTTACCAGAAATTCACCGCTTTTCAAGAGTTTGCTATTTTCCATTGTTTAAGATAATTATTTCGACTATTCTATAAATCAATTGATTGCGCAATAAGTTCTGCAATATCCAGGTTTTTGATCTCCTGTTCCTTATTTTTATATTTCAGTCCGTCAGTAAGCATTGTCATACAGAAGGGGCAGGCAGTGGCTATCACTCCCGCTCCGGTTGCCAATGCATCTTCAGTGCGTTCAATAAAAACTTCTTTATTCCCTTTTTCGGCTTCTTTAAACATCTGACCACCACCCGCACCGCAGCATAAGGCGAAGCTTTTATTACGGCTCATTTCAACCACCTTGCCGGTAAGTTTCTTCAGAATGTTCCTTGGCTCTTCATAAATATCATTCGCCCTGCCAAGATAACAAGGATCGTGATATGTGACCGAAATATTTTCAAGGGAGGAACTGTCAAGCTTCAATTTACCATCCACAATATATCTGTCAAGGAATTGGAGGTAGTTTATAACTTCAAATTTTGCACCCAGATCGGGGTATTCATTTTTAAAGGTGTTAAAACAATGAGGACAGATAGTTATTACCTTTTTAACTTCATACATTTTAAAGATCTCTATAATCTGCAAAGCCTGCATTTCATTTCCAGCTCTCCGGGCCGGATCTCCGGTACATGTCTCTTCTTTACCCAGAACAGCATAGCTGACATGGAGATGCTCCAGTATCTTTGCAAATGCCCTTACCACTTTTTTGTATCTGTCGTCGAAAGCACCAGCACAACCTACCCAAAACAGATATTCGGGTTTTTCTCCTCTCGCAAAAAGATCCGCCATTATTGGGATATCAATTTTCCGGGTTTCCATTTTTATCTTCTTGTTTTGATCTCTATTGATTTATTTTTCCTTTGTGTTTGTACTTTTTGTCCCTTTGTGGTTAAGTGGATTTTTTTTACCACAAAGGGGCACAAAGGGTTCCAATAAGGATCACAAAGGATTTCTTAGCCATTATGAACGATTATTTCCAGGTCCTTTGCCCACACAAGCCTGTCTTCAGCTGAATACTGCCATGGGGCTCCGTTGTTCTCAATATTATTAAATAGTGCTTTAAGCTCACCGGGGGCAGATGCTTCTTCCATCACCAGATAACGCCGCATATCAACAATCAGTGTCGGATGGTTAATATTTATAGGACATTCCTTTGCACAGGCATTGCATGTGGTGCATGCCCATAATTCCTCCTCGGATATATAGTCTCTGAGCAGCGACTTATTATCATTGAAGTCTCTGCCGTTTTTAACCATAAGCGGTCCTTTTTCTTTCATCCTGGCTCTGAGATCCATGATCACCTTCCTGGGCGAAAGTTTCTTGCCTGTAATATTGGCAGGGCAAACCGATGTGCATCTCCCGCACTGAGTACATGACAGAGAATCAAAGTAATTCTTCCACGAAGCATCCTCAGCATCCTTTACTCCGAATCGTTCCGGCGGTGTATCTGAAGCAGATGCAGCAAAAGCGGTATTAGGATCAAGCATCAGCCTGACCTCTTTTGTTATACTCTCCATATTGGTAAGCTTGCCAAGCGGATCAAGTCTCGAAAGAAAAACATTCGGGACCGACATGAAAACATGGAAATGCTTCGAATATGGAAGTAAGTTGGCAAAAAGGAATATAAGCAGAATATGCGCCCACCACGAACTTTCGTAAACCAGCCTGTAGGTCTCACTGCTGCCATTGGTTATAAATCCGGCAATCACCCGGCTTATCGGATAAACTCCGACGGCTGGTTCTCCTGCAAGTTTTTTATACTCAACATATCCTGTATTCATTGCCAGAAGCGACAGCATAAGGAACAGGATGATTGAAAGTGCAATATTTGCATCTATATGAGTCATCTTGTTCATCTCAATACCTTCAAATCTTTTAATATGGAAGAAGATCCTTCTGCTGAGAAAAACGATGATTGATATGGCAACAATCAAAGCAAAAATGTCACCCGATGCAATAATTATATTATATGCCGGACCCAGAAACTTTAATATCCTATCGGTTCCGGTAAGTCCGTCAATAACCATTTCAATA
>Ga0334722_10003095_pt1 | contig 18184 bp, 10 predicted proteins | sample C3_bottom_MG_FD_207210 | JGI IMG/M metagenome (GOLD analysis project Ga0334722, IMG submission 207210) | Sediment microbial communities from Yellowstone Lake, YNP, Wyoming, USA - C3_bottom | ecosystem: Environmental > Aquatic > Freshwater > Lake > Sediment | place: USA: Wyoming | collected...
AAAACCGATGACGGAGCACAGAACGTGAAAGTGTTTTTGCTTACCGACAAAGGAACTATTCTGCAAACCACTACCACAGATGGTTCCGGTTTTTTCAGATTCGAAAATCTGCTGTCTGACCAGAGCTATATGATCCGCGTGGACGAAGGCGATCCGAATCTTATCAATCAGAAAAAATATTATCTGGCAGACGCAAAGAACAAAGTGGTGCGCGTGATTGTAAAAGGAAAAGACGGAATTTTCATTTTTGAAAATCTCCCTTCTGATTTATCAAAACTTTCTTCACTCACAGAAGACGATGCTACTTTGAAGAACTTCTCAATAGCAGGAAATATGTATGCTGGCGACAGCAGAACTCCTATTGAAAACACCAAAGTGAATCTGCTGAATGAAAAAGGTGAAACCGTTCAGTCCACCACCACCAACGCCTTTGGTTCGTTTGTGTTTATGAATTTATCGCCCGACCAGAACTTCACCGTTACACTGGATGCGAATGACCCGAAACTTGCTTCTCAGAAAATTTATTTCACCAACAAGAGCGGAAAAGAAATTGCCATGAGCCAGGGAGGAATGTTCAAATTCCAGTTGCTGGCTTCGGATAAAAATACGCTTTCGCTGCTCTCGGTGGAAGACAGCCAGTTGCTCGTTGATTTAAAAGGAACACTTTATGCAGATAAGGAAGGAAAAAACAGAATTAAAAATTCTGAGATTAATCTCGTGGATGAAAACGGAAATGTGGTCGGAACGTCCAAGACAGATGCATCCGGTAATTTCAAATTCATCAACCTTCCTGCCGATAAAAATTATCTGGTTCGGCTTAAAGAAGATGATCCATCACTTAATTCGAAAGATGTTTTCCTGGTGGATGCAAAAGGGAGAATAGTTGCCACGCTGAAATCTGCAAGCGGTAAATTTTTCCGCTACTCATTTCTGCCGTCTGATGAACAATCGCTCGCGAGCATTTATTTTGATGACCCATGGCTGAAAGTTGCCAAGATGCAGTCGGAAGCAAAGAAAGACAGCATGGCGAACGTGATGACGATTATCGAAAATGTATATTACGATTATGGAAAATGGGATTTGCTTCCGCAGACAACAATCACCATGAACAAAGTGGTGGATGTGATGAAGGCAAACCCAAGCATCACAATTGATTTGCTTTCACACACCGATTCGCGCGGCACGGATGATTTTAATATGAAGCTTTCTCAGAAGCGCGCACAGGCAGCTGTTGATTATATCATTTCAAAAGGCATAGATAAAAAACGCCTCAACGCTATAGGAAAAGGCGAAACACAGCTTGTCAATAAATGCAAAGATGGGGTGGATTGCGGGGAAGAAGAACATGCACAAAACCGCAGAACGGAATTTAAAGTGAAGAAGGGAAAATAATTTCTCTTTTTATTTCCTTTTCAGTTTATCGGGAATCAGGCAGATGGGAATCGGTTTCATTTTGTGTTCATTCATTTTATGAAAGCGCCTGAAAATCTCCAAAATTTTTTTCTGCCTGGCTGTTAATGATTCGGCTTTGCTCACCACATGCTTTTGACTTTTGACTTTTGACTTTTGACTTAACCGCTGCATCGCCCATTCCATTTCATCGTACGTAGCGCCAATCTGCTCTTCGTCCGTCCGATTATCAGCCCAGAGTCCGTCAACAGGCGGAGCGTTTAGAATAGATTCGCTGACTCCAAGTTCGCGTGCAAGCGCATACACTTCCGATTTCATCAAATCAGCAATCGGGCTTACATCAACACCGCCATCACCGTACTTTGTGGAAAATCCAACTCCAAAATCTTCCACTTTATTCCCTGTTCCTGCCACAAGCATTTTGCTATGGGTGGAAACTGCATAGAGCGTAAGCATTCGCAGGCGCGAGCGGGAATTTGCCATCGAATGGTCGTCCTGAATTTCTTTTGGAAGAGTTTCTTTAAATTTCAGAAACACATCCGTGAGATTAATTTCATAAGAAGAAACATTTTTGAATCCGCCAGAGGACGGATCCTCGCCAAGGCGGGATTTTTTCTTCAGCCAGATGATGTGTTCGTCCGCCAAATCAAACTGGGTTTTGTTCTGAAGGATGGGCATATTCAGCACTACAACTTTTTTTCCGGTGAGCGCGCACAATGTTGAAGTAAGAGCCGAATCAATTCCGCCTGAAACTCCAACAACAAATCCATTCATGCCTGATTTTTCACAATAGGATTTCAGCCAGTCAGTAATATGTTTTATGATTTGTTTATTTCTCACTGAAACAAAAATCCCGAATTCAAATTTATGAATTCGGGATTAAAGGTAAAAAAGTTAACGTTTTAGAAAAGTATTCCCACCGTAAGCACAACACCGTGCTGAGTAAATTTTTGTTCTACCGGCTTCATGTCTGTGCTCGAAGAGGCATAAGGGGTTTTCAATAAGTACTCTGAATTCTTTTGAACAGCGTTTGATAATCCGTAATCATATCCAATGGCGAAGACAAGCGCTGTTGAACCGGACATATAATATTCACCGCCTGCGCTGAGTGTTACTGAAAACCTCATAAAGCTCATGTCTTTTGTAATGTCAAGATTGGTCTGATTCGCTGTCTGAAGGGTTTTATAGCTTAACAGGTTATCATTCGCACGGACTTTCTTGCGGATATTTATATTTAATCTCGGTTCAAAGAAATAACGCATGTATCCGATTTCGTTTGTGCGCATTTTAATTGAAAGCGGAAGGACAAAATAACTTGCATTATAAGTTCTTTCGTTCAATTTATAAACTTCATATTTCCCCTTCAGTCCGTTTGTATCTGCGAGTTTAATAATAGCATCATCGCTGAAAAAATAACTTGCTGTGTCGGTAAATGTCATTTTTCCACCTCCAGAATTCAGCCCTATGCCGAAACCGAAAGCGAAATTTCCGCTGAAAGAATATTCACCATTGATAAGAACTCCGAATCGCGCAACTGCTCCGTTGCTTGCGAATTTTTTCAAATTGTCGGGCTTATACCAGTCAAGAGAGGGCAGCACGGTGGCTCCGAATCGGAGGTTCTTCATATCGCTGCTTTTGGTATCCTGAGCAAAAGCAGAAACTGAGAATAAAACCATAATAGAAAATGTGAATAGCTTTTTCATGGTAAAAGAAATTGTATGGTGAATGATTTTAATTTTGTGTCTGTAATTTCTGATTGCAATATTAAGAAATATTTATGAAGTCATCCTGTAGATTTGGCGGCTGGCTATTAACCATTAATTGTTGGTTACTGTCTTCCTGCGGCAGCAATCCGCTGGATGTGGATGTTTCGGCAGTGAACATAGCGCCTGTAAAAATTCAGCGCTTCGATCAGGATTTTTTTTCACTTACCGCTGATAATATCCGGCAAAAGCTGCCCGAACTGCAAAAAAAATATCCGGGCTTCACGGATTTATTTATAAGAAATATTTTATGTCCTTCGGGAATGAATGACAGCTCCTGTATTCCTGCAATCACAAAATTCATCAGCGATAAAGACATGCGCAGCGCTTATATTGATTGCCAAAAAAATTATTCTGATTTATCTTCTGTTGAACTTTCACTTACAGATGTCATTCGTCATCACAAATATTATTTCCCCGGCAAAATTATTCCTCAGTTTGTTGCCATGATGTCGGGCTTTAATTATTCGGTAGCTACTACCGATTCTGTTTTTGCTATTGCGCTGGAAATGTACCTTGGTAAGAAAAACAACTATTACGAAATGCTCCAGGTGCCATCGTACCGGCAGATGAAAATGCAGAAAGAATTTATTGTCCCGGATTTTGCGCGGGCGTGGACGATGCGCGAGTTTCCGAACAACAGCAAAAGCGGCACATTGCTCAGCGAAATGATTTATCAGGGAAAAATCCTTTACCTTGTTGATGCCCTGCTGCCGGATATGAACGACACATTGAAAATCGGATTTACAAAAAAACAACTGGACTGGTGCGCAGAACACGAAAGCGATATGTGGGGATTTTTAGTTAAAAATAAATTTCTGTATTCTACTCAAGTGGAAACCATTGCCAAGTTTACGGGAGAAGGTCCGTTCACCACCGGTTTTGTGAAAGAATCTCCCGCACGCACAGGCGTTTGGATTGGATGGAAGATCGTAAGAAATTTTATGAAAGAAAATCCCAAAATATCACCTGAAGAACTGATGAAAGAAAATGATGCGCAGATGATATTATCAAAATCAAAATACAAACCCTGAGAGGAAATAAGGAATAAGGTATAAGGAATTTACCTTTATACCTTATACCCTATACCCCATCATCTTTAACAATGAAAACATCCGAAATTAAATTCAAAGTAACTCTTGATGAAAACAATCTTCCACTTTCCATTGACTGGGAAGCACAGGATGCAAGTGAAAAAAGTTCATGCAAAAGCGTATTGATTACACTTTGGGATGCGAAAGAAAACAACACGCTCCGCATTGACCTATGGACTAAAGACATGATGGTGGACGAAATGAAAATCTTCTTTCATCAAACACTGCTCTCTATGGCAGATACGCTCAAGCGCTCCACCGGAGAAGAAAAAATGGCGGAAGACCTGAAAGATTATTGTGCACACTTTGCGGAGAAGATGAATCTTTTGAAGAAGGATTGACCATTTACTTTTTCATATACTTTTGTTCAACTTAAAATCCAATTACCGTGAAAAACATTTCTCTCGTACTGAATGCCGTACTGCTTATAGCGGTGGGCTTTCTTTATTACAAATTCTTTTCGGGATCAAAAAGTAACAGTGCAGACAACGAAGGAAAAAAAGATTCCCTCGCTGCGCCTGTTGTTCCGCTTTCGGCAAAATCCATTGCCTCGCTTCCGAAAAATGTTTCTTTCACTTTTGTGAATGCAGATTCTGTTTTCGTGCATTATGAGCTGGCGAAAAAAGCAAAGGCAAGCGGAGAAGGAAGGGTGGCGAACTATCAGAAAACCTATCAGCAAAAAGTGGAATCATTCCAGAAAGAATACAACGACTATGTGGATAAAGCAGGAAAAGGCGCCTATACCAAAGAGCAGGGAATGGAAATTGAAGCCGGGCTTCAGAAAAAACGGGATGAGATAATGATGATGGAACAAAACCAGGATAAAGTGATGGGCGAGCTGGATAATTCCACATTAGAAGTACAAAAAAATATTTATGACTATCTCTCCCGCTTCAACAAAGAGCACGGATATTATTGCACGCTTGCCTACACCCTCTCCGGTGGCGGTGTGCTGGGAATTAACGACTCGCTTGATATTACAAAACTGGTGATTGATGGTTTGAATGCGGAGTACAAGGCAACGAAAGGAAAATGACAAAGAAAAAAATAATCGAGAAGAAATTATTTTTTAATTCTTTTATAGGTTTCTAACCCGCAGTTGAGATATTCTACATACGTATCAATGTTGGGAGTATATCCCACAGGATTTCCGAGCAATAGGGTATCGGGACTAAGCAAAACATACAAGGGCTGTGTGTTGTTGCCGAATGTAAGCGCTTCAAGCGTACTCCACTGGTCTCCTGTGGTCCTGATTTTTTTCTTCTTCTTTCCGCCTTCTCCGTCAGGTACATCCACGCTGTGCTGTTTCTCTTCCGATAGTTTGGTGCGCTCGTCCACATAGAGAGAAATCACCACATATTTATTATTCAGAATATTTTTTACAGTATCCTCCACCCATACATCTTCTTCCATTTTCCGGCAGTTCACGCAAGCCCATCCTGTGAAGTCAATCATTACGGGTTTTTTCTGCTCGCGGGCATAGGACATTCCCTTTTCAAAATCGTTAAACGTTTTTATTTCGTGCTCCTGTTTGAAATAGCTATAATACTTTGGAGGTGGAAACCCGCTGAGAAAATGATAGCTCCACCATTTGCCCCCAATGATACCAGGGAAAAGATAAACGGTAAAAGCAAGAAAGATAACTCCAATGCCCAACCGCAAAACAGTGAATTTCTTTATGGGGCTGTCGTGCGGAAATTTTAGTATTCCGAAAATATATAAGGTTAACCCGATGCCGCAAATAAACCACAATGCAAAAAATGTTTCCCTCTTTAAAAGTCCCCACTGCTCCACCAGGTCTGCATTTGAAAAAAACTTTATGGCAAGAGCGATTTCAACAAAACCCAGAACTATTTTAACCGAGTTTAGCCATCCTCCTGATTTCGGCAGCGTATTCAGCCATGCCGGAAAAGCGGCAAACAAAGCAAATGGCAATCCTAATGCGATGCCAAAACCCAGCATTCCGACAGAAAGTTTTACCGCAACAATCTGGAGATTCATTCCTAAAAAACTCATGGTGCCGGCACTATTCGCATTAAGCGTTCCTGCAAGCAATGTTCCAAGAATGGGACCTGTGCAGGAAAAAGAAACTATGGCAAGAGTGAGCGCCATGAAAAAAATTCCTATGAATCCGCCAAAATTGGAAGCCACATCCGTTTTGTTTGCCCATCGGCTGGGAAGTGTGATTTCAAAATATCCAAAGAACGAAACAGCAAACACAACGAAGATTAGGAAAAATAAAATATTTAGCCATGTGTTTGTGGAAATCTGATTTAATACTTCCGGATCAATTCCCGGAATAAAATGGAATGGCAAGCTTAACAGAAAATAAATAAGCATGATAAAAAATCCATACATCATTGAATCTCTCACTCCCTTTTTCCCTGCAGCGCTTTTCGTGAAAAAACTTACGGTAAGGGGAATCATAGGAAATACACAAGGCGTAAGCAGAGCAATAGATCCGCCAAGAATACCAAGAAGAAAAATTCCTAATAAGGTCAGATCCTGGCGCTTTTCTCCGCAGGGGCCAGCCGGATTATTGAGATCTACAGAAGATAAAATATAAGGATTAGAGGATGTGGATTTATTCCCTACTGTTGTGTCCGGTTCTTGTGCGTGAGTTGTGTCGCTGCTGTCTTTTATTTGCTGTCCACCTTTCCCCTCTATCTTAAATTCAAAATCAACATCTGTTGGCGGCAGGCACATGGAACTGTTGCAGGTCTGAAAATTCAGAACGCCTTTTACTGAAAAACTTTCCTGTGTTAGAATTTTTATTTTCTGCTTATATGCTACTTCATGCTCGTAGTACTTTACATTCATTTCAAAATTATTGTCGTACATCTTCTCCGGCTTGGGTTCAATTATTTTTCCGTCAAGAGAATAGTTTTTGTTTTTCTCGAAAGTAAAAGTGAGCGAAATGGGTCCTTGATCGCTTTCCTGGTTCATAGCGTAAATATGCCAGTCCTTCTCAATGGTTGCTTTCAGGATGAGCTCGGCTTCTGTGTCAGAATTTTTATTGACAGAAAATTTCCAGTGAACTGGGTTTTGAATCTGGGAAAAAGCAGAAATGCAGAATGCAGAAAACAAAAGAAGGAGAATAGAAAATATTTTTTTCATTTCGCTATAAAATTTTCGCTCAAAGATAGTTATTTAGCTTTTCCGTTTAGCTCAGCGAAAACCTAATGCTGATGCCGGCATTGGTGTTGGAAGATTTGAAAGAAGTGGAGATGCGCGGGTTGGTGAAGAGCCAGTCATAAAATAACCGCGCGGTGATACGCTGTGTTATCATGTAGTCGGCAGAGGTCTTGAGCGAGAAAATCATTTGTCCTGCCGTTGGCTGAGTCACTTCTTCCGCAATTTTTCTTATTACGGTTAAATTTTGCCTGATTGAAAAATCTTCTTTCAGGTTCAAATCGCTCTTGATGGATTTTTTGTTTTTGCTTTTGCTGAAAGGATTTTTTAGTTCAAGATTTTTCCAGCGGTAGCCGGTTCCGAAAACAAGTTCTCTGCTGTTCACTTCCGTCAATTGGTTGTTGGCAAAACTCAGAGAAAGGTTTCTGTCTTTTTTAATTTCCACATTGAACTGTAAACTGTTTTGAAGCGTCATGTCAAGTTTTATCAGCGGGCTGAATTGTTCTGCAATGGAAACAGAATTTATCTGTTCGTAAAAAATAAAATTATCGTTAGCATCCTGCTCATGAGGAGTTTGTCCTGTGCCGGTTAATTTCGAGCGCAGATTATTTGTATAAGAAAAACTATAAGAAGAGCGGTAAGCATGGCTCAGCGTAATGGTTTTGAAAATCTTTTTCAGAGGTTTTATTTTTGATAGTCCGTCATACGTTACGCGCCAGTTTGGCGATGGTCTGTTCGGAAACGGCTGAAGCGGATAACTGCTTGCTGACTTTCCGGAATATGCAGAAAGAAATGCATACATCAGTGTTGTTTGCGAAGTGGAGCCGTATCCTGTATGATATGTTTCTCCGTGAACTCCAGTATAGGTGCCGATATCCTGATATTGACTGGCAAGGTGTTCGGAAACCACGCTTCTGTTTTCTAAAAATGCAGTGAACGCATCAGAGCTGTAATCCTTATTTATTTTTTCAAACGCTGTTTTCCATGTGATGAACGACATGCTGAAGTTTCCGCTCGTAGTGGGCGACTGATGTACAAAATCGGAATCATGCAGCAGTGAATCAATTTCTCCCCATCTGAAAAACTCGCTGTAATTTTTTGATTTTGTTTCATTGGCGGTGAGTTCAATTTTAAAACCGGGAGCCGGCTCAATGTTGGCTCTTCCCGTTATGTTGGTGGATTGAGTTTGCGTGAACGGAGTGTTGAGTGATTTTGTTTTCCAGATCCAATCTTGCGAGGCGGCAAAATCTGTAAATGAATCTTTTTGCGCACCGAAGTTATGCTGCTGACCAAAAACAAATCCCGGAGTGGGCGCAAGCGTAGGATCCATGCCGAACATTTTCGTGCTGTTTCTATAGCCCGCGAGAGTCATCCCTTCGCTGTTGGTGATGTTCAGTGAAACATTTTTCAGCATCATGAATGTGCGCGCCATGTATTGAGCAATAATAAAATCGGGTTTCTTTTTTGTTTTCTTCGCTGTGTCCTGCGGATTTTTTGGCGCTGGATTTTTTGGATTAGGAGCTATTGGCTTAACAGGTGTTTTTGCTTTTGTTTTTGAATCTTCTTTCTTTTTAATTCCCTGGTTGACTTTTTTCAGGAAAGGAACTTTGTTATACAACGTAAGCATATTCGCCTGCATGTTCAGCGTTTTCTGATTTCCGTTCTGGATAGTATGCCCGAGGGAATCTGCGCTGTACAATGCACGTGTCCATTTATAATCGGTGGAATATCCGGCATTCGCAGTAATCCAGTCGGTAAGCGGAAATTTATTGATGGGAACCGTATAATCAATTTTTGTACGCTGTGTGTACATGGTATTGCTTCCGCCTGATAATAAATTTTTCTTCACTTCGTCTTTTTTGTCTTTCGTATCAATTGCTCCCTGCGGCTCGAGTATGCGACTGTTGTTATCAGCATGAAAATCCAGCTTAAGCGATTTCGCTATATCATATTTCATGTCATAGCTCCGGAGCATGGTGAAACGTTTGTCGTAAAATGTATCCATCGGAATATCAAGCCCTGTTGTGTTGCGCTGAAGTTTTTCCGCGTAATGTCTGTTCACATCAACAAGGAAAGAATATTTTCCGGGATACGGATTGAAATTAAAATCCTTTATCAGCGCGAATGTTTTCTTATTCAGGAATTTTACTGTCTTGAAGGGCTGAATATTTTTTGGATTGATGGAATAACCGTACACAAATCCTCCGCGGTAATCGCGCATGTTGTTATATTTTATGGTGGCGCTGTGATTATGAAACTGCGCATAGGAATAATTGAAAGCAAAATTTTCTATGTCATAAATATTATTTCGCTTGGAATTTTTCGGACGATCTTTTTTCACATTGGTGAAGTTGATGCTCTTCCGGTCGGTTTCATCAATTGTTCTTTCTTTCAGATCTTTTTTCATGCTGTCGTTTGGCAAAATGTCAACGGCATCCTTCAGATAAATATCAGGGTCGAGCGGATTGTAGAGCGGAATTATTTTTGTCTGCGAATAACCCACAAACATCGGCAGGTTGATGCCCCAGTTAACCGGAAGAAATTTATGCAGCGATATTTGCGATGAAATATCATACTGATATCTTGTTTCGCGCTGGCGCTCGCTAACTTTTTTCTCGATGCTTCCCCATCCGGGAGAACTGTAATTTCCGGCAAGTGTAAGCGTGCCGAGGTCGGCAAGCTTGGTGGTGACGTGCGCAGTGCTTGCCCATCCGCCTTTTTCATCAAAGTCGGCAAGGCGCAATTCATTCACCCACACTTCAGCGCATTTTGAAGTTCCGTCATCATTATCTGCAGGAGTTTTTTGCGGATTACGGATTCCTATCATTATTGTTTTCAATTCGCTCAGGTTGGGATTTCCTTTTATGTAAACATTTCGCGCATTTCCCTCCGGGTCGGTCATAGATTTAAAATACCGCTGGGTGAGCGTTGTTGTTCCGTTATACATATCCTGATTGCGCTGCTGCTTTATGTTCTGCAAATCCGCAAAATTTAAATCCATTTCATTCTCTATTTTCCAGACAATATATCTGTCCTCTTCGCTGCTATTATTATACGAACCCGAAGGTGTTACCCGCAAAGGAATTTCGTACTCGTAATAATTTTGCGTGTAGTCGCTTCCTAAGCGGATAAAACAAGTAAGGTCTCCATCGTGCAAAGGCGGTCCTGCTGCCTGCGCTTCTGCGTGAACATACATTCTCAGTTTTTTGTAAGAGCGCACATCGAAGTCAACATTTTTATAAGTGGCGCGTGCGTCTCCATCCTGCAGATTGCAAACTTTCAGCGCCATTGCCTGCTCGTTCATGTGAACGGGATTGGATGGTCCGTAGGTCTGCTGCTGTTCTATCTTCGGGGGAAGCACATAGTTCACGGGCGTTTTTGTTCCGTTCTCTTCGTAGTTCACGGCTGAAACATCAAACGAAGTTCCGGGGTCATCGTCACCGGGATATTCACCGTCACCCGCAAGATTGTAGGCATATTTTCTCCACTCTCCGCGGATAAGTTCCACTTTGGCAAGCCGGAGCACCACCGGTTTATCAAATCCGCGCATGATCACACGAATGAACCGGATAGATTTAAAATCATCTATGTTGCCATACTTTGCTTCAAATTCACGAATGGGAATTTTTATCTGATACCATTTAACATCCACCGGGTTTCCGTCCATGGTGGACAACGAAGTGTTTCCTGTAACCACATCATTGATAAAATTGTTCCCGACATTTGCGAAAGTAAGATCGTTGGGAGAAATCTTTACGCGGTATTGGTAATATCCTTCGTTCTCGCTGAGGTTGTTATCACGGTTGATGTCTTCGGTGCTGGGAAGCGTGGTGGAAGAAGTGGGATAACTGCCGCTGGTGATGGGAGAATTTCCTTCAAGCCCATTGTAATGTTTGTAACGCTGAAGTGTGCCTGCTTGTGCATTATCATAATCCGTACTTCTATAATAACTATAGTAATCGGTAGATGGATCTGAAAATACATTATCATTCAAATGATATGGGTCAGAAGGAATGCTGACGCCTAACGTGTTTAGCTTAGTAATAAATTTATTAAAATAATTTGTTTCATCCGCATCTTTCAATCCGTCTAACCCTACATCCTGCGCAGTGCGTGAGTTCGGGTCGCTGTCAAAAGCATTTACGATTGCCTGAATCTTCGGCACCAAACCCCAGGAAGTGGAATCCACCGTGTTGTTGTTGGTGGGTGCGGGCAATCCGTTCTCAAAACTTTTCTTACCGTCTCTCAACACATCTTCTGAAATATTTCCAAGCTGAACAATGAGTTCTCCTGATGTTAATTGAAGATTATTGTACTGGCTTCCCAGATCGTTGTTGAACGGATCCATCACCCACAATTGAACGAACTGCACATTTGCCGCTTCAAAATCATTCGTTTCAATTTTGCGCATGATTCCTCCCCAGCGGGTTTCCGGATTTTTTAACGTGCCATCAGGATTTGTTCCTGCAGCAGAAATCGAACCTGATAAATAAGGTTCTGCATTGTAATTGTAAAATCCGCGCTCACTTGGATAATATGCAAGGTCAAGAGTTGGAATGGGCACCGGCTGACCTGTCTGAGATTCTTTTTTCGGGAAAAGTTCTGTTTCATAAATTTCCCGTTGGTAGTTGTCAGACATTCTGTATTTATCGTAATAGGGCGGTGTAAGATTAGTTGTCTGGCGCATGAACATCGGGTCAATGGTGTACCAGCAAAGTTTTGCGCGGTTGAATCCGTAAACAGTATCTGTTTTGTTGCCTTCTTTCCAAAGAGAATTATTTCCCTGCGGTGTGCTGGCGAGCGTCCATGCGCCAACCGCTTTGATGTCAATCGGTGTCTGGCTTCCTTCAAAATCATCTATGTAAGAAGCGCCCTCTTTTCCGATGGCTCGCGAATGCCCGGGAATGAGCGATGCCACTTCTCCCGATGCGGTGATGGTGGACATTTCTTTTGTGGAAAGCAGCGGCAGTTTGTCTATCATGCGAGTGAGAAAAGGAAATTCGCTCCGGTAATTTCCATCCAGTCCCAGCATTGTGTTCTTAATCGGTTCGTCACCGATATTTACTTTTTGCATAAGCGGACGCTCATTCAAACGGATGGCTGTAGCGCCCCAGTGAAAATCTTTGTTCACAGTATAATCCAGATGAGAGCCGATAAGTGTTTTCTGCTGGAAACCGAAAAGCAAATTGCTTTCAAATGAAATTTTTATAGGAATGCCCGAACTTAAAATTCCATCGTTGATGATTTTCACTTTACCGAGCGCATAGTCAACAGTGTAATCAACATTTTCTGTGAGCGGTGCGCCTCCCGCTGTAACAGATACCGATCCCTCGGGAATATTCGGAGCGTTCAGATTAATTTCAGAGCCGGATGCCGACTTGAAACTTCCTTTCATCTTAAAACGGTTCTTGTCGGGGAATTGTTGCGCCACGGACTTTGTGGAATCATACAACTGGTCGTAAGCATATTTGTTTTCTATGCTCAGCAGCGCAGGGTTGCTGTGGTTGGGATTTATTTTCTGGCGCAGATGCTCACCGAATGGTTTGCGCACCGGAAAATAAATTCTCCCGTTTGACGCATTAATAGTTACTCCATCAATAAAATCAAATACACCATCGGGAGTTGCATCTCCCGAAGAATTTATCCTGTCAAGATTCATTACACGGATGAGCGGCTTGCCTGTGATCGGCAATCCGGTTTCAGGAAGCACCGGCACATCGGTTCCTGTTGCCGGGTTGTTGTAAAAAATTTCCAGTTTGAAATTTTCCGCCTTCACCTGATAAGCGCCCATCGAGTACACATTTTTCATCATTAAATCCCAAAGAAGCGGATCGCGCTTGGGACTTACGTTGGTGCTCTTGAGCATTTTTACAAATAAGCAATTGGGGTCTGCAACTCCGTCCGTTGAAAGGTCCCCCACCTGAAATGTTTCACCATTATAGGTGTACTGATACGCAACTCCCACCACCTGATCGGGATTCACGTTTGTGTTGAGAGATACAAAACCGAGTTTCGGATTAAATGTGAACTCACTCGCAGAAAGTTTTCTCGCAGCAAGCACTTTTTCAAAATGCTGAACTGCAAGAAAATTAAAAGGATATGCTTGGTCTGTAAGAATTGTGACAACAACATCTTTGTTTCGGATATTCGGATAAAGTCCGACCAGTGAAGTTGGGTTCAGCGAGTTTGCCGCATTATCGGGTACGGGCATATTGTAAACCTGCACGAAGGATGTATGGGTGGAGGTAGAAGTGTCTGTAACGTAATTGCTTTTATTTTCTCCTATATCCGTCAGCGCAATAATATTTCTTGTGTCATTAATATTGGAACTCGTGTTGGTAATCCACACTTCCACTTTTGTAATATTTATTCCTGAATTTATGACGGGAAGATTTTTCAGCGCAGAATCATATCGCTCTTTGAAATACTGCGACAGAAAAAAGTGCTTGTTCGATTCGTAATTATCCGCATCAATATCAAAATTGCTTGTCTGCGCTCCGTTCTCAATATTGATTTCTTTCTTCTGTCCTTTTTCCTGCGAAACAACAGTGGTCACAGTTGCTTTTCCGAATTGCATAGCTGTTTTCACTCCGAATAAACTCTGGCTTCCGCTGATGAGCGTGCTGTTGAGCGGCAAACTAACGTTGCCTGCTTCTAATTTTTTGATGATGTCGTCTTCTCCTCCCGTCCATTCTAATTTCATCTTGTTCTCAAAATCAAATGTCGCCTGCGTGTTGTAGTTGGTGGTTATCTTCATTCGGTCGCCTATCTTTCCAATCAAGCTGAGCTGGATCTTTTCATCAAAATCAAATGTGGTGATGCGCTGGTTCTTTACGGGAATTGCGGGATTCTGTGAGTACGAAGAATTCACTCCGAAAATTAATTCTGCAGAGCCCTGCGGACGGATGTCCACCACATTAGTTCCGAAAATCCTGTCGAATATCTGGCTGTTTATTTTGATAGGAGGAATCAGATTTTTTTTCTGTCCCTGCTGGCTCATCGCTTCGGCTGTGCTGCGCTGTTTCCAGTATTCTTTCAGCGAGCGCTTGAATTCATAATCCATGTATTCTTCCTGCGACATGTAGCTGGGCGGGCGATAATTTATGTTGCCCATTTGTTGAGTTACGTTATACACATTGGAATCGGGATCATATTTCAAATCCGTTTTAATGTTGGATGGATCGTTCAGATATAATCCACCGTTGTAATCGTTCAGCTGAGGAATGATGTTCGATTCATCCTTCATAGGATATTTAAGCGTGACGGGCGTGTCACCGGGAAACGGCTGTAGTTCTGGCTCTGTCCGCGTGAGGTCAAGAAAGCGGCTATGAGTAAAAGTCCTGTTCGGAGGCGCAATCATACCTGAACTCGCCCACACCAAAGTGATGAAGAGTGATGCAACAGAAACAAAAAAAGAATACTTAATTCCTTTCATTCATTAGGTATAGGGATATATGGTATAAGGAAATAAGGTGTGAAGCAGATAGAAAGAAAATATTTTTTTCTCTTAGTATTGCCTTATACCCTATCCCCTATTCCATATACCATATTATAAATTTTTGAGCGCTTCTTTAATCAATAAATCAACCGGCAAATCACTGTTGTGCTGAAGCGACCTGTCAATTGCTTTTTCAGATGCATTTTTAGCAAAGCCCAGTGTGAGCAACGCCATCAACGCCTCCTCGCGGATTTTATTGTGCGCTCCAAATGAAATTTTCGGACCGGTTTTTTCAGTATTTATCTTTCCGTTTAAGTCAACAATTATCCGCTGTGCGGTCTTCTCCCCTATTCCTTTTATGCTCCTGAAAACCGAAACGTTTCCGGTGGCAATCGCCTGCTGAACTTCCTGCGGAGAAAGCGAGGACAGAACCATTCTTGCCGTTGACGCGCCAACTCCTGAAACAGAAAGCAAATGACGAAACACGCTTCGCTCGCCTTCGTCAAAAAACCCGTACATGTTTTGAGAATAATCCTGCTGGCTAACGATGACATGCGTGAGCAGTTTGCATTTTTCTGAACTGCCTATTTTGGAATAGGTGTTCACCGTAATATTCAAATAGTATCCCACGCCATTGCAATCAATGATGGCATAGGTTGGGGTTTTTTCGAGCAGGCGACCTTCAATGTGGTTTATCATCTTTTAAAAATAGGGAAGCAAATGTAAGAAAATACGAAAGTGAATTTTTGTATTGCAATTTTTAAAGTCGTACATTCTGATGCCATGAGTTTGAATTAAAATTTTCTTCCCTTTTTGTAACCTTTTTATTTTTTCACTCGTTAAAATTGTCAGTTTGCTCTTTACATACTTCTTATTCATCACATCATTTGTGAAATCCAAAGAAACATTTCACAGAAAAAATTCTTTCCAATGACAATAAAATTTACTTTCGCAGCAGGGGGGGCAGGGAAAATCACAAACTCCTCCGAAAGGAGTCCTTCGGGCAAGCCCAAAGTCAAAAGGAAAATTCAACTTTCAATTTTGTCTCTTCTTTTCTTTAACGCTGCATTTTTTTCCCCTCTCCTGTGGAGAGGGGCAGGGGGTGAGGCGTTAGCGCAGGCGCTCTGGCAGCCAAGCGGCACATCCTCTATATACACCATGCGAAAAGTAGGTGTGAATACCTCTAATCCTCTTTATCCCTTGGATGTGAAAGGCAATGTTCATTCTTCCAACGCCACCTTTGACAGTTCGGCAACTGCCATGAAAATGATTGCTCAACAAGCGCAATTTGCAACGGCTGTGGTAACGGGAAACCTTTCAGTAGCAGGCGCAGTGTCAGCAGGCAGTTTGAGTGTAAATGGAAACGCGGTAATCGGTAATCAGTTATCGGTAAACGGCAATGCAACTATCAACGGACAACTATCAACTAACACTATCACTTCTTCATCGGGCGCAATTAATTTCGGAAATAATAATCTCAGCACTACAGGTAATGTAAACAGCACGAACATTTCTGCCTTGCAGGCATCTGACAGCGTTCAGCAATCTAAACTCTCAGCTCTCAGTTCTCAAATTGCTTCTATTCCGCAAAGCCAGTGGACCAGCAACTCTGACGGAAGTTTATCTTTTACCGGAGATGTATTTGTAAACAGTTTGAATGCGCAGAACAGCATCAGCATCGGTAATTTCAGGTTCAGCAATGGCGCAAACCAGCCGCCACCGCTTCCGGTTACCGACAGCATCCGCACCAAATACAAAATGGCATTTCAATCAGATGCCGGAACTATTTCGCTTGCATCCGACACGGTGAAAGTAGGAACGTTCGTTTCGTTTTCTGCCTTACCGGTTGCTGCTCCGCCTCCGCCCCGCCCTTTACCTATTATACCTCCACAACCTGTGCCGGGAGTGTATGGACAGTTGAACATCACCGGCAATGTGTCAGCAAGCGGAGATATTTCTTCCAACACCATCAACTCTTCCTTTCTCAATTCAACTTCCATCACCACTCAGCAACTCACCATTAACGGAGGCAGCATGACAGCCGACACGCTTCACGCGTATAAACAACTCTCGGTAAATCATTCTTTGTTAGTTTCAAAAGAAACTCTAAAAAATTATGCGGAGGTCTCTACTATTGATACTGCGGTGGCATTGGTACTGCAAAAGGATACGGCTGGCAAAGTAATCATTGGTACTCCTGTACCTCAACCCTTTCCTTTACCCGGTTCATCAACCGATAAACTCACGGTGATGGGTAACACACGGGTTCAGGGGAATGTAAACATATCCGGAAAAATTATCACCCATAGAATTATTTCGTCTGACAGCGTAATTTATTTAGGCGACAGTACTATAATTGTAAATCAAATTTATAACCGGATTTATACCAACCCTGCTTCTTCCTCAACATATAGAGGATTAGGATTGGGTGTGGGAGCTTATGCAAAAGGGAACAGATCCTCTGCCATAGGTGATTATGTTGAAACGGCAAGTAATGCTACACATGCAATAGTAGTTGGTACGGGCAGTGGACCAAATCAATCAGATCGCCTTATAAATACTACTCCCAATTCATTAATGATTGGATTTGGAAGCACGAAACCTACAATAGTTGTAACGTCTGCTACTACATCAAACGGAAGAGGGCAAGTGTTTATTGCAACTGACCCAAACAGCCTTACTGGTAATCCTACTACTTATGAACTTAATGTTGGCGGAACCATTTTATCTAAAGAATGGATTGTAAAAATCGGATGGTGCGATTTTAAATTTGAACCAACTTACCAGCGCATGACATGGAAAGAAAAACAAGATTATATTAGCAAATACAAACACCTGCCTGAAATTGATTCAGGAAAAGAAATTGAAGCCAACGGCCTACAGGCAGGCAAAACCATGCGCGGATTCATCTGGAACATTGAAGATAATACAATGGATATTATTGACCTGCAAAAGGAAAATGAAAACTTGAAAAAAGAAGTGAATGAATTGAAAAAACAAATGCAATCTCTTATTGAATCTCAGAAAAAATAAATGAAACAATTCATAATCATACTTTCATTTTTATTTGCTTTTAATCTTTTGCATGCACAGGATACAATTGCAAAAACCAACCTTGACAGTGCAATAAAAAGCGTTAAAAAAAATTTGAACTCTGTATTTTTAAATGTGGGAACAACGGCATCGGCTATGCGTGATGCTTATGCTCTTTCTTTATATTCCTGAATTCAAGAACTTAGCGCAACAAATCGACCTAGTAGATTTGTTGTATGGAAACACAAAATTATCATCGATTAAGCTATAAAGAGCGTGTTGTAATCGAAACACTTTGGGGTGAAAACAAGACA
>Ga0334722_10003096_pt1 | contig 18180 bp, 18 predicted proteins | sample C3_bottom_MG_FD_207210 | JGI IMG/M metagenome (GOLD analysis project Ga0334722, IMG submission 207210) | Sediment microbial communities from Yellowstone Lake, YNP, Wyoming, USA - C3_bottom | ecosystem: Environmental > Aquatic > Freshwater > Lake > Sediment | place: USA: Wyoming | collected...
TGCCGATATCTGAAGATATCGGCACGACCGAGGACGACGCAGCGCGCTGCAGATCGCGGGACACGGACGCACCAACTGTTGCCGGAGGCGCCACTACGCGTGCGCAACCGTCCTGCGGATCGCGTCCAGCACGTCGGAGGCGTGCGGCACGACGTAGTTCTCCATCACAGGCGCGAACGGAAGCGGCGCGAACTTCGCCCCGACGCGCTCGATCGGCGCATCGAGGTAGTCGAACGCTCCGTACTGGACGACAGCGGCGAGCTCGGAGCCGAAGCCTCCTTGTGCGACCGCCTCGTGGGCCGTTACGCAGCGCGTCGTCTTCTTCACAGACGCGACGATCGTCTCGACGTCGAGCGGGGAGAGCGTCCGCGGGTCGACGACCTCGACGGAGATCCCGTCCTGTTCGGCCTCCTTGGCGGCGTTGAGCGACTCGTGCACGAGTCGGCCCGTCGCAACCACGGTGACATCGGCGCCCTCGCGGTGAACGCGCGCCTTGCCGAGCGGAATCGGCTCGAGCTCGTCGGGCACCTCGCCCTTGATCGGGTAGAGGGTCCGGTGCTCGAAGAAGATGACCGGGTTCGGGTCGTAGATCGACGACCAGAGCAGGCCACGCACGTCCTCGGGCGTCGACGCGAAGACGACCTTCAGCCCCGGCACGTGGACGAACCACGACTCGAGCTGCTGCGCGTGCTGCGCTCCCGGCGACCAGCCGGCGCCGCCCTGTGTCCGAATCGTCAGGGGCACCGTGACCTGACCGCCCGACATCGTCCGGTGCTTGGCCGCCTGGTTGACGATCTGTTCCATCGAGATCGTCAGGAAGTCCTCGTACATGATCTCGACGACCGGCAGCATGCCCTGGATCGCCGCGCCGATGCCGGCGCCCACGATCGCGATCTCCGAGATCGGCGTGTTGCGCACGCGCTCCGGCCCGAACTCGGCGAGCATTCCCTGCGTCACGCCCATCGAGCCGCCCATCTCGGCGATGTCCTCGCCCATGATGAAGATACGGTCGTCGACGCGCATCGCGCGCGCGAGCGCGTCCCGAACTGCCTCACGGTACGTCAGCTCAGCCACGTTCGAGGGACCCCTCGGCGTACACCCATTTGAGGGCATCCTCGGGCTGCGGGTCGGTACCGGCCTTCGCGAACTCGACGCAGGCCTCGACCTCCGCCGTGACCTCGCCGTCGATGCGCTCGAACTCCTCGCCGGTCATGGCGAGCCGGACTCGGAGCAGCTCCAGCGGGTCCTGCGTCTCCCACAGCTGGTGCACCTCGCCCTTCTGGCGATACACCTGCGGGTCGCCGACGTAGTGGCCCGTAAAGCGGTACGTGCGCACGTTCATGAACACAGGGCCTAGACCCGAGACGGCGTGCTTGCGGGCCAGGCGCGTCGCACCATGGACATCCTCGACGTCCTGGCCGTCGACCTCCATCGCCTGCATCCCGTACGCGAGGGCTCGCTTCTCCATCTCATCGACGGCAAGCGGCAGCTGCTGCTGCGCGGGCGTCGACTCCGCCCAGCCGTTGTTCTCGAGGACGAACACGGCCGGGAGCTTCCACAGCTGGGCGAGGTTCATCGACTCGTGGAACGCGCCGGTATTCGTCGCGCCGTCGCCGAAGAACGCGACTGCGACGCGCGGCTCCTGCCTCAGCTTGAACGCAAGGGCGGCACCGGCGATCTGCGGCAGGCCGCCGCCTACCACCGCGTTCGCGCCCATGTTGCCTTTCTCGACGTCGTAGAGATGCATCGAGCCGCCGAAGCCGTGTGAGCAGCCCTCGGCCTTCCCGTACATCTCGGCCATGATCGCGTTGATGTGCGTGCCCTTCGCGATCGTGTGGGCGTGCGCTCGATGCGTCGACGCGATCACGTCGCCAGCCTCGAGCGCCGCGCATACCCCCGACGCGACCGCCTCCTGGCCGATCGCGACGTGCAGGAAGCCTGGCAGCTCGCCGGCGCGGAAGCGTTCCTCCACCTTCTCCTCGAACCGGCGGATGACGAGCATCTCGCGGAAGAGCTCGCGCAGCTTGCCGTCCGAGAGGCGCGGAGCCTCGCGCGATATCCCCTCTACCTGGGCCACGGGCGTCATTATGCTGATCGGCCCATGAAGCTCGTTGATCAGTGGTCGGCGATCGAGGCTCGCCTGCCGCGGGACTGGGAGGACGTCCGGCTGACGCTCACGACGGAGGAAGCGGGCAACCTGCCGCGTGCCGCCGCCGTCTTCGGGCCTCTCGGCGCAGGACGAGTCGACGGCGCACTCGTATTCCACGTCAGGCGCGCCGGCGGCGCAGCGGGGCCGGAAGCGGCGAAGCGGCTCTTCGGCCTGCTCGACGAGCAACGCGTGTGGTGCACGCTCGCCCGTGGGGAGGTGCGCGAGGCGAGACCGACGGAGGAGCCGACGTCGATGTCGGTGGCGCAGTCCTGGGACACTGCGCTCTCCACGCTGCCGGAGGACTGGAGCGAGCTTCTCTGCCGACTCGAGGTCTCGGGCTCGGATCTGCTGCCGCGCGCCGCGCTCCTCTGCGCACCGACCAACCCGACGCGCGACCGCGACAGCATCGGCTTCGTGTTCCGGGTCGGCCGCGCCGGCTACGGCGTCTCCACCGTCATGGCACGACGCTGTTTCGAGCGGCTCGACGAAGAGGGAATCGCAGGCTCGGTCACGGTCCTTCGGACGCTTTCGGACACCCAGCCGGTCGCGACGCAGGGCTCGTCCTGGATCGTCGCCGGACGGGTCCTGTAACCGCGGGCCGGGTGGAACCTGGCCCCTACTTGACGGTGGCTTTGCCCGCGCGGAGCTTCGGCTTCGCGGTGTCGCTGCGGTAGGCGAGCGTCCCCACGTCGAGGGTCACCTTCCAGGTGACGGTGCCGACGAACGCGATGCCCGTCCTGCGGTTCACGCCCGCGCCGACGAGGTGGGCGTTTTGCTTCTTCGAGCGATCGACGACCTTGATCGAGAACGGGCCGGCGGCAAGCGTGCGCGCAACGGCACCAGTCGCAGTACGGAGGGTGACCGCTTTGTCCGTGACAGTCAGCGAGAGCTTGGTCGCGCTTGCGGGCGGCGGAGGCGGAGGCGGCGTCGCTGCCGTTCCAACCGTGAACGAGCCTTTCATCTGCACTGGATGGGCATCGCAGAAGAACTTGTACGTCCCGTCGACGAGCGCGAGCGAGAAGGTCTGCACACCGGTTCCCTCGACTGTGGTACCGGTATCGATGCCGCCGGGACCCGTGAGATGGAAGTTGTGGTTGTCGCTCAGGTCGTTGGCTTCGAGCGAATACGCACCGGGGTCGAGGTGCGCGACCGGAGCGCCGCTCGCGTCCCTCAGAGAGATCGCGAAGCCCGGTCCGACCGATGCCTTGAGGGGCGTCCCGTCCGCTCCGGCAACTCCGGCAAGGACGAGGGCCGCGAGTGCACCACCGACGACGAAAAGACCCCGCATACCTGCTCTGTCTACGTCGATTTGCCCGGACCGGTTCTGACGGACGCTTCCCACTCAGCCTCGCAACTCCGCACCGAAACGCTCTGCTAGCTCTGCCACCACGCGCGCCCTGACGGCGGCCGCGTCGTCGTCGGAGAGCGTCCGCTCCGGTGACTGGAAGACGAGGTGGATCGCGACGGACTTCTTGCCCTCGCCGGCCTGCTCGCCGCGGTAGACGTCGAACACCCTCGCTTCACGCAGCTCCGCACCTCCCGCCTCGCAGGCGGCTGTGACGAGAGCGCCCGTCTCGAGGGTCTCGTCGACGACGATCGCGATGTCCTGTCTCACCGCCGGATACGTGATCACGTCCTCGTACTCGATGCGCTCCGGAACCGGCGCAAAGAGCGTCGCCAGATCGAGCTCGAACGCGCCCCACGCACCCTCGAGGCGAGACGGATGCAGCTCGCCGAACCAGCCCGCGCCGGTTTCCGCAGCCTTGCCCGGATGGAGCTGCACCCGAGACGTCCGCTGTGCTCGCAGCTCGAGGTGGAGAGACGCGTAGAGCGCCTCGATCGCCCGCCGCGCAGCCCCCCAGCCGCCCTCGGCGATCCCGCCGAGCCGCCAACGCTCCTCCGGAAGCTGCTCACCGCTCGGGAGGTAGACGCGCGCGAGCTCGAAGAGTGCGATCGGTTGGTTGCCGGCATCGACGTTGACCTGCGCCGCCTGGATCAGCCCGTCGATCAACGTCGTCCGCAAGATCGCCTGGTCGGCGGTGAGCGGCTCGGGGACGCGGATCGCGTTCGGGTCCGGATCCGTCGCGACGAGGCTCCACGTGAACGCCTCCGAGAATCCCGCGCCGACGAGGACGTCTTCGACGAGGCGCCGCAGACGCTGGTCCTTGGTCAGGTGCCCCGCGACCGCTCGCCGCAGCGGTGTGGTGTGCGGCACCCGGTCGAGCACGACGCGCGCGATCTCCTCGACGAGGTCGACCTCGCGCGTCACATCTCTGGCGCGCCAGGTGGGGACGGTGACGTCCCACTCCTCGTCAACCTCGAATTCGAGCCGCTCGAGAATCGATCGCTGCTCGCTCTCCTCCACTTCGAGCCCGATCACGCGGCTCGTTCGCTCCGGCCGGAGCCGCACGACGGGCCGTTCGGGAAGCCCGGAGTGAACGTCGACCCCGCCGACCATCTCGGCACCGGAGAGGTCGACGATCAGGCGACTGGCGAGAACCGCCGCCGGCTCGGCCAGGTACGGGTCGACTCCCTTCTCCCATCGGTTCGACCCGGTCGTGCGCAGCCCGAGCCGCTCCGATGTCTCGAGGACGCCGATCGGCTCGAAGTTGGCAGCCTCGAGCAGAACCTCGGTCGTCGCCTCCGACACCTCGCTTTCCTGCCCTCCCATGATGGCGGCGAGCGCGACGGACTTCTCACCGTCGGTGATCATCAGGTCACGCGGGTCGAGGCGACGAAGGGTGCCGTCGAGGGTGCGCAGCTCCTCGCCCTCGCGGGCGCGCCGGACGGCGATCCGCCCACCCGCGAGCAGCGAGCGGTCGAACGCGTGCAGCGGCGACCCGTAGACATGCATGACGTAGTTCGTGATGTCGACGACGTTCGAGATCGCTCGCATCTCCGCCCGGTGTAACCGTGCGCGGAGCCACAGCGGCGACGGTCCCACCTGCACGCCTTTGAAGACCCGTCCGATGTAGCGCGGGCAGCCTACGGCGTCTTCGACGGTCACCTCCACCCACTCCGGATGGACGATGGGCGGATCCACGACATCGACGACGATGAGCTCGCCGTCGCAGAGCGCCGCGACCTCGCGCGCCAACCCCACCATCGAGAGGAGGTCGACGCGGTTCATGGTCGGCGTCGCGTCGAGCACCTGCTCGCTGATCGGCATCACGTCCGAGAGCGGTGTTCCCGGCTCGGGGCCGTCATCGAGGACGATGATGCCGCTGTGATCGGCGCCGAGCTCGAGCTCGCGCTCGGAGAGGATCATCCCGCGGGAGAGCTCCCCTCGGAGCTTGCGCTCGTCGAGTGGGACCTCCGCGCCAGGAAGCAGCGCACCGGGAAGACCGATGGCAACGGTTGCACCGGCCCCGAAGTTCCAGGCGCCACACACGATCTGCCTCGGCTCTCCCTCACCGACGTCGACCTGGCAGAGCTGGAGCTTGTCCGCGTTTGGATGTTTTCCCGCCTCGAGCACCTTGCCGACCTGGAAGAGGCCGAGATTGCCGTCGACGTCGGGCACGCCGACCTCGATCACGCGCTCCACCTCGAGAGCGGAGATCGCGAGCCGGTGGGCGATCTCGTGGGCCGTCGCGTCGGTGTGGACGTACTCACGTAGCCAGGAGAGAGGCGCGCGCATCAGAACTGACCCAGTAGTCGCAGGTCGTCGCGCCAGAGCTCTCTGAGATCGGGAATCCCGTGCCGGAGTACCGCGATCCGCTCCAGCCCCCACCCGAACGCGAAACCGGTGTACCGCTCGGGGTCATAGCCGACGGACTCGAACAGCCTTGGGTCGACGATCCCCGCGCCTCCGACTTCTATCCAGCCCGAGTGCCGGCACACGGCGCAGCCGCTACCGCCACAGATGTGGCAGGAGACGTAGGCCTCGATCGACGGCTCCGTGAAGGGAAAGAAGTGGGTGCGGAACTCAGTCCGGCGCTCCTCTCCGAAGAGCTTCTTGAGCAGGAAGTCGAGTGTTCCCTGGAGGTCGGCGAGCGTGATGCCTTCGTCCACGGCCAGGCCCTCGACCTGATGGAAGGTCGGAGTATGGGTCGCATCCGGCGTGTCGCGCCGGTAGCAGCGGCCTAGCGACACGATGTAGACGGGCGGCTGTTGTTTCTCCATCGTCCGGATCTGCGACGGCGACGTCTCGGTGCGCAGAAGCGTCTCGTCGTCGAGGAAGACGCTCGAGAGGCGCGATCGTGCCGGGTGCCCCGACGGAAAGGCGAGCGCGTCGAAGTTGTAGTGCGTCGTCTCGACCTCGCGACCGTCGACGACGCGGTACCCGAGCCCGAGGAAGATGTCCTCGACCTCGCGCCGGATCTGTGTGATCAGGTGCAGATGCCCTCGCTCCCAGCCACCGACGGGCATCGTCACGTCCACGCGCTCCTCCGCAAGGCGCCGGTCGAGGTCGGCCCGCGCGAGCTCGTCCTCGCGGGCGTCGAACGCGGTCTCGAGGCGCTCGCGGAGCGCGTTCAGCGCCATCCCGGTCTCGCGGTCGCGAACGTCGCGCAGTGCCTGCTTCAGCGTGCTCTTGCGGCCGAGAAACGCGACCCGCGCGGCCTGAACGTCCTCGACGGAGGACGCTGCGGCTGCGGCGGTGAGGGCTTCTGCTTCAAGCGCCTGCGCGTCCATGGGGACGCGAGGGTACCAGCGCCTCCCTGTCCAAGTAACAGACTGTTACTTGCTCTTGCGGGACTGTCCGGTTGAATGCCGGCGTGGACCCGTATGCCGGCTTCGCCCCGATCTACGACGCCTGGTCGGCACACATGACCGAGGACGTCGACTTCTACGTCGGCCTCGCGTGCGAGGCGGATGGACCGATCGTGGAGCTCGCCGTCGGCACCGGACGGATTGCGATCCCGGTCGCGCATGCCGTTGGCCGATCCGTCATCGGGATCGACACATCGCCGGCGATGCTGGCGGTGGCCCGGGAGCGAGCCGCCAGAGCCGACGCTCAGCTGGATCTCCGCGAGAGCGACATGCGGGTCCTCGAGCTGGACGAGCCGGCGGCGCTGATCACGTGCCCGGGTCGCTCGCTCCTCCACCTGGCGACGTGGGCCGACCGCCGGCTCGTGTTCGAGCGGGTAACCGCCTCGCTTCGACCCGGCGGCCGCTTCGCCTGGAACGCGTTCGTCTTCGATCCGAAGATCGCCGCCGAGCACGGCGGCCGCTGGGGTGAGGAGGGTGGTGTCCGCCGGCGAGTCGACTACGTTCCTGCGGACAACCGCCTGACCGTCACGCTCGAGTCCGGCGACTCGGTCGCGCTCTGGTGGGTCGGGCGCTCCGAGTGGGAAGCCTTGATCGACGTCAGCGGCCTCGAGCTCGAGGCCCTGTACGGCTGGTTCGACTGCAGGCCGTTCGACGACGAGAGCCGCGAGTTCGTCTGGGTCGCGCGCAGGCCCACATGACGCCCCTCTATGACCCGATCGCGCGGATCTACGACCCGTGGAGCCGTTCCGTCACAGAGGACATCGGGTTCTACGTCGAGCAGGCGCTGGCGGCTGGCGGAACGGTTGTGGAGCTCGCTGCGGGTACCGGGCGGGTCGCCATCCCGATCGCCGAGTCAGGCGTACGAGTGATCGGAGTTGACCTGTCCGCCGGAATGCTCGAGGTGGCGCGAGGGTACGCGCGCAAGCGGGGTGTCGAGGGCCTCGTCGATCTGCGCGTCGGAGACCTGCGGGAACCGCCGGTGTCCGAGCTCGTCACGCTCGCGATCTGCCCGTTTCGCTCACTTCTGCACATGGCCGACCATGTCGAGAAGCTGAGGGCGCTGCGCGCCGTTCACGGACTCCTCGAGCAGGACGGGCGCTTCGTCTTCGACGTCTTTGCTCCGAGCCAGGAGGACATCGAGGAGACGCACGGCCGCTGGCTCGAGCGCGAGCCCGGGATCTTCGAACGCGCCGACTGGGACGAGTCGGCTCGGACGCTGACGCTTTCCGTTCGGAGCGGAGAGTCGGCGGCGACGATGCAGCTGCACTGGCTGAGCGCCACCGAGTGGCTGCAGCTCCTCGACGAGGCGGGCTTCGACGTCGAGGCGCTCTGGGGCTGGTTCGACCGCCGGCCCTACACGGGCGGCGAAGACATGATCTTCGTGTGCCGCAAGCAGGACTGAGGCCGTCGGGTCAGCCGATTTCGATCGTGTCGCCCACACGCACGACGCCGGGCTCCAGCACCTCGGCGAAGACGCCGAGGCATGGCTGACCGTCGATCGGCCCTCGTGCGGCCAGCAGCTCGCGTAGCACGTCGCGGTCTCGCTCCGCGGTATCCGGGTCATACGAGGGCAGCGCGCATCGCGGTGTCGGCCCCTCGACGTGAAGCGTGGCCTCACCGACCCGAAGCTGCAGACCTCGCCATGCGTCCTCTGCAAACGCCTCGACCTCGTCGACCTCGAACAGCATGCGGAAGCGGCGCCCGTCCCCTCCGAACGCGTCGAGCGATGCGCGGGACACGATCGTCGCGGGCCGCGAGTCGGTCGCCCACGACCCTTCCTGGCACTCGATCAGCCGCACGCGCATGCCTGCGAGATCCGAGAGAGCCTCGGCGAACGGTCCGGTCACCACCGTGCCGGAGACAAGCCGGTCGTAGACGTCGGTGACCGTCGGATCTCCGCGGCGGATTTCGTCGCGGACGACGGACCCGTCCGGGAGTGTCAGCGCAAGCACACCGTCCGCAGCGTCCCACTCGGCTCTCGCCAGACCGAGGCCACCGCCGATCCGCTTTCCGTTGACGAGCCGCCCGTCCTCGGAGACGAGCAGAAAGCGGCGATCGTCCTTCGCGCCCGCGCGTGTGAGCTCGATCGCCGCGGGATTCGAAAGCGCCAGCCCCTTCACCGGGGTGACGTTGATCCGCTCGACTGACGCCAGGCCAGCGACGGTTGCCACGCGGACACCCTACCCGTAGGCTGCGCGCATGCTCTGGGTCGTGCTCGTGATCCTCGCGATCGTCCTGCTGCTGATCGTGTGGGTGATCGCGATCTACAACCGGCTCGTCCGGTCTCGCAATCGCGTCGACAACTCGTGGGCGCAGATCGAGGTTCAGCTCAAGCGGCGTCACGATCTGATCCCCAACCTCGTCGAGACGGTCAAGGGCTACGCCGCCCACGAGCGCGGCACGTTCGAGGCGGTGACCCAGGCTCGCACGGCGGCCCAGCAGGCGCAGGGCCCGGCGGCGGCTGCCCAGGCCGAGGGCATCCTGACCCAGGCGCTCGGTCGGCTGTTCGCGGTCGCCGAGGCGTACCCGGAGCTGAAGGCCAGTCAGAACTTCCTCGAGCTGCAAGGCCAGCTCAGCGACACGGAGAACAAGATCGCGGTCTCGCGCCAGGTCTACAACGACACCGTCCTGACGTACAACAACGCGATCCAAACCTTCCCGGCTGTGATGCTCGCGAACTCGTTCGGCTTCTCGAAGCGGGAGTTCTTCGAGATCGAGGACGCCGGAGACCGTACGGTGCCGCAGGTGAGCTTCGCGCCGCAGGACTCGGCGGCGGCGCCGGGCGCGCCCGCAACGCCGAGTGACACACCCGGCACCTAGATGATTGATGCCACGGTCTCGCGCGCCCGGTTGCGCGATCTGGCGTGTCTGGGCCGCTGAGCGACCAGCTCGCACCCCGGAGCGGACGATCTCGTGGCATCAATCAGCTAGACGGACAGCGCTCGCCGGCGCCGCCGCCGCGCTCCTCGCACTCCTCGTTGCGAGTCCGGCGCAAGCAAGATCTGTCTCGCTGCCGGCCGCGAACGTCGGCGTCAGCGTCCAGCCTGACGGGAGCCTGCTCGTCGACGAGCAGATCACCGTCGCGTTCGACGGCCAGTTCACCTTTGGCTTCCGAGAGATTCCGCTCCGAGGCGGCGAGTCGATCGACGACGTGTCCGTATCCGAAGCGGCGCAGGTTTACAGGGCCGGCGGGTCGACCGAGAAGCAACCGGGGCTCGAGCGGGGCACGTTCGGCGTAGCCCGCACGAAGGGCGGTGCGTCGATCGTCTGGCACTTCCAGGCCTTCGACGAGGAACGAACCTTCAGCATCCGCTACCGACTCACGGGACTCGCCGTTGCTTACGACGACGTCGTGGACGTGAATCTCAAGGTGTGGGGCAACCACTGGCAGGTCGGCCTGGGGCGCCTCGTCGCGACGCTTGACGCCCCAGGGCCCATCGAACGCGTGTGGGGCCATCCGGTCTATGTCCGGGGCGACGTCACGCGAAACGGCAACGTTGCCGAACTACGAGCGCTCGACGTGCCGGCCCACCAATTCGTCGAGCTCCGTGTGCTCGTCCCGCGCTCCGCCTTCAGCTCCACCGCCGGCATGAAAGTCGCAGACGGCGACGCGCTTGCGAGGATCGTCGCCGAAGAGGCAGCGGATGCGCAGGCCTATCAGCGCGATCACGACCGCATCGAGAACGCGAAGCACCACCCGTGGTGGCATCTCCTCGAGCTGCTCGCGATCGGCACGCTCCCTGCGGGCGCGGCTCTGCTCACCGTCTGGTGGCTCTACGGACGGGAGCGGCACACGGGGTACGACCGTGAGTACGAACAAGAGCCTCCGACCGACACCGAGCCCGCACTCGTGCCACAGCTACTCGCGCAAGGCGGCACCCCAGGCTCGTTCGAGTTCACTGCGACCCTCTTCGACCTGATCAGGCGCAAGGTGTACAAGGCGACCCCGACGACGACCGAGCGCTCGACCTGGGGTGGTCTGCGCAAGGAGCAGCTCGCCGACCTCGAGCTCTCGTTCGGCGAGAACCACGGCGAGGGCCTCGAGTCGTGGGAGCGAGAGGTGACGGCCGTCGTCGACGACGTGCTCGACGGCGGCAGCGAGCGCCTCTCGCGCTTTCGCAAGAAGATCGAGGCCGACCGCGAGACGATGAGCGGCCGGTTCACGAAGTTCAAGAGCTCCGTGTCGGGCGAGAGCGAGCAGCGCGGCTGGTTCGTCTCGGCGGGGATCGTCCCACTCGGCTTTGCGCTCGGCGCCTTCGTCGTTGCCGGGGCGCTGATGGTCTGGCTCGCCCTGCATTCATGGCGACCCGTCTATCCGCGCTGGCGAGACGTCGTGCTCCTCGCCCTCGGGATCTGCGCGCTCGTCAACGCCGCGCTCCTGTTCGTAGGTGTCATGCAGCGGCGGCTGTGGCGCCGCCGCACCCTTGCCGGCGAGACAGAGTCCGAGCGCTGGGAGGCGTTTCGCCGGTATCTCTCCGACTTCCCGCGCCTGGACGAGGCCCCGCCCGCGACGCTCGCGCTGTGGGAGCGCTACCTCGTGTACGGGATCGCGTTTGGAATCGCCGACCGCGTGCTCCAGGCCGCGCACCTGGCGATGCCGAAGGAGCTGCACGACGCGAGCTCGATCTACTGGATCTCGCCGAACGTCGGCCTCGGTTCGGGCCCTTCCGCGATCGCGATCAACGACCTCGCGGCAGGGTTCGGCTCCGCGCTCGCGCCGCCGTCCTCGGGCTCAGGCGGAGGCGGTGGCGGTTTCTCGGGCGGAGGCGGCGGCGGCGGCGGGGGCGGCGGAGGAGGGTTCGGCTAGGAGCGCATCGAGCGCGGTCTCGCCCGCGAGCGCGAGCGCTCGGTCGATCAGCGCCGAGAGGCCTCGTAGAGCGCGATCGCACCGGCGGCCGCGACATTCAGCGACTCCGCGCCGCCGGGAAGCGGAATCGTTACCTTGTAACAGTCTGTTACAAGGTATTCGGGCAGCCCCTCTCGCTCGGAGCCGAGTAGGAACGTCAACGGCGGCTCGAGGTCGAGCTCCGGGAGCGGCACTCCGCCATGGGCCACCAACGCGACGCGCCGGCCGGGCGCATCGTCCCACGAGCTGAGCGGAACCCGGAAGACCGCCCCCGCCGAGGCGCGCAACGCCTTCGGCCCGAGCGGATCGGCACATCCCTCCGAGAGTGCCACCGCGGCGCCGAACGCGTCCGCCGTTCGGATCAGCGTGCCGACGTTTCCCGGATCGCCCACACGCCAGAGCGCAAGCGTCAACTCACGCGCACCTCGCGGCAAGTCGTCCCTGCGGTAGACGCCGATCGCCCGCGGCGGGTGCGGCAGCTCGGAGACGCCGGCCAATAGCTCCGGCAGGACGGTCTCGCCCGCCACGAGCAGCTCCACCGGCTCGACGCCTGCCGCCGCCGCAGCCTCGACCAGGTCATCTCCTTCGCACACGAAGAGCCCGGTCTCCTCCCGGTGTTTCCGCTGCTGCAGCTTGCGGACGAGCTTCAGCTTCTCGTTGTCGCGTGACGTGATCACGCCAACCAGTCGAGCCACGCGCCATGGAAGCCGGCGTAGGCGACCGCGTCGGCTTCGCCGGGCCACAACCTGATCGAAAGGCCAAAGCCGCCCTTCGCTCCTCCCGGAGGCGACGTGGTACGGGCGAATCCGAGCGGAGCGTCCGCGCCGGCGCGGTCGAGCGCAGCCAGGACCTCTGCTCGGCCCTCGCTCGAGACGTATCCGAGGGCAGCGGTTTCGAAGACGATCGTCAGTGCGTCGTCGTCACGACCGGCGAGAAGCTCTGGGAGAAGCGACACGAAATCGCCACGAACGAGCGTGGGCGGATTCCCTCTCAGCGCATCGATCGCGAGATCGAGCCGGTGGAGCCTCTCGGACTGATCTGCCCAGACGAAGCACTTGAGCAGACGGGCGCCGTCGTCATTGCCGACGTCGATCGGATTGAGGTCGACGCCGACCCGCCGTCGCACTGCCGGCCTCGTCCCCAGGATTTCGGAGGGCACCGGGGCCCGCTCGACCCCGGCGAGCCGAAGCGGCGAGTCGGCCGGCCCCCACTCTCCCGCGAGATAGCGGTATCGGTAGCGGTCCCAGACCAGGTTGAGACCGGCGCTCGGCCCGAGCTCGATCAGATCAACGCTCTGAGCACCTGCGCGACGAGCCAGCTCGAGAAAGCACGGGAGAAGCGCCCAGCAGCGTTGAACCTCGTTGGTCTGCACCCCCCGCGTCAAGATGAACTCGGCGATCCAATTGGCATGCTCGCGCACGGTCGACGCGGGATCGGTCCACGGATCGACATCTTCCGAGAGCGCAAGGAAGTGGAGCGCAGCGAGCAACCGAAGCGGGAGATCCCAACGATCGTCTGGCGCGAGGTCTGCAAACGGCTGCGCGTCAGCGAGACGGCGGCAGACCTCGGCGTATAGAGGAGAGCCGGCCGCCTCGCATTGCTCGGCCTGGTGCAGAAACCGCTCCTGGACGCCAAGTAACAGACTGTTACTTGGCGTATGGGGGCTGGGGTCGTTCAGGCGGCTTTCGAGCCGGACTCGAGCGCCGCCTTCGCCTTCTCCGCGACGAGCGCGAACGCCTTCGGATCGCTGACCGCGAGATCGGCGAGCGACTTCCGGTCGAGCTCGATTCCCGCCGCGTGCACGCCCGCGATGAAGCGGTTGTACGAGAGCCCGTTCGCGCGAGCGGCGGCGTTGATGCGGATGATCCACAGCTGCCGGAACGTGCGCTTCTTGTTCTTGCGGTCGCGGTACGCGTAGACGAGCGAGCGGTCGACCTGCTCTTTGGCGTAGCGGTAATGGGTGTTCTTGAGGCCCCAGTAGCCCTTCGCCTGCTCGAGCACCTTCCGGCGCTTCTTGCGCGCGTGGACCGATCGCTTGACCCTGGGCATGGCGTTACTTCACCCCCAGCAGCTTCTTGAGGCGCTTGACGTCGGTTGCGGCGACGTCGTGATCCTTGCGGAACCCGCGCCTACGCTTCGACGACTTCTTCTGCAGGTTGTGGCTCTTCATCGCGTGGCGGCGCATCAGCTTTCCCGCCGCGCTCCGCTTGAACCTCTTCTTCGCCCCGCTCGCTGTCTTCACCTTTGGCATCTGGCTTCACTCCTGCGTTCTTTGTCGGGCCGAGCAGCATGATCATGTTGCGACCGTCTTGGAGCGGGGGCTGCTCGATCTGCCCGATCTCCTTGAGCTCCTCCGCGAGACGGAGCAAGAGAGCGCGACCCCGTTCCGGATGGAGGTTCTCCCGCCCCCGGAACATGATCGTGACCTTCACCTTCGCCCGCTGATTCAGGAAGCGGACGACGTGACCCTTCTTCGTCTCGTAGTCGTGGATGCCGATCTTCGGCCTGAGCTTGATCTCCTTGACGAGGATCTGCGACTGGTGCTTCCGCGCGAGCTTCGCCTTCTGCTCCTGCTCGTAGCGGTACTTCCCGTAGTCCATCACCCGGGCGACCGGGGGATCGGCGTTCGGCGCGACCTCGACGAGATCGAGATTCTTCGAGTACGCGTACTCCCGCGCTTCGTCCGTCGTCTTGATCCCGATCTGCGCCCCGTCCTCGTCGACGAGCCGAACGCGCGGAACGCGGATCTGCTCGTTGATTCGGTCCTGATGGACGACCGGACGCGTCCTGTCCTCTGGACGGCGCCTGGGTCTCAAAGGCTTTTCACCAAGCTCTGCTGGTCCTTCCTGTCAGACAACACAAAAAGCCGCTGCAGGCAGCGGCCCATGTCCTCGTCGTCCTGCGACTCGGTTGAACCCCCGCGAACGCGTGTCCGGGAGGTGAGGGGCGGGTCCGCACCTGCTTGGCAGGGTCAGATCGTAGCAATCCGCGCCTGGAATTCCGCAACGAGCTCGTCGAGCGACCGTGTCGACTGGCTGCCGCCGTGCTCGCGCACCGCGAGCGACTCGTCGGACTCCCGGTCTCCGTAGACGACCACGAACGGCACCTTCTCGAGCTCGGCGTCACGGATCCGCTTGGACAAGGTCTCGTCTCGCTCGTCTACGGCGACCCGGAAGCCAGCCTCGCTGATGCGGTCGCGTAGATCGTGGACGGCATGCCGATGCCCTTCTCCAACGGGAATCAGCCGCACCTGTACCGGCGCCAGCCAGAAGGGGAACGCGCCACCGTAGTGCTCGACGAGGATGCCGATAAAGCGCTCGAACGACCCGAACAGCGCGCGATGGATCACGTAGGGCGTCTCTTCGTGATTGTCGGCGCTCACGTACGAGCAGCCCAGACGCCCGGGCGTCTGCGAGTCCAGCTGGATCGTCCCCATCTGCCATGAGCGCCCGAGCGCGTCTGTCATGTGCAAATCGATCTTCGGCCCGTAGAAAGCACCGTCGCCGTCGTTGACCGCGTATGCGAGCCCGCGTCGATCGAGCGCAGAGCGAAGGGCGCCTTCGGTGAAGTCCCACTCCTCGTCGGAGCCGAGCTTGTTCTCGGGGCGCGTTGAGAGCTCGAAGCGCGACCCGAGCCTGAACAGCTCGTAGAGGTACGTCGCATAGTCGAGGCAGCCGAAGATCTCGTCTTCGATCTGGTCGCGCGAACAGAAGATGTGCGCATCGTCCTGGGTCACGTGGCGCACACGGGTCAGCCCATGGAGCGCGCCGGCGAGCTCGTTGCGATGCAAGGGAGCGGCCTCTGCGTAGCGAAGCGGCAGCTCGCGGTACGAGCGCAGCCGGCTCGCGAACAGCCACATGTGCCCCGGGCAGTTCATCGGCTTGATGCTGTAGAACCGGTCGCCCTCTGGGATCAGGAACATGTGCTCGCGAAACTTCTCCCAGTGGCCCGAGCGCTCCCAGAGCCGCTGCTCGTAGATCAGCGGAGTCTTCACCTCGACGTAGCCGCGGCGCGCGTTCTCCCGGCGGCGGAGATCCTCGAGCTCGTTCCAGATCACCGTTCCCTTTGGATGCCAGAACGGTGATCCCGGCGAGATGTCGTCGAGATGGAAGAGGTCGAGCTCGACGCCGAGGCGGCGGTGATCGCGGGCGCGCGCCTGCTCGAGCCTCTCCAGGTGCTCCTCGAGATCCGCTTGCGAGTAGAAGGCAGTGCCGTAGATCCGCGTCAGCTGGGTGTTCTTCTCATCGCCGCGCCAGTAGGCGCCGGCGAGCCCCGTCAGCTTGACCGCCTTGATCGGACCCGCGTTCTGCAGGTGCGGCCCGCGGCAGAGATCGGTGAAGTCGCCCTGCGTGTAGAGCGAGATGGCCCCCTCCGCTGTGTCGACGAGCTCGACCTTGTACGGCTCACTGGCCGCGAGGAAGCGCTCACGCGCTTCCTCGCGGCTACTTTCCTCGCGCGTCCACTCCCGGCCTTCGGCGATCTCGCGCCGGATCTCCGCCTCGATCGCCTCCAGTTCGCCCTCCCCGATGGGCACCGGGAAATCGAAGTCGTAGTAGAAGCCGTTCTCGATCGGCGGACCGATCGCGATCTTGACGCCGGGATGCAGCCGCCGCACCGCCTCCGCAAGTAGATGCGCCGTGGAGTGGCGCAGGACGTAGAGAGCGTCGGGGTCGCGGGCGTCGCGCGTGGTCAGGATCTGGATTTCGTCGCCGTCCTCGAGGGGTAAGCGCAGGTCACGCGTGGAGCCGTTCGCGCGCATGAGCACGGCCTGCTCCGCGAGCTTCGGGCCGATCGCACGCGCGGCGTCGAGCCCTGTGGCCTCGTCAGGCAGCTCCAGCTCGGAGCGATCGGGCAGGACGACCTTCATCGCGGCTGAGGATAGTCGCGCTGCGGAACGGCGCTCGCGTCTACCGAGACGCGGGCGCCGGGCGCGTTTCCCGTAGGCAGTTCAGGTGCGCGCGCTCCTTCATCACCGAAAGCTTACAAGCGTTCACTCGATCAAGCGTCCGACTCCGTCGCGCACCGGTCGAGAACGTCGCCATGCCGCTGCCCGTCTACTCGGGCCCGTTCGGCCCCCGTCAGGCCGAGCGACTTCTCTGGCGTGCCGGCTTCGGCCCCAGAGCGGGCGAGGAGGCCGCGCTCGCGAAGCGGGGCCTGGACGGAGCCGTCGCCGCGCTGACGAATCCCCGCCCCGAGAGCCTCGTCGGCCGGCCGCCGAAGGTCAACGGCCACAAGCTCTTCCCGACCGACAAGTTCGGGCACGACCACCTGTGGTGGCTCGACCGGATGGTGCGCACGAGCCGTCCGCTCGGCGAACGGATGACGCTCGTCTGGCACGACTGGTTCGCAACGTCGAACGAGGGCGTCGGCTCGCAACGGCTGATGATCCGGCAAAACGGGCTCTTCCGGCGGTTCGGCCTCGGCTCGTTCCCGGGCCTCACAGCGCATGTGACCGCCAACCCGGCGATGCTGCTCTATCTCAGCGGTCTCAACTCGGAGAAGGGCGCGCCGAACGAAAACTACGCGCGCGAGCTGATGGAGCTCTTCACCCTCGGTCACGGCTCCGGCTACACCGAGCGGGACGTTCGCGAGCAGGCGCGAGCACTGACGGGCTGGACGGCGACCTACCGCAACGGCGTCGGCTGGGTGAAGTTCCGCTTCGACCGCAGCCGGCACGACGACGCGATGAAGGTCGTGTTCGGCAAGGCCGGCCCGTTCACCTGGTACCAGGCCGTCCAGCTCGCGGTCGAGCACCCCTCCCACGCTCCCTACTTCACCCGGAAGCTCTGGAGCTACTTCATCCCGGTACCGGCCGACGCCGACACGCAGGCCGCCCTCGAGGCGCTCTACGTCCAATCGGGACGACAGATCAGGCCCGTCGTGGCGGCGATCCTCAAGCACCCGCTCCTCTTTACGGGCCCACGGATGACGAAGCCGCCGGTCGTCTACCTGGCAGGGATGTTGCGGGCGCTGGGAGACCGGGTCGCTACGGAGGACTACATCTGGCTCTCGGCGCTCGCCGGCCAGCTTCTGTTTTACCCGCCGAATGTCTCCGGCTGGAACGACGACCGCTGGCTCGACACATCGACGTTCCGGGCCCGCTGGCTGCTCGCCGGCCGTGTTCTGCGAAAGCACGCGCTGCACCCCGATCACGTCAGGCGCGGCGAGGTGCCCGTCGAGCCCGAGAAGCTCGTCGAGCGGGCGATCGAGTTCTGGGGAAGCCCCGCGATGTCGGATGCCACGCGAGCGGCCCTGCTGGCATACGCACGCAAGACCATGGGGGCCGCGATCGCGGACGACGGCCGACTCAGGTCGTTCCCGCCGATGACCCTGAACGCGCTTCGCCATCTCGTCGCGGTCGCTCCGGAGATGCAGACCGCATGAGACGCCCTGTGTCAACCCCCCCGTTCACCGGCGCGGGTGTCGAGAACCGGGGTCAGACCCGAAGGTCTGACCCCACGGAGGGGGGTCTGGC
>Ga0334722_10003097_pt1 | contig 18180 bp, 16 predicted proteins | sample C3_bottom_MG_FD_207210 | JGI IMG/M metagenome (GOLD analysis project Ga0334722, IMG submission 207210) | Sediment microbial communities from Yellowstone Lake, YNP, Wyoming, USA - C3_bottom | ecosystem: Environmental > Aquatic > Freshwater > Lake > Sediment | place: USA: Wyoming | collected...
TGCCTAAACCAGCGGGGAGAGAAAAGGGATCTCGTGCCCCGTAAGAAAGAGAAGAACTGGTTGGTTTTCAGTTTCCTTCCCGAAGCCGAAGGGGCTTATAACGTCGTGGCGGAGCGACATGGGGAAGGGCGACATTATCTAGCTAAAACCATAGTGACGGTCGGCCATGACATAACCCTGGCCCCAGGGCCGGTTGGGCTCCCCCTGGAACTGCACCCGTCTTCGCCCCTGGATGTCCACCTGGGAGATTCTTTTACCTTGACCTTACTCCAGGATGGAAACCCCGTGGTCGAGAGGGATGTCCTGGCTACTTACAGCTTCAATCTTGAGGAAACGTTTCCCTATAGCGGAAAGACCGCCGGCGACGGCCGGGTCACCTTCCATTTGGAAAAAATGGGCAATTGGCTTTTTGTGGCCCAGGCCGGTGAACTCTTGAGCACGTTCACCCTTTTGCGAGTGCGTTAGAAGCGGGATCTTTAGCCAAATCGGGGCACGCGCTAGTCGGTCACTCAACGATCAAGGCCACGGGCCAATATCACCGCAGGGCTACTCAGTATTTCACAGCCAGTTAGGCTTTCTTTCCTGGTCAAAAACCTGGAAGTGTGTACCTGCCTCCGAAAACGAACTCCACGAAGGAGCACGGCGTCAAAAGTTTGTAGTTAAGTAAGAAAGTTTGTAGTTAAGACGGAAACCATTTAGACGAAAACCTTAAGGTATTCGGGTGGAGGGATTTGCGGTAACTGAAGGTATCGGCGGGCTCGGTTTAGAGGGCCGGTTTTCAAGGATCTTTTTAGTTAACATAATGTATATTATATGACGTTGTTTTTAGCTACCGTCGGGGAGGGGCGAAGAAGCCCTCACTTACGGCGCCTCGCTGCAGAATAGTCGAGCTGAAGAAGCTTAAAGTGACAGGCCGCGGCGGCAAGGCACAGTGTCCTGATCACCCGAGGCCCCGAGACTGCCAGATCAAGACCAAGACATCAAGACCAAGACCTGGACAATAATAATATAATTCCGCGTTCTATAAACCTTTGCCCTTTAATGCTTTTCCTTCAACTCAACTCATCCCGATTCAATTCGTCCCGCTCCCAGGCTGCAATGCCGGAAATCTTGGCCATGGCCCGCCGCCAGGCGTCTTTTTCTTTGCCCATTGGTTCTCTCGAATAGCGGTAATCGAACTTGCGTAGTAACTCCGCCAGATCGGCAGCCAAGTCCTTGAGGATATGCAACTCCATATGGATCAGCTTTTCTCGGGCGGCGGCGAGCTGCTGGTTTGTGGCGGCCTGCGTCAGGGCCAGGCATTGCCGTAAATGCCCCAGGCATAATCCTTCACTGCTCTGGTAAGCCTCTTCCATTTCGGCGCTGGAAATCCATGCCATCAGCTCTTCGCAGTAGCGCCGAACGGCCTCCCTTTCTTTTTCGCAGGCGGGGCAAGGGGCCCGGGGGTTTAATTCTTGATAGCGATGCGAGAAACTTTGGTCGCGACGGAGGGTGAAAGGGAGTCGCGTCAGACGATCCTTGTCGCGCTCCTTTTTCCTTCGAAAGAGGGAACCGTGAAACCGGGACTCGTTTAAGGAGCTGGTTAAGGTGCCCAGCTGTTGAATAGTATATAAAACGAGGTCATTATAGATAATCCCCAGGCCTAAGGCGTCGCCAATCTTCACTAACTGATAGGCATGAAAAGAACAAAAACCCCGGGCCGCCAGGATATTTTCCCTTACCCCTGGATCATTGACGTTCTCGTAAAGCAAATTTTCTAAGTAGGCTTCCACGTTAGCTCGTCCGAGACGGCAGATGGGACAACCGGGCTCTTTTAGAGCCTCCAATAGCTTGTAATAGGCCAGCCCACGCGGTAATGACTCAGACAAAGTCTCCCCTCCTGTTGACGGGCCTGAGTTTCGCTAATGCCTTCTGCGCTTCTTCCCGTACGCTGACATTGATGTCGCCGGTAGCCTCCTCTAAGATTGGAATGGCCCGGATATCGCCCATCTTTCCCAGGGACTTGGCCGCCTCTACCCGCACCAACAAAAAAGAGCGGCGTAAGGCCGAAGCCAGGAGATCGAAGGCCCGGGGATCACCGATTTCCCCCAGAGCCCAAACGATTTCTTTTAGGATATAAGGGTCAATAATATTCCGCCGGTAAGCTTCGATAAGGGCCGGTACACCGCGGACTGCTTTTTTTTCGCCCAAGATGTGGGCGGCGTTCAACCGCACCGTCGGGTCTGGGTGGTCTAGGGCTGCCATCAATTTGTCGACGTAACCCGTACTTTCTTGGGAGGCGGGCTCTTTTTCTCTTTCCATCCTGGCTGATCCTACCCCTATTGTCGAAAACCTCCACGTCCTTTCTTCAAGCACTTGCAGAACTCGCTGGCTCAGGCCACCACCTACATGAACGGCTTCTAGAGCGCCGAGCAGATGGCCCAGTTGATCACTCAGACCTACCCATCCAAAGCATTCCTCTTACCCATCCAACCCTGGGTTCTTAGCACCGGTACCGTCTGACCGTACTTTTTCCCCAGCAAAAAAACGGATGGCTCGAAGCCAAGCCAGCTGTTCCTCGCCTTTTGGCTCGTGGGCGAAACGATAATCCCTTTTTCGCGAATACTCTGTCAGTCCTTCGATAAGTCCAGCCAAGTTCCTTAGCTGTCGCTCTGTTAGGTAAGCGATGAGATCAGGCGGAGCCTTTTTCAGCGTTAGCAAAAAGTGCTCATGGCAGAGGTAGCCACTTTGGTCGTAGGCGGCCTTGATTTCTGGATCGTGGAGCCATTTGATTAACAAGGTCACCGCCTCTTCGGAGGAAGCCCGGATGGTTTCACAGACTGGACAGGGCTCTTTTCTTTGTAAAAAGGCCAGGGCCCGCAATAAAGATCTTTTCCGGTAAAAAATACTGCAGAGCCAGGAGAAGGGCCAGATCCGGGAAATTGGGTTGAGGCAGAGCTCTAGGGGCCGTTGAGCCGGCCGCCTTTTCGTTTCCGAAAGAAGTCTGTTCAGCTTCTGGCTAAGATCGCGAGCCAGCCATTCAAAAGTGGAACTGACTTGAATGGCCTGACGCTTCTCCAACTCCCAGGCGTGCTGGTGACAAAAACCACCTTCAGCCAAGGACGAAAGCATGGGCCCAGAGTAGTAATACTCGAGGAGGAACCACCGGTAAAAAACCTCTACGCTCTCTTCGGCGAGGCGACAGGCAGGGCATTCCCCTCGTTTTAGATAAAACAGAAGCTGCTGTTTGGACATCTTCTTTCTCCTCCCCGACCGGTAGCCTGCCCCAACAACGGGTCCGGGGGAAATGGACTATCTAGCGGGGCACCTTTCTCACTATGAGGAGCAGAGGGACGGAGATCAGCTGCAGGGCCAAGGAGAAAATGACAACTGACACCAGTGAGGAATCATAAAGAATGCCCATCAGGGCGCTGCCCAAAAACCAAAAAACCCCGTAACCAGTATTGAAAAGGCCGTAAGCAGCACCACGTCTGTTCGCTGGGATCATCTCGGCTATGGCGGCCCTCATGATGGACTCTTGGGCCCCCATTCCTGCCCCCCATAAGGACATTCCCACGAGGGCGTAATGAAAATCACCCAAGAAAACCAGCGGGGCAAAAAGAGACGTGGCCAGGGTGACAAAGGCGAGGACGGTGAAGCCGAACTTATCGAACAAACGGCCAAACAGAAGGGCAGCGAGGGCATCGACGCCCATGGCTAGGGCATAAAGGATGGGAATCCAGTCATCTTTAGCGATGGCTACTTTTTTTAGATGATAGGCGATGAGCGGGAAATCGACATAACCAGCCGCAATAAAAGCCACTGCGGCCAGGTAAAGCCAGAACCTGGGCCCAAAACCTTTGGTTTCCAGTTTTCCTGGATCCAGTTCAAAATCGCGCGGGCGAGGGTAAAGAAGGCGGGCCAGGAAAAGCACGCCCAAAGCCAGAAGCGCCGGGAGGAGTAAAACGCCGAAGCCAAAACGGTAACCGCCTCGAAAATAGAGAACAGCAGCCACTATGGTTGGTCCAAGGATGGCCCCGATCTGATCCATGGCTTCGTGTAGACCGAAACCCCAGCCGCGGCCCATTCTTTTGGTGGCATGGGATAACATGGCGTCGCGGGCCGGGTTGCGGATCGCTTTGCCCATTCTTTCCGCAATCATGAGGGCAGCCGCGATTTCCCAACGCCCAGCCAGGGCTAAAAGGGGTACGGCCAAAAGGTTGACCACATAGCCGATGAAAGTGACAGCCCAATACCTTCCGGTTCGGTCGCTAATATAGCCGGAGACAAGACGCAGGCCGTACCCGACTAGCTCGCCAAAGCCGGCCACTATCCCGACCACAGCAGCGCTGGCTCCCAATTCTCCTAAAAAGGGGCCGGTGATGCTCCGGGCCCCTTCGTAGGCCATGTCGGCCAACAAACTGACCACGCCCAACAAAAGGACAAATCGGAGGGCGGCCTCTTGGGAGATATCTTTCTTCTCCTCCGCTGATTTCTCCAATGGCGACCGGGCTTGAAACCTTCGGGTTTCGAACCCCATTCTTCTCTCCTCCTTTTTTCGTCGGAGCAAGGAAACCTTTCAGCCTAGTCACGCCAATTTCCTCTAATAGGGTCACTAATAGGGTCACTTATTAGTAAGGTTAGTAAGGTCACTTACCCTTAACCACCAACACGGGGCAGTGCGCATGACGGACGGTGGCTTCAGATACACTCCCCATCAGGTAACGCTGGATCGTGCTCAGACCACGGGCCCCCATCACGATTAAATCGCAGCCCCTGGCTTCAGCGAAGCGCACCAGGGCATCGGCCGGATGACCGGGGATGACAGAAGTTTCTATTTCTACCCCTTCTTCTTGGGCAAATCTTTTGGCTTCTTCTAAGGCCCGATTAAAAAACTTCGTCGCATCTTCCAGAGTGCCATTCACTTCATCGCGCAGATCAGAGAATTCTGGAATGTGGGCCACGGAGACGGCGCACAGGGTGGCTCCATATTTTTGGGCCAGGTCCACGGCCACCGTTAACGCCCGGCGAGCATGCTCAGAACCGTCGATGGCTACTAAAATTCTACCAAACATCTTCAATCATCTCCCCTTTTCGTTTCCAAGACCAGATCGTTGGCTTTAACCTTCTTCTTGACGACGGGCGGCAGAGGTAATCCGGTGCCATGGCTTTTGGCGGCCAGGGGTAAGAAGAAGCGTTGGGCGACGACGGTTGGAACAACAGCACTCAAAATGACCACTGTCACCAGGGCCGTATATTGCGAACGGCTCACTATCCCGTGGGTCAAACCGAATAAGGCCGAAATGGTACCAAAGGTCAGACCCGTTGACATGAGGAGGGTGGAGTACATGCCCTCCCGGGGGTCAAATTGAAAGACCCTCGTTAAAGGCCAAACCCCAAGAAACTTAGTGAAGACCTTCAGCAACAGAGCCAGGACGATAAAACCGAGGCTGGCCCAGACCGCTGGCAGTGAAACCAAAAGACCGGCTTTCAAAAAGTAGAAGGGCGTGAGTAGAGCAAAGGCCATGGCCCGCATTCGGTGGAGGAGATCTTTTTCTTTCATGAAGAAGCCGGCTACAGCCAAACCCAACAAGTAGGCCGGCAAAACGGCTTCGCTATTAGCCTGATTGGCCAATCCTCCCAAGAAGAAGAGGAGAAAGAAGAGATACTTGACCTCCAGCTGACTGACACGGTTGCCATATTTCCGGAAAAACCACCGCGTGAACCGGGGGGTGAGGCTAAGGACGATAACGGTCACCGCCGTGAAAAGAAGCAACCAGGTGTTGAAGTTGGCGAAAAGGATCCCGAGTGCCACCACCGTTCCCAGGTCATTGACGAAGCAGGCCGCCAGGAGAAGTTTCCCCAATTCGGTCTCATTGAGCCCTGTTTCGACCATCACGGCATAAACGACCGCCACGGAAGTAGTCGAGAGGGCAATCCCACCTATCTCGGCGGCGGGTACGCTCCACCCTACTACATAGCGCGTGAAGAGGAACACGCCGGCAAAGGGGAGGAAAAAGGCCACCAGGCCGATGGAAAAACTCTCCTTGAATTTAGTGCGTAGCACCACCGGATCTACTTCCGCCCCGGCCAGAAACGTCAGGAGGATGCTACCAAAGCCCGCCAAATAGTCGACCCAAGGGGTTGTAGTAAGGCCGAGAAAATTTCCGGCTAAAACGCCGATGGCGATTTCCATCAAAGAGATGGAGATCCCGGTCCAACTGGCCAGAAGGCCGCTGACAAGAGCTAAACCAGTCCATAACGACGCCGTCAACCAAAGATTTGCCATCAATGAAACCCCCTTCTCTTTTTTGGAGGGAGGGGCTTTTTCTCTGACGCACACTTGCCACAGACCGATACGGGAACTGTACAATTGTATGACCCTGCAAGATACCGGTGGCTGAGACAGACAAAGAAAAAGCCCCTACCAATCATTTTGATCGGTAGGAGCCATCAGCTATTCACAGCGTTAGAGGCAGGCTCCATTGCCTTTCGTGACTGAGGAGAATTATAACAAAAGCGATCCAGCAAGGCAAGGGGGTCATGGCCGATTTCTTTTCTTTCTCAATCCACCATCTCAATCCACCATACTCTCCAGGAGCCCGATGAGCTCGGCCAGTTGCCGGCGCTGCCGGGAGAGATCCTGGAGACGTTCCCTTTGCACGCCCTCCTGGGATTGTTGGGTGGCCCTGGCCTCTTCCACCGCCCGGGTCAGCTCGGCGAAGGATCCGTCGATCTGCGCTTTAAGTCTTTGGGCAACCTCCCCCAACTTCTTTTTGATCCTTTCCAGAAAATCATAGCGAACCCGGCCGCAGTTTCTATCCACCTCTTGCCAGACCCTTTCCTTTATCCCGGTCAGCCAATATCGCCGCGCCGCTTTTCGCGGCAAAAAGCGCAGTAACCAGAACCGGTCCGGGGTTGGTAAAAAGACCGGCGGCTCACCCACTAAGTAAGTCAACTGGCTTTCTTCGGTCAGACCTTCTGGAGGCGGCAGAGGCCCCAAAGAAAGGCCAAAGAGACGGGCAGCTTCGCGGCGAACTTCCTGGATGACCGCGTCAGCTTTTAGTGTAAAGCGCTCCAGGGTGCGCAGTAAAGCTTGATTTATCTTGTCGGTTTCGCCTGGTAGCCAGTGGTCAAAACTCTCCTCGACAGCTTGGCGGAGGAGATCTTCCCCCAGGCGGCGGAGTTCGGCTCCGGGTGGATCTAGTTCCTCCAATTGATCGGCCAGTCGAGCCAGGATTTCACGGCTGGCCCTTTCCCGAAAAAGGGCCAGATCTTCATCAAGAAGGGCCAGTAAAGGTTTGGTCTCAGAAAGTAATAATTCAACGATATCGTCTCTTTCCTGACGGCCCTTTTCCAATCTTTCTCCCAGGAGGGCCTCGAGGCGACGCAGTTCTTCCCGCGGGGTTAGAATAGCCTTTTCCTGCAATTCTAAGGCGAAATCGAGTTCAAGGGCGAGCCGCCGGGCAGCCCGGGCCACGGCGGCCTGACGGGCTTTTTCCCGGTCCAGGCGGAGGAAGGTGCGCAGCTCTTCCGTGAACTCCTCGAAATGACTGAGTTTTATCTTTTCGGGATCCCCCTCCTTCTTGCCTTCAAGGGCCAGCCGCGCCGAGATGGCATGCAGGCGGACCTCCTTTCCTACGACCTTTTTAATGGTGGCCTGGGAAAATTCCAGGGCCTCTAAGCGCTCTTTTTCTTTCAGGTAATCGATTTTATTGAGGACAAAAAGGATTTTCGGCGCATATTCCCTGACCCGGCGCAAGAAATCCATTTCGTTTTGACTTACTGGTTGGTCGACTGAGAGAACGAGGATGGCGGCATCAGCCTGGGGCAAAAAGGATTCGGCCACCTGGGTGTTGTGATCGTAAACAGAGCCGATACCTGGCGTGTCCACAATCTGAACGCCATCCTGCAGGAGAGGGGCGGGATGAAGTACGTCGATCTGCTTCACTTGGCGAACGTTACCCGGGTTGTGTTTCTCCGTTGCATATAACTCGAGATGAACCAGGGGGATGTCCGTCATGCTCCCGTCCAAAAAAATGACCCTGGCTTGCCGCTTTTCGCCGTACTGGATAGAAGTGATCACCGAGGTCAGGGGGACTACGGCGCTGGGCAAAAGTTCTTCTCCGAGGAGGGCATTAATGAGCGTCGATTTCCCCCGCTTGAATTCCCCCACCACGGCCAAGTTAAAGCGTTTGGCGGCTAGGCGGGCCATTAACCCAGCCAGGGTTCCTTTTAGTTCCTTGCTGCCCGAAGTTGTTACCGCCGCCTCCATTTCTTGCAGTATTGTCTCCAAGGCCGGTCTACCCTGAACGACGGGCATCATTGGGTTCACCACCTGTCTCGAAAAGTCAAAAAGGCTCCTACCGATATATCCAGCGGTAGGAGCCATCAGCACAAAGGCGTATGGCAGGCCCCATTGCCTGGCTATTTAAACCTTGGCTTAGGCAAGATTGACCGCAGTGATGACGCATTGATAGGGTAACAGCATCACCTCTGGCAGGGTTTAGACCAACACAATTATAACGTTATTTATGAACCAGGTCAATTTTTTCAGGGCTCCACACGGAAAACGAGTGGTTTCTGCCAGAAGCATGGCCTGTTCTGGTGTTGGCTCTGATTGGCAGAGTGTTGTCCCCGCTCCCTCTATGTCCACGTGCGACGGCACTGCTGCTCGCTCTACCTGAGGATTTTCCTCGGCAATCTTAAAAGTTGACCTACCTGTAAAGTGCCATCGTGGAGGTGGTTGAACTGCTGAATTTCCCAAATGATTCGCCGCGGGTCTAAATCGGGTCGCCCATAAGTACCGGCCAACTTCCAAAGGGTATCGCCGGGTTCAATAATTATTTCTTTATAGTCCGGCTCCCGTTGGTTTCCGGCCAGGACGGGCAAAGCCCAGGGCGAGGTGACAAAACTCAGCGTGAGAACGGTTAGTGATATCACCAAGACGGCCAGCACCAGGATAATGGACCGCTCTTTTCTGGGAAAATGGGAATGTACGCGATAGCTGCAACTGTTGGGACTGTACCTGAGCTCATGCCATTTTCCTCTTGAGCCAAGTCCAGTTGAGCTAAGTCCGCGCGACCGACGGTGCCTTTGAGCCCAATGTTGGCCGGTCATAGCCTTTCCCCCATTCCGCCTAGAGTCTTGAACATATGTTCGCTAATCTTGTTTTATAAGATATTACGAACAAATGTTTCTGTCAAGACGAACAGAGCAAATTTGCGGCGAAAAATTTCAGCGTGAAAAGGAAAGGACGCGGGCTATTACCGCGTCCTGATCCGTCTCTTAAACGCTATTGCAGGGGAACACACGGCCAACTGGTACCAGCAGAGGCTCGCCTCTGACCGAAGAATTCGGTCGAAAACCCGTACGTTGGAACAGGATCACTGGCTAGGTTTTCCGTCGGGTTTTTGGCGTTTTCCAGGGGTTTTAAATATCAAGGAAGGTTTAATGGCAGCATCCTCACCCGGTTCAGATTCTGTCCCGTGTCAACGTCATAAAACTCATATTCAGCGTCGCGATAACTGTCGTAAGACCCTTCGGGCAAGAAAACCAATTGGTAAGGATAGGTTATAACCTGGGCGACGAAAGCGCCCGGCTTTGGCGATTGAAAACGAATGCCGATTCGGAAAAGGTGCTTGCCTGCGTCGGTGGTCAGATGCTCGATTTGTGTGACGGCGACGCTGTATCCGGAGGTTGGTTTTTCCCCGGCGGCAATCAGTAGATAGCGCTTGTTCTCCCAACTGAAGGCCAACTGTTGTTCTATCTTTACGGCGCTGACCAACCACTCCTGCATTTTTTCCGGTAATTCTTTGCCTTGAAGAAGACGGTAGGGTTCCGGGGCAGAGCCAGCCGGTTTCGCCGTTGCACCCGGGTTTGACCCAGGGGTTTCTGGCGGCGGTAAGGTTCCGGGTTGACTGCTTGGCTGACTATTTGTCTGGCTGCCTCCAGGGTCGGCAGCTGCGGGACTCGTTTTTGGGACTTCTTCCCTCTTCTCCCTCGTGTTTGTTAGCGGGATCTTTTCTGAGGGGACGGAGAGGGGATTTTTTCCGGAAAGGACCTGGTTGGCTTGGGAGATGGTCGTCGCCTTTGGGGTCGAACAGCCAATGATTAAGATGGCGATAAAAAACGGTAACGTCACCGCAAGCGGGAGGATTTGGTTCTTTTTAGCTACCATAATTTAGCTCCTCCTTTCCAGTCCCTTTAGACGAAAAAAAGGGCGTTTTGTTCCCTCCTTTCTTTTGCCCTGTTGGGTATTTTAAAATTGGACATCCTATAAAAGCAGCCCTGAAATAAAGGGAATTCGCACGGTGCCGGACGAAAGACCGTCGTTGAGCGGTCAAAGGTGGTGGCGGAGGGCACGGCCAGCCGGCATCAGCACAGGCCCAGATCTGATAGAAATAGTAACTGGTCATTTTGAGGATAGCGATAGAGATGAGCGATAGCAGATGGCTCAAACCTGCAGGGGGGTAATGAATGACGATGAAAAGCAACAGCGTCAACCATGAATCCAGTCACCGGTACCCAGGAATTCCACGGACAGAGAGCCTGGGTGGTGTCTCAGAGCCAGTAAACCGCCAGGCGTTTTCCACGCCTCCACAGCCGCCCGAATTACCGATCGATCCGGGAGATCAAGGGGTTGAATTCCAGGAAAGTCCCTTTTGGACGCCTGGTATGCTCCGGCCATTGGCTGAGGAGAGAGAGGACCTTCCCCATCAGGCTCTTGATCCCCTTGATCCGGTCGAGATGGATTGGGAAAAGATGTATCAAGAGGTGGACATTCAGCCGCTTTACTGGAACCCCTCCTAAGTGGTTCCGTCAAGGATAGAGGTTTAGGCCTCCCCCGCCCCGCCATTCCGCAGTTGGTTGTCCGTACTGCTGGCCTTGTTACTTTCCCTACGGGCCGGGGTTCTTCTTTTTCCAAAAGCTTATTTCTCTGGGTGCTAAAAAGTAGTAGAAAATTAGTATTCGGGGCAAAAAATAAAGGCCTCCGAACCTCGGAAGCCTTGATTTTTCTGGTCGGGCTGCCCGGACTTGAACCGGGGGCCTCTTGAACCCCATTCAAGCGCGCTACCAAACTGCGCCACAGCCCGGTGATCATCATTGATTTTTTGCCTTAACACAGCAACACTAATATAACAAAAAACGTGCCTATTTGCAAGAGGAAAAGAGTGTCGATCCGTTTGCCGTTTTCTCGGCTAGAGCAAACCTATAGCCCACCCCGCGCACGGTCTCGATGCAGTCCTGACTCAAAACTTCTTTCAGTTTCGAACGTAAGTTGAAAATGTGCACGTCGATGGTCCGGTAATCACCCTCAAAATCGAGGCCCCAGATCTTTTCCAGAATCAGATCTCGGGTCAGAACCTGACCGGGGTTCTCCAAAAAAAGACGGAGGAGCTCGAACTGTCGAAAAGAAAGTTCGAGCTCCCTTTCTCCCACCTTTACCCGCCATGCCCCCAGGTCCATCATGATTGGGCCGCGGACGAGCCGGGCCGGTCGCATGCCTGCCGTCGAGGTTCGCCGGAGAATGGCTTTTACCCTGGCCACCAGCTCCCGCGGACTGAATGGTTTCGCCAAATAGTCATCCGCCCCTAGCTCCAAGGCCACGACCCGGTCCGCGACCTCTTTTCTCGCCGTAAGGATGAGGATGGGAACATCGGTTTCCTTCCGCAGTTCCCGGCAAAGGGTCAAACCGTCCATGCCGGGCAACATGAGATCCAAAACGATCAACGCGGGGAGCTCCCGCCGGACCATGGCCAGGGCCTCGGCGCCGTCATAGGCCTTCAGGACATCAAATCCGGCCGCTTTGAGATTGTAGGCCACCAGTTCGACGACAGCGGCCTCATCATCAACCACCATGATCTTGCTGGCCAAATCGTTCACCCCTACCACAATCCCAGTCTCTGTCTAATTTTAAGGGCGTTATTTTAATTTCCCGTTAACCTCCTGTTAGGAATTGATTAGCCTTTCTTAACGTTTTCTTAACCGCTATTTTAAGAGACCTTAAACAGGAGATTGGATAATCGGCTCAAGCAAAAACAAAGGAGGTTCGAGAATGTTGGGAAGAAAAGGTATCGCTTTTGCCGTGACTGTTTTGTTGCTCGTCGCCTTAACCTTAGCCGGCTGTGGGGCACCGGCGCAACCCAGCCAGCCAGCTGAAACCCTCAAGGGTTCTCAGCCGAGCCAGACCAGCCTTCTCACTTTAAATGGTGCGGGAGCCACTTTCCCGTATCCCCTCTACTCCAAGTGGTTTGACGAGTATGCCAAGGTGAATCCTAATGTCCGCGTCAACTATCAATCCATTGGTTCAGGGGGCGGCATTAACCAGATTACGCAAAAAACCGTCAACTTTGGTGCTTCTGACGGCCCAATGACCGACGAACAGCTGGCCAAAGCTCCGGGTGAAATCCTCCATATTCCCACCACTGCCGGGGCCGTGGCCGTCGCCTACAACCTTCCCGGCATCCCTTCCGGACTGAAGTTGGATGGTGCTACCCTGGCCGATATTTTTCTGGGCAAGATCAAGAAGTGGAATGATTCTCGTTTAACGAGACTCAATCCGGATCTGAAACTGCCCGCCACCGATATCGTTGTTGTTCACCGTTCTGATGGTAGCGGTACCACCTTCATCTTCACCGACTATCTGAGCCAAGTCAGTCCCGAATGGAAGGAGAAAGTGGGCAAGAGCACTTCGGTTAAATGGCCCACCGGTCTGGGGGGAAAAGGCAATGAGGGCGTGGCCGGACAGATTCAGCAGACGCCTGGGAGCATCGGTTACGTGGAACTGGCCTATGCCCTCCAAAATAAGATGCCTTATGCTAAACTGAAAAATCAAGCCGGGAACTTCGTTGAGCCAAGTTTGCCGGCCACCACTGTCGCCGCCGCTGGTATGGCCGAAAAAATGCCGGCCGACCTGCGAGTCTCCATCGTCAATTCTCCAGCCCCTGACGCCTATCCCATCGTCGGTTTCACCTGGATCCTGGTCTACAAAAATCAGGATGATCCCGTTAAGGGTCGGGCCCTCGTGGACATGCTTTGGTGGGCTATTCACGACGGACAGAAGTATACCGAACCCCTCAATTATGCCCGCTTGCCGGAGCAGGTCGTAAAATTAAACGAGGCTAAGATCAGATCCATCAATTATCAGGGCCAACAACTTCTCAGCAAATAGTTCTGGCCTCCGGCATAATGGGTCCGGCATAAGGGGCACGAAAGTCAAAACTTCTGTTGAGGGTAAAACTGTTACCGTCATCTCCAGTTACCAGACAACTGCCCAGTGCCGACGGGTAGCCGGGTTCCCCCTCCTCTGCTCCCGTCGGCCCCATCTTGAAGGAGAAAGGCCAGAAAAGCGATGAGTAATAATGTTCGCCTGAGAAAAACCAATCTGAAGTACTGGTATGACCGCTCCTTCCTCCATATTACCCGGTTTTTCGCGTTGTCCGTCCTGGCTTTGACTGGCCTTATGCTGGCTAAGCTGATACAAGGGGCCTGGCTCTCCATCCGGCATTTCGGCTGGTCGTTTTTGACGGGCAGCGATTGGGACCCCGTCTTCGAGAGATTCGGTGCTCTTCCCTTTATCTACGGGACCGTGGTATCTTCTTTGCTGGCTCTGCTTATTGCCGTTCCAGTGAGTCTAGGAATCGCCATTTTCCTGGCCGAGATCGCCCCCCTCTGGCTGTATCGTCCCGTGAGTGCCGTGGTTGACCTATTGGCTGCCATCCCCAGCGTCGTTTACGGTTTATGGGGCCTTTTCGTCTTGGCTCCCTGGGTCCGGTCCTCCCTGCAACCATTACTGGGTCGAAGTCTGGGGTTTTTGCCCTTCTTTCAGGGTCCCCCTCTTGGGGTGGGAATGCTGACGGCCGGGTTAATCCTGTCCATAATGATCATCCCCATCATCACGGCCATATCCCGAGAAGTGATCCGGGCTGTCCCCAGGTATCAGAAGGAAGCGGCTCTGGCCTTGGGAGCTACCCGCTGGGAAATGATTCGCCTGGCGGTTCTTTCCAATGCTCGATCCGGGATCGCTGGGGCCATCCTCCTGGGATTAGGGCGCGCCCTCGGTGAGACCATGGCGGTGACCATGGTCATTGGAAACCGCCCAGAAATAGCCTTATCTCTCTTTGCCCCGGGATACTCCATGGCCAGCGTGATCGCCAACGAGTTCACCGAGGCGACCTATGACCTTTACCTCTCGGCCCTGACGGAAATCGGCCTTGTCCTTTTTGGGCTGACCCTGCTCCTTAACTTCTTGGCGCGCCTTCTCATCTGGAAATTCGGTGACGTCCAGGTTAGTGGAGCCAGCGAATGAGTATCCGGTCGTGTGGCGCGTTCAGAAAGGTGGTTCTCATGTTGTTTCGAACGTACCTTTTCCGAAAGATAACCGATGCGTTCATAACTGCCCTCATGTTGCTGGCGGTGGTCACGGCTTTGATTCCCCTCGTCTCCATTCTTTGGCACACATTTCGTCAAGGATGGTCTACCATGAATTGGTCCTTCTTTACCCACTTGCCCAAACCGGTGGGAGAACCTGGCGGCGGAATAGCCAACGCTCTGGTCGGCAGCGGCCTTCTCATCCTTTTGGCCAGCGCCATTGGTATACCTTTTGGCGTCCTGGTGGGCATTTATTTGGCGGAATTTAACCCCCGTGGCCTGGGAACAGCCGTCCGTTTTACTAACGACGTCCTAACCGGTATCCCTTCCATCGTCACCGGTATGTTCGTTTATGCCCTGCTGGTGGTGACCATGGGTGGCTTTTCGGCGTTGGCCGGCGGGGTGGCTCTTGGCCTGCTCATGATCCCCACCGTGACCCGCTCCACTGAGGAGATGCTAAAAATGGTTCCACAGAGCCTACGGGAAGCTTCCCTCGCGCTAGGAGCCACACCGACTCAGACTATCCTGCGCGTTGTTTTGCCCGCGGCCCTGCCCGGTATCTTGACCGGAATTATGCTGGCCGTAGCCCGGGTGGCCGGAGAAACGGCCCCCTTGCTCTTTACTGCATTTGGCAACCGTTTTTGGTCTCTAAGGCTCGACCAGCCCATTGCCGCCTTGCCCCTACAGATATTCACCTATGCCATTTCTCCCTATCGCGATTGGCAAAACCAGGCCTGGGGCGCAGCCTTGGTTCTGGTCGGCCTGGTCTTGGTGCTGAACGTCTTCGCCGGACTGGCCTACAGTCGGGCGAGCCGGTTCCGGCGTTAGTTTTTCGTTGTTGGCTTTTGCTACGGGGGGACATTGGTAAAGGAGTGAGGAAAATGTCTCAGGGCATGACAGTCAAAAATCTTTTCGCCTGGTATGGTTCACAGCCGGTGCTGAAGGGAATCAATCTTACAATTTTGCCCAATCAGGTAACGGCCATCATCGGTCCTTCAGGGTGCGGCAAATCCACCTTTGTCCGCGTTCTGAACCGTCTGCATGAAACCATTCCCGGGGCTCGTGTTGCCGGACAGGTGTATCTGGGTGAAAAGGATATTTATGCCCCTGGGGTGGATCCGGTTCTCGTCCGGCGCAAGATTGGCATGGTTTTTCAAAAACCAAACCCTTTTCCCACCATGTCCATTTTTGAGAACGTGGCTGCTGGTTTGCGGCTAAACGGATTCGCTAGAGGGAGATTGAATGAACAGGTGGAGAAAAGCCTTAAACTGGCTGCCCTCTGGGACGAGGTGGCTCAGCGTCTGGATCAATCCGGAGTTGCTCTCTCCGGAGGGCAACAACAACGTCTTTGCCTGGCTCGGGCGCTGGCCGTTTCCCCGGAGGTTCTACTGATGGACGAACCGGCTTCAGCCCTGGATCCCGCCGCGACGCTGAAGATCGAAGACTTGATCCGTCAACTGAAGAGCGAATATACCATTGTTATCGTCACCCATAACATGCAACAGGCGGCCCGGGTCGCGGATCAAACTGCTTTCTTTTTGAATGGTGAATTGGTCGAGTACGGCCCAACGGCCGAACTTTTTACCAGACCGAAAGACCAGCGGACGGAGGATTACATCACCGGCCGTTTTGGATAAGGGAACTGGAGGAAACAGGCGGTTTTAGTTGAGCTTGGCAAGAGAGCGGGGACTTATCCAAGCCAGCACGGGAGGCGGGAGTATGACCAGGGATAGTTTTCATGCCGAATTACAAAACCTGCAGGATGAGATATTGAAGGCGGGTTCCGTCGTGGAAGAGATGATCAATGACGCGGTGAATTCCCTTAAGGAACAAGACCAAGAACTGGCCACTAAGATCATTGCCGAGGACGATCAGGTTGACCAGCTGACTCTGGCCATCGAAAACCAGTGTTTTCGGTTATTGGCCCTTCAACAACCCATGGCCAAAGACCTGCGGGCCATCGGGACGGCTTTGAAAATCAGCACCGACTTGGAACGAATGGCCGATCATGCTGTCGACATCGCCCGGGTTACTCTGCGGATCGGAAATCAACCTCTGATTAAGCCTCTCCTTGATCTCCCTCGGATGTCCGAAACAGTTCGGCAGATGGTCCGCGAGAGCCTGCTGGCCTATGTCCGGCAAGATGTCAATCTCGCCTACACCATGATTAAACGCGACGACGACATCGACCACCTCTATGCCCAGATCTTTCGAGAGCTCCTCGTTTACATGTTGGAGGATCCCAGAACGATTCCTCAAGCTACCCAGCTGTTGTTTGTAGGTTTGCATTTGGAGAGAGTGGCTGATCACGCCACCAATCTAGGGGAATGGGTCATCTACATGGTCACAGGAGAAAAGAAGGAGCTCAATAGGTAAAGCAACTTAACAGAAAATTAAGTTAGTCTTAATTGGCAATTAAGGATATAGCGATAAAATGAGAGCTCGCCAACCGGTGATCGGCCTACGGGCGTCATTGAAAATACGGATATTGCCAAGTCCATGGAGAGAATGTTGGGTCTTGACTTAGAAAAAACGACCCGAAAACTCTTTGTGCCGGCCAGGTCAGCTTTTGAATCCAGGGGCGCAACGGGTTAGTCCCGATTTTAGTTGAAAATGATAGTGGCGCCCGATTTTCCAGTATGTCATACTGGAGTTGGCAATTTAGGAAAGGAGGGCGCCACTTGACTAAAGGATATCATAAGAAGATGCCTCTTGAACAGGGGGCAGTACGGGAAAAAGATTGGACTTTACCGGCCACGTTCGTCCTGCAAGTTCAGGATCTGCTGACAGTGATGAAAGAAGGCCTCTTGGCGGTGGGAGCTATGGCTGCACTACATATCGCTGAACAGATCATGGAGGCGGAGGTTGAGGAAAAATGCGGCCCGAAAGGACGGCATCGACCCGATCGGACGGCTACCCGCTACGGGAGGCAGCCAGGGTATGTAGTTCTTGGTGGCCGTAAGGCTAAGGTATTAAGGCCCCGCGTGCGGACGAAAGATGGTCGGGAACTGGAGCTAGAGAGCTACAGGGAGTTACAGGATCCGAAGATTCTCTCCCAAGCGGCACTGGAGAGAATGCTTTATGGGCTGGCCAGCCGCCACTACCAGGCTGGGGGTGAGCCTATCGGGGCAGGGATAAAAACCTATAGCACGTCCAAGAGTACCGTAAGCCGTAGGTTTGTAAGGGCCACTGAAGAAGAAATCAAGTCCTTTTTGAGGCGTCCATTGGGGGATCTTAAGCTTCTGGTTGTGTTCATTGACGCCATCTTTTTAGGAGTCCTCCATGCCGCCAATAGCGGCACCACGAAGGATGAAAATGGTGTTTTCGAAGGGGTCCTCCAGGCCGCAAATAGAGGCACCGCAAAGGATCAAAATGATATTTTCGAAGGAGGACACGCCGTACTGATTGCCTTAGGGGTTGACGGTGGTGGGCAAAAGCACGTTCTTGGACTTTGGGAAGGGGCGGCAGAGAACGCGGAAGCCTCTAGCGCTTTGCTTAAAGACTTGGTTGGTCGAGGGATGAACGCAAGTGAGGGGTTGCTTTTTGTTATGGATGGGAGTAAAGCCCTTACTAAGGCAGTACGTGAGACCTTTGGAGAGCTGGCCTTGGTGCAGCGGTGCCAGAAGCACAAGCTGGAGAATGTGGTGAAACATCTGCCTGAACGAGAAGGACAATGGTTGAAACAACGGCTAAAGAGGGCTTGGGCGGTTAATGATGCCCAAAAGGCCAAGGCGGAACTGGAGGCATTAATAAAAGAGTTGGAGATTAAGTCACCGGGGGCGGCGGCAAGCTTGCGGGAGGGGCTGGAAGAAACGCTGACAGTACAAA
>Ga0334722_10003098_pt1 | contig 18174 bp, 21 predicted proteins | sample C3_bottom_MG_FD_207210 | JGI IMG/M metagenome (GOLD analysis project Ga0334722, IMG submission 207210) | Sediment microbial communities from Yellowstone Lake, YNP, Wyoming, USA - C3_bottom | ecosystem: Environmental > Aquatic > Freshwater > Lake > Sediment | place: USA: Wyoming | collected...
TTTTACGATTTTCATGTATTTTGTTTCATCGTATTTTCCTTCGAATCCTACGGAGAATGTGTGGAGGTTCGAAAGATCGGTGTAGTTTGCCATGGCAGCGACAACTGATGAGCTATCAAGTCCGCCTGAGAGGAATGCTCCGACGGGAACGTCTGCGATCATGCGAAGTTTGGTGGCGTCATTGAGGAGTTCTTTTCCTTCGCGTATGAGTTTTTCTTTATTGTATTCCGGTTCATATTTTGGAAGGTTGTAGTAACATTTCTTTGCGAGTGTTTTTTTCTCAAGGTCAAATATGAGGGTGTGTCTTGGCTCTAATTTGTATACTGTTTTATAAATGGTCATTGGACTTGGGATGAATCCAGTGGTGAGGTAGAAATCGATTGCGTCCATATTGATTTCTCGTGTGATGTTATGGGTGAGAATTGTTTTGAGTTCGCTTCCAAACACAAATTTGTTTCCGTCAAAATGGTAGAAGAGTGGTTTTTTTCCAACGCGGTCGCGTGAAAGGATCAATTGTTTTTTCTTCGCATCATAGATGCAAAGCGCCCACATGCCGTTGAATTTTTTGAAGCACTCAGTTCCCCATTTCTGGTATGCGTAGATGATTACTTCGGTGTCAGAGCTGCTTTTAAATTCGTATTCTTTCAATTGTTCTTTCAATTCTTGAAAATTGTAAACCTCTCCATTGAAGACAATAGAGATGGTTCCATCTGCGCTGTGCATGGGTTGTCTTCCAAGTTCGGAGAGGTCAAGAATGCTCAGTCTTCGGTGTCCAAGTGATACGTGTGAATTGCAGAAATATCCATATTGATCCGGGCCTCGATGGCTCACCGTATCGGTCATCTTTTTCAATAGTGTTTCATCATTCCAATTGAATCCGGTTATTCCGCACATAGGGTTTGGTAAAGTTCTTCCGTACTCCGAACGGTTGTTGTAATGTTATGTTCTTTGGTGACTCGCGCATACGCGTTGTTCGCCATTGTTGTTGCCGTCTTTTTATCGGTTATTGCGTGCAAGATTGCTTCTGCCATCTGCGTAGGGTTTTTCTCTTTGACGAGTATTCCTTCTTTTCCGTTCGTAATGACTTCTCTGTTTTCTTCGATGTCTGTTGCGATGATTGGCTTTTTTAGTGCCATGTATTCTAATAACGCGTTGGATTGTCCTTCGTAGAATGTTGAAAGCACGCACAGGTCACTTGCCATGATGAGTTCAAATACGTCATCTCTGAATCCAAGAAAGTGTACGTTTTCAGAAATTCCAAGTGCTGCAGGTATTTTTCTGTATGCTTCTTCTGCTTCGCCGCTTCCGACAACAAGCAAATGGACGTTTTGGGTGTGCAATACGATCGCAAGTGCGTTAAATAGGGTGGGGTAGTCTTTGGTTTTTCTTAAATTCGCAACGCTCATGATCACCGGGGTTTTTTCATCGATTCCGAGTTCTTTTTTCTTTGCGAGTATGTTTACTTTTTTTGGGAATTGGTTGAAATCTATTGCGTTGGGTATCGTGAGTATTTTTTCAGGACGCAGGTGCTCTTTTTTGATGACGAATTGCCTAACGCTTTCTGACACGCACGTGTACTTATCAACAAGAAAACTCGTGAGTGCGTCGATGAGGGTGTGGTGCCAGTATTTTATTTCTTTTATTCGAATTGATGAAATGACTTTTGCGTTTGTTCCAACTGCGGCGATTCTTGCGATGATGTTTGCATGGAACATATAGCTGTGGATGAGGTCGTATTCTTCTTTTTTTATGAGTCGATGTAATTTGTTGATTGCGGTGAAAAAATCAAAGAGGTGGGGTGTATTAAAGAGGTGTAACGGAAATTTTCCGCTTATTTCTTTTTCTAATTCGCCTCCGACAAGGGATGCGACCTGGAGGTCAAATTTATTGTGGTCGAGATGTTCGATTGTGCGAAGCATCATCTTTTCAGCGCCGCCAAGATGAAGTCCGGTGATGAACTGGAGCACTTTTATTTTTTGCATTGTTTCCCCGGTGAATAGTCTTTTAAATCCGCTCTTAAACTTTATGTATTTATCATACGGATGAGGTACATGCGCAGAGGGAAACATTTAAATACTATCCCTCGGGGGTTGGACGCATAAGGAGGGTTTTTATCATGGAAGCAAGACCGTTAGATGCGTTGAATCGCGCGCGAGATAAGAAAGTGATTGTAGAGTGCAAGAACGGACGTCAGTATTTGGGGACGTTGCGTGCGTTTGACATTCACATTAATGTTGTTCTTGAAGAGACGGAGGAGCGTGTGGATGGTGAGATGAAGCGTAAGCTTGGAACTGCGTTTATTCGCGGTGACACAATCATCTTGATCAGCCCGGCGTAAGAATATGAGTAAGGGTTACGGCGGTACCGGTTCTCAGGGGAAGCGTTCGCGTGGAAAGTCGCACATTCCGTGCAGGCGTTGCGGGAGGAGTAGTTATCACGCGACGCATGGTATTTGTGCAAGCTGCGGTTATGGCAAGGGTCCAAAGACGCGAAAGTATGCGTGGAAGAACGCTCGTAAGCGTAAGAAGTGATTTTTTCGTTGGTTCTTTTTTTTGAATTCTATAGTCGCGTGATGAGTGCGTGAACGAGCGCTGCAAGTGCGAACCAGTAAATGGTGTGAAGTAAATCGATATGTCCGTGAAAGTTGAGCAGGTTCTCTGAATAGTTCCAGTAGCGTTTTCCAAGGATTTTTTCGCAAAAGATGCCTGCGATGAGTTCGATGATCGTTCCGCCAATTCCTCCGAGGATGATTTGGGTGGGAAAAGAGAACGTTGTATGTTTGAAGAGTAATACGAGGAGTGTTCCTGCAATCGCGTAGCTGATCGCAAAAAAGTGCAAGTACGTGTTTGTGGAGAATTTTCTTTCCGTGATCGAGCGGTACGCGCTGTCAAGGGCCCAGCCTGCGATGGCAAAGATGAGGAATAAAAGAATGTATTCGTACATGAGTTTCTCTTTTTTCAATCAATAAAAGAGGAATGTTTAATAAGGTTGTGAGTGCGTTTTAGTGATACGCGGACGTACCGAAGTGGTCTAACGGGCCAGTAAGTGTTAGATGTCTAGCACTTGGCCAGATTTAGACTCTGGTGGCTTAGTGCCTTCGAAGGTTCGAATCCTTCCGTCCGCATATTGCAATTTCAAATCTTGCGCAGTTATTGAAATCGATGAGTCCGGTGTTGGATTCGGACACGTTTGTTTTTTGTACGATTACTTCTGAGCGGTATGCGAAGTTGGAAAGCAGACCTAAGATGGTTTTTTGGGAGACTGAGGGAGTTACGGTTATTTTGGGAAAAATTGCGGCGGTGCGTGAAAAACTTTCATTTGATGCAGAGTGGTCGTTAATCACCATGAATGTGCATTCGGCTTTGGCCGCGGTTGGATTTTTAGCAGCGCTTTCGACTGCGCTTGCAAAGGAGGGTGTTAGTCTTAATGCAGTTTCTGCGTTTTATCATGATCATTTGTTTGTTCCAAAAGAAAAAGCGCAGTTGGCGCTGAAGGTATTGCGGGAGTTATCCGCAAGTGCGAAGTAGACAGTATGTCCCAACGCTTCCTCTTCACCGGTCTTGAAAATGGTCGAAATCGCCCCAGGAGTTTAGAAGAGTTATCGGTTGTTGATGTGGGTCTTGATTTTTTGGGTGATCGCGTGAAAAAGCAGAAGTTTGGTCCGAATTATAAGGGGTTGTGCATTTTTCATGAAGAAAAAACTCCGTCGTTCTATCTAAAGCCGAAGTGGGATTTTTATGCGTGTTATGGTGCGTGCAAGGTGCGTGGCGGTCCGGTTGAGTTGCTTTTTGCGGTTGCGAGTAATCCTGCGGATTATTTGATGGCGTGTTTCGGGATTGATTTTTCTCGCAAAGAGGATGCTTCGCATTTTGAGGCGGTTGTGTTTGCAGAGCGCAAGCGGTTGAATAAGGTGTATTGGGGTGGTGTTGCAAGAGAGCGGTATCAGTTGTTTTTTGGTTTTTAGTGTGCACAACCTTTAAATAACTGTTTTCGTTTGTGTGGCTAAAAGAGGTCTTGATGGAAAGTAGTCGTGTTGCAATGGTGGGTGTTTTGGTGATTGTGCTTCTGTGTGCGTTTGCGTTTATCGTGAGTAATGGTATTACGGGTAATGTGTCAAGTTATGGTGGTCCTCGTGTGTATGGTCCTGGTTTGAAGACGTATTATGCGAAGATGGCAAAGGTTGCGCGTGTGTCTTCGGCGGATATTGATTTGCAGCGAATTCAAGGGCATATTGCGGCGAATCGGGATAAGCTTGATTGCTCGTTTACCACAAGTGACGGTCCGTATCCGTGTGAGTTTGATCAGAAGAAGGGCAGGTGGTGTTGTTTGACGGATGGGACGGATATGCGCGTGCAGGTGTCTTCGTGAATGTTCTTCGTAAAAGTTCGGGGTAACGCAAGTTTATAAGATATCATCGTTGTGCGAGTACTGAGTGGTGGTTATTGATGCGTTTCAAAGGTTTCCTCATCGTGTTGATTTTTCTTGTTTCCTGTGCGGCCCGTGTGCAAACGGTTGACCGCGTGGTTGAAAAGACCATGGAACATACGCGTTTTCAGTGTTTTGATGGGCGGGTTGTTGACGCGCTAAGCGATTGTCCTGCAATTCGTTCGCTTGCGATTGCAGGTGTTGAGGAGAACAAGACGAAGGTGCAGTCAGTTCCTGCAATCGAGGACGTGCGCGAAATTCCGATGCGTTTTTGGTTTACGGATGAAGAGTCAGAGATTACCGTGTGGGGTGCAGGAACACTGCGTCGCTCGGGTGATATTTTTTGGAATGTGAGTTCAAAACAGGTGTTTGTGAAGGTGGGTGACGTTTCGCGCAGTTGGCTTCAAAGTCAAAATAAAACCGTGCCGGGCGGTAGTTCGCGCATGTTGTCTGCATTTTATACATTTAATTTGACGGGGGATCCAAATTTCGATCGTTTGACGGTGAATGGGGTGCAAAATGGTGTGGTGATTATGCAGCGCCTTGAGCCGTTTTATCTCAAGGGTCCAATCGAATGGCAAGATGAGTACGCACTGCAAAGTCCCGGGCGTGTTGAGTCGTCAAGTCAGTCGTTGCGCATTTTGAAAAAGGAGATGAGTTCGAATGAGTCGCGCTATTATGATAAGATTGGTGACGCGAAGCATACGGTGGTGCTTAAGCTTGACACGCATTATCATGTTCCGTTTGTGGTGGAAGAATACGCGGGCGTGAAGCGCATCGAGCATCATGCGTTTTTGTTTGGGCAGTATCTGACGGAAAATGGAGAAAGTAAAGAAATCACTCCTGAACTTGTGGGTCTTCCGAAGAACGCGGTGATTCTTTCGTCGAGCGAGTGGCAGGCGTATCGTGAGGCGAATTGACCGCTGTTTATTTATGGTCGTTCTGTTTTTTTGTCGTTGATGGAGTTGCAAGAAGAGTTTGAACGTGAGCCGCCGTGGTGGAGAAAGTATGTGGTGCTTGCGCTTGGGATTTTTTTGCTTGTCTTGGTTGTTTCTTCGTTGTATTCTGATTTTATTCAGGGGCTCGTGAGTAGTTCAGTGGTTGAGGGCAACGTGCTTCATTTTGCGAATGCGACGGTGGTGTTTGAGAATGCAACGCGCGAGCGGCTCGTGGGAGAGTTTGTTGCGCATCAGGAGCGGGAGATTAAGGCGTGTTTTTTTGGTTCTCGTTCGGGCACGCTATATAATGTCACGGATGTGTTGTTTCCGGATATCGCGCGGGCAACGGTGGTTGAGGTGGTAAGCGTTCCGTGTCCGAAGGAGACGCTTATTGACGTGCATAGTCATCCGATTAATCGGTGTCTTGCGAGCGAGCAGGATCTCGAGACGTATCGCGGAATGCTCGTGCAAAGTCCAACGGTGCGGTTGATGGTGATGTGTTCGCAAACGCGGTTTGCGCTTATTTAAACGAGTGTTGCGTTATCGTCGGAAAAAGTGACGAAATGGCGCGATTTTGGGAATGGAACAAGTACGTTTTATCGTCGAAGATGTACGGTGGGTACTACGAAAAATTTATAAACTCCCTAATTTTTTATACAGGGTAGCTAGGTGGTCGAATACCCACCATCACTGGTAAAAAAGAGGCAAAGCACATAATGCAAAATATATATTCAACAAATGGTCAATACACAAACTTTAAATACAGTTCACCAGTTTCTTCAATTACGCTCTTTACATCACCGGGTAAAGAACAACAAGAACAAAAACATAAGATACACACTAACACGGAGGTGTTTGTTAGATGAAAGCAATACAAGCGGTTAAAAAGATGGTGGCTTTAGGAATGGGATTGACAATGGTCGGTGCGACGATCTTCGGAGCGTCAGCAGCAAAATTGTCAGACTGGCCTGCACCATTTGTCGTTAACGGAACGCCTGCCTCAAATTTGGCGATTGTCGTTGGTGACCAAGCAGATGGTTCAGACGTCGTTGGAGCAATTGATATTATTCAAGCACTCCAAGCAGGAGCAGTGCAAAAAGTCGCAGCTCCAGGCACCCCTTCGCAACTCGTGGTTGAAGGCGACGCAGTGGAAATTGGTTCCACTTCGGACTTGCTCGAGATTGGCGAGAAGATAGGAGATGTGCGTGAGACCTTGACAGAAGTTGACTTAGACATGCTTAAGGGCGGTCAGATAGTCACTGATAAGGGAAGCACTGAATTCAACCAGTACTTGAGATTTTCAAGACCTGGTCAGGATGCAACCGACGCAGGAGTTATTCCAAATGCGCCCAAGCGCTCCGGTTCAGTCATCTTTGCAAAGGATGAACGTGACCGTGTGGGACACTACTTGTTTTTCAAGACCGGCGACCGTGTCTTCCAGTGGGAACTTGAGTTCGAATCAGGTCTCAAATCCCGCATCGAAGGCAACGATCTCGTTGACTTGGAAGATGAAGACGTGACTGTCCTTGGACAGCCATTTGTCGTTGTGGATACTGACCTCATCAACCACAGTGATATCACGGCTACGAATGGAACGCCTGACTTGACGATCCAGTTGATCGGTGGAGCAGTTTCCGCAGTTCTTGGTGAAAACGACAAGGAAACCTATGTCGTTGACGGCAAGGAATACGAAGTGGAAGTGCTCGTCATTTCAGAAACCTCGCATGGCGGTGACGGTTCAGTGAAGTTCCGAATCAACGGAGAAATCACTGACGAACTTACTGATGGAGAAACAGACGTCCTTGCAGACGGTACCCAAATCGGTATCCGCGACATTCTCGCAACGGGAAAGGACATCCAGAAGTCCATCGTGCAGTTCTACATCGGCGCGTACAAGGTTGAATTCAAAGACGCAAACACCGCTGACAGCCAGGCACAAGTTGCAGGAACACAGGTCAACGAAGAAACGATCGAAGACTCGAACGTGACCATCAAGGGTCAGTTTAGCAGAAACCCCACATCAGGTGTTGGAAACGTCCTCACGGGTGCAGAGTACACGTTGTCTTCAGTCACGTATGACTTGTTTGCGGACTCAGTGCTGGGCGACCTCTATGTTGCTCCAGGCCACGGTGTGCGTGAACAACTCGACGAGCCAGAAGGCATGTTGACTCCGAACTGGGACATTACCTACCAGGGCTTGATGGACACCGGTGTCACGCTTGTGCGCCTTGATGCAAAGGGCGACGACGAGTATGACCTCGAGTTCACGAACCAGGAAGGTATCTTCTTCGATGTTCCCTTCATGAGCAATGAAGTGGGCAACGAGAACAACGGAATGTTGAAGTACGGAGACAACGACGACAACTTTTGGTTCACGGAGTTCGACCTGTTCAACATCCAGCGCCACGACTTTTTCAAAGTCGAGAACTGCGATATTGCTGCAAACGACGACACGTGTTTCACACACGTCCTGCGATTCGACAGCATTGATACCACGAACAGGCAGTTGACCTTTACCGACCTCGGTACGGGTACGCGAGAAGTGACCTATGACCCAACAGGTGCCTTCAACTTGAATGTTGGAGGAGTAACCTATATCGGTCTGGTGAACTTGGGAGACAACGCGACGATTCGTGTCGACTTGAACGGCAATGGTTCTATCGACAACTGCAGTGTTGATGACATCTTCATTCAAGGTGAAGGTATCTTGCGACTCGGCTTCCAGGCGTACCCAGGTACGACGACAAACAACTCGTCGGTCCCTGCAAACGCGAGCTGTGCAGCGCAGATTAACACGACGAACTTCAGCATCGAGACTTTGCAAAAGGAGTTCGATGAAGCGACAACTGATGAAATCATCAACATGGTGATTGAAGCGCGTAGCAACAACGAGATTGGTATCCAAAGATCGTCAGTCCGTGCGAACTCGGGTATCTTCTACGGTCTCTTCCAGTTGGAAGAAAATGATGACCTGTCCCAAGGTCTCTCCGGATACGGAGTGTTCTTGGAGTTGTTCGACCCGCACAGCAGCAACCAGGCTGAAGACGCAACGGTTGAGTACCCGCTCAGCGAGCGCGGAGCTCGAGTCTTCGTGACTGGTGGCGTCGTGACCACGAGCAAAGTAGATGCAGGCGGTTCAGAAAAAGTTCAACCGATCCAGATTGGCGCTGCAAAGCTGGCATCCGAAATCAAGGATATCACGCAATTCAACGCGGTCGTAGTCGGTGGTCCTTGCGCCAACACTGTCGCAGCAACGCTCCTTGGCAACCCCGAGAAGTGTTACGACACTGTTCCAGAGAACAAGGCCATTGTGAAGCTCTTTGAGCACACGAACGGCAATGTTGCGTTGTTGATCAACGGTCGTTCTGCAGTGAACACCCGAATGGCGTCACGTGCAGTTGCAACCGGTCAGATCGCAAAGGCGACTGGAACTGAAGCAGAAGTCACAGGCACGTCCTTGACTGATGTTGAAGTGAAGGCGGTCTAAGACCGTTCTTTTAATTTTATTTTTTTCTTATTATTTTTTTCGTCTTTCTCGTGTTTTTCTATGCAGCAGGGGAAGCTTTTTAAAGGCTCATTCTCGAGTGGGTAATATATGAAATCCTTTTTTACCCTGTTGATGATGGCGGCATTGGTTTTTGTTGTTTCGGCGAGTACTACGTCGCATGTGCTTGCTGATTTTCCTGCTCCGTTTGTCACCAACAAAACGCTCGCAGTAAACACGGTGGTTATTGTTGGTGAGACTGCTGATGCGAAAGACATTGTCGCAGGTGTTGAAGTCGTTAAATATCTGTATCGGTTTGATGAATATAGGAGAGTATCTCCTTCATCGGGTGGAGTGCAGCTTTCAACGATTGGTATAGTTCGACTTGATTCAGAAATAAGCAATCTCTCATACTACAATGCGATTGTTGTTGGTGGTCCTTGCGCAAACAACGTCACTTCACAGCTTCTTGGCAATCCTGATCCCTGTTATGAGTCGGTGCCAAGGGGCGGGGCAATTATCAAGCTCATAGAACAGCCTAATGGCAACTATGCGCTAATAATCAATGGAAGAGATTCTGAACAAACAAGGTTGGCAGTGGAGGCTCTCATTCAAGGCAGAGCAAATGTTGCAGCCAATCAGACCGAAGTGAGCTCGGGTATTGTTATTTCTGGATAAACGACAACAATAATGCATATAAATGTCGGCGGAATTCTTATGTTGAAATTGAGGAGGTGTCGTATGGTCGAGTTATCGCCAAAACCGTTAAAATACAAAGTCTTGTCAGGTTTTTTGTCTGAGAAGCAGTTGAGTGAGCATCATGATGTGCTTTATGCAGGGTATGTGAAGAAGGTGAATGAGATTCGTCAAAAGCTTGCGTCAGTTGATAAATCGAGTGCGAATGGGACTTTCAGTGATTTGCGTGAGCTGAAGGTTGAGGAGACGTTTGCGCTCAATGGGGTGAAATTGCACGAGTCGTATTTTGATAATTTGTCTGAGAAGGGCGGCGCGCCGATGGGTGTTATCGCCGATTGGTTGAAGAAGGATTTTGGTAGTGTTGAGAATTGGGAAGCGGAAATAAAGGCATGCGGGTTAAGCGCGCGTGGCTGGGTGGTTCTTGCGTTCGATCTTGAGTCAGGAACGCTGCACAACATTGTTTGTGATTTGCACAACCAGGGCGGAGTGTGGAACAGCGTGGCTCTTCTTGTTTTGGATGTCTATGAGCATGCGTATTTTGTGGATTACGCGACAGGAAGGAAAGCGTATCTTGAAGGGTTTGCAAAGCATTTGGATTGGGTTGAAGTGAACGCGCGAATTGAAAAGTTCCAGCTCAAGAAGTTCAAGAAGTAGTTCTGGATGTAATTCTTATCTTTTCTTTCTTTTTTTCTTTGGTTCGTAACGTTTATAAACACTTTCTTCTTTCCAATGGTAAAAATGAGGCGAGTGTTGTGAGAAGAGTGTTGTTTGTTGCAGTGGTGTTGTGTATACTTTGTTCAGTTCTCGTTACTGCGGTTAACGTTGATATTAACGTGTTTCCCGACCAGCGTACGTTTAAGGCGAATGAGAGTGCTTCTTTTGAGTTAGAAATCAAGACGGATTCTCCTCAGGAAGAGATTGTGGAGGTGTATTCGACGGATGTGCTCTGGGATGTGCGTGCAGAGGCGCAGCTCAAGGTTGCGGCAGGAGAAACGCTCAAGACGAATGTGATTATTACGCCGCTGAATTTGAATCCGGGTTCGTATAATATTCCGCTCGATTTCAAGCGCACGGGTTCGCAAGAGGTTCAGCGTAAATCGGTACATGTCGAGTTGCAGTCTCCAATTCCTTCGGATGCGTCGTATTTGCCAGGGGTTCGCGGGGTTGTTTCGATTGAGCCGCAAATTGACCCGCGAGAAAATGTGACGGTGAAGCTTTCGCTTGAGAATCAGAATATGCGTACGCTTGATCGGGTTGATGTGCGCGTGCGCAGTAATGTGATTAATAAGGATTATTCGACGACGCTTGGTCCGCTTGAGAAGAAGACGTTGAAGTTCATTGCGAACATTGATCCAAAGACTTCGCCGCAAAAAGATGGCTTGCGTATTTCGATTCTTGTTCCGGAGAAGGATAAGACGTATTCGTTTGAGTTGTTGCCGGTTTCGTACGAGATCATTCAGTACGGGTATGTTGTTCCGACGGTTGTGTCCGAGAAGTCGTTCTTGAGGCGTACGGATAATATCACGTTGCATAGTGATTCAAATAAAAACTTGGGTCATGTGTATCGTGTTCCGACCTGGTTTGGAAAGCGGTGGTTTATGACTGCGGATCCAAGGCCGATGCTTCAGGATGGCGAATTGGTGTGGGATGTTGCAATTGATCCGGGATCGTCGGTTAACATCGTGCTGGTGTATAATTATCGCCCGTTGTTTTGGATATTTCTTGTGATTGTTGTAGTGCTCGGGGCGTATTTTGTGTTTAGGAGTCCGTTGAGGGTTGAAAAGCGCGCAGTTGTTGTCAAAACACACGAGGGGGGGATTACAGAATTGAAGGTCATTATCGAATTGGTCAATCGTTCGGGCAAGATCGTGCGCCATGTGAAAGTGCTTGATCTTGTGCCGCACTTGGCAGAGGTCGTGCAGGAGTTTTCAGGGACGGTTCTTGCGCCGTCAAAGATTATGCCTAACGAATCCCGCGGAACGCTCGTGCGCTGGGACATTGACATGATGGAGCAAAAAGAGCATCGTATTTTGATGTATCGCTTGCGAACAAAGCTGGGCGTGCTTGGCGGTTTGACCTTGCCGGTAACTGCCGTGCATTTCGCAATTGACGGGCATGGCAGAGAGACAAGTTCGAATAAGCCCGAGATTCGCTATCGCAGTTAGGCTGTGTTATCCCACAAGTATTTCCTCAGGATAAGAATTGTTCGCTTCGTATGAAGCTGAACAAGAGCAGAATCCTGAGGATTCTTGAGAAAAAGAACAACGGAATGAGCAGCTACCAAGCACGAAAAGAGGCAGGAGTGAGCCAACGCAGGGTGGACCAGATTTGGAGCGAGTATCAACGAACAGGAGAAATTCCTGTTGTGGGCGTCCGTATGGGGCCGCCTAGACGGCCCATCACGCAAGCAGAGATTCACGTCGTGAAAAAGGCGCATGAACAATACAGAGTATCTGCTGCGCCTTTGGAAAAGCTTATTTTGCGAGACTACCAAACACACATCCCGCACAACAGGATTCACAAAATCCTGTTATGCGAGGGCCTTGCCAAGAAAGGTGACAAACAAGTGGTACGAAAGAAAAACTGGATCAGATACGAGCGAAGGCACAGCTTGACAGCTGTGCACATTGACTGGCACCAGCGTCCAAATGATGGTATTTGGGTCTTCAAAGTACTCGACGATGCGAGCAGAGCGCTGCTCGCAATTCTTGAACGCGACAGCCCAACTCAGGAAGCAAGCATTGAGGGCATGAAAGAAGCCCTCAAATACGGTCCAATCAAGGAATGCATAAGCGACCACGGCAGCCAGTTCACCAGCAACAACGGAGGAGAGAACAACTTCAAGAAATTCCTCGACGATAACGGCATCAAACAAATACTTTGCCGTATCAAACACCCCCAATCCAACGGCAAAGTAGAACGCTCGTTCTACACCTACGAACAACACAGGGATGCATTCCCAACGCCACAAGCATACCAGCGCTGGTACAACCATGTACGCCCCCACATGAGCTTAAACTTCGACCAGCTGGAAACGCCCTGGCAGGCGTTCCAGCGCAAAATGAGGTAAAACCATGACAAGACTTAAATCACCGAGAAGAAAAACTAACGGGATAACACACTATCGCAGTTAGGCGCAACCTTTTTAAACCGCCTCTGGTGTTCTTTTTAATTATCCCCGCGTAGCTCAACGGCAGAGCATTCGGCTGTAGAGTCGCCCGCAGACTGAGTATGAACTCTTGGTGTGAAAGCGGGTCAGCACGTTGAGCCCGAAAGGTCGCTGGTTCAAATCCGGCCGCGGGGATTTTTCAAGCATTGGACCATCGACTGCTCGTCGGTGGTTCTGGCGCCTAATGTCGTCGAGAAAGCGATTTTTCGGCAGTTAGGCGCGCTTTTTTCTTTTGATGGTTCTTGCATGGTTTTGAGCGGAATTTGGGCTTTCCGGCTTGTTCTTTTAAGGGTTGTTCGTGAAATTGATAAATGTTCTCCTGGAAGTCCGGATTTGGACCTTTGACTATTATTGTAATAAAGGTGGGATCTAATATTCAAATAAATGGTCTGAAAAGGTGACCGTTCTTATTCGCGCATTAGTGTATCACTGAATAGTAGTTTCACTAGAAAGATTTATAGATTCTGGGCTTGGAAACACTCCTTGCCACCAAAAACCGTACAAATGCTTGAATCCGGTTCTTATTCTCTGGCAATACTTGGCTTTCCTCCAAAAGCCGATTCGCATTTTGCAACTTCACATCATACTTATGAATATCAAGCATGAATTCTTCGTACATTGAGAAGTTTATAGTCCTTGCAGCACTCACAGGGCCACAAAACACGACAACCAAAACCCCGAACGACGACGCACAAGCAAACACGCCCAAGGTATTCCGCCGAATCCAGCATGATCCAGGCTATTCCAAGCAAGCGGAGGGTGATTCCGCCTATTCCAAAACGGCCGAGGGAAGATGCAGTAAGCAGAAGAAAGAGCGTTGGCTTGATAATGTTTTCAGCATTAGCGCAGTGCCGGGCGACAACATTTTGTTATGAGAAAGATATGCGGCCTGTCTGCGATCAGATTCTGATTTTTAGATATGAGTGTCCACGTTCAGGATGGTATTCAATCAAGTCCATGTTTTTGGGGAGGCATAAGATTCCAGAGCTGTTGCAACCAGAATCTGCGCGCACGGCAAAGATTTGTTTTGACTTGCATATTTCATTATTTCGTATTCCCAAATAAGGAGATGGATTTCGAATTAGGTTCTGGAGTGTTTTCTGATCGATAGGACAGCCAGATAGATAATCAGTTGCGGCTTCGAATTTTTCGCCTTTCATTAGGGTAGTTCTTGCTCTCATAAATGGATCATCATCTTCTCGGGAGGGGTTAAGTACTATTGTTTTCTCTGAGAGTTCGTCAGCGTTCAAGTGATTAATTTCTCCACAAATGGACACTATAAGTTTTGTTTCAGGAATGCGATGGATTGGACCATCTTGCCATTGTTTAGGAAAAGCATATGCTGTTCCATTTTTTCCAAAGTAAAAACCGATTGAATCCGACTTCAACTCATCGTCATACGCTTTTTCTTCTCCTGATTGTCTGAGACGAGTTGGAGAGATTTCTTCAAAAGGTATTCCTGCATGTTGCAATTCGGCTCGTGTAGTAATCCATGTTCTTTTTCCTTCCTTGCGAAATATTTCTCCTGAATCATCAGTAAAGTAAGGTAGCAACTTCCATATTTGGTTTTTATCGTAACCCAATTTATCCCAGAGTTTGAAGTTTAAGGGACGCGTCTCTCTTTCTTTTTCTAAGACTTCATCTTGGGTGCCGTGTATGGGAACGAGTCTATAATCATCCGCGGCCAGAACCATATCGCAACTGTGCTGCTGAGCCAGTTCTGATAATTGCGAAGCATATTTGATGACATCTTGGGTATTGAATGAGTATTCGTCCACTAAAAGAAGCTGAGGCCGATATTGTGCCAAAAGCTTTTCAACTCTTTCAAAAGTGTCTTTGTTTAATTTGGCGGCATTTTCATGCGCTAGTATGATATCCAAATCCATGCTCAATAAGGAGCATTTAGTATTTATAAAGGTTTCTATTGAATAATCACTCGACAGTAACTAATATTTTCTGTTTATTCCTTGATGGGTTCAATACCTGGCGCTCTGCTCCGGCGGGTGATTCATTTCGTAACATTATTGCTGCATGAACTTCGGGCGACGACGTCACTCGCACTAACTTTCAGAGTCCCAAACAGCGTACCGCCAATCATTCAGCAGAAAGTTTCTTCCATCGACAACGGCAGAACATATTGGTGTTTCTTCGCCCATCAATTGATGACAAGAATATAATCACAAAGCATGTTCTGCGCGTGTAACATTTTTGTCTCGCCCGCGCTATTTTTGTCGCAGGATTCAGTCTTGAATGAGAAGTGCTATTTTCGCGACAAACTTTTGTGCATTGTTGTAGATTTCTTCGAGTCTTTTTTCTGTGTATGTTTTGATTGCGGTGTATCGTGCGGTGTGGGCTTCTTTGCGGGCGTCTTCGAAGTATTTGACGTATTCGTCTTCGAAGATTTTGTGAGCTTGCTTTAGAATCTGAAGGTCTTCTTTTTCGATTTGGTTGGGAACGAGGAGGTGTCCGACTGCGATTTGCGCGCTGGTGTGGTCGTTGGTTTCGTAGCCTTTGGTGAGAATTGCTGCCTTGGCGGCATACAACATTGAATAATAGGATATGGTGATCGCCCAGTAATTCCAGTAGAGTTTCTCTGGCTGTCCTTTGGTAGGTTTGAGGTCTTTGACGTATTTGGCAATGAGGAGGCTGTTTTCTCCTTTTTTCAAGAAGAGTTTTACTTTGAAGGACTCGTTTGATTTTCTGATAGTGCCTTCTGCGAGCGCGTCTTCAAATTCCTGTTTGTAGGCTTTTTTATCGAATTCCATAGGCAAGGTTCCAAAACTTTTCAGGATTGTAGAGGATGATGTGGTTTTTTAATGCTTGCTTTCCCACGTTCTCGTCAGATTCTTTAAGCATGGCGGCAAATTCTTCGCGCGTGAAGTAAATTGGGTTGATGCGTATCTTGAAGAGTGTTTCGTAGCGGGAAAAATCTGGTTCTCGCTCGCCCTTTTTGTTGATGACGAGAAGGTCGATGTCGCTTTTGGTGGTTTGCGTGCCTTTGGCATAACTGCCAAACAGCACAAGCGTGTAATCTCCAGAAGGTAATTCTTCAGCCATTTTCTTTAGGAGGGATTGTTTTTTGAGATACTCGTCCTTTTCTTCTTTGGATGAAATGATGAGGTAATTTTTGGTAAGTGGGTTTTGTTTGTTAATCTGTACGATGGTTGCTTTTCCTGCCTTTGTTTGGAGAACAAGGTCGGATAGGGTTTTCATCGTTCGATGGAAGGTAGCGTAGGGAATCTTGGTAAGTTTGCTCAATTCGTGCATTGTAAAACCTTTCTCTGCGTTTTTACCAAGATAGTTAATGATCCGAAGCTTATTATCCATATAAGGATAATATTATCCATTATTGATATATAAACCTTTCGTTTGATCAAAAGCTCACAAATACAGAAAACTTCAGACAACTATATTAACAAGCAATACGTTCCAAATTACCATGCGAAGGATGCAAAGCTCAATACGGCAACAATCTGTTTTGAGCCAAGCAGGTTTCAACCAAACCGTGCGCAATCCTTTGACACAAAAGAAAGCGCAGGAAGACCTGTCACATGCAGATTCTACCGTTTCAGACACGTAGTCACTCACCAGTGATGAGCGTACAGAAACATTTATATACATATGCAAAAGAAAAAGCATGTGTCTAAAGAGAAAAAGTCAAAAATTTTAAAGCAATCAGCAGGTTCATCGAGAATGAGATTCGCGGCATCTCTGTGCGCGATTTTAGCCGCCGCATCTCTTACCACAATTGGGTTAGTGAGAGGGACTGCTACTCCAAATCTGGAGGACGCCATAATGAAACGGGCGACACGCAAGCAATATGTTAGTTCAACCGTAGCGTCATGGGTTCCTAATTACGTTGCGGCAGTCTACGATTCTGACGGATGGAAATCCCGAACGCACTTAGAATCGCTTCCGGGCTTTGAACTTACGAACAAAATAGATATTCCTGACAACCAACTCCCTAAAGCGATATTCAAGCCAGTAAATATGAATTTCTATGAGTGCTCTCGCCGCAATAAGAATTCAGATAAGCTTGCACAAGCAGAAACGGATGCGGGGGCGATGGTGCCTGACCATCCGTATTTCTTTGCAAAAAATGAGAACCAAGTTATTTTTGTCTATGATCGCCTATTCGATGTATTGCAAAATGGACAACCATCTTGGGTGCATGACGTAGAATTCAGAGGATCAATCGAGCATGAAGTTCAGCATGCCAAAGACAATAAAGATGGATTTAACATAGGCAGGACTCACGTAGGAAACGAAATAGCAAGTGTCTTCTATGCCCTTGATTTTATGCATTACCTCAAAGAGGTCAGGGCGTACCAAGGACAAATCAAATATTATGACTCGAAAGGGCTTCTCGGGCCAGGACTGGTGCGTATGTACAAAAACTATGTCTGTCGTATAATTGAAAGGCAGAAAGACTGCAAGCAAAAGGGAGTTCCCGACGACATAGGCACATTAAAATTTCAGGCACTGATAAGCGAATTCTTGCAAGAGCAAGAGGCAGATAAAGAGTTGCAAATTATTCTTTCAAAGAACTAAACAATTGCGTGTTAAAATTTTGATAGGTAGATAAGCCCTCTCTTCTTAGCAGGTTCAAGTGTCCGATTCCCAAGCGTTCCCTCAACTCTATCATTCTTCAAAGTAATCATTAAATAGCGAGCGTTCTTTTGTCTTGCTGCGTGAGCAGACTGGGAAAAGCGAAAACGCCGAGTACTCTGGGGCTAAAAGAGGCTCTTTGCTGGGCGAGTCCACACCCCCAACCGTCCAGAGCATTTTTTTCATGGTAAGTCTTAAATGCACTAAACACATGAATGAGCGTTATGGAACCCATCACCATTCCCAAAGCAGAATACCAACGTCTGAAAAAGTTGGAAGAGCTTGATTTTGACTTAATAAGACAATTCTCGAGTAGTCTTGAAGATTTGAGGCATGGTCGTTTTAAGAAGCTTGCTTAGCTATTTTTTCGGCTTCTTTTCTGAATTCAGGATTGAGTCCACTCCATAGTTCAACTTTTTAACGGAAGAATCACGCCACAAGACTTAATTCCACGGGGAGATCGAGTTCAATATCTTTGATCGTTTTGGAACGTTTCTTCAATCCCAGTATGCCGATGCTTTTTACTTCACCTGTTTCCTCGTCGCGTCTGAGGAAAACGCCAGATTGGATTTCGGTAGCATAGCACTTGGTGGGTTTTCCTGCGGATATCTCTAGGAAGTCTCCTTCTTCATCGTAATGAACTCGCATTGGTCCTTTCATTGTATTTTCCTCATAAAGTAGGCAGTGATGATAAAGCCTTCTCCATTTAAATACTTAACGATGACAAGAGACATTCTGATTAGTCCGTGATTTTGGGTGTTATGGTTTCTTTTTGGGCACCTTTGTTTCTTGTGGAACTTTTGTTAAAGAACTGTAAAGTGGTTATCGTCGATAGTTTTATAGTCTACCGACGA
>Ga0334722_10003099_pt1 | contig 18166 bp, 13 predicted proteins | sample C3_bottom_MG_FD_207210 | JGI IMG/M metagenome (GOLD analysis project Ga0334722, IMG submission 207210) | Sediment microbial communities from Yellowstone Lake, YNP, Wyoming, USA - C3_bottom | ecosystem: Environmental > Aquatic > Freshwater > Lake > Sediment | place: USA: Wyoming | collected...
CGCGCAAGCCCGACGGCTCTGCCAGTTCCTATCTGGACGGCGCGTCGTACTTGGCGACCTGCTGCTCGATGGCGCCGAATAGGCTGTTGCCCTCGGCGTCCAACATCTCGATGCGCACGCGGTCGCCGAATTTGAGGTAAGGCGTCGCCGGTTTGCCCTCGGCGATGGCTTCGAGCGCACGCTTCTCGGCGATGCAGGCCGAGCCCACAGTGCGATCCGCATTGGATACCGTACCCGAACCGACGATGGCGCCCGCGCCCAGCGCCCGCGTCTTGGCCGCGTGCGCAATCAGCTTCGGGAATTCGAAGCTCATGTCGGCGCCTGCATTGGGTCGCCCGAGTTCTTCGCCGTTGACCTGCACCAGCAGCGGCAGATTCAGCTTGCGGCCATCCCAGGCCGCGCCGAGTTCGTCCGGGGTCAGCGCCACCGGCGAAAATGCGGAGGATGGCTTACTGTGGAAAAAGCCGAAGCCCTTGGCCAACTCTGTCGGCACCAGTTCGCGCAAGGACACATCGTTCGCAAGCATGATCAAGCGTATGCAATCGCCCGCCTTCTTGGGCCCGATGCCCATGGGCACGTCGCCGGTGATGACCGCGAGCTCGGCTTCGAGGTCTATGCCCCAGTCCTCCGACTCCAGCGCGATGTCGTCGCAGGGGCCGAGAAAGCGGTCTGATCCGCCCTGATACATCAGCGGATCGCTGCGGAAGGCCTTCGGCATGTCCGCGCCGCGCGCCTTGCGCAGCAGTTCGACGTGCGTGATGTAAGCGGAAGCGTCGGCCCACTGATAAGCGCGCGGCAGGGGCGAGGCGCATTGCTTGGGGTCGAAGTCGAAGGCGCGGCTGCCGGGGCTGCGGTTGAGCGCATCGTAGCGGTCGACGAGTTGCGGCGACAGGTAGTCCCAGTCGTCCAGCGCGGCCTGCAGCGTGGGCGCGATGTCGTCGGCCTTGATCGCATGCTTGAGATCGCGCGACACGACGATCAGCGTGCCGTCGCGGGTTCCGTCTTTGAGGGTGGCGAGTTTCATGTTGAGGCCATTCTTTTTTGCGCAGCCGCATTTTAACCGTTTGCGCCTCGCGGCGGCTCCTTCGCGCGGCCGGCGGTAAGCGCGCCCCGGCCTAGGCCGATCAATCAAATAGATCGGCGATCAGGCGGGCGATGGCATCGCGCTCTGCCGCCGGATCGACTTCGTGGCGTTTCGCTTTCACCCCAAGCTCGAGCGCGGCAAGCCAGGCGGGATCGCTCTCGGCGCGCGCCAGTTGCCTTGCGAGCGCGGTCTCGTCCGCAACCGGGTAATACCCTGGATAGTCGTCGCCGAGCAGGCCGATGTTCCCCGAAATGGCGGAGGCGATGACCGGCACGCCGGCGGCGATCGCCTCCGATACCACGTGCGCGCCGCCTTCCATGCGGCTCGATATCACCATCACGTGGCTGCGCGCCAGCCAGCGCATCGCGGCGGCGTGATCGAGTTCGCCCAGCCAGCGATAGCGCGGCTCGTTGCGCATCAGGGCCCGTGCCTGCCGGCCCATGTCCGGGTTCATCGCCTGGCCCAGATGCACCACGCGTATCCCGCTCTGCGGCAGATGCGCGAGCGCCAAGGCGGCGCGAAACGGGTCTTTCTCCTCGCGCAAGTGGCCGATGACGGTCGCGAGGAAATAGCTGCGCGGCGGGGCCTGCCGCCGCAGCGCGCGCACCGACTGGAATATGACCCAGGCCTTCGCGCGCTGCGGCGCGCTGAGTTCGTCCAGACCTCTGGCCTGCAGGACCACCAGCCGATCGGCGAGGCGCAAGGAAGCGCGCGCCTCGGCGTCGCTCTGAATATCGCGGTACAGATCGGTGCCGGTCAGCACCAACACCAGCGGCCGCCGCGGGTGTGTGCGCTTCCACGCCTCGATCGAGGCGTGGCTGCGGCGCGCGTGCAAGGCGATCAACAGATCGCAGTCGCGCCCGTCCCATTCGCAGGCGATATGCGTCGCGTGGCCGAGCGCGCGCAAATGCCGCGCCCAGCGCTCGGCGGTATGGCGATTGCCGTGTCGGGAGCCGGCGGCGGCCGGCGTTATAATGTCTATGCGCAGAGAGTTCATGGCGGGCGGACAGTGTGGGTGAATGGACGATAATCCGGCCTATACATACGACATAGTGCGGGAGCAAGTTGGGACCATGGACAATATAGCAGAGCCGCCGGCGCGCGCAGGCTGGCCCGATTTCTCGATTTACCGGCCCCATCCTGCGGCAAGCCTGTTGCGCGCATGGCTGGCCGAGTCATCCAATCAGACCCGGGCCTTGACCGGATTCTTCGGGGACGAAAGCCCCGCAGTTCCCCTGCTGCAGATCGTCAATCCGCCCCTGTGGGAACTCGGCCATGTCGCCTGGTTTCAGGAGTTCTGGCTGCATCGCGGCGGGGATTTCGACGCGCCCTCCATACTGCCCCACGCCGACCGCGGGTATGACTCGGCGCGCGTCGCGCACGATACGCGCTGGACGCTGGATCTGCCCGATTGGCCAACGACGCGCGCCTATTTCGACGCGGTGCTGGCGCGCTCCCTGTCCTTGCTAGAACGCGAGCCCTTGAGCGACGCGCTAGCCTATTTCGCACAGCTCGCGATCTTTCACCAGGACATGCACAACGAAGCGTTCAGTTATACCTGGCAGACGCTGGGCTATGCCATGCCCGTGGCTTTTGCGGAACCGAGGCCACCGGCTGCGGCAGACATCGATATTCCCGCGAGCACGCTTTGGCTGGGCGCAAAACCGGGCACCGGTTTTGTGTTCGACAATGAAAAATGGGCGCACGAAGTCGAAGTGGCCGCATTCCGCATCGGCCGCAGCGCCGTGAGCAATGCGCAATACCGCGACTTCGTCGAGGCTGGCGGCTACGCCCGGCGCGAGTTCTGGAGCGACGCCGGCTGGGCCCTGCGCGAGCGGCTCGCGCTTGAGCATCCGCGTTACTGGCAGCGCGAGGCGCACGGCTGGTCGGTGCGGCGCTTCGATCGCTGGCTGCCGCTCGCGCCGCAGGAGCCTGTCAGGCACGTGAGCTGCCACGAGGCCGAAGCGTATTGCCGCTGGGCCGGGCGGCGGCTGCCGAGCGAGGCGGAATGGGAGTACGCTGCCGCTGACGCCGGGCGACTGGACTGCGGCCGGGTGTGGGAATGGACGTCCAGCCGTTTCGGGCCCTATCCGGGATTCGCCGCCGATCCCTACAAGGAATACTCGGCGCCCTGGTTCGCCGAAGAGCACCGCGTGCTGCGCGGCGGCAGCTTTGCCACGCCGCGGCGCCTGCTGCGCGCAACCTGGCGCAATTTCTACAAGCCGGAGCGCGCCGACATGTTCTGCGGTTTTCGCAGCTGCGCGCTCTGAAGCTCGCGCTGCGCGGACCCGGCGGGGATGCTGTAAACAGGGGGCGACGCCCGCTGCGATTTGCGCTAGTTTTCTTGCCGCTCACTTTTCCGGAGGATGTGTTCATGATCGTTTATTTCCGTTTCCTAGCTCTTGCCGTAATCGGCCTCGTCTTCGCCCAGGGCGCTGCCGCGCAGGGCGTGCTCAGGGTCTCCGCCATTCCCGACGAAGCGCCGACCGAACTGCAGCGAAAATTCAAGCCGCTGGGCGATTACCTCGCGCGGGAGATCGGCATGAAGGTCGAGTTCACCGCGGTGACCGACTATGCCGCCGTGGTCGAATCGCTCGCGACGCGCAAGCTCGACATGGCTTGGTTAGGCGGATTCACGTTCGTACAAACCAAGCTGCGCACCAACGGCACGGCGATCCCTATCGTGCAGCGCGCCGAAGACGAGAAGTTCACCAGCCGCTTCATCGTTCCTGCGGACAGCCCTGCGAAGACGCTGGCGGATCTCAAAGGCAAGTCCTTCGCTTTCGGCTCCCCGTCGTCGACCTCGGGGCATCTGATGCCGCGCTATTACCTGCTGCAGGCGGGGATCGATCCGGACAAGGATTTCAAGAACGTCGCCTTCTCCGGTGCGCATGACGCGACCGTGGCCTTTGTCGCCGGCGGCAAGGCCGAGGCGGGCGTGCTCAACGCGTCGGTGTGGGACAAGTTGGTGGAAACCAAGAATCCCAACGCGCTCAAAGTCAAGGTGCTAGCCACGACCCCGCCCTATTATGATTACAACTGGACCGTGCGCGGCGACCTCGATCCCGCGCTGGTGAAAAAACTGACTGCCGCGTTTCTGAAGCTGGACGCGAACAATCCGGCGCACAAGGAGATCATGGCGCTGCAGCGCGCGTCGAAATTCATCCCGACCAAGGCGTCCAATTACGCCGGCATCGAGAACGCCGCGAAATCGGCTGGCCTGATCAAGTAGGCGGGCACTAGGATCGCGGACCGGGCAGCGCGCGGCATGCTCCTCCATTAGGCTGACAGCATGGGCTTCGAACTCACGCAGATCGGTTTGGTTCACGCCAATGGCCAGCGCGCCTTGCGTGCGGTATCGCTCGCCGCTGCCCGCGGCGAGCGGCTGGCGATCATCGGTCCCTCGGGCGCGGGCAAGAGTTCGCTGCTGCGCGTGCTCGCCACCTCGCTGCGGCCGACCGAAGGCCGCGTTTCGGTGCTCGAGCGCAACCCCTGGCAGCTTTCGCGCGTGGAGCTCAAACGCCTGCGCAGCCGCATCGGCGTCGTGCACCAGGCGCCGCCGCTGCCGCCGCGACAGCGCGCTATCACCGCCGTCATTGCCGGCCGCCTGGGGCAGTGGCCGTGGTGGAAATCGGCGCTGTCCTTGCTCTATCCGGCCGATATCACCGGGCCGCGCGAACAGCTGGCGCGCCTCGACCTGGCCGATCGCCTGTTCGAGCGCTGCGACCAGTTGTCGGGGGGGCAGCTGCAGCGCGTCGGCGTGGCGCGCGTGCTGTATCAGCGCCCCGACCTCTTGCTCGCGGACGAGCCGGTGTCGGCCATGGATCCGGCTCTCGCGGATCTCACCATCAATCAGCTGCACAGCGAAGCCGCGACCCGGGGCGTGACGCTGGTGGCGAGCCTGCATGTGGTCGATATTGCCCTGCGCTGGTTCCCGCGCGTGATCGGGCTCAAGGCGGGCGAGATCGTGTTCGATCTGCCCGCGGTGAAGGTGAGCGACAGCGTGCTGCGCGAGCTGTACGCCTCCGAAACCGGCACGCTGCCGACCCAGGACAACCAGCCGCTGGACATCGCGCCCGACGCGCTGCCGGCGAAGCCTGCGCTCAAAGTCATCCCGCCACCGCGCGTGATCTGAGCCGATGAATCTGCCCCCGACGCGGCAAAGTCTGCGCGATCCCAATGCGCCCGCGCGCGCGACCTGGGCCTTGATCGCGGTGCTGCTGCTGTGGCCGCTGCTGCTGGTGGCGGAATTCAGGCCCGCCGAGCTGTTCGATGCGCGCAACCTCAAGGTGATGGGCGGTTTCCTCGGACAGTTCTTCCCGCCGAATCTGGGCGGCGAATTCCTGGCGCTCGCGCTCAAGGCGACCGTGGAGACGCTGGCCATGGCGACTGCCGGCATCGCGCTGGCCATGCTGCTCGCCGTGCCGCTGGGGCTCGCGCTCTCGCATAGCCTGTCGATCTCGCGCATCGGTCCGGGCCCGGGCCGCGGCGTGGGCGAGGCGTTGCGCGCTCTGGCGCGGCTCGCGCTGCTGCTGCTGCGCGGCATTCCCGAAATCGTGTGGGCGCTGCTGCTGGTGCGCGCCTTCGGCCTGGGGCCGGCGGCGGGCGTGCTTGCGATCGCGGTCACCTACGGCGGCATGCTGGGCAAGGTCTATTCGGAGATCCTGGAATCGGGGGATACGCGGCCGGCGCGCGTCCTGCTCGAATTGGGCAGCGGCCGCCTGATGGCCTTCTTCTACGGTCTGCTGCCAGGCTCGGCACAGGAACTCGCGTCGTACACGGTGTATCGCTGGGAGTGCGCCGTGCGCGCCTCGGTCATCATGGGCTTTGTCGGCGCCGGGGGACTCGGGCAATTGATGGACCAGTCGATGAAAATGCTCAACGGCGGCGAGGTCTCGACCATCCTAATCATTTTTCTGTTGCTGGTCCTGCTCGCGGATGCGATCAGCAACGCGGTGAGGAGTACGCTCGCATGAGCGCGACCACGCTGGCCGAGCGCCGCAGCGCGCTGGGCTTTTGCATTTACTGCTGGGGAACGATTGCGTGCCTGATCGCGGTCGTCTGGGCGAGTTTCGCTTACCTCTCGCTCGATCTTTCGCGCCTGCTTACGCTCGAGTCCGGTCGCTCCATGCTCGAATTCATCGCCCGATTCTTCCCGCCGGACCTAAGTGCCGGATTCATGCAGAAAATCGCCAAGGGCACGCTGGAGACCCTGGCGATCTCGGCCGTGGGCACACTGCTGGCGGCGTCGGCCGGACTGGTGCTGGCGCTGCCTGCATCGGGCCGCCTCGGTTCGGGATTCAAACTGGCGACGCGGTTTGCGCTGAATTTCCTGCGCTCGGTGCCGGAACTGGTCTGGGCCGCACTCATGGTGCTGGCTGCCGGGCTGGGGCCGTTTGCCGGCACGCTCGCGCTCGCGCTGCACACATCGGGCGTGCTCGGCCGCCTGTTTGCGGAAAGCCTGGAAAATGCGCCGCCGGAGCCGGCCAGGACCCTGGTGGAAAGCGGCGCCGCGCCCGGGCTCGCCTTCGTCTACGGCACGCTGCCCGCGATCACGCCGCAGCTGCTCGCCTATAGCCTGTATCGCTGGGAAATGAATATCCGCATGGCCACGGTGCTCGGCTTCGTCGGCGCGGGCGGCCTCGGGCAGATGCTGTATTACGAACTCTCGCTGCTGCATGAACCGCAAGCCTGCAGCGTGATCATCGCCATGCTGGCCCTTGTGGTATTGGTGGACGCCGCAAGCGCCTGGGTGCGCCGGCGCCAGATGCGCCCCGGCGGCTGAATGCCGCGGCTACGGCGCGGCTAGTCATACCGAACTGATCGCGCCCTTCCGCGCGCTTTTCGCGCGTGTGTGCATCGTCCTTATTTTCGCAGCGGATCGACAAAGCGCTCCAAGAGTTCGAACAGGCCCTGTATCAGCAGCGCCAGCACAGCGGCCGGCACCGCGCCGGCGAGCAGCAGCATATTGTCGTTGACCGCGAGCCCGGCCGCGATCCGTTCGCCGTAGCCGCCGGCGCCGATGAAGGCAGCGATGGTCGCGGTGCCGACGTTGATGATCGCGGAAGTCTTGACGCCGGCGAGTATCGAGGGCCGCGCGAGAGGCAGTTCGATCGCGAGCAACTGGTCGCGCGGGGAGAGCCCCAGCGCCAGCGCCGCCTGGCGCAGGCCGTCGCCGACGCCTAGCATGCCGGTGTGGGTATTGCGGATGATAGGCAGCAGGGCGTAGAGAAACAGCGCAATCGCCGCGGGCAGGGTTCCTATCGTTCCCATCAGTGCGATGAGGAAGGCGAGCAGCGCGAGCGAGGGTATGGTCTGCACGATCCCGGCCAGGGCGAAGATCGGCTGCGCCAGCCAGCGTCTTCTCGCCGCCGCGACGCCCAGCGGCACGCCGACGGCGATGCTGGCCACGAGCGATCCGAATACGAGCAGCAGATGCTCCCGTGTCAGCCGCGCGAGATCGGGTGCGAACAGGACTTCCAAAAAACCTCTTGACGGCGCGCTCGTCGCGCGCGCTGCAGGCGCTTGGAAATACAGCGCGGCCGCCTGGGCAAAGCTCCGGCCCTCGGTTTCCACGGCTGCGTTCATGCGCAGCATGCGACGCTCGTCGATCGTCCCCTGCAGCGCTGTGAGTGCCAGCCATTGCTGCGGGAAACGCCGCGGCGTGTCCGCGCGGTGCAGCAGCAGCGTGTCGTAGCGCGGAAAGTAATCGCGGTTATCGGCGAGCAGGCGTATGCGATAGCGCGCGATTTTGGCATCGGTCGAATAGGTGTCGATCACGTCGATTCGATTGCCCTCCAGCGCTTCGTAGGCGAGGCCGTGGTCCAGCCCGATGGGCGAGAACGACAAGAGGCCATAAGCCTGCGCCAGCCCGGGCCAGCCGTCCTTGCGCGCGAGGAACTCCTGCGACAGCCCCAGGCGCAGTTCGGGATGGGCGGCGAGATCGGCGATGGAATTCAGGCCTAGCCGCGCTGCCAGTTCCTCGCGCACGCCGAGCGCATAGCTATTGTTGAACCCGAGCGGAACCGAGGCTGCCAGCCCCGCGGCTGCGAGCGCGCGGTTCAACTCGGCGAGGTCTGGATTGCCTTCCAGCTTCAGGATCTCGCGCGCGATGGTGCCGCTGTATTCCGGATAGACGTCGATAGCACCGGTGCGCAGCGCGGCGTAGAGAATGCCGGTATTTCCCAGGCCGGCTTTGTGCTCCGCCGGACCATGGAGTGCCGCTGCCTGCGTCAGCAATTCGCCCAGTATGTAGGACTCGGTGAAGCGCTTGGAGCCGACCTTGAGCACGTCGGCGGCTGCAGCCGGCGCCATCAGTGTTAGCAGTAGCGCGCTCAACAAGGCAGCGGCCGCGCGCGCCGCCCAGCGCGGTCCCGCGACGAATGCGTTTGCGCGCGCGTTGCTATGCGTCGTCAATGTCTGGTCGCTATGCCGGTTTCAATCTCGCAAAGTCTAACAGATCGAAAGGCGCCGCTATTCACCATCGGCACCGTGCCCGGCTACAAGGCGCCACAAAACTTATGCCTGCGATTCGTTGAACCAGGTCCCATATGTGCTGATCATGCAATTGCAATATTGGGCCACCCAAACGAAAATCTTGTCTCGACGAATCTGCCGAGTTGGCTGTCCCAGTTCGGCCACAACCCGCCGCTTGCAACGTAATGAAATAGCGCCGCTTAGAGTCCGGATGAAATTGCATAGCTGACGCCCAATAAATTGGACCCAGCGACAGCATGTCGACCTAGCCATCTCTTGACGGTTAAGGCGTCACCAACCGGCGCTCACCCCAGCGTCGGCATATTGAAGCTCGCAGCCGGCGTCTCGGCGTGTGGCCAGCGCGTGGTCACCACCTTGGTGCGGGTATAGAACTTCACGCCTTCCATGCCGTGCACGTGAAGGTCGCCGAAGAGCGAAGCTTTCCAGCCGCCGAAGGAGTAAAAGGCCATGGGCACTGGGATCGGCACGTTCACGCCCACCATGCCGACCTGGATCTCTTCCTCGAAGCGCCGCGCTGCGCCGCCCGAGTTGGTGAATATCGCCGTGCCGTTGCCATAGGGATTGGCGTTGACCAGCGCGATGGCCTCCTCCAGGGATTGCGCGCGCAGCACCACCAGCACCGGCCCGAAGATCTCGTCCTTGTAGATGTTCATCGCCGGCTTGACCCAGTCGAACAGGGTCGTGCCCAAGAAGAAACCGTTCTCGTGCCCCGCGACCTTCTTGTTGCGCCCGTCGAGCACCAGCTGCGCGCCTTCGGCCACGCCGGTATCGATATAGCCGGAGACTTTGTCGCGGTGCGCGCGGGTGACCAGGGGCCCCATTTCGACGCCGTCGCCGTCGCCGGGGCCGACCTTGACCTTCGCGGCCTTGTCCTTGAGCAGTTTCACCAGCGGGTCGCCGACCGCGCCCACGGCGACCACCGCCGAGATCGCCATGCAGCGCTCCCCCGCCGAACCGTAGGCGGCGCCGATCAAGGCGTCGGCGGTGAATTCCAGGTCCGCGTCGGGCAGCACCACCGCGTGGTTCTTGGCCCCGCCCAGGGCCTGCACCCGTTTCGCGTTCCTGGCGCAGGTTTCGTAGATGTATTTGGCGATTGACGTGGAGCCGACGAAGGACACGGCGTGGATGTCCGGATGGTTGAGGATGGCGTCCACCGCCTCCTTGTCGCCGTGCACCACGTTGAACACGCCGTCCGGCAGCCCCGCCTCCTTGAACAGCTCGGCCATTTTCATGCTGGCCGAGGGCACTTTTTCCGAAGGCTTGAGGATGAAGGTGTTGCCGCAGGCGATCGCCACCGGAAACATCCACAGCGGCACCATCACCGGAAAATTGAACGGCGTGATTCCGCTTGAGATAATCGATCAGCTCGCGCACATTCTTTACCGGCATGGATGGTGTTACCGCCAGCATTACCGGGACGTTGACAAGGTGAATTACCGGCAAAAAGTCACTCTTGGCGTTATACGACAGGTTCCTATAAAGGCTTGGCGCGATGCCATGCGTCGCGATGCTGGTAAATAAAAGCGTATAGCCATCGCTGTCGGCCCGCGCCACAATTTCGGCAGCAATATTTCCGCCCGCTCCCGGGCGGTTGTCGACTATAACCGGTTGCCTCAGGTTTTCCGAGAGACGGGTGGAGAACGTTCTGGCCATAACGTCGGTTGGTCCTCCCGGTGGAAAACCGACGACAAGCCTAATCGCCTTGGTCGGATAGGATTGGCCCTGTACCGGTGAAATCGGCGCCGCTAATAACAAAAGGGAAGAAAGTGCCACGAACATCGCGGCACGTGCCGACTGGAAAAGGAATTGCCTAGCCTGCAACCCTCCCACGCTCGATGCTACGTTCATTTCGCCCTCCTCAGATTAGATCAAGTCAAGTGCGGCCAAGTGGTTGTTGAGCGCTTCTCTATCTGTCCCCTGCAATGGCTCGACTGGCGGACGCGGTCGTCCGGTGCCCTGACCCATGATGTCCAGCGCTGTATAGATTGATCGAATCAACCCTTTTTCAGATGCAAACCGGCACAGTGGAGCAATCTGGGCTGCAAGCTCGATTGCTCGCTCGTAATTACCCTCTCGCTTGACTAGATCGAAGATCCGCACGCAATGTTTTGGTATGACGTTTGCAATTCCGGAATGCCACGCGTCTGCGCCGGCAATCAACGCCTCACAGGCCGCAGCATCGCGACTGTAGGCGACGCTCCCCAAGGCTTGTTTGCGTTGCGCCAGGCACTGGCTGACTATCTGGGTCGGGCGCGTGGAATTGTTGCCGATGCCGGGCAAATCGTGATCGTTAATGGTTCGCAGCAAGCAATAGATATCTCGGCCCGACTGCTTCTAAAACCCGGTGATGGCGTTGTCTTGGAGGAACCGGGATATGTCGTCGCGCGCAAGGCGTTCGAAGCGCTGGGTGCCAAGCTGATTCCGGCAAGAGTGGACGCTAATGGACTCAACATCAGGGTGGTATCGTCGCGGTTCCCAAAACCCAAGCTCGTTTATTTCACTCCGTCACATCAATTTCCAACCGGCGCCGTGATGCCGGCCAATCGCAGGTTCGAACTTCTCGATTGGGCTGAAAAGCACAATACCTTCCTACTTGAAGATGATTACGACGGAGAATTTCGTTATCTGGGCCGCCCCATTGAGGCTGTTCAGTCTCTCGACAAACGCAATCGGGTCATTTATGCCGGGACGGCGTCTAAGACGCTGTCACCGACACTGCGTCTTGGTTTCGTAGTTGCATACTTACGCGAAGTAGGGGCGCCCTGCGTGTCGCAAGCCGGCGCAGCGCCTGGTCTGCCTCAACTGGGGTGACGCCTGCGAATTCTGCGAATTTGGTAAGGGGTACCCCACGCGGATACTTGGGATGGTGGAAGAAAAACGCGAGCAGGAAGTTTAGCGGCATAGGTGACCTTCAGCGGGACAAGCACTCAATGAGTGCCAAAACGCTACCAGTTAGATATTGGTAAGTCAGTTCGGTAGCGCACATTGCGTGAACCACGAGCTATTACAAAGCTTGCTCGATACCGGCTGCATCCGCCAAGAGAGGAAGTTGAGGTCCGCTCGAAAGCGGCTGCCTGTGAAACTGAGCCGTTCACATTGGAGTCGCGGCGCGGAATTTCCTCCTGGAAGTAGGTGATGGGGCAGAACAGGGTCACCGCGTGGTACCGAAGGACGCTTAAGGTCTCTACTCAACGCCGCTGCGTATCGAATTGGTTTGATGGAAACAACTCAAGGAAACTCAAGGGCAAACCCCATTTGGTCCCTGGCTGGCGAAGGGCCGTCATTCGTGTACCGGGGCGGCAACGCCTGGAACCATTTGCAAAATAGGCGTTGCTAACCGTACATGTAAAGCTTGAGAAGCACCGAGGGATGGTAACTCGGCCGTCCGGATGCCGCCGGCACGACACCATCAAACCCAAGCCCCAAAAGGTCAAGCTCGTCGACAAATACATCGATGACTCGCACCGGATTGTCCTCGGCAACAAAGTCGTCTAGACACTCCGGCAACAACTCTACCTGGCTCCTGTCCTCCCCCTGAATGTATCTCGTCATGCTGTCGCCTCAATCAATGTCACTCCACTGATATCAACGCACAACGATCCATTCTCGATTACTTCAACACGGGGTTTTCACACAACCTCGGTCGTTTTCTGCCGCCGGCAGTTCGTGTCCGCTGAGTTTGAGCGAAATTTGAGCAGCCGGTGGTAGTCGCACGCGGCAACCGGCCAGAAGCGGGCGCTCGCGGTTCCCAAAGTGAACGCCGCGAAGCGGCCGTTCGCGGCCTGCAGTAAGCTCACGCCGGCCAAAAGCTGAGCTTCATCAGCCGGTCGGTGGCTTGCCAGTGAAAACCGCCAATTGAGCGTCGAAAGCCCGCTTGTAGGCGGGCCGGGCTTCGCCGCGGGCGACGTAGGCGGAGAGGTTCGGATATTCGTCCAGCATATCGGATGATTTCAACCTGAGCAGCACCGACGCCATCATCAGGTCGCCCGCGCTGAACTCAGCATCGAGCCAGTTGGCATCGCCAAGGCGACTGGAGAGTTCGCCCAGCCGGTTACGGATGCGATCCTCGACGACAGGCAGGCGCTGCTTGTACCAGGTCTTGTCGCCCTCCAGGAGGACGGTGGCTTCACGATCAAGGATCGGCGGCTCAACCGTGTTGAGCGCGGCGAACATCCAGGTGATCGCGCGCGCCCGGGCATTCGCATCGTCAGGCAGCAGGCCGGCGTGGCGCTCTGCGATATGGAACACGATCGCACCCGACTCGAACAGCGCAAGATCGCCTTCTTTATAGGTCGGAATCTGCCCGAACGGATGAAGCGCTCGATGCGCGGTCTCCTTCATCGCACCGAAAGAAACAAGACGAACCTCGTAAGCTTGGCCCACTTCTTCAAGCGCCCAGCGAACGCGCATGTCACGCGCCAGTCCCCTGCCGCGATCGGGCGACCGTTCAAAGGCGGTAATGGTGGGGGTCATTGGAAGGGTAATCATGATTTCTCCTTTGCCGAACGTCTCGTTGAGTGCCGGGTACTCAATTTTTCGCTCACCTGTCACTAGACGTTCGAGATAGGTCCAAATCGACATCCCCGAACTACTTTTTTCTAGCTCTCGATGATCGGGTAAATCGGTGTCCCGAACTAAACCATTCAAGCAAAAGGTCGGTCTCGACCAGAATTAGACTGCCCAGTTGCAGACGTTCGTGGCCGGCAGCTCAGGGTCGAGAGTTGTCCAGGGTGATTTCGTAAAGCCGTCATCGGCGCGACACGCCAGGAAGCCGCGCCTTCTACTTCACGATGCCCGCGGCCTTGAGTCGGTCAATTTCTTCGTCGTCATAGCCGAACTGCCGCATTACCGTGGCCGTATCTTCCGCCAAGGCCGGTGCGCCTTTGCCGGGCAGAGCCGGTGTCTTCAGAAATCGAATCGGGTGGCCCGAGGCCTTATATTTGCCCAGGTCGCGATTCTCCAGTTCCCACACCAGATTCAGCGCCTGAGCTTGCGCATCGGCGTAGAGGTCGGAGCGGTAATTGACCGGGCCGCAAGGCACGCCCGCCGCTTCCAGAACCTGCATCCAGTGCTGGTTGGATTCCCGCTTGAGGCGTTCCTCGATCGCGCGCATCAGTGCCTTCTGCCTGGTGTAGGCGGCGTCTGAAATCCGGCCCCAGTCCACGTCGACATCTTCATCCGCAAACCCCACGGCAGCGCATAGCTTGGCCCGCTGGCTGTGGTTCAGCGCGGCAATGCTGATGTAGCCGTCGCCCGTCTCGTAGACCCGGTAATAGGGATAGACCTGCCGGTCGGTGGGCCGGTGCAGGCAGTCGGGCACCTCAATCGGACGCACGGTGTCGGGTTGGTCGGCGCGCAGCCGCATTTCGGCAAACTGATCGATGATGTGCGTGTGTTTCTTGCCTTCCTCATGCGCCGTGCGCAATACGCGCGCTTCCTCCTGGTGCTGCTCGGCATCGAGCGAATCGACGTGAATCATGTTCATCGACTGCAAGGCAATGCCGGTGCTGAACAGGGACGTTTCGATCTTCTGGCCTTCGCCCGTCTTGTCCCGATGGTACAGCGCGCTCACGATCCCCAATGCATTCAACATGCCGGTGCCGATGTCGATATAGGGAATTGCGCCGGGTCCGCGCGGCGCGCCCGCTTCATCGGCGTAATTCGACATCACACCGGAGGCGCCGTGGGCGATGATGTCGAAGCCCTTGCGCTTGCGGTAGGGGCCCACCTCGCCAAATGCGGTGCTTGAGAGAAAAATCAGCTTCTTGTTGATCCCGGACAGGGTGTCGTAGTCGATCCCCAGTTTCTCGGCTGCGCCCGGCACAAAGTTCTGTACCACCACATCCACCTTCGCGACCAGCGTATAGATGAGGGCGCGGCCTTCTTGCCGCCGCAAGTCGACGCTCAGGCTTTCCTTGCCCCGGTTGAAGGCGAGCGACATGCGCGTGTTGCCGCGATATCGTTTTGCCGCACCCAAGCGGCGCTCCTCCGCGCCGTCGGGCGGCTCCACCTTTATGACGCGGGCGCCGAGATCGGCCAGCAGCAAGCCGCAGTACGGTCCTGCGATGTACTCGGAGAAGTCGAGTACGCTAACGCCCTGCAATAGCGAGTTCACAGAGCCTCCCAATTGTTCTCCAGGCATAAAGCAGATGCGCGTTGAACGGTCGTCTCAGCCTGCCGCCGTCCATGCGGAATTCCAAGAGCGCAGAGTTGATCAAAGTATACTCGACTGAAACGCACCATGGCCAATGCCTGGCAGGATGGACGAGGCACCGGTGCGGCAGCATCATCAACTGTAATACGGGCGTCTTTATCACTTATATCCCGCGCCCCTGTGCACGTCATGGCTGCCCCGAATGGATTGCTCACTTGAGGACGGTTGCCATTTTCAGGTGGATATATATCTCGCCCAGCCTATATCTATTCTGAATCATTACGCGCAGTCTTGTAGTGACCGGCAACATAAGGAAATGCGTCGCACCGTGGAAGCAGACGACATTCTGGTATGGCCAGACCGTTTTTGGTGTTTTCGCGGAGAACTGTGCCCAGAATTCCTGCGCGGTGATGACTACCGCGCAATCTTGCATAGCAGCGACGAATGGCTAAGTTTCATATCGTCGCACCAATCCCCGGTGCCGCCAACGAGCTTGCTCCTACCCTAAGCGTTCATTCCAAGGGCTGAAGCGGCCTCGGCCAATATCAGCGACGCCTTTCTGGGATGCTGAATTTCCGTCGCGGACCCCGAGAGCTCAGTCAATCACTCTTTCCCAAATGACTCTGCCGATAGTCCATCGACAATGGCAGTCTTCACATTGGAATACATTTTCCTGTTTGGCATCCTTCGTCAATTGCCGAAGCTTGTGGTGCGGCTCCCTGGTCTTAGGGGCGGCAACCAGGTCAATACAATCCGGGCAAGGGGTGTGGGCGCTCATGGCGGTGGCGGTAACCGACGGTTTGTGAAATTTGGAAATATAGTCACGCGCATTGCAAATGTATGTTGGATAGCACACATATGACGATAATTAACAATTCCACGCTGAGTCCCAGGCCGCGATAGCGAGTTGCGCCTGTATCGAAGCCTCGCTTGGCCATGTGCGGGAATCCGCTTCTGGCAGGCATCCTACCGCCGCGAAACTATTCGCCGGTGTGGCTCACCTGCTTCGACGGGCGAAACGCGCGAAAAACTAGTCCAGCACGAGAACGATCGGCTCCAGCGCCTCGCCCCGTGGCAATACCCGGCCGATCACGGCCGCCTGCCTGTAGCCCAGGGCGCGCAGCGCCCTGATGCATTCCTCGGCCTTCTCTTGCGGGACGCTGGCGAGCAGGCCGCCGGCCGTCTGCGGGTCGAAGATCAGCGGATAGCGCGGATGGCTCACTGCCGCCTGCTGGTTGCGCAGCGCGCGGCGCAGGCGCACGTTGGCCGGCTGCAGCGAGCTGAGGATGCCCGCCGCAATCGTTTCTTCGGCGCCTTCCAGGACGGGCAGTGCGGCCAAATCGAGCTCCGCGTCGACGCCGGAAGGCCGGGTCATTTCCACCAGGTGCCCGAGCAAGCCAAATCCGGTCAGGTCGGTGCAGGCGCTCGCGCCATATTTGCGCAGGCACTGCGCGCCCAGTCGGTTCGACTGGCACATCGAGGCGAGGGCCGCATCGATCCAGCGGCCGCGCGCCGCCAGCCGGGCATGCGCCGCGAACAGCGTGCCGGTGCCGATCGGCTTGGTGAGTACCAGCACCTCGCCTGGCCGCATGCCGCCTTTGCGCAGCACCGATGCCATATCGTCGTCGATCAGGCCGTTGACGGCAAAACCCAGCGCCAGTTCGCGGCCCTCCCCGGTGTGGCCGCCCACCAGTGCGCAATCGGCTTCGTTGAGCACTTCGATCGCACCGGACATCATCTGGAACAAAGTGTCCTCCACCTTCGCTTCCAGCCCGGGGGGCACGGTGACGATCGCCGTAGCCGACTGCGCCTCGGCCCCCATGGCGAAGATGTCGCCCAAGGCATGGTTGGCCGCGACCTTGCCGAACAGGTAGGGGTCGTCGATGAAGGCGCGGAAGAAATCCACCGTGTGCACCATGGCTTTGCCCGGCGGCACGCGCACCACTGCGGCGTCATCGGGTGCATGCAGGCCGATAAGCACGTCGTCGCGATCGACTGGGTTTAGCGCACCGAGCGCGCGCGAGAGCACTGTTGCGCCAACCTTGGCGCCGCAGCCGCCGCAGCGCATGGCGATCGCAGAGATGGCTTGCGCCGCTTCCTCCTGACTGAGCTGGACCGATGACGGCGCTGCTTTCGCGGGACCGGCCTCCATGCTTGGAAACTGGCTGAACCGGCGCATGAAGCGGCGGTCGATCCAGTCCTTCCAGTGCCACACCCAGGCGCCTTGGAAGCCGAGCGCGCCGCGCGAGGCTACGGCATAGCGGTCGCCAGTGCTGATCAGCGCGAGCCAGCGGCGCTGCGGGTGGTAGGGCTTGAGCGCGCGGCCCTCCACGGCGCGGCGCAGGTTCTCAGCCAATGGCGGTCCCTGACGCACCGCGAATACGCCCGCCTTCTCCAGCGGGCGGTTCACCATGCTGGCGATGTCGCCTGCGGCAAAGACTTTTGGGTCGGTCACTGTCTGCAGGGTATCGCTCACCTGAATGCAGCCGTCGGCATCCAGCGCGAGGCCGGTCTCGCGCAACCACGGCGCGCCGCCGGCGCGTGTGACCCAGACGATCTCGTCGGCGTCGACGGTTTCTCCGCCTGCGGTCTGCAACTGTGCCGCACTGACCTGATTGACCTCGGCCTTGCAATGCAATTCGACGCCGCGCGCGGCCAGCACGCGCTCGAACGCGCGGCGCACCAAGGCGTTATGGGTCGGCAGGATGAGCGCGCTGCTGGTCAGCAGGTGAAAGCTGAGTTCGTCCGGGTCGCGTCCCGCTGCGCGCAGCTCCTTGCGCAAGCGGTACTGCATCGCCAGAGTCAGTTCGACGCCGCCGGCGCCGCCGCCGACCACCGCGATGCGCGTGGCCCCGGCGTGCTTGCGCACACGCTCGAGCAACAGTTGCCAGCGTGCGTTGAAGCCGTTGATCGGTTTGACCGGCACGGCGAATTCGGCCGCGCCGGGCACATTGCCCATCTGCGGCGTGGAGCCGATGTTGATCGACAGAAGGTCGTAGGGCACCGGCGGGCGATTGCGGCAAAGCACTTTTCCCGCATCGCGGTCCAGGCCCAGGGCTTCATCGCAAAAGAAACGCGCGCCGGCAAATCGGGCCAGCCGTGAGAGGTCGATGTGGACTTCGTCGTAACTATAGTGTCCTGCGATGTAGCCCGGCAGCATGCCGGAATAGGGGGTATGGGTGTCGCGGCAGATCACGCTCAGGCGGACGCCGGGCACGGGATGCATGCCGAAGCGCCGCAGGACGCCGACATGGCTGTGGCCGCCGCCGACGAGCACGATATCCCTGAGGATGGCTTGATCCGGCGATTGCATTACGAGGACTGGTTCCTGGATGGCAGGCTGAGGGCGAATGATAGTGCATAATCGACGCTCCGCCGGCGGAGCGTCGGCGCCGCGCCCGCACAGGCCGGCGTCGGAGCGCCGGCGCACG
>Ga0334722_10003100_pt1 | contig 18163 bp, 21 predicted proteins | sample C3_bottom_MG_FD_207210 | JGI IMG/M metagenome (GOLD analysis project Ga0334722, IMG submission 207210) | Sediment microbial communities from Yellowstone Lake, YNP, Wyoming, USA - C3_bottom | ecosystem: Environmental > Aquatic > Freshwater > Lake > Sediment | place: USA: Wyoming | collected...
TAACGCTCTATTAATAATTCTGAGTGCTAATAATAAATATGCATGTATTTATAGATATTTGTAACTAATTAAAACAGAAGGGGAAATGGCGCGTAAGTTGCATTAGATTACTTAACTTTATTTTCTATCCCACACAGAAGGGGGTCCGGAATACATCTACGAGTATGGAATTTTCTGTTCCGTCTCAAGAGAGCTTCATTTAATAACCATTTAAAAAGGAGGGAAAAATGGGAAAGAGGATCTCTATTCTGGCAATTGCATGCTTGTTATTAATATCATGCGTCGGTTATGCCTCCGCTGGCCCTGGTGTTTGCACGACCATTCAGGATGGAATACTCGTAGGTTCTGATGGAGTGTTACTTGAAACAGGTTATAACGATTGGGGCTATAACTACCAGGCTCATATGTTCAACGGCAAATATTGCGATGCTTATCAGGACGCTGCTTGGTGTCAACCATACGCAAACGACGATCTGGAAATGAAGTGGAACGATGCATGGTTGAGCAATCAAGATTGTGATGGCAACGGAAAACTTGATCGGTATTATGGGTTCGCTTCTTACATCGGTTCTGGTGCGTGGGAAACCAATCATCAAAAAGGAACATATGTTGATGCGAAAGGGAAAAAACAGCGGTGGACATATTTCGTTAAAATTGTTGCTGCTCCTGCTGATGGGCAGCTTGTCGGTGGGACATGGTTCACTGCAGACGGGACAGAGATTGGGTACGCCATTTGGGGTGAGTTCGCGGTCGTACAAGAAATCTATAACGATACCGGCACTGGGGACCACGGAGTATTGTACAAGAGCCCATTAAGTGCAGGATTCGGCAGGTTCTCTCCAAGTCATTGAGATGACTAGGTGCCCTGGCAGGCGGTCTTGTAGTTTGCCATCTGACGGGGGGTGATAAGGTCTTGTCTGAAAATGGTTGAAATATAAAAGGGGATTCCGGTGTTAGCCGGAATCCCCTTTATTATCTTGGCGGTCCCACCGGGGTTCGAACCCGGGTTTTCGCCGTGAGAGGGCGGTGTCCTGGGCCACTAGACGATGGGACCGCTTTGGCTGGGGAGCCAGGGCTCGAACCTGGAAACCGTGGGTCAGAGCCACGTGTGATACCATTTCACCACTCCCCAACGGAACGTACAAACTACCCGATGCGAGGCCGGTGCGTCAAGATCGAATCCGGCGGGAGTAGGTATCCCTGAGCCCTACGATCCGGTTGAAAACCGGGGCGCCGGGCTTCATGTCGATCGCGTCGGCTATGAAGTAGCCGTGGCGCAGGAACTGGAATCGCTCGCCGGGCGGCGTGTTCGCAAGCCCGGGCTCCAGAAGGCACCCGCGCAGGACCACCGCCGACTCCGGGTTCAGGAAATCCTTGAAGGTTTTTCCCTCCTCCGCATCCTCCGGGTTAGGGACGGTGAAAAGTCGGTCGTATAGCCGCACCTCGGCGGGCACTGCGTGCGCAGCCGACACCCACTGGATTGCCGTTGTCTTCTTTCGCTTCACGCCAGGCGTCTTGCCAAGGGAATCCGGGTCGTACGTGCATCGCAACTCGATTACATTACCAGTGGACGGATCCTTCACGACCTCTTCGCACTTTATGATGTAGGAACTCATCAAGCGCACCTCGCCGCCGGGCTTGAACCGGATCCAGTCGGCGGGCGGTTCTTCGCTGAAATCGGTGCGCTCGATGAATACCTCGCGTGAGAGCGGAAGCTTTCGCGACCCCTCCTTGCCGATATCGCGCGGCCAGTAGGGGGATTCAAGCCACTCGACCTTGCCGTCAGGGTAGTTCGTGATCGTCAACTTCAAGGGACGCAGCACCGCCATTACTCTCGGCGCCCGCGCGTTCATGTCGTCGCGGATCGTGTCCTCGAGCAGCTCCATGCTGACGCGGCTGTTCGCCTTGTTGACGCCTATCCTCTCCGCGAAAAGGCGGATCCCTTCCGGCGTGTATCCCCGCCTGCGCAGGCCGGCGATGGTTGGCATGCGCGGGTCGTCCCATCCGGACACAAGGCCTTCCTCGACAAGCTGCAGCAGCTTGCGCTTGCTCATAACCGTGTAGTCGAGGTTCAGCCGTGCGAATTCGTACTGGTGGGGCCTCGGTTCGGGGAACAGGTTGTCCACCAGCCAGTCGTATATCGACCGGTTGTTCTCGAACTCGAGCGTGCAGATGGAATGCGTGATCTTCTCGATGGCGTCAGAAAGGGGGTGTGCGAAGTCGTACATCGGGTAGAGGCACCATTCGTCGCTTTTCCTGTAATGCGACGCATGGCGGATCCGGTAAAGAAGCGGGTCACGCATCTTCATGTTTTTCGCCGCCATGTCCCCCTTGGCCCGAAGGACGTGCGCCCCATCCGGGAACTCTCCGGCGCGCATCCGCGCGAAGAGGTCAAGGTTCTCCGCTACCGAACGTCCGCGAAACGGGCTTTCCCGACCGGGCTCCATCACCGTGCCGCGGTGTTCCCTTATCTCATCCTCGCTCAGGCTGTCCACGTACGCCTTGCCGTCCTTGATGAGCTGGACCGCGAGATCGTAGAGCTGTCCGTAGTAGTCCGAAGCGAAAAAAAGGTTGTCCCGCCAGTCGAACCCCAGCCAGCGTACGTCCCGCACGATCGACTCAACGTACTTCATGTCCTCGGTTTCCGGATTGGTGTCGTCCATGCGCAGATGGCAGACGCCCCCGAATTCACTGGCGATGCCGAAATTCAGGCAGATGGATTTGGCGTGCCCGATGTGCAGGTATCCGTTCGGTTCGGGCGGGAAGCGAGTAACCACGCGGCCGCCGTAACTTCCTGAAAGGGTGTCCCGCTTTACGATCTCCCGGAGGAAATCGAGCGTTTCATTGTTCCTTGGTTCTTCCGGTTTGGAATCGCGAGTCGTCATTTAAACATGGCCCTCAGATTGAGCGAATTCTTTTCGCGGCCTTCGAGAGGCGCCTGACCACCTCTTCGCGGCCCAAGATTTCCATCACGTCGAAAAGCCCGGGAGAGGCCGTGCCTCCCGTCAGCGCCACGCGGATGGGCTGGTGGATCTTCAGCGTCCCGCCTCTTTTTTCCACGACAGCCGTAATGGCGGCTTCCATCGAGGCGTGGGAGAATTCCGGCAGGGCGGAAAAGGCGATCGCTATCTCCTCGAACGCGGGTCCGATATCGGGTGTAAGGAACTTCGCCGCGGCTTTCGGATCGGTCTCCCTCTCACGGAAATAGTATTCGGATGCGTCGGCCATCTCCGCGAGCGTCCGCGAACGTTCCTTGAGCGTCGATATCGCCCTCTCGAGCCACGGAGAGGGTGTTGCCTCGATCCCGCGGGCCTTCAGGAAGGGGATAAGAAGCGTCGCCAGCCTTCCGTTGTCTGCTTCCTTTATATAGTGGGCGTTCAGGTGCAGCAGCTTGTTGATGTCGAACCGGCTGGGCGACAGGTTCACGTGATCGAGTGAGAAAAGGTCGACAAGCTCCGCGACCGAGAAGATCTCCTGATCTCCGTGGCCCCAGCCGAGACGCGCAAGGTAGTTGACGATCGCCTCGGGGAGATACCCCATCTCACGATATTTAATCACGGAGGTCTCCGCGTCCCGTTTCGACATCTTCCCGCCCTCCATCCCGTGGATCAGGGGGAAGTGGCCGATACGCGGCACCGGGTACCCCAACGCTTCGTAGATCTGCAGCTGCTTGGGGGTGTTGTTCAGGTGGTCGTCGCCGCGGAGGACATGCGTGATCCCCATCGATGCGTCGTCGACCACGACTACGAAATTGTAGGTCGGCGTGCCGTCCGTTCGCAGGATGACCAGGTCGTCCAGTTCGCTGTTCTCGAACGTCACGTCTCCCCGCAGCAGGTCCCGGACAACAGTTTGCCCCTGTGAGGGGGCTTTGAAGCGCACGACGGACGGTTTCCCGTCCGCGGATCCGGGAGGCAGATTCCTGCAACGGCCGTCGTAACGCGGCTTCTCCTTGCGGGCTTTCATTTCCTCCCTGCGAAGCTCCAGCTCCTCCGGCGTGCAGACGCAGCGGTACGCCTTCCCCGCGTCCAGAAGGCGTCCGGCTTCCTTTTCATAGAGTGACATCCGGTCGGTCTGGAAGTAGGGGCCTTGGTCCCAGGCAAGCCCCAGCCAGCTCATGCCGTCGAGGATCGCCTGCACGAACTCATCGGTCGACCGCTCGCGGTCGGTGTCCTCGATGCGCAGGATGAACTTCCCGCCGTTGCGCCGCGCGTATAGCCAGTTGAACAGGGCGGTCCGGGCGCCCCCTATGTGGAGATCTCCCGTGGGGCTCGGCGCGAACCGGGTTATGACCGAGGACATTTACGGACCTCATTCCTGTAATGATGAGGAGTGCGGGCTTTGCTAAAGAATGGCCATGCCCGCGTATCCGACGACCTGGCTCCGATCGCCGCTGACGTCGCCTGAAGTGGAATATCTTATCAGACGGGCTTCGGTTGCGCCAAGGGAGAGGGCCGCGAACATCACCACCAACGTGGGGATCACCCCGCACATCGTGATCCGCTCCGATCGGACCGTGCGGTATAGCCCCTCGGGGTCGAGTGCAAGGATGCGCGAGATCGCCTTCTGATCCTTGGTCCTCGCCGAGGCATCCGTCTCGTAATGGGTCATGTCCGAACTCGCGATCAGGAGCGGCGGGCTCTGTTCGTCGCGAAGAACGCCGGCGACCGCTTCGCCGAGTGAACGGCAATCAGTGATCGATAGACGTCCCAGGGCGATAGGTACGAACCGGAACGATTCCCGAAACCGCCGCAGGAAGGGGAGCTGTACCTCAAGCGAGTGTTCCCTGCCGTGCGCGGAGCGATCTTCCGAAACGAGCAGTGAAGCCTTCAGGAGCCGTCCGGCAAGGCCCTCGTCTATCGGGACATCCCCCCAGGGCATCCTCCATGAGCCGCGGGACATGATCGCCACTTCCGCGCCTACTCCTGTATGGTTAGGACAGAAAACGATATGACTGACGGGGATTTCGACCGAAGAGAACACCTCCCCCGCCACGGCGCCGGAATAGACGTACCCGGCGTGGGGCACGACGACCCCCTTGGCGGTGATCCTGTCCGGCAGATCCTGGGTCAGCCGGCGCACGGCCAAGTCGAGTTCCTTAGGGGTACCTGGGTAGAACTGTCCTGCGACTGCGGGGTGTCGAATCATATTTATAAGATATACCAGCATGTTAAGGAATATTCTCGATTGACAGGCGACGGCGGGTTACCTATAGTATCCTTTTCAATTTTCGGGGAAGTTTGCCCTTTGTACATTCGAATTTCCGAGATTCCCCGCGAGGGCCTTGACGTCGGCGCGCGCAGGGGAAAGGGCTGGATCCAGCGAGCGCTGGAGGGTATGGACCCCTCCCCCTTGCGGACATGCCGGTTGATATCCGCCGGCCTGGTCCTGGCCCTGGAAGACAAGAACCTGTTCGCGGACGGGTCGTTCGTCGCCGAAGGGGAGGGATTCTGCGACCGATGCGCGGGACCGGTTAAGGTAACGCTGGAAAACGAGTTCCATACCGTCCTGGTCCCGGGCGAACGGGGGCCGGCCGGTGCGTCGAACGTGGAATTGCACGAGGATGACCTGGAAATCGGCTTCTACGACGGAGCCGGCGTCGAGATAAACGATATAATCCTGGAGCAGGTCGCCCTCGAGCTGCCTGTGAAGGTTCTCTGTGCCGAGGGGTGCAGGGGGATCTGCCCTGAATGCGGCGCCGACCTGAACCGGAGCGAATGCGGGTGTTCCGGCCCGCAGGCGGACGGACCGTTGGACGCTTTGAGGAATATAAGGAACCCGAAGACAGAAAAGGAGTAGAGAATGCCGAATCCAAAACGACGGGGATCGAAATGCCGCAGGGACAAGCGGCGGACCCACAAGAAACTGACCGATCCCGCACGCTGCATTTGCCCGCAGTGCAAGCAGACCAAACGGCCCCATGCCATGTGTCCGAATTGCGGAACCTACAACGGCCGGGAAGTCGTTGCGAAGGACTGACGGCCTTCCGTACCTTCCTCCGATGAAAATCGCCGTTGACGCCATGGGGGGGGACCACGCTCCGCGCGAGGTGGTCCGTGGGGCGGTGCAGGCTGCGCGGGAACTGGACATCCCGGTCATCCTTGTCGGCCGGGAGGACATGATCCGCGACGAGCTTGCCTCCTGCGATGTCGGCAGTGGCCGGATCGAGGTGGTGCACGCTTCCGAGGTCGTCGATATGTGCGAAATCCCGGGCGTGGCCATCCGCAAGAAGAAGGAATCGTCCATCCGCGTGGGTTTGAACCTTGTGGTGGAAGGGAAGGCCTCTTCCTTCGTCAGCGCCGGTAACTCCGGCGCGGTGATGGCGGGCGCCCTCTATGTGCTGCGAAAGATAAAAGGGATCGATCGCCCGGCCATTACGGCGACGATTCCCACGCCCACGGGTCCCATCGTTCTGATAGACGCCGGTGCGAACGTGGACTGCAAGCCCGCGCACCTTGTGCAGTTCGGGTACATGGGGGACGCGTACTCGAGGACTCTCCTCCGGATCCAACATCCGAGGATAGGCCTTTTGAGCATAGGGCAGGAGGAGATAAAGGGGTCGGACCTGACGCGTGAAACCGGCGTCCTTTTCAGGCGGACCGGTCTTAACTTCATAGGGAACGTGGAAGGACGCGACTTTTTCACCGGAAAGGCGGATGTCTTCGTCAGCGACGGATTCGTGGGGAACGTCGCCCTGAAGACGATGGAAGGGATGGCATCGGCGCTCGGACATTTCCTGAAGGACGAGATAGGGAAATCGGCTCTTGCGAAGCTGGGGGCGGTGCTTGCCGGGGGTGCGATCCGAAGCGTGAAGAAGCGGCTCGATTACGCCGAGTACGGCGGGGCTCCGCTGCTGGGGGTGAAGGGAGGGGTGGTTATCTGCCACGGGTCTTCCGATATGAAGGCGGTTAGGAACGGAATCCGTTTCGCCGGCACGCTGCACAAGTGCGGCGTCGAGGAGGAAATCACGGCCTCGATGGCGCGCAGCGGTCACGAACGGGACGACACGGCGGCAGCCGAATAGGGCGGGATGCCGAAACAAAGGGGGCGTGTAAAAGTGGGGTCCAGGATCATCGGCGTGGGCATGTACGTTCCGCCGAAAACGCTTACGAACGAAGACTTCGCGAAAATGGTGGACACGACCGATTCGTGGATCTCCACGAGGACCGGGATCAAGGTGCGCCACATCGCCGAGCCGGGGACCGGAACCTCCGAACTGTGCCTGGAAGCGTCCAAGCGGGCGCTTGCGGACGCCGGCGTCGACCCGAAGGATATCGACTTTGTCGTGATTGGAACATTGTCTCCGGACATGCCGTTTCCCTCCACTGCCTGTTTCGTCCAGATGGGACTCGGAGCCGTGCGGGCTTATGCGATGGATCTCGGCGCCGCGTGCTCGGGGTTCATCTACTCCCTCTCGGTTGGCGATGCGCTGATCCGCTCCGGGCGCGGGAAGAAAGGGCTGGTCGTCGGGGGGGAAATCCTCTCCTCGGTCGTGGATTACTCCGACAGATCTACGTGCATACTGTTCGGGGACGGCGCGGGCGCGGCGGTGCTTGAGGAGTGCGACGATAGCGAAGGGATATTGAGCTGCCATCTCCATTCGGACGGAAACCTCTGGGAGCTTATCCACTGTCCCGGCGGCGGTACGCTCGACCCCTGCAACCCGGGAACTTCCACCGTCCGGACGAACTATATAAAAATGTCGGGGAATGAGACTTTCAAGCATGCGGTGACACGGATGGCGGAGGTCAGTCTCGAAGCCCTTGAACGCAACGGCTTCAAGGTTGAGGACGTCGACCTGTTCATCCCTCACCAGGCGAACCAGCGGATAGTCAACGCCGTGGGCAAACGGCTGGGAGTTCCAGAGAGCAAAGTGTTCATGAACCTCGAGCGGTACGGAAACACCTCGGCCGCATCCATACCGATCGCCCTTGCTGAAGCGAAGAGCCAGGGACGCTATTCCAAGGGAGACCTTGTGCTCCTCGTCGCGTTCGGAGGCGGGCTCACCTGGGGTTCCGCGCTCCTGCGCATGTGATCGGTACGGCGGTGGGGATAGGACTGATCTTTCCGGGGCAGGCGTCGCAGTTCGCGGGCATGGGCAGGGAGCTGCACGACGCTTTCCCCGCTGCGCGCGCGGTATTCGAGGAAGCGTCGGAAGCCGCGGGTATGGACATCGCCGCCCTCTGTTTCAAGGGAAGCGAGGAAGATCTGCGGCTGACCGAGAACACGCAGCCGGCCATCTTCACGGTGAGCGTCGCCGCGTTCCGCGTCCTGTCGGATGAAACGGGGATAACGCCCATGTGCGCCGCCGGGCATTCCCTGGGGGAATATTCGGCGCTCGTCGCTGCGGGGGTGCTCCCCGTGGGCGGCGCCGCTCGCATACTGCGACTGCGGGGCAAGTACATGCAGGAGGCGGTCAAGGTCGGAGAAGGGGCGATGGCCGCCATCATAGGGCTTTCCCGTGAATGGGTGGAAGGGGCGTGTCATGCGGGTGCAGCCATGGGCGTCGTGGAACCGGCCAATTTCAACGGGGGTGACCAGATAGTCATCTCCGGTGAAGCGGAAGCGGTGGCCGCGGCAAGCAAGGCGGCGTGGACGGCCGGCGCGAAAAGGGTTCTGCCGCTTTCCGTCAGCGCGCCGTTCCACTGCTCGCTTATGAAGCCCGCGGCCGACCGGCTTGCGCCGGAGCTGCGCGCCGTATCGAAGGGTGACTTCCTTTTTCCGGTGGTGGCGAACGTGACCGCCGAGCCGTATCAGGACGGCGAGGACGTATCCGATTCGCTGATACGCCAGATCATCGCCCCCGTCCGGTGGGAGGAATGTGTAAGGAGGATGCGCAGAATGGGCGTAACGGCGTTTATCGAGGTGGGTCCCGGGAAGGTGCTCTCAGGGCTCGTCCGCAGGATAGAGAAGGTCGCCGTGGCGTTGCCTTTTTGCGCACCGGGAGATCTGGATGCCGTCCGGGCGCTTGGGGTCTGAAGAATAATCTTGAACGGCAGCCTTCGTTGAAGGTATGAATTTCATGAGGGGGATGGGGATGCGTCTTGCCGGCAAGGTGGCACTGGTTACAGGGTCCGCCCGAGGAATAGGCAAAGCTATCGTCGAGAAGTTCGCCGCGGAGGGGGCTATCGTGGCGATCAGCGACGTCGCGAACGAGGCCGCCGCCCGTGAAACGCTTTCCGCCATCGAATCATCCGGCGGCAAGGGGATGGTGGCGATGTTCGACGTCGGCGATTCCGCCCAGGTCGAGACGGCGATAGCCGCGATCCTCGCCGCGCAGGGTAGGATCGATATACTTGTGAACAACGCCGGGATAACACGGGACGGGCTTCTGATGCGCATGTCCGAGGAGGATTTCGACGCGGTGTTGAGGACGAACCTCAAGGGGACGTTCCTCCTCACCAAGGCGGTTTCCCGGCACATGATCAAGCAGAGGAGCGGCAGGATCGTCAACATGAGCTCGGTGGTGGGGCTGATGGGAAACGCAGGGCAGTCGAACTATTCGGCGGCGAAGGCGGGGATCGCGGGCTTCACCAAATCGATGGCCCGGGAGCTCGGCTCGCGGGGGATCACGGTGAACGCGATCGCGCCCGGGTTCATCCAGACCGCCATGACGGCCGGATTGCCGGAAGCGGTCCAGAAAGCGTTCCTTCAGCAGATTCCGCTTGGAAGATTCGCGGCGCCGGAGGAGGTGGCGGAGCTTGCGCTCTACCTTGCCTCCGACGCGGCAGGATACGTGACGGGACAGATTATCGGAATAAACGGCGGGCTGTACATGTGAGAACATATTAAAGGGAAGGGAGGACCGGAAATGTCGGTCGAAAAAAAGGTAAGGGAGATCGTGGCGGAGCAGTTGGGGAAGGACGTGAACGAGGTGACAATAGGAGCGTCATTCATCGACGATCTGGGCGCCGACTCCCTCGACATCGTGGAGCTGGTCATGAAGATGGAAGAGGAGTTCAGCATCGAGATCCCTGACGAGGAAGCCGAGAAGATCAAGACCGTGAACGACGTGGTGGAGTACATCAAGGGGCACGCAAAATAACCGGTTTGAAAGGCAGCCTGATGCGTAGAGTGGTCATAACGGGTCTGGGGGCGGTGACGCCGCTCGGGATCGGCGTGGCGGCGACGTGGGATGCGGTTCTCGCCGGCCGGTCGGGCGTCTCGCTCATAACCAAGTTCGACACGGCGGAATTCCCGACTAAAATCGCCGCCGAGATCAAGGGGTTCCACCCGGAGGAGTTCATAGAACGGAAAGAGATCAAGAGGATGGACCCGTTCATCCACATCGCAATGGCGTCCGCGCATCTCGCGCTGGGTGACTCGGGCCTGGTCATAAGCGAGGAGCTTGCGCCGCGGGTGGGCGTATATATAGGCAGCGGGCTTGGCGGGCTGACCACGCTCGAGCATTACCACCGGGCTTATATCGAAGGTGGAGCGCGAAAGATAAGTCCTTTCTTCATCCCGATGCTCATCTCGAACCTGGCCCCGGGTCACATCGCGATGAAGTACAACGCCAAGGGGCCGAACATCACCACCACGACCGCGTGCGCGGCCTCCAGCCACGCGATCGGGGAAGCGTTCGAGGCGATACGCCGGGGGACATGCGAAGTCGTCATCGCCGGGGGATCGGAATCCACCATCACGCCGATGGGGCTCGGGGGGTTCTGCGCGATGAAGGCGCTGTCGACCCGCAACAACGCTCCCACCGAAGCCTCCCGGCCGTTCGACAAGGACAGGGACGGCTTCGTCATGGGGGAGGGGTCGGCCATCATCATCCTTGAGGAACTCGAGTTCGCCAAAAAACGCGGGGCGAAGATCTACGCGGAGCTTTGCGGATACGGGGCCTCCGAGGACGCCTACCATGTCACCGCGCCGGCTCCGGGGGGGGAAGGGGCGGTTAGATGCATGCGGGCGGCGATATCGGATGCCCACCTGCGTCCCGAGGATGTCGACTACATAAACGCCCACGGGACCTCCACGCCCTACAACGACCTTTACGAAACGATCGCCATAAAGACCGTGTTCCAGGAGCATGCGAAGAAACTCATGGTCAGCTCGACGAAATCGATGACGGGCCACCTTCTCGGAGCGGCGGGAGCCATCGAGAGCATGTTCTCCGTTTTGTCGATTCACGAAAGCGCGATCCCGCCGACGATCAACTACACGACTCCGGACCCGGAATGCGACCTGGACTACGTCCCCAACCAGGCGCGCAAGGCAACGGTCCGGTACGTGCTCTCGAATTCCTTCGGGTTCGGCGGGACCAATTCGTGCCTGCTCTTCGGTCGGTTCGACGGGTAGCCGGATGAAGCGCGGACGGCGGCCGGTGGCCATTGCCTCGGACCACGCCGGGCTGGAAATGAAGCGGCGACTGCTCGAGGCGATGGAGGAGTGGGGATACTCCGTCCTGGATCTGGGTCCGCATGCGGAAGAATCGGTGGACTACCCCGATTTCGCGGAAGCGGTCGCGGAGCGCGTATCCCGCGGACAGGCGAAGACGGGGGTCCTTGTCTGCGGAACGGGGGCCGGGATGTCGATCGCGGCCAACAAGTTCCCGGGCGTACGTGCCGCGGTCCTGTACGACGACTTCACCGCGCGGCATGTGCGCATGCACAACGACGCAAACGTGGCGGTCTTCGGCGCTCGGACGATGACGGCCAAGGCGGCGGTGGAGCGGCTCCGGATCTTTCTTGCGGAGCCTTTCGAGAAAGGGCGTCACGCAAGGAGAGTGAAGAAGATCGGCCACATAGAAAAGCGCCTGGGACTGCAGGCGTAGGGAAAGGAGCAACGAACGCATGTCCAACCTCCGGACGGTGGATCCCGAGATCTACGAGATCATAAAGCGCGAGACGGAGCGCCAGGCGTACGGGCTGGAGCTGATCCCGTCCGAGAATTTCGTGAGTGACGCGGTGATGGAAGCGACCGGCTCCGTGCTGACGAACAAGTACGCGGAAGGGTATCCCGGGAAGCGGTACTACGGCGGATGCGAGTTCGTCGACCAGGCCGAAACCCTTGCCATAGAGCGGGCGAAGAAGATCTTCGGGGCGGAGCACGCGAACGTGCAGCCGCACTCCGGCTCCCAGGCGAACATGGCGGTCTACCTTGCCGTGATGAACCCCGGGGACACGATGCTGGGAATGAACCTTTCCCATGGCGGGCACCTGACCCACGGCAGCCCGGTCAATTTTTCCGGCAGACTTTTCAACGTCGTTCCGTACGGCGTCCGGGAGGACACGGAGACCATCGATTTCGACCAGGTGCGCGACCTGGCGTTGAAGCACAAGCCGAAGATGATCGTCATCGGGGCGTCCGCCTATCCGCGGACGATCGATTTCGTCCCCTTCCGGAAGATCGCGGACGAGACCGGCGCCATGCTGATGGCCGACATCGCCCACGTCGCGGGGCTTGTCGCGGCGGGGCTGCATCCCAATCCCGTCCCGCATTGCGAATTCGTGACCACGACGACCCACAAGACGCTTCGGGGTCCGCGCGCCGGGATAATCCTGTGCAGGGAGGAGATGGCCAAGAAGCTCAACTCCTCGATCTTCCCCGGCATCCAGGGAGGGCCGCTCATGCACGTCATCGCCGCGAAGGCGGTGGCGCTTAAGGAAGCGATGACCCCGGAATTCAAGGAGTACCAGGCGCAGATAGTCCGCAACGCGAAGGCGATGGCGGGAGCGATAGCAAAGCGCGGCTTCCGGCTCGTCTCGGGCGGGACGGACAACCATCTGTTCCTGGTGAATCTGAAGGACACCCCCATGACGGGGAAGGAGGGGCAGGAGGCGCTGGAGCGGGTAGCGATCACCGTGAACAAGAACACCGTCCCGTTCGAGACGCGCAGCCCGTTCGTGACCAGCGGCATACGCGCCGGAACGCCAGCCATAACATCGCGCGGCATGAAGGAGCGCGAGATGGAGCGGATCGGAAACCTGATCGCCGACATCCTCGAAGCACCCGCCGACGCGGCGGTGCAGAAGCGTGTGGCGGCGTCCGTCCGGGATATCTGCGATGCGTTCCCTCTATATAAGAACCATCTCGATGCGTACGCGAGGAGTTGACGATTGAAGACGGCTTCGCGCGTGCGTCCCGACTGGGACACATACTTCATGGATATGGCGAAGCTGGCGTCCCGGCGGTCGTCGTGCCTGCGCAGGGCCGTTGGCGCCGTGCTGGTGAAGGACCGCCGCCTCCTCGCGACCGGGTACAACGGGGTTCCCTCCGGCGTGACCCACTGCGAGGTGACGGGGTGCCTGAGGGATAAGCTTTCCGTCCCTTCGGGGGAGCGCCATGAACTATGCCGCGGCCTTCACGCTGAGCAGAACGCGATCATCCAGGCAGCTTTCCACGGAGTCTCGATCCGCGATGCGGTCCTCTACTGCACAAACCTTCCCTGTATAATCTGCGCGAAGATGCTTATCAACGCGGGAGTCAGGCGTATCGTGTACGTCGAAGGGTACGCGGACGCCCTCACCGAGGAGATGCTCCGGGAAGTGGGGATGGAGCTCGTTCGGCTGGAGGAGCGCACCCCTTGAAGTGCCCCCGCTGCGGCCATGTCGACAACAAGGTGGTCGACTCACGCGCGGGAAAGGAGGGGGACGTCATCCGGCGGCGGCGCGAGTGCCTGGAGTGCCGGAACCGGTTCACCACCTACGAGAGGATAGAGGAAGAGCTCCCCCTGGTCGTCAAGCGCGACGGCAGGCGTGAGCCGTTCGACCGCCAGAAGATCCTCACCGGCATCCTCAAGGCCTGCGAAAAGCGTCCCATCAGCTACTCCACGATCGAAAAGGTTGTCGATTCCCTTGAAGGGGAATTGCAGGCCTCCGGCGAGAAGGAAGTCTCATCGGTCGAAATCGGGAGGCGGGTGATGGGCGAACTGCTGAAGCTGGACGACGTGGCGTACGTCCGCTTCGCCTCGGTGTACAGGCAGTTCAAGGACTTAAGCCAGTTCGCCGAGGAGATAAAGACGCTCATCGCCGAGCCGGCGGACCGCCCGCCGAAGCCCTGAGATCTTCCTCCGAAATGTCCTTTCCGTCCCCAGAGTTCATGCGGATGGCGCTCCGGCTGGCCCGGAAGGGCGCAGGCCGCACTTCCCCAAACCCCGCGGTGGGAGCGATCCTGGTGCGTTCAGGCCGCGTCGTGGGGCGCGGGTACCACCGGGCCGCAGGCCTTCCCCACGCGGAGGTGGAGGCGATCCGCGACGCCGGAAAGTCCGCAAGGGGCGCCGACCTGTACGTCACGCTGGAGCCGTGCTGCCACTTTGGCCGCACCGGTCCATGCACGGAGGCGATCTTGTCGGCCGGGATCAGACGGGTCGCGGCCGCGATGAAGGACCCCAATCCACGCGTCGCCGGGAAAGGGATGGCGTTGTTGAGGAAAGCGGGGCTTTCGGTGGACGTGGGATTGCTTGAGGAGGAGGCCAGGTCGCTCAACCGCCCCTATTGCAGGTGGATCGTTTCCGGCAAGCCGATCGTCACGCTGAAGCTGGCGATGTCTCTGGACGGCCGCATCGCGGCTTCCGACGGGTCTTCCCGCTGGATCAGCGGAGAGAAGTCGCGTGAAATAGTGCACAGGATGCGGTCGGCGTCGGATGCGGTGTTGATAGGAGGGGAGACCTTGCGCAAGGACGATCCCCTGCTCACCTCGCGCGTCCGGGGAGGCCGGGATCCTAAACGTGTTATTCTCACCTCGCGGCTTTCAGCCCTCGCCGGCAAGCGGATATTCCGGGAAGGCAAGGGAGATGTTCTTGTCGTCTGTCCGGCGGGCGCGGCCTCGCGCGGCGCGGATCAGGTTGTCGATCGCGGCGGAAAGATCATACGGCTGCCGGCCAGGCGGGGGATAATTTCGGCGGAGACTTTCCTTCGCGCGATCGGCAAGGAAGGAATCGCCTCCCTTCTTGTCGAGGGCGGTGGGAAGACCGCCGGATGGCTGGTTGCGGCGGGCGCGGTGGACCGGTTCGTATTCTTCATCGCCCCGCTGCTGTTGGGTGAAGGGATTTCCGCGATCGAGGGGTACCGGGCGCAAACCATTTCAGCGGGCGGAAGGCTGGCCATAACGGATATCCGGCGCGTCGGGAACGACCTGATGGTGACGGGGGAACCGATGGGAAGAAAGGGAAAGTAGGTGTTTACCGGAATCGTCGAGGAGATCGGATCGGTCGCTTCCATAGCCCGCCGGGGGGCCGGCGCGGTGCTGGAAGTGTCGACCGGCCTGCCGATGGATGAAATCCGGGAGGGAGACTCCCTTTCCGTTTCCGGCGCCTGCCTGACGGTGACAGGAAAGGGACCGCGCCGTTTTTCCGCCGACGTCTCCGCGGAAACACTTTCACGGACCACGATGCGTACGCTTCGGGCCGGCTCACGGGTAAACCTCGAACGCGCGATGGCGCTTTCAGGTCGCCTGGGAGGGCATCTCGTGTATGGGCACGTGGACGGCACCGGAACGGTGCGGGAAATCCGTCCAGCGGGAGAATCCCGGGTATTCCATATAGATACCGATCCATCTATAATGAAATACTTGGTTTTCAAGGGATCGGTGGCCGTGGACGGCGTGAGCCTAACGGTCAGCGCGGTCCGTCCGGAGGGGTTCGAAGTTGCCATCATTCCTCTCACGATGGAGCGGACCACCTTCGGGGGAATGCGGCCGGGGGACATGGTCAACGTGGAGACGGATATAATCGGGAAGTACGTCCTCAGGTTCCTTGAAGGCAAGGGATCCGGGATTTCCGAAGATTTTCTCAAAAAACACGGATTCGCGTGAAAAGGTCGCGGTGATGACGCTCGCAAAGATAGAGGACGCGCTTGAGGAGATGCGGTCGGGAAGAATGGTGATCCTCGTCGACGACGAGGACCGGGAGAATGAAGGAGACCTCACTCTCGCCGCCGACCATGTGACCCCCGAGGCGATCAACTTCATGGCTATGCACGGCCGCGGGCTGATCTGCTTGAGCATGACGGATGAACGGGCGCGCCAGCTTCAGCTTCCTCCAATGGTGCACGACAACTCCTCCCCCTTCGGGACCGCCTTCACCGTGTCCGTCGAGGCGCGCAAAGGCGTGACCACGGGTATTTCCGCCTACGACAGGGCGACCACCATTCGCACCGCCATCGCCGAGACCGCTTGTCCGGACGACCTGGTTCGCCCGGGGCACGTGTTTCCGATAGTCGCGAAGAAGGGCGGAGTCCTCGTCCGCACCGGGCAGACGGAAGGGTCGGTCGACCTTGCGAGGCTGGCCGGATGCACGCCGGCCGCGGTGATCTGCGAGATTATGAAGGAAGACGGCTCCATGGCGCGGATGCCCGACCTCCTGGCGTTCGCTCAAGAGCACGGCCTGAAAATAGTCTCGATCCGCGACCTGATCGAATACAGGATGACGAGGGAGAGGCTTGTAAAGCGCATCGCGGAAACGCAGATGCCCGTGCATGGCGGCGGCGAGTTCAAGGCAATCGCCTACAGGAACGAGATCAACGGCGATACCCACATGGCATTGGTAAGCGGGGATATCGGGCCGGGCCGCCCCGTCCTTGTGCGCGTCCATTCCGAGTGCCTGACCGGCGACGTCTTCGGGTCGCTCCGGTGCGACTGCGGGGAGCAGCTCCACAACGCCATGCATATGATACAGGCGGAGGGGGCGGGCGTTATTTTATACATGCGGCAGGAGGGGCGGGGGATCGGGCTGGAAAACAAGATCCGCGCCTACAACCTTCAGGACAAGGGGTTCGACACCGTCGAGGCGAACGAGCGGCTCGGTTTCAAGCCGGACCTGCGTGATTACGGGGTCGGCGCCCAGATACTCGTGGACCTCGGGGTGCGGGAGATCCGCCTCCTGACGAACAATCCGAAGAAGATCATCGCGCTGGAAGGGTACGGCCTGCGGGTGGTCGAACGCATCCCGATCGAGGTTGTGCCCAACGCCGCGAACGTGAAATACCTTAAGACGAAGAAAAAGAAAATGGGACATATCCTGAACTTCGAGTGAGGGGGACGAAAAAATGGTGCGGACGATTGAAGGAGACCTCCAGGGTCAGGGCTTGAAGGTGACGGTCGTGGCATCGCGGTTCAACGGGTTCATCACCGACCGGCTCCTCGAGGGCGCCCTCGACGCACTGCGGCGGCATGGGGTCGATGATAAGGACATTTCGGTGGTGAAGGTCCCCGGCTCCTTCGAGCTTCCGCTCGGCGTCCGCAAGGCGGCGAAGGATAAAGTTGACGCCGTGATCGCCCTGGGAGCGCTGATCCGCGGAGGCACTCCGCACTTCGATTACCTGTGCGCGGAAGTGACGAAGGGGATCGCGCAGGTCACGCTCGAAACGGGCGTGCCGGTCGCCTTCGGCGTGCTTACTACAGATACCATCGAGCAGGCGGTCGAACGAGCGGGTACCAAGGGAGGCAACAAGGGTTTCGAAGCCGCCCTGTCGGCCATTGAAATGGCGAAGCTGCTGCGCCAGATGTAACTGGCGCCCGGGGACGGGGTCGGGTATTGCGCCGGGAATCGAGAGAAAAGGTCTTTCAAACGCTTTTCATGATGGATGCCCTGGGGGTTGGCCCGGACGAGGCCATCCCCCTTTTTGCATTGACGTCCGCACCTCCGTCCGACGCGGAATATTACGACGCCACCTTGCGAGGAGTCTGGGATAGAAAGGAAGAGATCGACGGCCTGATTCGCCGGGCGGCGGACAACTGGCGACTCGAGCGGATGACCCTGGTCGACAGGAACATCCTTCGCTTGGGGACTTACGAAATATGCCACTCCGTGGACATCCCTTTCGTGGTCGCCATAAACGAAGCGGTCGATTTGGGCAAGCGATTCGGCTCCGAGGAGTCGGGGAGCTTCATTAATGGGATACTTGATAGAATATCGGTAATATCGTTGAAAAAGAAAGGGAATACATGAAGTATAAGGCGCAGGCGATCGAGGGGAAATGGCAGAAGCGGTGGGATGAGGAAAAGCTGTTTCGCTGCCCCGACGATCTTTCCGCCCCCAAGTACTACTGCCTCGAAATGTTTCCTTATCCCTCGGGCCGGATCCACATGGGGCACGTCCGCGTTTACACGATCGGGGACCTGATCGCCAGGTTCAAGCGGATGCGAGGGTACCAGGTGCTGCACCCGATCGGATGGGATGCCTTCGGGCTTCCCGCCGAGAACGCGGCGCACCGGCACGGCA